>Ga0233425_10002972_pt1 | contig 31958 bp, 26 predicted proteins | sample Watercolumn_Towu_2_FD_181712 | JGI IMG/M metagenome (GOLD analysis project Ga0233425, IMG submission 181712) | Freshwater microbial communities from Lake Towuti, South Sulawesi, Indonesia - Watercolumn_Towuti2014_140_MG | ecosystem: Environmental > Aquatic > Freshwater > Lake | place... | reverse complement strand
TTGCGCGCCGTCCAACGCGTGTTGCCATAGTACTCCGCCCAGGGTTGCGGTGTGCGCGGCACAACGCCCTGGTTGTTCGCGCCGACCAACGACAAAAATTCGTACGTGAGATCCTTCCACGCTTTTTGTCGGCGGCAATCGCGACCGCGCCGGTGCCGCGAATCCCAATCGCTTTGAGGTTTTTGGATCCCAGGACACCGCCGACGCCGCCCGCCGAGTGCGAACGATTGCACATCACGCACGCGATTCGAACCAGGTTCTCACCGGCTTGACCGATCGCCGCAACCTGGGTGTCCGATCCAACTTCGTTGCAAATTTCTTCGGTCGCGCGGAAATTGCCATTGCCCCACAAATGCCGCGCGTCGCGAATTTCCACCTTGTCGTCGTTGATGAAAATCCACACTGGCTTGTCCGCTTTGCCTTGCACGATGATCGAATCCCAGCCGGCGAATTTCAATTCCGCGCCCCAGTGTCCACCCATATGCCCCGTCGCGGGCAATTCGTTGATATGATTGGGCCACAGCGACGTGATTGAAACGCGACCAGAGAGCGGCGCGCCGGAACCGGTCAACGGTCCGACGCCAAAGGTGATCCGATTCTCGGGGTCAAACGCTTTGGTGCCGGGTTTCAATTCGTCCCACAAAATTTTGTAACCCAGCCCGGTGCCACCGAGAAAATCCTTGTACTTGGCAGTATCCTCCGAACTGATTTTACCCGTGGACAAATCAACTCGCAGAATCTTGCCGCGATATCCACCTAGTGGTGCCATTTGTCAAACTCCTTTCATCATCCTCGATGGCGATTACTTGTGACACGCGCCGCAAGTGCTTGAAACGTTTGGCGGTGTCGAGAGATATGCCGGGACGACCCAGCGTTTCGGAATGTCCTTGCTTCGATCTTGCCAGGGCACGAAACGAAGCGCGGCATTGGGACATGCTTTGACGCACTCTGGCTCGCCGTTGCACAGGTGACACTTTCTCGCTTTTTTGAGTTGCCCGTCAAAGACGGTCATATCCCAGGGACACGCCGCCTGGCATTGCCGGCAACCGGTGCATTTGCTTGTGTTGACGACGCGCGCATTGACGGGACCCGTCACTTCAATCGCGCCATTGGGACATGCCATCATACACGGAACCGGGTGCGCGCATTGGCGACACGTTTCTTGCACAATCAAAAAGTTTCCGAAATGTCCCGGCGTTTGACGTTGGTACCCTTGCGGTCCATCGGGACCAAAATTCAGGTTGCGCGCGACTTTGACGCGTGCGAGCGACGGTTGATTTTTGCCGTCGTTGAACGACGTGCACGCGATTTCACAACGCCGACAACCGGTGCAACGCGTGGGATCGCCGATCACCATTCCTTTGGCTTTGTTAATGTCCGCCTGCGCGTTAGGCGCGGCGTCCACTTGGACGCAAACGATCTGTGCGATCACCAATCCCGCCGTGCCCGCGCCAACAATCTTGAGAAAATCGCGGCGCGACATTGCGCCATCGGTAGGAATGATCTCCGGCATTTCGATTACACTGTCGTCATTTTTCATGTTCATCTTTCTCCTCCGAGTGTACGAATCGAACTGGTTCATCACCTTGAATCGGCTGACTAATCTGCGCCCTCCTTTTTGACAAATCGAGATGGTCGTTTTCAATCGCGTGGATCAAATCCTCCACCCCATAGATCCGTTCACCGTAACACACGCAAATCGTATTGTCTTGCAAAGATAACTTGACGATCCTGGTTTCAGGAAACTCGTGCATCACGCGCATCGCAACCTGGTTCGAATCAAAATCCGGCGCGCCACTGCCGATGATCACCACGTCCGGCATCAGCGCGCGCATACATTGCAACGCGTGTTCGAGTTCGGTCGCGTGTCCCACCCATTCCAACCCCGGCGTATGACAGAGCAATGCTTCAATACCCTGACTAAAAAAAGAATTTGCCGCAAGCATAAAGACGCGTTTCATAATTGCGCGCGTGTCATTCTTCGCTTCGCTCAGAATGACAGCAATTAAAAATAAATCTCTCGATCTTGCACATTCGCAACATCGAGAGATTTCGCGACCCTCGTCATTGGTCGGCACGCGTATTATCCCCCAACTAGTACCCGCGTCCTACACTCACTCTAGCGATAATGAATTTTCACCGTGTCTTCCGCGATGGACAAGGCAACCGCGATTTCGCGATTGGTCGCGCCCGGCACGATCAACTCCAACTAACCGAGCATCTGCGCGAGGTTGTCGTGCATTTCGCGCGCCAGGCGATCGCGTTCTTCCAAAATCGCAAGCGGGCGCACGCGGCGGTACAGTGTGGCGTTTTCAATCGCGATCACCACTTGCAACGCCAAGCGCATAAACAGTTCGATTTCTTCGCGCGTGAAATCGCGACGCTGGCGCGTAAAGATTCCGACATAACCGTACAAGCGTCCGTTCAACCACATCGGCGCGGCAAGCGCGGAGACGATGCCTTCGCGCGCGAACAGCTCCGCGTTGCGCGGGATCGGGACTTGGGCGCTCCATTCTTTGATCAGAATCGGTCGGGCGCGTTCCGCCGAACCCGGCGCGTCGAATGGCGTTACCAGCCCGTTCAAAAGATTCGGGCGCGCGCCCGCGCACGCTTTGATCGTAACCTGGTTCGGCGGCTCGTCCATCAACGCGACGACGCCGATCGCCGCGTCCATAATTTCACGCGCGCCTTCGGCTATCGCGTCCAACACCGGTTGCGTCTCCAACGACGCAGAAATGTTTAGCATCAAACGATACAACATCGTCACTTCGCTTTCGCGGCGTTGCATTCCGGCGTGCGATGATTTCAATTCCGTTCGCATCGCGTCAAACGATTCGGCGAGTTTGCCCAGCTCATCGTGATTCGTCGCGCGGAGCGCATAATCCAAATTGCCCGCGCGAATTTCTTGCGTCCCGCGACTCAACTCGCGCACCGGGTGAATGATGAACCGTCGCATTGCCAGAGTCATCAATGCCACCATCAATCCAAACGTTACGATGGCGGCTACGATAATCCGCCCCAGCCCCACCATCAATTGATCGTCCAAATCAACCAGGGGCATCTCCATCACCTGGATTACCAGAATTTTGTCTGTCGAGTTATGACAGCTCGCGCATTGCGGTTGGTTATAAATCAAATTGACATTCAGCACCGCGCGATGATTATCGCGCGTCGTTAAAATCGTCGAATGATTGCTCGGGCGCGATTGATCCACATGACAAAATTGGCAAGTCGGGTCCGCGTAATCAAAGCGCGCGCCTACCTCGCTCGGATTAGAACTGATATACACCACCCCGCGTGCATCCAAAATGCGAATGTGTTCGACGCTATCTGCGCGCACCATCGTTTGAATGATCTGGCTGACCATGTGACGATCATTCAACACCATCGCTTGTTCCAAACTCGATTGCACCGCGCTACTCAAGCGCGTCGTCGCGGTCAACGCGGTGTCCGCCAATTGTTGGCGTTGAAGCGTGAGGACGAGAACCGATGATGCCAGAACGCCAATCAGCGAAACGCCGACGATGATTAACAAAATTTTTTGATTCAAGCCGATGTCGGAGACGCACCGCGCCCAGTTCATCCATCGCGCGAGTTTCGTTCTGAAGAAATCCATTCTGCAACCTGCAAATAGAAACCTCCCTCGATCCAATCGCGAGAGGCGTTCAGCATCAAAAAACTGTTGACCCAAACCGCGGGGTTTGCTATTTTGATTAGACCTCTTGCACAAGTCATTCTAGCCCGATGAATTTGTGCCTGTTTTGGGGCAAAATAATCTACTTGTGCAAGAGGTCTATTATATTGCGCGCAAGTGGTAAAGTCAAAATTTTTGACATTAGACTCAATCGCTCGCTTGTGCTAAAATGCGCGCTATGAATTTGGACCCTCTGCCGCGTGTGAGCGGCGTCATTCTCGCCGGTGGCAAAAGTCGCCGGATGGGACGCGATAAAGCGTTCATCGAATTTGGCGGCAAGCCGATCATTGCGCGCGTGATCGAACGCATCCAGCCCTTGTGCGCCGAACTGATCATCGTCGCGAATGATCGCGCGGCGTACCAATCGTTCGACGCGCGCATCGTTTCCGATGTGTATCCCGGCAAAGGATCGCTCGGCGGATTGTACACCGGTTTGCACACGGCGCGCGCCGATTTCGTTCTCGCGGTCGCGTGCGATATGCCCTTCCTCAATCGCGAATTGTTGCGCTTTATGATTTCGCTCGCCGCCGATTTCGATGTAACGATTCCACACGCGCGCGACCTGTCGAAAAATATCGCGCAGACCCGGCGCGACGGCGCGGGAAGTTTCAAGCGCGCATTCCTCGCCAAAGAAATCAATTTGCATCCCACGCACGCGATCTATTCCAAAAATTGTCTCGAACCCATTCGCGCGAAATTGATGGCGGACGAATTGCGGCTCATCGGCTTTCACGATGGCTTGCGCGTGCGCGTCGTTGAAGCGGGTGAAATTGATCGCTTTGATCCGCAACGTTTATCCTTCTTCAACGCGAATACGCCGGACGATTTAACGCTTGCCGATTCATTTCACGGAAAATAACAATGCCAATTCTCAACCTCGCTTCTAATTTACGTTTGCATTACCTCGACGAAAATCCGAACGGCAAACCCGCCGTCCTGCTTTTGCACGGCTTGGGCGCGACCGGCGCGTCGTGGCATTTTCAATTCCCGGCATTGACCGACGCCGGGTTTCGCGTGATCGCGCCGGACGCGCGCGGCTTTGGTCAATCGTCGTATCCCGGCAAATTGTCCATCGCTGAAATGGCGCACGATTTTGCGCGCGTGATCGAATCGTTACAGATCGCGCCCGCGCACGTCGTTGGCATTTCGATGGGTGGCACCATCGCGTTGCAACTCGCGCTCGATCATCCGCGACTCGTGAGCAAACTCGCGCTGGTCAACACCTTCGCGCATTTGCAAGTGCGCGGAATCAGCGAACTCGCATATTACGCGCTTCGACTTGGCCTGGTTCACACGGTCGGCTTGCCCGCGCAAGCGCGCACGGTGATCAAACGCATCTTTCCAAAACCCGATCAAGCAGAATTGCGCCGCGCGTTGTACGATCAAATCCTCCAAGCGAATCCCAACGCGTATCGCGCGGTGATGCGCGCGTTCACCAGTTTCAACGTAATGAACCGGCTGAACACATTGCGCGCGCCAACGCTCGTCGTGACCGGCGACGCGGACACGACCGTGCGTCTCGAAAATCAATGCGCGCTCGCGCAAGGCATCCCAGGATCGCGCCACGAAATTATTCGCGGCGCGGGCCACGCGGTTACGGTGGATTCGCCGGACGCGTTCAATCAAATCCTCTTGGAGTTTTTGCGCGCGTGATGTACGCAGAGAAATCACAAACGCTATTTTATCGCATCGCCGGAAAAAGCGTCGAGCCGATCCAGGGTTTGATCATCGGCGAAAGCCGGTGGGAGTTGTACGTCAACAACATTCAAGCCGTCACGTTTATGGCGACGCCGACGAACTTGCATCACCTCGCGCTCGGTTTTCTCGCGTCCGAAAATTTCATTGCGCGCTTGAACGACATCCACTCGATCCGCGTCAATCAAGCGCCCGATCGCGCATACTGGTTCATCCCCGCGCTTGGCATTGACGAAACGCGCGCGATGGCGGTGTGCGAAGAAGGCGTCGGATCGATCCTGGTTCAACTCACACGCGCCGATTTCAAAATGCCGTTGCAGCGCATCATCACGAGCGGTTGCGGCGGCGGCGTTACGTTCGATGATCTTTCGAACGCACAAACCCCGCTCGATTCAACCCGCACCGTGCGCGCCGCGCACATCACCGTGCTGATGCACGAGTTGAATCAGCGCGCGATTTTGTATCGCGAGTGTCGCGGCGTCCACACTTCCGCGTTGGGCGACGATTCGCACCTGCTCGTCTTTGCGGAAGACGTTGGGCGCCACAACACGTTGGACAAAATTCGCGGCGAATGTTTACTGCGCGGGATCGACACGCGCGATCAGATTTTGATTTCGACCGGGCGCATTTCTTCCGAAATGATGACCAAAGCCGCGAAAATGCGCGTGCCGATTGTCGCGTCGCGCACGTCGCCCACCCACCTGGCTCTGCAACTCGCGCGCGCGTGGAACATTACGCTGATCGGTTACGCGCACGCGGGCGAGATGCGCGTGTATCACGGAATGGAACGAGTTTCAGTGGATTCTTGATTTTCGATTGGATCGTACCAAATCGAAAATCAAAAATCGAAAATCGAAAATGAGGTTAGGATGATTTCAGTTGAAGACGCCCGCGCTTACATTCTCAAACATTTCGCGCCGCTCGAAGCGGAACGCGTGGATTTGCTCGACGCGCTCAATCGCGTGTTGGCGGAAGATGTGCGATCGGAAATGAATGTGCCGCCGTTCAATAATTCCGCGATGGATGGGTACGCGATGCGCGCGGACGATATCGCGCACGCGTCGCGCGCAAACCCGGCGACTCTGCGCGTGATTGGCGATGTCGCCGCTGGTTACACCGCGACGCGCGCGGTCGAGCCGGGAACCGCGATGCGAATTATGACCGGCGCGCCGATGCCGTCCGGCGCGGACACGGTCGTGCGCTTTGAAGAAACGTCCGAAGGCGTGCAAGGTCGCGCCGCAACGAAAGGACGCGACACGGTCGAGATTCTTGTCGCGATGAAACGCGGCGATAACGTGCGCGCCGCCGGTGAAGATATTCGCGCGGGCGAGGTCGTGATGCCGCGCGGGACGATTGTGCGCGCGGCGGAAATCGGCGTGCTCGCGTCCATCGGCAAAAACCAGGTCGCGGTGCATCGTCGTCCGCGCGTCGCGATCCTCGCGACCGGCGATGAACTCGTCGCGATTGACGAGCCGATCACGCCCGGCAAAATTCGCAACTCGAACGAGTACTCGAACGCGGCGGCGGTGCTCCAAGCCGGCGGGATTCCAATCCGGCTCGGCATCGCGCGCGACAACATCGCGGATCTCACCGCAAAAATTCGCGCGGGACTCGACGCGGACGCGGATTTATTTTTGACGAGCGCGGGCGTATCCGTCGGCGATTACGACATCGTGAAAGATGTGTTGAACGCGGAAGGCGCGATGCACTTTTGGCAGGTCAAGATGAAACCGGGCAAACCGCTCGCGTTCGGAATTTTGCGTGGCAAAAAGGATGTGCCGCTTTTGGGTTTGCCGGGAAACCCGGTCAGCGCGCTGATTTCGTTTGAAACCTTTGCGCGCCCGGCAATTTTGACGATGCTCGGCAAAACCAATTTCGCGCGCCCAACCGTGCGCGCGCGATTGGATGAAGATGTCGAGAACAGTTCCGACCGGCGCAACTTTATTCGCGTGCGCGTCGAAGCACGCGGCGATGAACTCATCGCGCGCACGACCGGCGAACAAGGTTCGGGCGTGTTGACTTCGGTTTCGAAAGCGAACGGCTTGCTCGTCGTGCCGGAAAATGTAACGCGGGTGCGCGCGGGCGAGGTGGTGGATGTGCAGATGATGGATTGGAATTAGATGTTGGAGGTTGGACGTTGGATGTTAAATTTTTCATCTTCGCGATGATGTTACTCGCGATTGTTTCCGCGTGCGCGTCGCCTGCGCCGGATGTGAGCGCGGTGCGAACGTCGGCGGCGCAAACGGTTATCGCGGAATTTGCGCGGACGCCGACTACGACGCGCGTCGCGCCAACACTCGCGCCACAACCGACCGGCTTGCCGCGCCCCACCGCACCCGCGAATCCATTCGCGAATTTATCCGCGCAACAATCCACTTGTTTGCGAATCGCGTTGGGCGCGGATGTGTTTCAGCAAATCATCACGCTCGCGCGCGCGCCGTCGAAAGACGAAGAAAAATCATTCGAACGGTGCGGCGTCGTCATCAGTCAACTCGGCACGACTCTGCCCTCGACGACGCGCGATCAAACCTGGGTTACAACCTCGGCGGACGGATTGACCTGGGACGCGCCGACCTTGCTCGCAGACAAAGCATCGGTGCCGGAAGTGATGCGAACATCGAAAGGAATTTTTTGGGCATACTGGGTTGATTTTTCGCAATTTACCGGGATGCATCAAGAAAAAATCGGCGTCGCGAAAAGCGCGGACGGCAAAGCGTGGGAAAAACTTGGTATGGTCAATTTTTCCGGCTTGAGCAATCTCGTACCGGTGGATCCCGATGTGATCGAATTACCGGATGGTCGCTTGCGAATGTACTTTTTCAATATCGCGAAAGAGACGCGCGAAAATTCGATTCACAGCGCGATCTCAAGTGACGGAATCAACTTCACACTCGAACCTGGGATTCGCTATCAACAACCCGGCATTTTCGATCCCGACGTGATCCGATTGAAAGACGGTCGCTATCGAATGTACTTGAACAACGATGGCAATGTGATTAGTGCGACGAGTAATGACGGGTTGAACTTCAACGCGGACCCTGGGACGCGCGTCCAAGTGCGCGGCAGTATTCCCGGTTCGATTGTGTTGGCGGACGGCACGATTCGATTGTACACCTGCGCGCGCGGGATCGCGGTTTACAAAAGCAGTGACGGTTTGAATTTCGCGCTCGAAAAAGCGGGTGTGATCAGCGAAACATTCGCGCGCGTTATTTGCGATCCATCCATCGCCGCGACGCCGACAGGATTTGTGATGGTGTTCAAAACAAATGTGGGACAGTAAAAAACCAGGAAGGTCTCGGAGACCTTCCTGGTTTTTGATTCTAGTACCGACCGCCGCGACCGCCGCCACTGCGACCACCGCCGCGATGCGTGCCGTAACCGCCGCGACCACCGCCGCCGCCGCGATTGCCAAAGCCGCCGCCACCGCCGCCGCGTTCTTCGCGCGGGCGCGCGACGCTCACAGTCAACGCGCGACCGTCGAGTTCGTGTTGATTGAACATTTGGATTGCTTTTTGCGCGTCGGCGTCATTCGTCATTTCGACAAAGCCGAAACCTTTCGAACGGCGCGTTTCGCGATCCAAAATCAGCGCGACCTCTTTCACTTCGCCGGCTTGCGCGAACAACAAGCGCAGATCGTCTTCGCTCACGTTGTACGACAAGTTGCCGACATACAATTTCGATTCCATTTTGAACCTCTCCTTTTGGGTTCTGAAAAACACGCGCACGCGCGCGATGTTTTCCGAAAAACTGGGACGCCGCGGCGTTATGCCGGTCGGGTCGCCTGATTTTTTTGCCGCGCGCGATGTTGCTCGACGTAGCGGCGAATGGCTTCGGCGTCGGGTTGCACGAACGCCGAAGCGTGATAGTCAATGCCGTCCAAGCGACGGCGTTGTAATTTTTGGCGCAAGACAATTTCGATTTTGCGAATGATCGCTTCATCGGTCGGCGTCACCAACGTGTACGCGCGCCCCGCGGCGTGCGCGCGCCCGGTGCGTCCGATGCGATGGACGTAATCTTCGGCTTGCATCGGCGCGTCGTAATTGACGACGTGCGAAATGCCGACGACATCAATCCCGCGCGCGGCGATATCGGTCGCGACGAGCACGCGCGATTTACCGCGCCGGAAATCTTCGAGCGCGGCGACGCGTTGCGATTGCGAACGGTCGCCGTGGATCACGCCGGCGCGAATGTTGACGCGTTGCAATTGTTTCGCGATGCGGTCGGCGCGATGTTTCGTGCGCGCGAAAACCAGGACGCTGTCCATTTCTTCTTCGCGCAATAACTGTTGAAACACTTGCGCTTTGAGATGTTCCGGCACCGGGAACAAGGTTTGCGCGATCGCGTCCGGCGTCGCGGTCTTTTCGACCTGGACGCGCGCGGGCTGGCGCGTAACTTGCGCGGCGAGCGCGATCACCGCAGGCGGCATCGTCGCGGAGAACAACAAGGTTTGGCGTTCGCGCGGCAACAGCGCGACGACGCGGCGAATGTCCGGCAAAAATCCGACATCCAACATGCGATCCGCTTCGTCGAGCACGAGCGCGCGCAAGGCGTCGAATTTGATGTTGCGCCGCGCCGCGTGATCGAGCAAGCGTCCGGGCGTCGCGATCACAATGTCCGCGCCGCGCCGGAGCGCATCGGTTTGCGCGTTCATCGCGACGCCGCCATAAATCGCGACGACGCGTAAATCGGTTTGCGCGCTCAACTGCTCGGCTTGCGCCGCGACTTGAAGCGCGAGTTCGCGCGTCGGTGCGAGCACCAGGACGCGGGGCGCGTGATTGCGCGCCGGCATCGCGAGTAATTTTTGCAAGAGCGGCAAGAGGTACGCGGCAGTTTTGCCGGTGCCGGTCTCTGCGGACCCTAAAACATCTTGCCCCGTCAACGCGACCGGGATCGTCGCACGTTGGATCGGCGTAGGTTGCGAAAAACCCATTGCCGCGACGCCGTGTTGCAGGCGCGGGTCAAGATCGAACTGATTGAAATTCATTCAACTCCTGTGCGGTGAAAATCTGCCGAGGTGAACAACCGCGAGGGACACGTCGGTCGCAAAGCAGAATCGGCATTTTTTCAAATCACGCACAAAACGCTCTGCGAACGTTGGAGAGGTAAGAGGAAAAGAAAAACCGCTCAGCTACAAGCGCGAGCGGCATTGATTAACCGAATTACTTGTCTCTAACGTGCGGCACTATAACATAGATTGCGCGCGGTGTCAAACGCAATGCACGCGTTTTGAAACTCGTGGCGCGGGCTTCGCTTGCGTGCCCGCATCGGCGGCTTGGAAAAGCCGCGCTACATTGAATTTCAAAACGCTCTTTCACCAATCAATCTTCGCGCGCGCCGTGATGATGCGGTCGTACAACTCGCGCGTTTGCCGCGCGATGCGATCCCAGTTGTATTCGTCTTTCACCACGCGATACGCGTTCGCCGCGCGCGCGCGCGCCCATTCGGGATGATTGAGCGTGTGCAAGATCGCCCACGCAAGCGATTCGACATCGCCGGGAAACGCGGTCATTCCGGTTTCGTGATTCTTGACGACTTCGCCGAGTCCGCCAACCGAACTCACCACGACCGGACATTGTGCCGCCATCGCTTCGAGCGCGACGATGCCGAACGGTTCGTAAAGCGATGGAAACACCGCCGCGTCCGCGACCTTGAGCAAACGATTGCGATCATCGTCCGAAATAAATCCGGCAATGTTCACCTTGTCTGCGATGCCGAGATCCCACACGCGTTGTTTGAGATGGTCGGTCATACTGCCTGTGCCGGCGATGATGAATTTCGTTTGCGGAATTTCGGCGAGCACGAACGGCGCGGCTTCGACGATCAAGTGCGCGCCTTTTTCGTGCACGAGGCGACCGACATTGAACACGATGCGCTCATCATCGCGCGCCCACGCCGCGCGAAAATTCGTCAGGTCGTACGCGTCGAGCGCGTCGAACGGCGCGGCATCCACGCCGTTCGCGATGATGTCAATTTTATCCGGCGGCACTTGAAAATACGTGCGAACTTCTTCCGCCATAAATTGACTCGTCGCGACCACGCGCCACGCTTCGTAGGTGAGCCACCACTCGGTGCCGTTGATCGCCTGCGACATTTCGCCGCCGAGATTGCCGCGCCCGCGCCCGCGTTCGGTCGCGTGAATCGTCGCGAGCAAGGGCGTCTTGTGAAGCCGTTTGAGCGACGCCGCCGCGAACGCGACGAGCCAATCGTGAGCGTGGATCAAATCAAATCCACCGAGTTTGTCCCACAATGTTTGTGCGGCTTCTTCGAGGTTGAGATTCGTCTGTTGCGCGTCGACGAAAAAATTTCCCATCCCGGTAAATGGCGGATCAATCCGATAAATCGTCGCGCCCGGCATTTTTTCGATCGCGTCGCCGCCGCGCCACCGCGGCGTGATGACGTGCACCTCGACGCCCGCGCGCGCGAGCGCCGGCACGAGCGCGGCAACGTGCGCGCCCAATCCGCCGACAACGTGGGGAGGATACTCCCAGGAAAGCATAAGGATTTTCATGTTGATTTCTGATTTCTGATTTTCGATTTGAGATTGGATATTGGATGTTGGACGTTGAAGACTGTTGACTGCTGACTGTTGACCGACGACTCACTTGCCGCCGTACTTTTGCTGATTCGCCAAATGCTCTTCGTACGTTTTCGCGAACGCGTGCGAGCCGTCGCCTTTCGAGTAGAAAAACAAATACTCGGTTTGCGCCGGTTCGAGCGCCGCGTTGATCGACGCGAGCGAAGGATTGCAAATCGGCGCGGGCGGCAAGCCAACATTCAAGTACGTGTTGTACGGCGATTTCGCGCCGGTGAGTTCTTCAAGCGTTACCGGACTTTTCCACCATTGTTTCGTCGCGGCTTGATAACCGAGCGCGTACTGCGCGGTCGGATCCGATTGCAAGTGCATTTTCTTTTTCAAGCGATTCAAATACACGCTCGCGATGATCGGTCGCTCGTTTGCGACAACCGCTTCGCGTTCGACAATCGAAGCGAGCGTGATGACCTCGTGCAACGTCATTTTCGCTTGCGTGGCTTTTTGGCGCATCTTGTCGGTAACGCGCACGTTGAACGTATCGAGAATCACAGTGAGCAAGGTATCCGCCGGCGTATCGAACGGCACGTTGTACGTTTCCGGCAGTAAATAACCTTCGATGGTTGTTGGCGCGCCTTTCGGTCGGTCGCGCAAAAACGCGTAATCGAATTTGCCGGCTTGCGCCAATTTGATAAATTGATCCTTGTTGAAATTCGCGAAACCGAGCGTCGCGATATAATCCGCGGCTTCTTCCATTCGCCAGCCCGGGCGAATCGTCACGACGACGGTGCGCGCGTAACCGTGTTGCAACGCCGCGACGAGTTCGAACATCGTCATCGTGCGGCGCAACACAAAATCGCCGGCTTGCAATTTGTTGCCGACGCGCAAGTACTTGACCAGGTCAACGAATAAATCCGCGTCTTTGACAAGACCTTGTTTTTGCAAACGCGTCGCAATGTCGCGCGGCAATTCGCCGGGCAACACGGTAAACGCGATTGGCGTCGCGTCCGAACTGATCGGCGATTCCAATTCGTCGCGCCGTTGTTGCAAACGCATTCCCAGCACCGCATCTTCGACCGAGACCGGCGTTGGAAATACTTTCGTCGTTACGAGCAAACTGCCGCTATCATCGCGCGGCGGCGCGAACAAATTGTAGATGAACCAAAACGCGCCCACCACCAGCGCGAACAGCGCGACCGAAATCAACGCCGCAATCGCGCGGCGAATCGTTCGTTTCATTCACTCTTCCTACACATCGTCATTCCGAACGCAGTGAGGAATCTCAGATATCTCACTTTGTTCGATATGACAATCTATTCCAAATCCTTCGCTTGCGAATCGAGATAATCTTGCAAAATCACCGCGGCGGCAATCGCATCCAAATGGGCGCGCGATTTTTTACCGCGCGCGCCGGTCTCGTTGCGCCGTTGCGTCGCCTCAATCGTCGTCAAGCACTCGTCCCAAAACGTGAGGGGTAAATTAATCGCGCGCGAAATTTTTTCGATGTACGCGATCACCGCTTCGGCTTGCGGTCCAAGCGTGCCGTCGAGATTGCGCGGCAAGCCGACGATCAAGCGTTCCGCGTCGTACTTGTGCGCGAGCTCAGCAAACGCGCGCGCGTCCTGCTCGATGTTTGCGCGTGCAATCACTTGAACCGGCGTCGCGATCCGCACCGCGTCGTCGCCGAACGCCACGCCGATCCGTTTGTCGCCGACATCTAAACCGAGTAGTCGCATCGAGTTCCGTTTGTAGTGCGCGCTTGAGCGCGCTCAAGCGCGCACTACGAACTTATTTTTTTAGCGTTTGCGGTTCGACAAACACCGCGATTCGCAACGCGAGAAATGGCAAACGATTCCAACCGAGCGGCGTTACCGAAATCTCCGGCGGTTGCGCGAGATTGATCGCGGACGACAAATATGCTTTCGCGTCGCTCACCGATTTGCCTTGCAAGGCGCGTCCAACTTTGCTCGTGTCCACTTGCGGCGTCGCGTATCCGATTACGCGAATCGGAAAGCGAAACGCGATGGCTTGGTACTTGCCGCCCGACTGCGGTTCGACATTCACACCGTCCGGCAAAAGTTGAAAACCGGCTTGCACTTGTTTATTCAACAGCGCGCTGACCATCGTTCGCAGATCATCTTTATCCATCGCGATTCCAATTGCGACCGCGTTCATTCGTAAATTCAAAACCTCCGCCGGTTCATCCACGGCGCGATCAAACAACGCGTCGGTTGGATCAATCAACGTCGAATCCGGCACGAACAATTCTACTTCTTTGAGTTCGCGCTTGAGCAGGTCTGTGCCCTGTTTGCGTAATTGTTCCAACAATTGCGCTTCCAATTTTTTCTTGTCATCCGCGGTAACGACGCGCACCGGTTTCAAACTGCCGCTCGTCGTCGCTTTGGTGTTGATGACGCGCGCGGCGATGCTCAACGATCCTTCAATCGTGTTGATCGAAAGTTCTTTCACATTGCCGGACAATCCTGGTTCGACCGCTTGGATCGGCGCTTCGACGCGACTGCCGACGCCGGCAGGAAGCGTTACCGTCGTCGTCGTCGTAAAACGAATTGGCACGCCCGCGCTCGTTTTGACAACCAAGCCGGGAGGAATTTCAGTTTCTTCGGCGCGCTGGTTCGTGAAAATGACAGAGCCGGTCGAAGGCGCGTTCGGCACTTGCTTTTGCGTCGTCGTGCGAATTTGCGCGGTGCCGCTGATCTCGGTCGTGATGCGCCGCGCCGGAATCGTGCGCGTCGCAGAGGAAATCGTTTGCACAGTTGGATCCGCGATCATATCGGTATTGATCGTCAGCGCGATGGACGATGGCACAAGCCGGACTTGGGCGGTCGGGACGAGCAGAATCGCCGCCGCGCCGAGCAACGCGAGCGCGATCCCGAGCGAAATAATTCCGGCGCGATATTGTTTGAGAAATTCAAAAACCAGGACATCCGCGCGCGTCGCGCGTTCCGGCGGCGCGGCGGGCGCGCGTTGTTGGCGCGTCGCGAACAAGCGACCGCCGCTCGCGTTCTGCCATTGCGTCGGGGTGAGTGACTCCATCCGCCAGCGCGTCTTCTGCGCCTGCGCGAGCGAGTTGAAAACCGGAAAACCCAATTCGTGCGCGCGGTCGCGAATATCTTCAGCGTGCGCGACGAGTGCGACTTCGACGCCGGACGATTCCGCCGCGCGGCGCACGAGTTGCAAGCCGCGTTCGTTTTCAAGCGCGGGACATTCGCGCGGCACAACCAAAATCAAAAACGAAAAGTGCGCGTGCTCAATGCGCGCGCGAATCGTCGCAATATCGTCGTTCGGTTGGAGTTGGATGATTTGGTACACAACGCGAATCTTACCACGAAGCGGCGCAGGATGCAAAAAAGATTCTCACATTGATAAAGAACACAGAGGTCACGTTTTTTCGTGACCTCTGTATCCTGAGAAAATTTTTTACGGCTTGCCGCAATAGATCAGCGAAACCGAATTGCCAAAAGTGGGTGTTGTCGTGGATGCGCCCAGTGAATCGGTGGCGACAAAATAAAATTGCAACCAACCGGTGATGTACGAGCCGCTTCCAAAATTCGGCGCGACGAGTAGATACGTCCAGTTACCGCCGCTCAACGACATCGGCACGGATGAATAACTCGTCGCGTTGAGTTGGGATTGATCCGCGACGCGATAGTACATCGTCACGCTCGCGACGCCATTTGGATCAGACGCGGCGACTGAAACCTGAACGCGCGCGGTACGCGACGGCGTGCACGCGGGCGAATTGGCGTACATCAATTGCGTCGCCGAAAAACTGGGAACGCCAACGGTCGGTCCCGTATTCGGCGGCGGCGGAACTGATGTCGGTATGCGTGTGGCGACCTGCGGCACCGGTGTAACTGTCGGCAAGCGCGTCGGTGTGCGCGTGAACGGATTGATCGTGAGTGTCAACGTGCGCTCGATAGTTTGACGATCCAAGGTCGTCACGCGCAGTCGAAAAATTTCAGTCGTCTGCGGACACACGCGTTTGGTATCGGTGGCATTGACGATCACATTATCGAGTTGAACCTGGGACGCGCCGGTGACTGCCCATTGCAACGTCGCACACTGTCCTGGGTCAAGTGTGGTGTCATCAGCGGTGAAACGAATAGTAACGTTCGGCAAATTTGTCGGCGTTGCCGACGGCACAAGCGTTGGCATGCGTGTTGGCGTCGCGGTCACATTCGGCGCAACAATCGGTACGCGCGTTGGCGTTGGCGTAATGTTACCGGCAATCGTTACGACGACTTGCGCGGACTCGCCCCAGGCACCCGCCAAATTTTTTGCGCGGACAAGCAAAGTGTAATTGCCTGCACTGGGCGGCGACCACAATTGGTTCATTACCACGAGTGATTGCGTTGTATCCTGGTTCGCGTCGGTACGCAAAATGTTGCCGTTGATGCTTACTTCTACTTGTGCGATGCTGGCAAGATCGCTTGAATGTGAAACGACATTCACCGGCGCGAGCGGCAAACTCGCATTGTTGAGCGGCGCATCAATCCAGGATTGTGGTTTGCCTTGTGCGATCTTTTTTTGATCCTCCGGATTGCACGCGGCGATGGTCAGCGCGCACGCGAGCAGGAGGATGATCCGATTAAGCATTGATCCTCCTCATCCTATTTATCATAGTGATGCGGTACTTGGAGTTTGACAACATTTTGAAAGCCGGTGAAACCTGGAGCGTACGGAGTGCATGTTTCTTTGATCGTAAATGTCGCATCCGCGCCGCGATACAGCATGGGCCAATCGTCCGGGTCGCCGGCGAGTTGCCACAGGGGGTCGTAATAATCACGCGCCCAATGTTCGTTGATCCAATAGCCGGCGTACAGATTGCCGCCCTGGTAGAACGTTGCCGAGTTGGGTGTTAGCACAATCGGAATCGAAATCTGCGGAGCCGGTTGACCGGGATTCAGCAATTGCGGCGTTGGCAATTTTTGCGGAATTTCTCCAACGACATCTTTGAACAATCCACTCGCGCCCATCCCTTGATCGGATGTGATCACCTTGCCGCCCCACGCAATGGATCCGCCCAGCATAACGATTTTGCCAACATAGGAACTGTTGGTTGCAGACGTTTCGACCTTGAACGTGCAAGCGAATGAATCGGGCAATGCCGAGTCGGGCACGCTGGGTTTACGGATTACCGAAAGCGTGAGCGTTGCCGGTTTTGCAATCGCGCCGGACGCGCGTTGCGTCACGATGTGAGCCCAGTCTTGCGTGGCAATGCACAACGGTTCAACCCCGTTCGCGTGCGCCGCATCTAAATTCCCGCCCTCGAAACACGCCGCGCGGTTTTCGTTTTTCTGGGTCTCCTCGAACAACTTGTCGAATTGTTGAATGAACACCGCCTTGGCTTTGTCGCGCCCCATTTGCACTAACTGATTGCAGGGATCATTCGGATCGGTACACGATAAACCCAGCTTACCGAGCATGGCTTCCGCCGCGTACGCTTCACCTTGTTGTCGCAATTCTTTAACATTGGGAAGACTGGCGGGCAAACCCAAAGCCGCGAGTCCCAAATTGAGACCGGCGTGGAACGCTTGCCGGCAAATCGCACTGTTACAACCGGTTGCCTCAGCCGTGTGATCCACGATCCAGGATTTGCCGTATTCATAGCCGTTGGACGCATCGTTGATGCCATTTTCAAACTGTTGCCAGGTTGCCTTGAACGTTGCCGACGCGCACGCGAGCGATAATGAATCATCCACACACGGATCAACGGGAGGTTGATATTTTGCCGGACACAAGCTCGAGCCGACCGGAACTGGAATCCAGTACGGACGCCACTGCACCACGTCCGGGGGTTGACCGAGCGACTGCAACGCATCGCGCAAATTTCCTACGAATGTCGCGTAATCGAGACCCGCAGGAATCGGTTGATAATAATCATTCTTGACCACTTGAAGACAAAACGCGTCTTGCGGATTAGGAAACTCGTACGGCGTGACACTTTCGACTTGGAAATCGTACGGATCCGGCATTTGCCCGCCGCTGGCGGTCGGTTTGAAATTGAGATGAATCGTGTTCGATTGTTCGCAAATCGCCTGACCTTGCTGATTTAGTGCGAGCACGCGCACCGCAAAGCTCGATGTGGGCTTCCATTGCTTGAAATCAATCTTGAAGGTGTTGCTACCATCTTTTGCATCGAGATTGCCAATGAAACCCCACGTCATAATTCCTGGGACAGTCACCGGACAATCCTGGGTTTCAGGTAGAGGAAACGACCAGACCTGATAGATGCCAGCCGTTCCCTTTTTTGCCGACCAGTGAAACGCCACGGTTTGCCAATCGCCGAATTGCGCGTTTTGCATTTGATAATTGCCGCCGCAATTCGTTTTCGATGGATCGAGCGGATCGTTGCAGACCGCGAGAAGTTGTGGCGTTTGCGCGGTTTGTTGCGCCGCGCCGTACTTGCGCGTGAACTTGCCAATGTGCGTGAGTTTGCCGCTCTGCCAACCCCACGCATCCACAACCAGCGTGCCCGCGCCCTGGGTCGGCAGAGGCACGTTCGCTTTGAGTTGCGCGTCTACATCGAACTTGCCGTTGGGCAAAATCAAAAACGCGTTGGGGTCTTGTGGCACGCGTCCCCAGGGTTGATTGTTGATCTCTAAATAAAAATATGCCTTGTCATATTTGTTCAACTTGCTCGGCAGATTCGGCAACTCAAACGGGATCATTTTCATGCCCAGCCAGTATGGAGTTTGACAATCGGGGTTGGAAATTTTCGCGCTCGCGATTTTGCTCGGCGTTTCGCCAAGCGCGTTGAACGCGCCGATATAGTAACTGACCGCGCCGAACAAATCGGGATCTGTGTACTCGATTGGAAACGCGGCATTACTGTTCGCGCCGAGCGTGGCGACGCGCTTGAACGTTTGCGCGTTTGGATCAAGGCGATACACGTTAAAGCCATCTTCGCTGTCCGAGTTGTCCGTGATCAAAACCTTGATCGCGCAATCGCTGACCTTGAGCGTCAAGCCCGGCGGCAAGGGCGGATTCGATTTGAAAAATTTTCCCGCCCAAATAAAAATGGGATTCACCGGCGAAAAGGAGGGCGGTTGAGTGGGGAGATCAGAAGGAGGATCGCCGGAATTTTCCGGCGGAGGCGGCGGAGGCGACGCGGGTTGGGGCGGCAATTGAATCGGAACTTTGATTTGAGTCCCGCTCGCCGGCGCGGGGTTGGCGTTGAGATTAGGATTGAGGTCAATAATTTTTTGCGGCGTCGTTTTGAAATTTGCCGCGATGCTCGCCACCGTCTCGCCCGACTTGACCGGATAAACTATCGTCACGCCGGGATTGGAATTGCGGACGCCATCCACGCGCACGGCATTGGAAATGACGATCTGCCCGTGCGAATCTTTGGCGCGCACGATGAGCGTGTGTTCGCCTTCCGTTTTGATCGTCCAATTCCAGGTTGCCGATCCGTTCGATGCGTTTTTCGTTTCGACGAGCGCACCATCCGCCCACAATTCGAGCGATTGAATCGGCTTGGTACCAACCGCCGTTGCCGAAACTGGGATCGGTGCGGCAAGCAACCAATGACTCGCATTCAACGGTTGCGTGATCGTAACAACCGTACGCGGCGCAACGGCGTCCAACTGTTGCGCCACATCTGGGATTTGCATCGTCGCAAAGATCGCCCCGCCAATCGCCAGAACCAAAATGAACATCAGCACCAAACAGCCAAGCGCGACCGTTCTGTTCATAGTTCTCCTCCTCGTTGAGATGAAATGGATAAGGGCGGAAATAATAAACGCAGACAAACCCAAACAAATAATAAGAGCACCGATCGGTATTTGTCTGCGTTGGGTCGAACCAGAATTGTAATTATCGCGTAATTATTTTTTCTCTATCACCTTCACAACCAGCGCGAGTGCATCGTCAAATTTCTTTTTTTCGCATTAGGATTTGGAAATCACACTTGCGACCATCGCGAGCGCATCGCCCAAGCGCGACACATCCTTGCCGCCGGCTTGCGCGAGATTCGGTTTGCCGCCGCCGCCGCCGCCAACTATCTTCGCGATTTCGCGCACGATTTTGCCGGCGTCGTACCCGCGCGCGACCAGGTCGGGCGTTACCGCCGCGAGCAAACTCGGTTTGTTTTCAATCGCCGCGCCGAGCACGACGATGCCCGATCCCAGTTTATCGCGGAAGAAATCGCTCATCTCGCGGAGCGTGTCCACGTTCGCCGCGTCGACCTGGATCGCGAGCACGCGCACATCGCCAACTTGTTGCGCGTGCGCGAGCAATCCTTCCGCATCGCGTAACGCGATCTCGCGGCGCAAGTGTTCGATCTCTTTGCGTTGCGCTTCGGTCTCGCTCATCAGCGCGAGAATTTTGTGTTCGATTTGATCCGGGGTCGCGCGCAAGTACGCCGCGGCGCGCTCCAAGCGCGCGAGCGAATCTTGCATCACCTTCGCCGCGCCGCGCCCGGTCACGGCTTCGATGCGGCGCAAGCCCGCGCCGATAGATGATTCGGAAACGATGTGAAACGCGCCGATTTGACTCGTGCGATTGACGTGCGTGCCGCCGCACAACTCTTGACTGAACGGCGAACCCGGATCGCCAACTTTCATCACGCGCACGCGCTCGCCGTACTTTTCGGTGAACAATGCCATCGCGCCGCCCGCTGTCGCGTCTTTGTACGTCATTTGAAATGGCGCGACCGGAAAATCCGCCAGCACCGCGTCGTTGACGAGTTGCTCAATCGCGTTGAGTTCGTCCTGGGTCAACATCGCGTTGTGCGAAAAATCGAAACGAAAACGATCCGGTGCGACGAGCGACCCGGCTTGTTGAACGTGTTCGCCCAGAACGTACCGCAACTCGCGATGCAATAAATGCGTCGCGGTGTGATTTCGCATAATGTCCCAGCGCCGCAAACGATCCACTTCGGCAATCGCCGCATCGCCAATGCGCGGATTGCCTTTCACCACTTTGCCGAGGTGAACGATCAATCCTGGCACGGGCGCGCGCATCGCGCTGATCTCGATTGCCCATTTCACAGATGCGTCTTCGATCTCCGCGCCGTTTGCTTCGCCGGTGTACTGCGCGATACGACCGGTGTCGCTAACCTGGCCGCCGGATTCAGCATAGAAACACGTTGCCGGCAAAATAATTTCGACCTGGTCACCCGTGTTCGCTTCGCTGACAAGTGTGCCTTCGCGCATAATTCCAGCAACCGTCGTCGCGATTTCGGTTGTCGAGTACGGATCATACGCGACACCATTCGGCGCGACCTGGTCTTGGACCGCGATATATTTTTGTTCGGCGGCGACATCAATGCCCATCGCGGAACCGGCGCGCGAACGCTCGGCTTGTTCTTCCATCGCGATTTTGAACCCGGCTTCGTCCACGGTGAGACCTTGTTCGCGCGCTTCATCGCGCGTCATTTCGAGCGCAAAGCCGTACGTGTCGTGGAGTTTGAACGCGTCTTTGCCGGAGATGATCGTCTGCCCTTTTGCTTTCAATTCCGCGACCAGGTCAGCGAGCAACGCGTTGCCGGTGCGAAGCGTGCGTTGAAAACGCTGTTCTTCTTCGAGCGTCGTTTTCAAAATGACGTCGCGCCGTTTTTCAAGTTCGGGATATTGCTCGCCCATCATTTCGATCACGGTCGGCAAAACCTGGGTCAGGAACGGTTCTTCAAAGCCGAGCAAATGCCCGTGCCGCGCGGCGCGGCGCAAAATCAAGCGCAAAATATAATTGCGCCCGTCCGCGCCGGGAATCACACCGTCGGCGGTGAGAAACGCGATCGCGCGCGAATGATCCGCGATGACGCGATACGACGATAATTTTTTCGCGACCGTTTCTTTATCGTGCCCCAGCAATTTGCGCGTGCGTTCGATGATCGGCTTGAACAAATCGGTTTCGTAATTCGACAACTTGCCTTGCAGAACTGCGGTCACACGTTCGAGTCCCGCGCCGGTATCCACCGATGGTTTTGGTAACGGTTCGAGCCGGAATCCATCGCCATCTTGAAAACGATTGAACTGCATAAACACCAGGTTCCAAATTTCAATCGTTTCTTCGCCCGCGCCGTTGACGTACTCGGCGCGATTCATTTCTGGGTTCTTTGGATTTTTGCCGCGATAGTAATGAATTTCGGAGCAAGGTCCGCAGGGACCGGTTTCGCCCATTTGCCAGAAATTGTCTTTTTTGCTAAAGCGGCGCACGCGATCCGGCGACGCGCCGGCTTTCACCCACAACTCTGCCGCTTCTTCATCCGCCGGCACTTGATCATCGCCTTCAAAAATCGTGAACCACAAACGCGCGGGTTCGAGTTCGTAATGATTGACGAGCAAATCCCACGCGAATTTGATCGCGTCGGCTTTGAAATAATCGCCAAACGAAAAATTGCCGAGCATTTCAAAAAAGGTGTGATGGCGCGGCGACGGTCCGACGTTTTCGAGATCGTTGTGTTTGCCGGAGACGCGCATACATTTTTGCGACGTGGTCGCGCGTGCGTACTCGCGTTTTTCGCGACCCAGGAACGCGTCTTTGAATTGCACCATGCCCGCGTTCGTAAAGAGCAAGGTCGGATCGCCCGCCGGGATTAGCGACGACGACGCGACAATCGCGTGCTTGCGCCGTTTGAAATAGTCCAAAAACGTTTTGCGGATTTCGGAAGAAGTGAATGGCATAATTTATCCTGTGATTGGTTAATCGTAATGATATCTACACGCGACAATAATTATCGCCTCGTCTGTCACTTTGTATACAAGCCGATGTTCATCGGTGATTCGGCGCGACCAAAAACCGCGCAAGTTATCTCGTAATGGTTCGGGCTTGCCCAATCCACTAAAAGGACTGCGAAGAGTATCCCGGATGAGCGTTACGATCTTGGCATACACCTTTTTGTCCCGCGTTGCCCAATCCGTGAAATCATTAAACGCGCCTGATTCGAATACGACCTGTCTCATTGCAGAGATTCCAAAGCCACCGGGACAAGATTTTGATTTGATTCCACATTTTGAATTGCGCGGGCAAGTCGTTCCGCGTTTGCTTTGGATTGTAACAGGTACGCTGTTTCATCAACGGCACTGACAATAATTTCGATTTCCCGATCCTGAAACAACGCTTTGAGCGATTCGATGAATTGGTTATTCAGTTCGTTTACATTCAAACGATAGACCATCGTCATTTTACACTCCTCCACCCAGACGAATCTTCGCCGGGAAACGCGGAACGAGTTTAGGTTTTCATTTCACTTCTCACGGCATTTTAGTCGAACACTAAACGAATGTCAAACATCGCGCGCGATTTTGGCGTTCCGCGTCATTCTCGATATAATCCAATCACAAATTCGCGCAAAGGAGGTTTCCGATGACTCGCAATCAGTGGCTCATCATTGCCGCGTTGGGTGTGATGGTGGTGTGCGTGTACTGTGTTGGAATGTTTTTCGTCGCGCAACAAATCCTGGGACAAGACGCGCGCGTCGCACTCGCGCCCACACCGACCGCGACATTCACGCCGGTTCCAACCTGGACGCCGACGAATGTGCCATCGCCGCGACCGAGCGCGACGCTCGTCATTCAACTTCCAGTGCGCGCGACGCCGACCGCGCGTGTGATTGGCACACAAACCGCATCGGCAGGCGCGATTCAAAAAGCGTTTGAAAAATCCGTGGCGTTGAACGCGTACCGGATGGAAATCGAAATGAAAGCCAAAGGCGATTTGGGTAATTTGCCCGGCGGCGTCAATCCGAACCAGGAATTTGTTTTACTCGGAATGAGCGGCGCGGTCAACGGCAAGGACACGCATTTCGTCATCAAAGGAATCCTGGGCGCGTTTTTCGGCGGCGATGCGAACAAAGGTTTTGAAATGATGAGCGTGGGCGGCAAAACGTACGTGCACGGTCCACTCGCGATGCTGGGCGCGCCGGAGGACAAGTGGTACATCGGGGACAGTTCGTTCAAATCGTCGTTCAGCGATCCGAATCAAATGGTGAAACCGAATGAAAATATGGACTTGAACGGCTTTCGCAAAACCGGGAGTGAAACGCTCGACGGTCAACGCTGTGATGTGTACACCGCCGACAAAAATTCGTCGCTCGAATTGTTTCGTTCGCTCAACACATCTGGCGCGCCAAACCAGGACGCGCTCGGCGCGTTGGATAACGCGGAAACGAAAATTTGGATTTGCGACGACGGCTATTTTCATCAACTCGCGATGAACATGGAAGGACACAGCCAGAGCAATCCCGCGCAAAAAACTGCGATTCAATTAAAGATGCGCGTGTTCGATTTGAACGCGAACATCAAAATCACCGCGCCGGCAAACGCCGCGCCGATGCAAGCACCAGCGTTTTTCTTCGGCACGCCGACCGCGACGCCGACGCGTAGATAGAGAAACCCGCAGGGTCTTGCGCGACCCTGCGGGTTTTTGATTACAACAATTTACCCTCAAAAATTTCAATCACGCCGCGCGCATTTCATCCCCGCGTGATGCTGTGGTATAATCCGATCAGTTTATTTGAGGAGTCATCCCAATGTCCACCCTTTCACTCGATCACATTTTGAAACGCGGCGTCGCGGAAATTATCAGCGCAGACGGTTTGCGCGCGCGCTTGAAATCCGGCAAACCGCTTCGTTTGAAGATGGGCTTTGATCCATCGAAACCGGATCTGCACATCGGGCACGCGGTTGGGATGCGAAAATTGCGCCAACTCCAAGACCTGGGACACACCGTCGTTTTGGTCGTCGGCGATTGGACCGCGCAGATCGGCGATCCCTCCGGGCGCGACGAAGCGCGCGTGATGCTCACGCACGACCAGGTCAAAGTCAACGCGCAAACGTATATGGATCAATTTTTCATCATCGTGGATCAAAGCAAAACACAAGTGCGCTGGCAGAGCGAATGGTTCGGCAAATTCAAACTCGAAGACGTGTTCAACCTCACGTCGCGGTTCACCGTCGCGGATATGTTCGAACACGAAACATTCGAAAAACGCTTCAAGGACGGCAAGCCCTTGTCGTTGATGGAATTGATGTACCCGCTTTTGCAAGCGTACGATTCGATCGCGATTGATGCAGATGTCGAGTTCGGCGGAATGGATCAAAAATTCAACATTCTCGCCGGACGCAAATTGCAAGCGCATCTCGGCAAAACGCCGCAAGAAGTTTTTCTCGTGCCCTTGCTTGTCGGCACGGACGGACGCAAAATGTCGAAATCGTTCGGCAACTCGATTGACGTGCGCGCCGAGCCGAGCGATATGTACGGCAAAGTAATGTCGCTCGTGGATAGCGTGTTGATCGAGTATTTCAAACTCACGACCGATGTGCCGGACAATGAGATTGCGGAAATGGAACGCGCGATGCGCGCGGGCGAAGCGAATCCGCGCGATTTGAAAATGTTGCTCGCGCGCGAAATCGTAACTCAATTGTACGATGAAGATATCGCGGCAGGCGCGCAAGAAGAATTTGTGCGCGTGTTTCAAAAACGCGATCTGCCGAGCGATATGCCGACCTTCACGATGACGGATGCGATGCCGATCATTGATTTGATGATCGCCGCGCACACGGTCGCATCGCGCGGCGAGGCGCGGCGATTGATTCAACAAGGCGGCGTGCGACTCGACGATGAAAAAATCGCGCAGGCGGATGCACTCATTCCGGCACACGCGGCGATTTTGCGCGTGGGCAAGTTAAAGTTTGTGCGGTTGGTCGCGGAATAATCGCGCGCGAAACCCGTTTTCCGCCAAAGGCGAGAAAACGGGTTTCCGAATCTGCCGTACTGTTTTTCCAATTGGAACGTCAAAGAATAGAGACGTTGCGCGTTTCGCGAACGTCTCTACATTGTTTTGGAGCCCTGTCAGGTTTTCGAAAACCTGACCGGGCTCACGACCCGCGAGGAAAAAATGAAACGCAACGCTTGGCTCATCCTGGGATGTGTGATCGCGCTTGTGCTGGCGTGCGATGTGCGAACCTTTGTGCCCGCCCCGCTCGATGAACCGCCGGAAACGGAAACCCCCATCGCCGCGCCGTCGCCGACACGCGCATCCGCGCAACCCGTCTCCACTTTGATTTCCACCGCGCTCGCGCCAACCAAAGTCGCCATCGCCGCGCCGACCGCGACCGCAACCGCGCTCGCGCCAACTCAACCTGGGATCGCGACACCGCCATCGCGCGCGCTTGCATCCGCGACTGCCGCGCCCCTCGCAACAGCGACACGCACCGCGACCGCGCTCGCGCCGACCGCGACGCGCACCAGCACTAGCGCAAGCGGATGTCCACCGGTGAATCCTGGGACGATCAAAACATCGGCGTATGTAAAAAGTGTAACGCTGGCAACTGGCGCGGCGGCGAACACCTACGAGCCGATCAATCCGACGACGACATTCGCGCGCACCGCGATCATTCACGCGATTGTCGCGATCCAAAACGCGCCGACCGACACACTCTTCAAAGTGAAATGGTACGCGAATGATGTCGGCACTGCCGCGTCGTGCAACACATTCGTGGATGAAGCCGAACTGCGCGAAGATGGCACGAAGAATATTGATTACACACTCGGCGCGCCGAATCCGGTCGGAACGTATCGCGCGGAAATTTACGTGAACGGAAATTTGCACCAGGTCGTTACGTTCACGATTCGTTGATCTAGCGAAACGGCGTCCGTCAGCCAAGCAATCCGAAAAATTATTTTCTGGAACTCACGCCGTCCAGACCTACCAGGTGGTCATCGCGACATCTTGGCGATTGATTGCATGATAGTACTTTCATCCCACTCGCAATTTAAGGTAAACTTAAACTGCGGATAAGCTAGATTTAACCACGCCCTCCCGCGCGCGTGTTACACTCGTGCCAAGATTAGACGAAGGAGGGTACGATGATTACACATTTTAATGCGCGTTGGATCGGCATCGTTGCGCTGTGCGTGCTTGCACTCACACTTTTCCCGGTCAGCGCGACATTCGCCAGTCCTGAGCCGGGCGAATTTACCGGCACGATCACCAGTCTGCCGGCAAGCGGGTTGATCGGCGATTGGATCGTCGGTGGCAAAACCGTGCACGTTAGCAATCTCACCTACATCGAACAAAAATATGGCGCGCCGGCAATCGGCAAAACCGTCGAAGTCAAAGGCGCGCCGCAAGCCGATGGTTCGATCAACGCGCTCAAGATCGAAGTCAAACCGGATGGGACAACGAGTTCTAGCTCGCAAGTAAAATTCTACGGTACGATTGTCAGTTTGCCCGCGGCCGGTTTGATCGGCGATTGGGTTGTCTCCGGTCAAATGAGCACGACCCAATCCATCAATGTAACCGTCCACGTTAGCGCGACGACCAAAATCGAACAGACCGATGGTAAAGCCGAGGTCGGCGCATTCGTCAAAGTGGAAGGCATCAAGCAAGCCGATGGCTCAGTCAAGGCGCACGAGATCGAAGTGAAATCCGGCAAACCTGGCACGGGCACCAAAGTTGAATTGTACGGCAAGATCGAAAGTTTGCCCGCCTCCGGTTTGATCGGCGATTGGAAAGTGAACGGGCAGACGATTCACGTTGCGAACACGACCAAGGTTGATCAGAAAAAAGGTCAAGCCCAGGTCGGCGCGTTCGTCAAGGTTGAAGGATTGGCGCAAGCCGATGGTTCGGTGAACGCGCACGAGATTGAAGTTCGCGCGAGCACCGGCAATCCACCATCCTCCACCAAGTACATTAAATTCTACGGCGTCATTCAAACCTTGCCAGCATCCGGCGTGATCGGCGATTGGACGATCAATGGCTTGACGGTGCATGTGGATGCCGCGACCAAGATCGAAGCCAAGTATGGCGCACCGGCAGTCGGCGGCCGCGTCGAGGTGAAAGGTGTGTTGCAAGCGGATGGTTCGGTGAACGCGCTCAAGCTGGAAGTGAAACCTGCGAGCGCGACGAGCGGAACATTCGGCAAAGCCGGCGCAATCGCGCAAACGCGTTAAGTTTGACGACCTTCCAGGTCTTGCGACCTGGAAGGTCTCTTCAAATTTCACAGCACATTACCAATTTCGCGCCGCACAATCTGGCGCAACATTTTTCGCACACGCCCGTACTGAAATCGCCGCTTGAGCGTCTTTATCTTTAGACAATCAACTCATTTGGCAAAACGCGCGGCTAGTACCAAGGTCATCCCCCGCGCTCCCCGGGGACGTGGTATAATCGGCGTGCGTTGGCAACTCATTCAAGGAGGTACGCGATGCGAAAAATGTTGAGCGGGCGTTGGTGGCTAATCGGCGCGATGCTGTTGTGCGCGACCGTCGGATTCTTCGCGCTGGCAGAGACCACGCAAGCACACGAGCCGCCAGGCGAAGTGCAATTTGTTGGGCAGGTGCAATCACTTCCACCTGCCGGCTTGGTTGGCGATTGGACCGTCGTCGGACGTTTTGGCGATTTGCAAATCGCGCCGGTAACCGTAACCGTGCATGTCTCGACGACGACAATCATCGAACAAAATTACGGGCAGGTTCGCGTTGGCGCGTTCGTCAAAGTGATCGGAATGCCGCGCGCGGATAAATCCATCAACGCGCGCAAGATCGAAGTGTTGCCGAATCCGTCGAACGTAATCCCGGTAAAATTTTTTGGCGTGATTGAACAATTACCGCCATCGGGTTTGGTCGGCGATTGGAAAGTACGCGTTGGGCCCGGCGAACCGATCAGTTCCACGCACGCCGTTGCCGGTGGCTTCCTGGTTACGGTTCACGTCAGCACGACGACGACGATCAATCAAAACAATGGACAAGTGCGCGTCGGCGCGTTCGTCAAAGTTGAAGGTTGGGTTTTGCCGGATCGGACTGTGAACGCGCGTTATATCGAAGTGATGACACCGCACGTTACACCAGGTCAGCCGGTTGAATTTTTCGGCAAGATCGAACAATTGCCGGCGAGCGGACTGATCGGCGATTGGATGGTTACCGGGCGAACGGTTCACGTTAGCGCGCAAACGCGGATCATCAATCCCGACAAAGCCAAAGTCGGCGCGTTCGTTCATGTCAAAGGCATCGCGCTCGCCGATGGCACAGTGAACGCGACGCACATCGAAGTTCGCAACGATGCGCCGCCGCCGATTGTGCGGTACATCAAATTCTACGGCATCATCCAAAGTTTGCCTGCGGCCGGTTTGATTGGCGATTGGACGATCAACGGCTTGACTGTGCACGTTACGAATACGACCGTGATTGATCAATCCCAGGGTGCGCCCGCGGTCGGCAAGCCAGTCGAAGTGAAAGGCATTCTCAACAGCGACGGCACGGTGAACGCTCTCAAGATCGAAATCAAGCACACACCGAATCCAACCAGCGCACCGTTCGGCAAAGCCGGCGCAGTTTCACAATCGAGTCAGTAACGCGTTCGAATTTGCACGTTTGAATTGAAGCGACGCGGGCAAGGTGCGGAGAATATCTCCGCGACCTTGCCCGCGTTCATCTGTTTTTTTCGATCACCGATGATTCATTCTTCCCATCGCGCCATCGAGCCGCGCATTCGCGGCACGCTCGCCGGACACATCGCGCAAGAATTGTTCACGAACAGCGCGCATTTTCCGATCGCGATTATTTTTTTTGAATTATTGCGCGAAGGCGCGCGCGAGTACATCACCAAACCGGATCTGTACGCGCTGATTATCGCGGCGACCGCGCAGGCGTTCGTCATCGGACGCGCGCATTTCGCAAATCGCGCGCGACCGCTGTGGGGCAACCTGATCGCGCCGACGGTTTACACCTTGCTCGAGATCGCGTTCGAGGGCGTCGCGTTTTTTACCGCGCCGCATCACCTGGCATACTGGGGCTTTGCGTTACTGATTGAGATTCTGCAAGAAATTCAATTGCACCTGCGCGACGCGCGGCGCAACGCGTTGATCCTGATCGAAAACCTGGCGCGCACCAGCATTTTGCTTTTGATGTATTGGTTGTACGAAGTACTCACGCATCCCGAAAAAGCCGCGCCGGAATTTTTTTGGACGGATGACAGTCACGTTTTTCTGACGCTCGCGGTTTTTTTTACCGGCATCGTGATCGGCATCGCGAACGTATTGACGCACACCTATCAAACGACTCTGCGCGAAACCGCCGAGCAGTTGCGCGTCTATTCGGAATGGGTCTTTGGCCGCGCGCTGTTGAGCGCGGCGGTCAATGATCCGAATGTGCTAACGCTCACGCCGCGCGAACGCACGGTTTTGTTTATGGACATTCGCGGCTTTACGCGGTGGAGCGATCAGCAATCGCCGGAAAATGTCGTCGCGATGCTCAACCGGTATTTCGAAACCGCGGAGCAAGTGTGGTCGCGCGTTGCCGCGCGCAAAGTCAAATTGACCGCGGACGAAGTGATGATCGTGTTCGCGACACCCGACCAAGCCGCGACCGCCGCGCTGGAATTGCGCGACGCGATCACGACGACGCTCGCGCCGTTCGCGTTGAGCGCGGGAATCGGCATTCACACCGGCTTGCTCGCGGAAGGATTGATCGGCAGTCGCACGTTGAAAGGGTACGACGTGATTGGCGACACGGTGAACATCGCGAAACGTATTTGTGATGTCGCGCGCGGCGGCGAGATTTTGTTATCGCGCGCAACGCGCGAGGCGTTGGGCGCGCGCGCGCTCATTCACGAAACACGCGCCGCGCCGGTCAAAGGCAAAACCGAATCGCTCGCGGTGTTCGCCTTGCAAGCCATCACACCCGTAAATCTTCATCCCAAATAAATTGATGTGAGGTTGAAAATGTTCAAGCGAAGTTGGTGGGTAGTTACCATTTCGAGTTGTGTGTTGGGAATTGCGCTGATGGCATTGCAACTTTTGAGCGCGCCACCGGCGCGCGCGCAAAATCCCGCGCCGATTTTTTTGCCGTACGTCGGGGTCGGTTGTCCCAAGTTGCTCATCCAAGATTCGAGTTTTGAAGCCGGGACGCCGAACGCGGCCTGGGCAGTTACCAGCACGCTCGCGTCCGCGATTATTGATTCGACTTCAACGATTCCATCACCGAATCCGACGCACACCGGTTTGTGGAAAGCGTGGCTCGGCGGGAATGATTCGGTATCCGAAAGTATTTGGCAAACGATGACGGTGCCCGCGAACACGACGAGTTTGCAAGTTGTGTTTTGGCGGCGCGTAACAACGCAAGAACCGAGTCCGCTCATTAACGATTCGCTCCAAGTGTTGATTCGTAATAATGCAGGCGCACCGCTCGAGACGTTGTACACCTTGTTCGATGCCGATACCGGGACAACGTGGGTGCAACACACGCTTACCGCGACCGGGAATTATGCCGGGCAAACGATTCAACTCGCGTTTCTCGCGACGACCGACACAACCGATGCTACGAATTTTTTCATTGACGATGTGATGGTTTTTGCCGGGTGCGCGCCATAGGACAACAACGAATTTGGAAAGCAACGAATTTTTGCGCGAACAGGTTTTTTCCACTGACCGAAAAGAACACGGACAATTGAAAATTCCGTGTTCTTTTCGGTCAGTGGAAAATTTTCAGCGCGTTCGTAGTGAGTAACGAAGCAAAGCGGAGTTGCGTTTCCGACAGCACTCCACTTGGTTTCCTCCGGCTTCCATCAAGCCTCCTCACTACAAACTTACAAATCAAACGGGCGAGGAAAAAACTCCTCGCCCGTTTTTGTTTCCACAATGCGCGCCAACCAAAATTTGGAATCGTTCCAAATTCGCGTTTAGCGTTTGGTGTATTGCTTCGCCTTGCGCGCGCGTTTCAAACCGGGTTTCTTGCGCTCTTTTTCGCGCGCATCGCGCGTGAGCAGACCGGCTTTACGGAGCGCGCCCTTGAATCCTTCATCCGCCGCGAGGAGCGCACGCGCCAAGCCCAAGGACACCGCATCGGCTTGCCCGGCAACGCCGCCGCCCTTGACCAGGACGGACACGGCAAAGCGCGATTCGTTTTCGGTCGCGCGCAACGGCGCGCCGACAAGCGCGACAAAATTCTCCGGGAAATACTTGTCCATCGGTTTTTCATTCACCGTAAACGCGCCGCTTCCCGCGAACAAACGCACGCGCGCGACCGCGGCTTTGCGCCGCCCCACCCCTTCGTAATATTTGCCGGTTGCCATTT
>Ga0233425_10002971_pt1 | contig 31983 bp, 26 predicted proteins | sample Watercolumn_Towu_2_FD_181712 | JGI IMG/M metagenome (GOLD analysis project Ga0233425, IMG submission 181712) | Freshwater microbial communities from Lake Towuti, South Sulawesi, Indonesia - Watercolumn_Towuti2014_140_MG | ecosystem: Environmental > Aquatic > Freshwater > Lake | place... | reverse complement strand
AGCGGAGCACGGCGTCTTTTGCCGTGCGTAGTCGAAGGAAGCGGGGCCGCCCGCCTCTTTTGACCTGGGTCGCGACGCAAGCGTCCTGAGCGGAGCACGGCGTCTTTTGCCGTGCGTAGTCGAAGGATAGAGTGGCGCTTTTGACTCAAGAGCATTTGGCATCCTCCGGTTCGGCGCAGGTCATCGTCATCGGCGCGGGGCTGGCGGGCAGCGAGGCCGCATGGCAGGCCGCGCAGGCGGGCCTCCGCGTGACGCTCTACGAAATGCGGCCCGGACGGATGACCCCGGCGCATCAGACCGGCGACATGGCCGAGCTGGTCTGCTCCAACAGCCTCGGCTCGGCCCTGCCCGACCGCGCGCTCGGCCTGCTGAAGGACGAGCTGCGGCGCATGGATTCGCTCATCATCGCCTGCGCCGACCGCACCGCCGTGCCCGCGGGCGACGCGCTGGCCGTGGATCGGGGGGCGTTCAGCCGCGCCGTGACGGCCGCCATCACGGGGCATCCCCATATCGTCGTGCGGCGGGAGGAGGTCAGGGAGCTAGACCTGGCAGGTCTCGAAAGACCTGGCAGGTCTCTGATCGTCGCCACCGGCCCGCTCACCGCCGCGCCGTTGGCCGAGGCGATCCGCCAGCTCGCGGGCCAGGAGCATCTCGCCTTCTTCGATGCCATGGCGCCCATCGTGGCGGCCGATAGCATTGACATGTCGGTCGCGTGGCGCGGAAACCGGGAATGGCGTCAGGGGGCAGGAGGCAGGGGTCGGGAGGCAGGGGGCAGGGGTCAGGGGGCCGGACACAACGCACAAATGGCGGAGGAAGGCGGCGCTGACTCCCGACTCCTGATGCCTGACTTCTCTGGGGACTACATCAATTGCCCGCTCACCCGCGACGAGTACTTCGCGTTTGTCGCCGCGGTGAACGTAGCAGAGAAGATCCCCCTGCACGAGTTCGAGGCGGATGGCGTGGCCCGGCGCTACTTCGAGGCGTGTCTGCCGATCGAGGTGCTGGCCGGCCGCGACCCGAAGGCGCTGGCGTTCGGCCCGATGACGCCGATGGGGTTGCGCGATCCGCGCACCGGCCGGCGGCCCTACGCCGTCGTGCAACTGCGCCAGGACGACCTGGCGGGCGCGCTTTACAACATCGTCGGCTTCCAGACCAACCTGAAGTGGGGCGAGCAGGAGCGCATCCTGCGCATGATCCCCGGCCTGGCCCGCGCCGAATTCGTTCGTTTCGGCCAGATGCACCGCAATACCTTCATCAACAGCCCGGCCTTGCTGCGCCCCACCCTGCAGTGGCATGACCGCGACAACCTCTTCTTTGCCGGGCAGATCACCGGCACGGAAGGCTACGTGGGGTCCACCGCCAGTGGGCTGCTGGCCGGTCGCAATGCCGCGCGAATCGTCCAGGGCCAGCCGCCGCTCGTCCTGCCCGTCACCACGATGACGGGCGCGCTCGTGCACTACATCACCCACACCGAGCCGAAAACGTTCCAGCCGATGAAGGCCAACTTCGGGCTGCTGCCGGAGCTGGAGATGCCTCCGCGCGACAAACGGCTGCGCCACGCGGTCCTCGCGGCGCGGGCGCGGACGGATCTCGAGGCCGCGCTCGCGGCAGGCGATGCTGGTTGGGAGACTGCGCGACAGGGTTCGTAATTTGACAGCAAACCTAATCGGACTTATAATATACAACTAATCGAAGTTGTGCATACAATCTCGTTCAATCATCCGACACGGGTTCACGTCACTATGCATCGAGTAAGCTCCGGAGCGTCTATGGACGCCACGACATTGCATTGCATCTGTATCGGGCGAGGGCAATAGCGCCTCGTCCGGTTGAGGTTTGCGGCGTAGCAACTGAAAAATCAACCAACGAGCCGCTGCGACCTGCCCTCGCCTCAGGAGGAGTCAGGTAGCGTGTGGCGTCGGCATTGGGATATACACAAAGCCCAGGGGCTGGCCCCTGGGCTTTTTATATCTTCAGGCTGGGGAGACAGAGCCTGGAGAGGTTTTGTTGCAGAGGCGGAAAAACGACAACCTGCGATGGGAAAACTCGTCATCACCCGACCCGTTTATGAGGAAATCGTTGCCCACGCGCGCGCGGGATACCCGCTGGAAGTATGCGGCTTGCTCTCAGGCCGTCGCGGGATCGCCGATGTCATTTGGCGAGCGTGCAACGTGGCCGCAAATCCCCGGCTGGATTACGAGATGGACCCCCAGACACTCCTCAAACAGTTCGATTTCGAGGAGCAAGGTCAGGAAATGGTGGCTATTTATCACTCCCATCCGGAGTCGCCGGCTTATCCATCAGCGACAGACGCGCTGCGCGCTTACTATCCCGATAGCGTCTATGTGATTTGTTCGTTGGAGGATGCGGATCGGCCTGTCGTGGCCGCGTTTCACATGGGCCAAGGAGACGCCGAGCCGATAGCGATCTTGCCATCCGATGTCGAACGGGTGCGAGGGCGGGCGGATTTGCTCATGCGTTGCTTCCAGGCTGCCGGCGGTCGCCCGGCGCGCTACGAGCTGTACACCGTCGCGGATGAACAGCGGATCAGCCGGCAGATTGTCGAGGTTGAAGAGGTCGAGGTAGAGATCTCGCCGGGTTAAGATATGCATCGGACCAGGCCAGGGATCTATCAAACCAGACAGGAATTCCAGCGAGGAGGGTATCATGGTCACGGTGAACATCCCCACTCCTTTGCGAAAGCTGACCGGGGGTCAGTCGCGAGTGCAGGTCAGGGGAACAGACATCGTCGGTGTCATTACGGAATTGGAAGCTCAATTTCCCGGTATCCGCGACCGCCTGATGGACGAGACGGGCGAGCTCAAGCGGTTCATCAATATCTACGTGAACGAAGAGGAGATCCGTGCCTTGCAGGGCAAGGCTACGCCGGTCGCCGAAGGGGATCGGATCTCCATCGTGCCTGCGATGGCAGGGGGCTGAAGGAGGGTCGGCTGTGGTCACATCATCTCCAATTCGGGCGCCGCTTGCTGGCCCCAACCTGATCGGGATGGGCCTTGCGCTGGTCGCATTGATCCTGGTCCCCCTCGTGGTGAGTTCGGCCGACCGGGCCTTCGCCATCTTCTGGCTGTTCGGTCTGGCGTTTGGCTTTGCCTTGCAGCGCAGCCGGTTCTGCTTCGCATCGGCCTTTCGGGATTTGTTCTTGCTCCAGCAAGGCCGGACCATGCGCGCCATCCTGGGCGGGATGGCTGTGGCAACGTTGGGATTCAGCCTGGTGATGTCCAACATGACGCCCAATCCGGCCCTGGGCATCCTGCCGCCCGATGCGCACGTCGTGCCTCTCGGTTGGCATACGGTGGTTGGCGGGATCCTCTTCGGGCTGGGCATGGTGATCGCCGGCGGCTGTGTCTCAGGCGCCCTGTATCGCATGGGCGAGGGGTATGTGGCGTCATGGGTCGCCATGGGGGGCATCCTGGCCGGGCTGTGGGGGAGCAGCCGCACCTGGAACTGGTGGTGGCAGGCGCACATCTCCCAGCAGCCGGCGGTGTGGCTGCCCAGGTACCTGGGGTACGGGGGCGCCGTCGCCCTGACGCTATTGGCCCTGGCCGGCCTCTACCTGTTGGCGCTCTGGTGGGAGGCGCGCAGCGGCATCTTCTTTCCCGAATCGGCTGTGGCAGCCAGTGGGCCGTCGTTTGGCGAGCGGCTGCGCGATCTCTGCCGCACGCTCTTCGTGCGCGCCTGGCCGATCGCACTGGCCGGATTGGGATTGGGCGCGCTGAACGTGTTCGACTACGCCTATCGTCATCCCTTGGGCGTGACCGGAGAACTGGCGCGTTGGGCCGACGCGCTGGCCGGGCTCGTGGGGCTGTCAGCCGGGCCGCTGCTGGGCGCGGATCAAATCGCGGGCTGCACCTTGGCGCCCGAAAGCGGCGGCCTGTTGACCCACGGCCTGATGTTGGATGTCGGCCTGGTCTTCGGCGCGTTGCTGGGCGCGCTGCTGTCCGGCGAGTTCAAGATCCGTTTGCCGGCAGACCGTCGCCGTTATGGGCAAGCGTTGGGGGGTGGCATCCTGATGGGTTACGGCGCGGGCCTGGCGGTTGGTTGCACCATCGGCGCTTTTTTCTCGGCGATCCCATCCCTGGCCTTGAACGGCTGGGTGTTTGGGGCAGCGCTTGCCATCGGCGCGTTCCTGGGCGTCCAGGTGATCAAGCGCCTGATGTGATCCATCAAGGAGTGAGTCAAATGCAGTGGTTGTGGACTGCCGGCGCAAGGACCGGTGTCGGGTGCATCTGTCTTGGGCGGAGGGGAGGTGTGTCCGCCCGCGAGCAGTCAATCGTCTGATTGTCCCATCGAACAGCGCGGCGCCCTCTCTCTCCGCCGAGAAGACGAACTTTGATTTCCAAATCTCACTCGTGCGTAAGGAGAGAACGCAAAATGAAGCTCATAGCAACCTTGTTGATACTTGTCACGGCGCTGCTGGCAGGATGCGCGGCGCCGGCCGCAGTCGCCCCGGCGCAACAGGCGCCGGCCGCCCCGGGATCGGCCCGCTCGGAGGCGTTGGTAGATACGGCGTGGGTCGCGGAGAATCTGAACCGGGCGGGGGTGCGCCTGGTGGATGTGAGCAGCAAGGCTGAAGTGTATGCTGAGGGGCACATCCCCGGCGCCGTGTACCTCGCCGTGGGGAGCGCGCTGGTGAATCCGGACGACCCGGTGAAGGGCCAGGTCGCCACCGCTGCGCAAGTGGAGGCGCTGCTGGGCCGGCTCGGGATTGACAACCAGACGACGATTGTGCTCTACGATGATACGAACAGCCTCTACGCGGCGCGTGCGTTTTGGGCGTTGCGCTACTACGGCCATCAGGCCGTGCGCATCCTGGATGGCGGCCGCAAGAAATGGGTGGCCGAGGGACGGAAGTTGAGCCAAGAGACGCCCAGCGTGACTGCCACGACCTACAAGGCAGGCAAGCCTGATTTAGCGATCCGCGCTACCTGGGAACAGGTGCTGGCAGCCCTGGATCAATCGGGCAAGACGCTCGTGGATGCGCGTGGGCCGAAGGAATACACCGGGCAGGATGTCCGGTCTGCGCGCGGCGGGCACATCCCGGGCGCCATCAATCTGGATTGGACGAGCCAGGTGAATCCCGACGGTACGTTCAAGCCGGTGGCCGAGCTGCGGCAGATGTACGAGCAGGCCGGCGTCAAGCCCGACCAAACGGCGATCACCTATTGCCAGACGGGCGTGCGGGCCGCGCATTCGTGGTTTGTGCTTTCGCAATTGCTCGGCTTTGCGAATGTCGCCAACTACGACGGCTCGTGGGAAGAGTGGGGCAATCGCACCGATCTGCCCATCAAACGCTAGGGGGCGACGATGAAACTGGATGTGCGCGGCGAAATCTGCCCCTATCCGATGTTGAAAGCCGTGGAAGCGATGAAGCGCGTGCCCAGGGGCGAGGTGATTGAGGTGATCACCGATCATGCGCCCGCGCTGGAGACGATCCCGGCCCAGGCGCGTCGCTTGGGATTCCAGTGGCAGATCAGGGAGACGGGTTCGCCAGAATGGGTGATTACACTGAGCCGGCCGGATGTAGGAGCGAAGCCGTGACCGATCGAATGAAAGCCCCCAGCACTTTCTTGGTGGATGTGGCGTGGCTGCGGCAACGTCTGGGCGAGCCTGGGCTGCGGGTGGTGGATGTCCGGCCGGCTCTGGAGCAATTCCAGTCGGGCTACCCGTGGGCGCACATCCCCGGTGCTGTCTACCTGAACATGCAGCAGTTGTTCACAGTGGTGAACGGGATACCCGGCAAGCTGACGCCCCAGGCGACGGGCGAGGCGCTCCTGGGCCGACTCGGTCTGTCGCAAGACGACCATGTGGTGGTCTACGATGATTCAGGTGGCTCGTTGGCGGCCTTGCTCGCTTGGCTACTGGACTACTGGGGCCAAGCGCAGGTCTCCTTCCTTGATGGGGGCTGGCAGGCCTGGCAGGAAGAAGGCGAGACGATCACGGCGGAGGAGCCGGTCGTCCGGCCGGCGACCTATCGCGCCCGGCCAGAGGAGGGCAAGCTGGCGACCGCGGAATGGATCGCGGCGCACCTGGGCCACCCGACGGTCGCCCTGGTGGATACCCGGACGCCCCAGGAATTCCAGCGCGGCCACCTGCCCGGCGCGCTCAACGTGCCGTGGGAGGAGAACGTCAACCCGGGCCTCGCCCAGCGCTATCGGAGCGGGACAACTCTCCATCGGCAATTCGCGGAGGTGGGGATCACGCCCGACAAAGAGGTGGTCGTCTACTGCGAAACCGGCGCGCGTTCGGCGCATACGTATTGGGCGCTCAGGCTGGCCGGCTATCCGCACGTGCGCAACTACGAAGGGTCTTGGGCTGAGTGGACCCGGCGTGCTGGGGAGAAGCCGGCGAGTGCTGTCAGCACCGGCCAAGCGGCTGTAGGGCCGTGCGGGCTGCCCGTCGCATCGCCCGCGCCGGTGACAGCGGTGGAATGGGCGGTGGCCCCGGTGGGCAGAGCCACACGCGACCAGATTCTGGCCCAGGCGCGTGCCCGCGTCCCCGAGATAGACGCTTACGAGGTGAAAGAACGCCTGGACGCGCGCGAGAAGCTGACCGTGGTGGACATCCGCGAGCGCGACGAGTGGGTTCAAGGGCATCTGCCGGGCGCGCACTTCGTCCCGCGCGGCTTCTTGGAGCTGCGCATCGAAGAAATCCAGCCCCAACGCGACGTCCCTATCATCGTGTACTGCGCGGGTGGAGTACGCTCGCTGCTGGGCGCCCGTGATCTGCAGGCGATGGGCTACAGCAACGTCTTCTCCATGGCGGGCGGGTTTAGCCAGTGGAAGAACGCGGGGCTGCCCTTCATCGTCCCGGCCGTGCTCAATGAAGAGCGCCGCACCCGCTATAGCCGGCACCTCCTCATCCCGGAGGTGGGCGAAGCGGGACAACTCGCGCTGCTGGGGGCCAAAGCCCTGCTGATCGGCGCGGGCGGGCTGGGGTCGCCGGCCGCGCTCTATCTCGCCGCCGCGGGTGTCGGCGCCATCGGCATTGTGGACTTCGACGCGGTGGATCTGTCCAACTTGCAGCGCCAGATCCTCCATGGCCAGAGCGACATCGGCCGCCACAAGGTGGAATCGGCCGCGGATCGGCTGCGCGAGATCAACCCCGACGTGAAGGTGATACCCCATCGGGTGTTGCTCGATTCCAGTAACGCGCTCGACATCATCGGACAGTACGACATCGTGCTCAACGGTTCCGACAACTTCCCGACCCGCTACCTGGTCAACGATGCCTGCGTGCTGCTGGGGAAGCCGCTGGTTGACGCCAGCATCTTCATCTTCGAAGGACAGGTGACCGTGTATGATCCGGCGCATGGCGGTCCCTGCTACCGTTGTCTGTATCCCGACCCGCCGCCGCCCGGCGAAGTGCCATCATGCGCCGAGGCTGGCGTCCTGGGCGTCCTGCCCGGCATCGTCGGGTCCCTGCAGGCGATGGAAGCGATTAAGTTCATCCTGCGGATCGGTGAACCGTTGGTCGGCCGGCTGCTGATGTTCGATGGTTTGGAGATGACGTTTCGCACGCTGAAGGCGCGCCGCGCTGCGGCCTGCCCGGTCTGCGGCGACCAGCCCACCGTCACCGAATTGATTGACTACGACCAATTCTGCGGGCTGCCCTCTCGTCATGCTATCGTGGAAGGGAACGGCCATGGGATCAACGCTTTGGCGCGCTGAGCATGATACGGTTACTGACAACGGCGTCATCTGGGCTGCCTCGGCTGGACCGAGCGGCCAAAGCATCTTGGAGCGCATCGGCAACACGCCGCTGCTTCGGCTGAGCCGGGTGCGCGCTGACCTGGCGCCCGGTGTCGAACTGTACGCCAAAGCAGAATGGTTCAATCCGGGCGGGTCGGTCAAAGACCGGCCGGCGCTGCGCATGATCGAGGAGGCAGAGCGAGATGGCCGGCTGACGCCGGCCAAAACAATCATCGACGCGACCAGCGGCAACACCGGCATCGCCTACGCGCTGATCGGCGCGGTCAAGGGGTATCGCGTGACCCTGGTGATGCCGGCCAACGTCAGCCTGGAGCGCCGCCAGTTGGCGCGCGCCTACGGCGCGCAGATCATCGAGAGCGATCCGCTGGAAGGGAGCGATGGCGCGATTCGGCTGGTACGAAAGCTCGTCGCGGCGGCGCCGGAGAAGTACTTTTACGGGGATCAGTACAACAATCCGGCGAACTGGCAGGCTCACTACGACACCACCGGGCCGGAGATCTGGAAGCAGACCGGAGGACGCGTCACCCACTTCGTGGCCGGGGTCGGCACATCGGGCACGCTGATGGGGGCTGGCCGCCGGCTGCGAGAGTACAATCCCCAGATCAAGTTGATCGCGGTCCAGCCAACGGAAGAGCTGCAAGTGATCGAGGGGCTCAAACACATGGCCACTGCGATCGTGCCCGGCATCTACGATCCCACGCTGCCCGATCACACCCTCTACGCGGAGGCAGACAGGGCGTTAGCGATGGTCCGGCGGCTGGCGAAAGAGGAAGGGCTGTTCGTCGGCTTCTCTGCGGCGGCGGCGGTGGATGCCGCCCTGCAAATCGCCCGTGAGTTGAAAGATGGGGTCGTGGCGGTCCTCTTGCCGGATAGTGGGATGAAGTATCTGAGTCTGGGTATGTTCAAAGGAACGTAAGCCATAGCGGCGTCGGGCGCTGTGCAAGGCGCCAGAGGAGATTTGAGATTTCATGTTTCGCTCTCTACCAGCGAAGGCCAGCTTCGCCACTCGCGCGGTCCACGCGGGCGAGCGTGCGCCCTATCCCGCTGCCACACCTGTGGCTTCCCCCATTACCCCCAGTGTCAGCTATCTCTATGAAGAGGCGGCCGATCTCGATGCCGTGCTGGGCGGCGAGCGCTCCGGCCCTGTCTACGCCCGTTTCGGCGTCCCGACCGGCAATGCGCTAGAGTCTGCCGTGGCCTCGCTGGAAGGCGCAAGCGCAGCTCTGGCTACCGGATCCGGCATGGCGGCCATTCATCTGGCGCTCCTGGATGCAGGCGCCCATGCCGGCGCCGCAGTAGTCGCTACTCAGGATTGCTATGGCCATACCCATACTCTCTTGAGCCACCATCTGACCAACCAGGGCGTGCGCGTCCGCTTCGTGGATATGAACGACCTGGATGCATTGGAGCAGGCGTTGGCCCAGGAACGTCCGGCCGCGGTTATCCTGGAAACCATCTCCAACCCATTGCTGAAAGTGGCGGACCTGCCTGCCATAGTCGAGCGCGCCCAAGCGGCAGAGGCTCACGTCATCGTAGACGCCACCTTCACCACTCCCTGGCTATGCCGTCCGTTGGAATATGGCGCCGCTTATGTGGTGCACAGCGCCACAAAGTACCTGGGCGGTCATGGCGACGTGATGGGCGGCGTGATCGCCACCAATCGTCCCCGCCGCCAATCGCTCCATGAGACGCTCAAGCTGGTGGGCAGCGTCCTGGGGCCGCAGGAGGCCTGGCTGATTTTGCGCGGTCTGAAGACATTGCCGCTACGCGTGCAGCGCCAATGCGAGAACGCGCTGGCAGTGGCGCGCTGGCTGGAGACGCATCCTGCTGTTGCCCGCGTGAACTATCCGGGGCTATCATCGCATCCGCACCACGCACTGGCTACCCGGCTGTTCGGCGGGCATGGTTACGGGGGTGTCGTCAGCTTTGAGCTGGCTGGCGGCGGCGCGCCAGCGGTGTTTCGTTTCCTAGAAGCCTTGTGCGTGGTTTTGCCCGCCACCAGCCTGGGCGATGTCTACTCATTGGCGCTGTATCCCGCCATGTCGTCTCACCGCTCGCTGCCAGCGGAGGAGCGCATCCGGTTGGGCATCAGCGACAATCTGGTGCGCCTCTCTCTGGGAATCGAGGAGTTGGCCGACATTCTCGCAGACCTGGACCAGGCGTTGCACGCGGTGCAGGGGCGTTGAACAAGAACCACCTGCAAGGAGGCTGTGGGCCTGGAAGTGACCGGCGCTTCCGGAAGCGCCGGTCATTTCCAGGCAGTCAAACGCTCATTTCTGCCCGGCCAGGAACGCCTCGACCACAGAGACCCGCTGCGTCGTGAACGTCTTCAGTTGTTCCACGGCGGCGGCGAACGCCGCGCCCTGGCCGGCCTTGTCAGCATACGGCTGGATGATCCTGACCCAGGCGTCTAACTTCGTCGCCAAGGTGGCGGGGACAAACGCCTCGGCCAACGTGCTGCGCAGATAAGCGACATAGCGGGCGCGGTAGGTCGGGTCGTCCAGCAGATAGCGGATCAGCGGCCAGTTTTCGCCGACGCCCGCCTTGTCCAACGACGTGTCGCCGCGGCCACGGTTGGTGAACGCCTCGTTGTGATCCCAGGCGATCCAGGCCAGCCGGCCGGTCGTCGGGTCGTGGTACAGATAGTAGTTATGATTCATCGCGCCGTAGGTGTCCCAATCCTGGATCACCGCGTTGACCGCCAGCCACTCCAGGAAAGCGTTCACGTCGAACACGGCTGCGAGGGCCGCCCGCCACTTCACCGGGTCCGCCGTGCGCTGGGGCGAGTGCAGCACGTCGTAGAGCGCCTGAAGGTCGGACCAATCGGCGGCAGCCTGGTTGCTCTCCTTCTGAAAGCTGGCCTGAATCTGCCCCGCCGTGCCCGCGGCGAAGCTGGCGGCGATCCCGTCGGCCTCATAAATGTTGCCGCTCGCGTCGGCGAAAGCGCGCTCGACGACCGTGTCATCCACCACTTCCACCATCGTGTATAGCCCCAGGCTGACCGGCCCTTCGCCGTGGTCGAGGATCACCTCGTAGAACGCCGTCCGCGGCGTCACCAGCCCGGCGGCCGCCATGATGTCGTAGGCCAGGGCATCGCGCAGGTAGGAGGCATCGCCCAGGTTATTGGCCAGCGATAACTGCTTGAAACCATAGAAGCGCTGGTTTTTGATCTCGGGATGCGCATCCTCGAACTGGTCGAAGTCGAGCTTCAGCGGCAGCTTGGCCGATCCCTGTCGCCACGCCCGGGTCAGGGTCGAGTTGCCCTTGTAGCGGACGCCAACGTGCGTCCACCTCTGACCGCCGAAGGCGACGGTGGCCTCGACCCACGCCGGGTTCACCGGGGTCATGTCGGGGTTGCCGCCCATCCGGCCCGGCCAGCCGCCGCCCCGGCCCCCCGGCGCCCCGCCCTCGGCCGGCGGTTGGCCGGCCGGCGGCGCTGCATCTGGTGGCGGCAACGCGCCCGGCGACGGACGATCCCCTATCATGTCAGGCGGCGCGCCGCCAGCGCCCCTGGCGCCCAACAGCCTGGCGATGTCCGCCTGCATGGCGACCCAGTTCTGCGCGTCAATGGTGATGGTGATCTGGTTGACCCTGTCCTGCGGGAAGACCACGGCGTAGTTGGGCGCGGCCTGGTTGCCATGCGAGGCGCCGCGCCAGCCCGCGGGCCGCGCGACCGTCGCCGCCGCGGCCGCGGCTTTGGGCGCAGCCGACGCCGTCGCGGGGGCGATTGTCGGAGCGGCCGGCATCGTTGTGGCGACGGGGATCTGCATCACGACCCTTATCGCCGTGGCGACATCGGTAGGCGCCGCGACCGTCGTCGGAACAGCCGTTGGCGTCTCCGGAGCGGCGGCGCCCTGAGTCGCAGCCGGCTGTGTGCTGCCGACGCACGCCGCGGCCATCACCGCAATCACCAACCCGATCAGGATGGCCGAGATCACTCCCTGCCCTACAAATCGCCCTGCTGTCACCCCTTCGCTGCACTCAGGGCAAGCTCTGAGCGGGTCTACGGCGAGAAGGACGCCGCGGTGGGACGCCAGCGCAGGGTCTCGTGCGCCATGAGATGCTTGTCCTGAAAATCGCTTGGGGCGGGTCCGTGACCCGCCGATCACGGATCGGCTGGGAGCGGTTTTCATAGGCCGTGGCGCCGCGCCCGGCATGAGTAACTGCCTGGAAAACATCCCGATCCTCCAAGTCTACCGGCCGAGCTACACGTTATCCGCGGCTTGGGCCAGTTCGTCGGCCAGGGTCATGTCTTCGTGTTTACGCCAACGCTGCAAGCGCGGCTCATCATAGAAGGCCCGCAGCTCGGCGGTGTCGTTGAGGAAATTCAGCCGGCCGATCTCGACCCGCTTGATGGGCAGACCGGTGCGTTGGCGCAGATCATCCAGCAACAGGCTGCGCCGCTCCGGGGTGATCAGCTCGATGCGGTCGTAGCGGATGGACTGGCTGCTCTCATAATGAAAGCCCCACTCGTGTTCGAGCACAAACAGCACCGCGGTCACGACGGCGTTGACCGCCAGCAGCAGCGCCCAACCATTGCCTGCCGCGCTGGTCGCGCCAGTGTGGGTACGCGTCAGCAGTGAATTCATCACCGGCAGCGCGATGACGATGAACAGATACGTCATCTCCCGGGTTGACATCGTGCTGGTGCGGTAACGCAGCACCGAAAAAATGGCGAACAGCCCGAACCCGACCCCCAGGCTCAGCTCCGCGCTGGTCAGGAAGCTCATCACGAAATAGATGACGGTGTTGAACGCCAGGTAGGTGAAGACGTAATTCTTGTTCTGGTTGGCCGGGTAATAGATGAAGCGCACGATGATCAGCGCCGCCAACAGGTTCACCGCAAACCCGGCGAACAGGCTAACAAAACTCATGGTCTGCTCCTTGGGTCAGGCGGGCCACCTGCCGCTGCCTGGCCTTGAATCGGTTGTGCTTCACAGCGGGGTAGAGCAGGCTGACCCCCATACAGTACTTGCTGAAGCTGGCGTCGCGCACATGGCAGACGCGCATCAGGCGGACGAACTCGGACGCGTGGCGCATGCCCGCATATTTCACCTCGGCCACCACGATGCCCGGCAGCCCCACTTGCTGCCCCGCGCGCACAAACGCCAGATCCAGGTCGAGGGTGACGCGCTCGGCGCGCAGCTTGCTGACCAGGGTGATGCGCGTGGTGTGGTTCCACAAAGCCGCGACCAGCGTCTCGGCGGGATAGGGACAGGCGTCGGCCAGGAAATCCGCCGCCAGCGGGGTGCTCTCGGTGATCGGCGCGGCCATGGGGATGCGGCTTTTCACCGTATGCCGCGCGCCGGTGCGGTGTTTCACCTCCAGAAACGCCGCTTGCGTATCTATGTACTCGCGCGCCCGCACTTTGTAGCAATCGGCCGCGCCCGCATGATGACGACGGTAGAGCGTCAGATCGTCGGTGTCGAAATAGAGTGTACGGTAGTGGCTGAGCGGCTGCCCCGCCACGATCAGCACCCGGTACGCCTCGCGCAGCTCGGCCAGCGTCGGCAGCAGCAAGCGCTGCGGTAGGAGGTATTTGATCTCCGACCGGTCGAGCAGGGTCGCATCCTCCATCTGCGCCAGGGTGATCGGCTCGAACGTGGCGAGCAGCTCGTTCAATACCGGCTGCAGATCGGTCGTATACATCGTCATTCGCATGATCCGGCTCCTCGAAGCCACCAGCGGTCCGCCGCGGTCACGTCAGCGGGGCGCTGGCCGGCTGAAAAGGTTTCGTATGGCGCGATTATCGGGCCTGGGGCTGAAACCAGGCTAAGGGAATCCTGTGGAAATGCTGAGAAGCGACGCCTGGCAGATCCTCGGGATAGCCCGGCGCCTAAGCCAGAGGGTTTTTCACCGTCAGGCCCGGCACCCGTTGAAAGTCCGTGCTGTTGGTCGTGATCACGCCATAGCCGGCAGCCCGCGCCGTAGCCGCGATGATCAGATCGTGTGCGCCGATGGTCTGGCCGCCGCGTTGCAGGGCCGCCCATAGCCCGGCATGAACGCGCGCAGTCTCCAGGTCGAAGGGAAGAACGGGGAAGATGCCGAGCATGTATTCCACGAAACGCGACCGCTTCTCGGCTATCGCCGGATCTATCGCACGATGCACGCCATGTAGCAACTCGCTGGCTGTGATAGCCGCCAACGCCATAGGCTCGCCGACCAGGCTGCGCGCCAGGTCAGTCAGCGAGAAGCGCCCGCGCTCGGCAGCGAGCAGGACGCTGGTGTCAATCAGGAAGCCCATCCGGTATCCTCCGGCAGGCGCATCCCAGCCCGCAGCGTCACCAAATCGGCCTCCCATGCCTCGGCGTCACCAGGGTCGAGGCGTGGCCGCTCATCCCAGAGGGTCGCCAATCGCGCGCCAGTCAACAGCTCGGGAGCTGGCGTGAGCTGGGCCACCGCCATGCCGCCGCGCGTCAGCAGATACGATTTGCGTTGATAGTAAATGCGGTTGATCACATCCGAGAAGTTGCGCGCTGCATCGGTCACTGAGATCGTGTTGAGCATACACTTCCACTCCTTTCCCTGCCGCCTTCCGGCAGCCAATTCAGGGAGTTGAACTCTGATAATATGATAATCAAATCATCGAGTAACGTCAAATCCACAAAAACAACCGCGACGTCCAAGTTGTGTTCACCGTTCGCAAAAATGGCCGCCCGCCGCTTCGGCCCCTCAAGGCCGGGCGGGGGTCGCACGCCAGCGACGGACATCCCAGACCAGCAGCGCGACGACGCCCAGCACGGTGAGGGCGGAGAGCGCCAGGCCGACCTGACGCACCGGCGTCGGCGTGAAGCGCAGGCGCACCTCGTGCTCGCCCGGCGGCAGATCCAGCCCGATCAGGCCATCCGGCGCATCGGGCGCGATCTCGACAGGCCGGCCGTCCACCGTGGCCTGCCAGCCGGGGAAGAAGTTGGTGTAGAAGCGCAGCCGCACATCCCCATTCGCGGCCACGCGCGCACGCGCCGAGTTGGCGGTCGCCGCTTGATCGAGCACCCGGCCCGCGCCGGAGATGATCTCCGCCCGGCGCAGCGGCTGACGGTTTAAACCGTCGGCCAGGTATTGGGCAATCAGCGGCGACGTGGCCTCGCTCGGATTCCGTTGCGCGAAGCTCGTCATGCCGCGCATGTCGGGGTATTTGGCCTCGAATTCGACAATCGCCAGCACGCTTTCATCTTCCGGCCGGATCGGCGTCAGCTCCGGCCGCGTGTAGGGGAAACTCGCCAGCACGATCAGCAGGGCCAGCAGGTAGGGGAGCGGGGACGATTTGAACCGCCCGCCGCCCGTCTGACGGTTTAAACCGTCTTCCAGCCAGCGCGCGCCCGCGCCGGTCAACAACGCCAGCGCGATCGTGGTGACAGCCAGCAGCCGCCACGGGAACTGGATGCTGGCGAGCAATGGGAACGCGGCCCAGGCCGGGGCGGCGGCCGGCGTCATCGCGAAGAGTGCGATCAGGCTGGCGAGAAGGAGGAAGAGCGCCTCGCCGCGGCGCGGCTGGAGGGCGGGGCGGGCCAGCCCCAACGCGGCCGCCGCGGCCATGCCCGCGACGATCCACGGGATCAACCCCAGGCCAAAGCTCATACCATCGCCCGGCCCCGGCGCCGAGAACCCGAAGCCCCAAAACGCGCTGAGCAACTGGCCGGGATAGACGAAGTGGCGCGCGTAATCATACGTGCCCCGCAGCCAGCTCGCCTCCTGGACGAAGCGCCGTTCGAGCAGCGCGGGCAGCCAAAAGATCAGCGCCAGGCCGATGCCCAGGGCGAACGCAGTGCTTGTCCAAAAGGCAAGCCGCAGATGAACGCGGATGGACGCGGATGGATGAAAAGATGCGCGTTGCGGATCTCCGCGCCGGCTCAGCAGGAGGGTGAAATGCTTCGCCACGGCCTGCAACCCTTTCCACGCGGCCAGGCCCGCGATCAACGGCAGGAAGATGGCCGGCGCGGCGGCGTGAGTCAGCAGCAACGCGCCGATCGGCAGCGCGGCCAGCGCGGCAGCGCGCGGCCGGGGGTCTTCCCAAGCTGCGACGACGCCGAGCAGCGCCCACGGCGCCAACGCCAACGCGGCGAATTCCGCATAGGCGGCGCGCACGTAGATATCCACCAGATGATACGGCGCATAGGTATAGGCCAGCGAAGCGACCAACGCGGCGGCCGGCCCCCACCAGCGCCGCGCCAGTCGGTAGACACCCACGGCGCCGACCAGGAACCAGAGCGCCCACGCCGCTTTGACTGCGGCCGTCAGGCCCAGCCCCAGCAGATGAAACGCCTCGGCGACAAAGAACGCCAACGGCGTGTAGACCAGCCAGAGCGGATACCCGAAGCCGAGGACATGATCCGGCGCCCAAACCGGCCAGAGCGCGCCATCGCGGAACGCCGCGTCGAACTCGTACAGCCAGAAGACGCTATGATGACCGTCATGGGCGTTGAAGAAGTAGCCAGGCGCGGCCAGCGGCAGCAGCGCCGGGATCGCCAACAACAGGGCGAGCGCCAGACCGGAATCTGCAAACGGCCGCGCCAGCCGCGCGATCAAACGCCGCAGCAGGGAAGCCGGGAATCGAGAGGCGAGAGAAGCGGTCATCTACTTGTCAGTCCGTGGCGCCGTGTCCAGGCGCGAATCGAGCGGATCCTGCTGGCTCGTGCCGAGGCGCCGGAGGTAATCCATCACCGGCTGGCGCCAGTCAATGGCGGTGAAATACGGGTGCGGATCCTGCGCCTTGAACAGATAGCGATCGCCGCCGGCCGCCATGAAGTCGTTGATGAGCACATGGTACGTGGCTGCCGGGTCTACCGGCGCGCCGTCGGCCAGGAGCAGTTTGCCCCCGCGATAGGTGATGCCAGCGACCGCGCTGGCGCAGCAATCGAGGTTCGCCTTGAGCTGCGCGCCGGTCACAGCCACATCCACGATCTGGTTGTTGAACGGCAGCGCGCCCACGATCTCGCCGAGGGTGATCGGCCCCGGCCCGATGCCCTGGCGGAAGCCGCCGAGGTTGCTCATGGCGACATCGGCGGTTGGATACGCCTGCAGCCACGCGTCCATCGTCAGGTTGAGCAGCGCGGTCGAACGGTGCGCCAGCCCCCCGGTGGTGTAGCCGATCTCTTCGCCCAACGCCTTTTCGGTTTCGGCCTGCCATGCCGCGATCCGGTCGGCGAGGGCTGCGTCGGTCGGGCCGCCGGGGTCGGCCGTGTTGCGGATCACTTCCGGTTTGCCCGCGGTCACGCGGCCCGTCGCGGCGTCCACCGCCAGCGGCAGCCGGGCATAGGCTTGCAGATATTGCCCGGCCCCGATGAGCGGCAGACCGGCCGCGAACGCGTCCTCGGCGATCTGCTCGTGGCAGTGGCCAGCGGTGAGCACGTGCACGCCGATCTGCCGCGCGCGGGGGGCCAGGTCGCGCATCTCCGCGCCGCAGACGTGCGCCAGCGCGACGATCACCTCCGCGCCCGCGGCCTGGACTTGCGGCGCGTAGCGCGCGAGCGCGTCGGCGTAGGGCAGGAAGTCGAAGCCGGCCACGTTCTTCGGGTTGGTGGTCGTCGGCGTGGCGCGTGTCGCCAGCCCGATCAGGCCGACCTTGAGCCCCGCGACCTCGGTCACCAGATAGGGTCGCACGAAATCGGGCGGCTCGCCCGTGCCCCGCACCACCAGGTTGGCCGCCAGATAGGGGAAGTTGGCCTCCTGCGCATGGCGGCGCAGCACATCCAGGCCGAAGTCGAACTCGTGGTTGCCGATCGCGGCCGCGCGATAGCCCATCAGGTTCATCGCCTCGACCGCCGGATCACCGTAGAACCACGTCGAGATGGCCGGCCCAGTCCACATGTCGCCGCCGCTGAGGATCAGAAAGGGGCCGTCGCCCTCGCGCGCCTGCCACAGGCCCAACATCTCGGCCGCGCCGCCGGTCGTGCTCTTGTCCTTGTTCTCCTCCGCGGTCAGCCAGCCGTGCTCGTCGTTGGTGTAGAGGATGGTCAGGCGCTTGACCGCGGGCTGGGGCGGACGGCTTAAGCCGTCAAGGGGCCGGGTTGCCGGCGCCGGCAGGCACGCGGCCACGAGCGCCAGGGTGAAGAGCAAGGACAGCAAGGTGCGCAGGGCGCGAGAGTGCATTGATTTGTCTCCAGAAACTATCGGGGCGCTGTTGTGTTGTCGTTTCGGCATCTTGTCAACGAATGGGGGCAACGAATGAACGAATCTCGCCCGCGGTGGCGCGGCCATTCGTTCCGATTCGTTGACGAAGTTTATTGGCAGGACCTACGCAGTATACAAGTGAGCATCCTGAGCGGAGGGCCGCTGGTGTTCGCGGCCCGCAGTCGAAGGATGCGGCGCTGACAAAAGGCGCTCCGGCGTGCTTCGACTCCACACGGCAAACAACGCCGTGCTCCGCTCAGCATGCCTCCGCTTAGTTGATTGCGTAACCCCTGTCACTGTACCGTCACTTGTGTATAGACGGCCGTCTGGTTGCCGTCCAGGTCTTCTACGATGAACCCGACGACGTAAACGCCGGCGGCGGCGTCGAGCGTCTGCCACTTGAACGGCTGGCTGCCAAAGGTGAGCGTCTTCCCCTTCTGAGTGGCGGTCTTCGTCACTTTGCCCTGCGCGTCCAGGTCGAGCCAACGCTCCAACACGGTGAAGGTGTCGCCGGGGGTCGGCAGGATCTCGCGCGGCGCGCCTTCCATGTCCTGGCCGGTGAACCCGAACACCTGGCGCAGCACGCCGTTGCGGAACAGCAGCTTGGCCGGCCGCGCATCACCGCCCTCGGCGAAGGTGTAGATGCCCTCGACCGAATAGGTGGCTTCGCTGCGGGACTTCCCGAAGTTCTCCGGCATGAAGAGCGCCTCGGCCCGGTTCTTGCCATCTGTAATCGCAAAAACGACTGGCTCCCACTCGAACTCCAGGTTGAACCGGCCCGTCTCCGGCCAGACCGGGTAATAGACGCCGCTCAGTTCGCGCGTCTGCGGGCTGTCCAGGTGATCGGTGTCGGCCACGTTGATGGACTTGCCGGCCCGATCCAGGAAGCCGACCAACAGTTTGATGTAGCCGACATTCGCGCCGCTGATGGTCGTCTTCAGCAGCACCGGCTTGTTGGGCGCGGCGGTCTTGCTCGACGCCGTGACCGGCCCGATCTGGATCCCGCCCGCGGCCAGCGAACGCACCGCCGCTGGCGCGGCATCGGAGCGGCCAGGCACGGTCGCGTTGCCGGTGTCGGTGGATTGGAAGCGCCGGCCGGTGTAGAAATAGGCCAGGAACTCGTCCCACGCCGACTCCTTGGCGAAGCGGCCGGCGATGGCGGTATAGGACTGTGGCCCGGCATATGGGTTATTGTAAAGCTGCGAGACCGGGAAGTAGATCGAGACGCCCGTTGCGCCGGGCTTTTCGGGGCCATGCTTCTCGGCGATGACCGCCTTACCCAGCGCGGCCAACACCTGATCACCGGCCGCGGCCAGGGTCTTGTCTTCGGTCGTGCGCTTGAGCAGTTGCACCAAATGACCGAGGTCAACAAAGGAAGGCGGGGTCTTGCTGCCGAAAATGCTGGTGAAGGACTGGGCATTGCTGCGTGCTTTCGCAATAGCCCGCGGGTCCACCCGCTGCAGCGCCACCGAGTAATCGTTGACACTCTTCATCAGCGACGGGAGCGCGGCCAGATCCATGGCGGTGAGCGTGATGTCCTGCTGCATCTCGCGCGCCACCGTTTGCGCGGAGGGCGCGCTCAACTCGCCCAAGAAAGAGCCGCGGCCGGCGAACTCGGCGCGCGCCTGGTCGTCCACGATGCGCTGATCCTGTTCGATGTAGCTCTGCACGATCAGCTTCGCCAGGTCGCCGCCGGTCATGGCGGGGTTGGCGTTCAACGCCTGGAGGAAGCTCGTGTAGGCCCAGCCCAAGGCCGGCTCGGTCTCTTCCGACGCGACCGCGTAGCGGGCGTGCGGCGCGAGGACGGCATAGACCTCGAGCTGGCTCATCAGGCAGGCATCCAGGCCGATCAGCTCGAACTTATCCAACCCGGTCTCCTTGCGGATTTGGCCGAGCGCCTGATCCATCTCATTCAGATAGAGGATGTTGCCCATCTGGCTGGCGAGCGGCGCGTTGGTGGCGTGTGCGCCCGACGAGTTCGGGTCGCTCCAGCCGCCCGGCCAACCCATGCCGTGATCGGAGAGGATGAGCGCATATTTGTCGGCCGGGTAGGTCTTCATGGCCCAGAGAGCGAAATCTACCAGCGTCTTGGGGTCGGCCATGTTGACGTTGCCCAGGTCGGCCGCCAGCTTCGAGCGCACAGTGTTCAGGTCAGGGTCGCGGCCGACGTAGAAGCGCTTGGCGCCGGTCCAGCCGGCCGCCCGGCCGCTGCCCTGGTAACGCTCGATCTGTGCGACGATTTGCACGCGTTCGCCGGAGCCGGCGCGTTCCGCCTCATTCAGATCGAGGAAGATGTCCTTGTCGAGCGCCTTGTCGGTCGCGTCCTGGTAGAGCATGATCGTCCAGGTCTGACCCTTGGTCGCGCCGGCCGCGGGGGCAGCCGCTGGCGTCGCGGCCGGGGAGGTGGCCGTCGGCCGGGCGCTGCTGCTGGCGGCAGTTGCCGTGGCGGTCGCCGCGGTGGTGGCGGTCGCGGGCTTGGGTGCGGCCGGCTGCGACGCCGCGGTCGCCGTCGGCTGGCTGATTGCGGCTGGCGTGGAAATCGGCTCTTCCCCGCCCTGCCGACTGGCGTACACGAAGAAGGCGATCAGACAGCACAGCAACAGGAGCAGCCCGATGCCGATCCACAGCAGTGGGATCTTCGGCGCGGGGCCGTTGCTGCCGGCGGACGGTCTGCGAGGCCGGCCACCACCGCTGCTTCCACCGCCGCCGCCTCCCGAAGCCCGCTGCGACGGCGGTGGCGATTCAGGCTCCTCCGCGCGGCGGCGTTCCGGGGCATCGGCGCGCGCGCGGCCTTCCGGGCCGGTCGGTTGCGCCGCGCGGCGTCGGCCGGCCCGGATCGTCGGCGCGCCATCCGCATCCGCGTCGCCATCGCCCGCGGCGAACAACAGGTTCACCGCGCGGCCGCCCGCGGCGGTCGCCGCGGCCAGTGGGCGCGGCGCAAAGCCGAGCGCCCGCGCCAGCGCGGGCCAGGCCAGGTTGAAGCGGCGATTGTTCATGGGTCTTCTCCCCTTAAATTCGTCGCCGCATTATACGTGAAACCGCCGCGTCTGCCAAGCCGCGAGCGCGTAGGGGCGCGGTTCAGGGTTTTGCGAACAGGGTGTTTGGAACGCGAAGCGATGAGTTATGTATATACCCGGTCCACAGGTTCTACGAGGGGCCGTTTTCGTTCACCAACCACTATTATCGCGCGGTCGGCGCGATGAACGACGAAGAAGCGCGTTGCGCCAGCCTCATTGACTCGCTGCCTGGGGTGAAGTGGTGGGTGCGCAATCTGGAGCGGCGCCCCGATCACGCGTTCTGGCTGCCGACCCCGAGCGACAAATTCTACCCGGACTTCGTCGCGCTCCTGAAAAATGGGCGGACGCTGGTCATCGAATACAAAGGCGGCCAACTTCTCGGCGGCCCCGATGCCAGGCAGAAAGAAGCGGTCGGCAAACTATGGGAGGCGCGCAGCGGGGGCAAGTGCGTATTCCAGATGGTGTCGGCGGAGGATTACGAGGCGAAACTGCGCGCCGTGGCCGGATGAGACGTGAGACTGGATAGCCCAAGAGCAACTCAGTCAATAACAGAATTTGTCCCAAGTTGTGGTAAACTATGGATCATCCGTAGATCCCCCGGAAAGGACATGGATTCATGTACACTCAACCTTTAACCGGCCCCTGGCAATTCCGCCAGGCTGGAACCGATGACTGGCTGCCGGGCCAGGTTCCCGGCGGCGTGCACACCGACCTGCTGGCCCTTGGCCGCATCCCCGACCCGTTCGTGGCCGACAACGAGAAGCGCGTCCAGTGGATCGCCGAGAACGACTGGGAATATCGTCGCACGTTCAGCGCGGACGTTGAGCTGCTGGCCGAGGAGAAAGTCTTCCTGGTCTGCGACGGGCTGGACACCCTGGCCGAGGTGCGTCTCAACGGCCACTTGCTGGGCAAAACCGCCAACATGTTCCGCCGGTACGAATGGGAGGTCAAGCCGCTGCTCCGGTTTGACCCGAACGCCGGCGAGAACGAGCTGGTGGTCGCCTTCGGCGGGCCGGCGACCTACGCACGGGCGCACAACGCCGCGCGGCCGCTCAACGGTGTGAGTCAGGCCATTGCGGGCGGGCCGCACCTGCGCAAGGCCCCGTGCCAGTTCGGCTGGGACTGGGGGCCCCAGCTCCCGCCCATCGGCATCTGGAAGGAGATCCGGCTGGAGGGGCGCAGCGTCGCCCGGCTGGCCGATGTCCACATCCGGCAACACCACGCCGACGGTAAGGTGCGGGTCGAGGTCACGACCGAGATCGAGCGGTGGGCCGCTGCTCCTCTGGCGCTCGTCGCCCGCATCACCACGCCGAAGGGGACGGTGAGCGAAAAGACCGTCGAGATTGCCAAGACCGCAAAGGTCTCGGCCAGCATCCCCATCCGCGGGCCGCAGCTCTGGTGGCCGAACGGCTATGGCGAGCAGCCGCTGTACAAGGTTGAGGTGGAGGTTGTGGCCGCGGGGCAGGCAGTGGACGCAGCCACGTGTCAGATCGGCCTACGCACGATCGAGCTGCGCCAGCGGCCTGACGAATGGGGCAAGTCGTGGCAGTTCGTCGTCAACGGCGCGCCGATCTTCGCCAAGGGCGCGAACTGGATCCCGGCCGACTCCTTCCCCACCCGCCTGAGCGACGCGGCGCTGGCGGGGCTGCTCCGCTCGGCGGTCGAGGCGCACCAGAACATGCTGCGCGTGTGGGGCGGCGGCCTCTACGAGGAGGAGCGGTTCTACGATCTGTGCGATCGCCTGGGCATCCTTGTGTGGCAGGAGTTCATCTTCTCGTGCAGTATCTACCCGCTGGATGACCCGGCCTTCGTCGAGAATGTCCGCATCGAGGCGCTCCAAAACATCCGCCGGCTGCGTCATCGCGCGTGTCTGGCGCTCTGGTGCGGCAACAACGAGATGGAATGGGGCTGGGAGAGCTGGGGCTGGGCAAAACAGGATTGGGAAGATGAGCTGATACCCTACATCGAAAAGATCCCCGCGCTGGCCGGCCTCAACCGCCAGGTGCAGAACCGCCGGCTATTGCCCGACTGGCGGCAGTTACGCGACGCGTACGACGCCTTCTTCCATCACACCCTGCCTGCCTGGGTCGCCGCCGAGGACCCCGATCACGCCTATTGGCCCAGCTCGCCCTCTTCCGAGACGCCGTTCGTGAACGTCAACGGCGAGGAGCAGGGGGACAGCCACTACTGGGAGGTATGGCACGGCCGCAAGCCGTTCACCGCCTATCGCGCCACCTACCCGCGTTTCCAGAGCGAGTTCGGCTTCCAGGCGCTTCCGCCGCTGAAGACGATCGCCGCCTACGCCGAACCGGCCGACTGGAACATGACCTCCTACATCATGGAGCATCATCAGCGCAACGCCAGCGGCAACGGCCTGATGATCGGCCAGATGACCGACGCCTTCCGCTCGGCCAAAGACTTCTCGTCGCTGGTCTACCTCAGCATGGTGCTGCAGGCCGAGGGGATCCGCTACGGCGTGGAGCACTGGCGGCGCTTCCCGCAGCGCGTGGCCGGCGCGCTCTACTGGCAGCTCAACGACTGCTGGCCGGTCGCGTCCTGGTCGAGCCTCGACTATTTCGGCCGCTGGAAAGCGCTGCACTACATGGCGAAGCGCTTCTACGCGCCGGTGCTCCTCTCGATCCTCGACGACGGCCCGCGTATGGGCATCTGGGTGACGAACGACACGCCCGAGACCTGGGCAGGAGAGGCGCGTTGGTCGCTGGAACTGCTCTCCGGCGAGGCGCTGGCCTCTGGCGAAGAAACCGTCGTCGTCGGCCCGCTGGCGGCCTGCCAGGTGAAGACGCTCGACTTCGGCGAGGCGATCGTGGCCGACAGGTTCCCCGGCATGTTGGGCGGCAACCGCCGCGACATGATCTTCGTCTGCGAGCTGTGGCAGGGGGAACGTCTGGTCGCGCGCAACATCGCGACCTTCGTGCCGAACAAGCACCTGGCGCTGACCGATCCCGGCCTGACGGTCGAGGTCAGTCGGAAAGGAGTCCAGCTCACCCTGGAGGTGTCTGCGCAATCGCTGGCTCGCTTCGTGGAGCTGGAGCTGGAGGGTACGGATACGGTCTTCAGCGACAATTACTTCGATGTGCCGTGCGACGGTTTAAACCGTCGCACGGCCACGGTGACGTGCCCGCTGCCCGCGGGCTGGGATTTGCGTCGGGCGCGCGCCGCGCTACGCGTGCGCTCGCTGCGCGATTCGTATGCGTGAGTGCAGATGACAGCGAATTCGCGCCATCTCCTCGATTCGCTGTCATCTGCCGCCCGCCGCCTCGCAACCGCGTATCGCGAGGCGGCGACCTGGCGGCAATGCGCCGCGCTGGCCCTCCCGCTGGCAGTTTTCGCGCTGACGGAGGCGCCAGCGGCCTGGATCGGCGCGGCGCTCATCCTCGGCGTCCTGTTCTACCTGCGCCTCGACCTGGGCCTGCGCCTGATCGTCCTGGCGATCCCGTTCGCGTTCACCTACAAGCCCATCGGCGCAGACATCTACTCGCCGCCGGAAATCCTCACTGCCGCCTGCTTCGTCGCCTGGGCTGCGCGCGCCATCCGCCAACTTGCAGATTTGCAGATTTGCAGATTTGCAGATTTGCCCATCCGCCATCTCCACACCCTGGACTGGGCCGTTCTCCTGTTCGTCGCGACGGCATTCGTCTCACTCTTCATCGCCGAAGATCGGGGCGCGGCGCAGTGGGAGCTGCGCATCCTGGTGATCGAGCCGGCGTTGGTGTATGTGATGGTGCGGGACCTCACCCCCCGGCCCCTTTCCCTGCTCTCCCTCGCCGACGCGCTGACCGTTGGCGCGCTGATCGTGGCGGTCGTCGGCCTCTATCAGTACTTCTTCACGGATTATGTCGAGTCGGTGCAGGGGGTGCGACGCATCCTGAGCATCTACGACTCGCCGAACCACGTGAGCCTCTTCCTGGGCCGGGTTGCGCCGATCTCCTTCTGCCTGGCCGCGTTCGGCGCGACGCGCTGGCAGCGGGTATATCACACGGCGGCGCTGCTCCCCCTGCTCCTCTGCCTCTATCTGACCTACTCGCGCGGCGCGTGGCTGCTGGGGCTGCCGGCCGCGCTGATCTTCATCGGCGTGCTGCGGGGCCGACGGGCGCGGATCGCGACGGCCGGCGCACTGATCGCGGCGCTCCTGGCCCTCGCGCCGATCCTGCGCACCCCGCGCATCGCCTCGCTGCTGACGTTGGAAAGCGGCACGAACTATCACCGCCTGTTGCTGTGGCAGGGCGCCGGCCGCATGATCGCCGCGAATCCGCTCCTCGGCGTGGGATTGGGCAATTTCATGCGCCACTACCCGCGCCACATGCTGCGCGAAGCCGGGCACGAGCCAGTGGTATTTCACCCCCACAATCTGCTGCTAGACGTCTGGACGAGCATGGGGCTGCCGGGGATCGCCGCGCTGGCGTTCGTGCTGGCCGCCTTCTTCCGCGCCGGGCTGCGCGCCTACCGCCGGTTGCACGCGGAGCGCGAGCTGCAAGCCCTGATCCTGGGACTGCTCGCCAGCATGGTCAGCTTCACGGCGCACGGCCTGGTGGACACCGGCTTCCGGCTGACCGATCTGGCGCTTGTCTTCATGCTAACGCTGGGGATAGTCGGGCGGATCACAGCGCGTGATCTACCCACGTGATCGTCGTGTCGGGCAGATGGGTCTTCCGCCACGCCTCGCAGCGCGCGGCCAGCCGCCGCACCTGATGATAGTAGTCCGGCTCATTGCGCCGCGCGGCCTCGTAGTCCACATACGGCTGGAGCTTGACCCAGACTTTGACGACCATTGCATTCATCCACGGCAGGATCAAATCATCGGGGATCCAGCCGGCCTGGGTGAGGAACGCCACGCGATCCAACGAATTCAGCACGAGCTTCAACCGGTCGTGCTCATCCTCGGTCATTTGCGCCAGGCCCACGGCCGGGTCGGCGGGCAAGTGCTGGAAGACCCAGCGCCGCGCCCGCACATTTTCCGGCTCATTCAGCTCGTCGAACAGTCGGTCGGCCACGGTGATGTAGCGCCCCTTGCTCTGCTCGGATAACTCCAGATAGGCGAAGACGCCGGCGCCGAAGACGGCGGCGGTCGCCAGCGCCGTCGCCACCGCCTCGATCATGGCCCACACGTCAGAGGTGTCGCCGAGCAGGCGCAGGAAGCCCCACGCCAGGAACAGGGCGCCCAGCCCCGCGGCAAAAGCGACTGCCGTGACCGCCAGGGCCACTGCCAATGTGCGTCTGCCCGACCAATTGGTGTTCACGGATCCCCCCTTGACCTGCTCAGGCCGGTCTCTGACCGTACCCACCTCAGTCGGCCCCACAGAGGTGCTTCGCAAGGACGCGTCAAGAAACAATTTCCCAGACGATGGATGCGGCCATTTTCAGAGCAATTCCAACCATCCAGGGCCGCATCCTTCGACTGCGCAGCGAAAAACCGCTGCTCCGCTCAGGATGCTTTCGTTCAGAATCGGAGGTTATTCTCTGACGGTTTCTAAAGACCGGCCTGAGCAGAGCAGAACTATCGTAAATGGGCCTGGATCACCCCGCGGCGGCCGTTGACGAGCCAGGCCGGATCCTCCGCCGCCAACGCCTCGGCCTGGCCGGGCTGCAACCCCACGATCAGCTCCCCCTTGAGAGTGCGCAAAGCGGCCAGCGGCGCGGGAAAATAGCCGGTCGCATGGCTGAACGGCGTGACCGGCGGCCAGTGCGCGTCGCCGAGGAGCCGGCGGTAGTTGGCATCCCCCTTGACCAACACCAGACCCGCCCCGGCCAGGTCAGTTCGCAGATCGTCGGGCAGCTCGAAGTAGAAGAGGCTGGTGGCATACGCCCAGTGCGTCGCGAGGCGCAGCCGGCCGGCGGCCAGCGCGGCGTTCAGCCGCCCCGCCAGCGCCGCGGCATGGGGGCCGCCGGCCGGCAGCGCGGCCAGGCCGTCCCACACATCCTGCGGCATCGCATCGGACACGAAGAACGGCTGCGGCTTGAGGTGCAGAACGACCTGGCCCCCCAGCCGCGTTTCCAGCAGGAAGTCGGCCAGCGCCAGGTCGGCCAGCAGTTCGGCGCCGGTGTTATCGCAGATGAAGATCACCCGCTGCGGCGGTCGGCCGGAGAGCGCGCGCCAGACATGGGGCGTGTTGTCGGCCAACAGGTTCGCCCGCTCGGCCGCGGCGTCGGCCATCCCGCCCAGGTGTGCGGCGACCATGTAACTCAGGTCGGTCCGGTTGCCCCACAGGCTGGCATGAAAGAGCTGCTCGAAGCGGCCGGCGGGATCGGGCGCGCGGCCGGCCAGCAATCGCTCTGCTGTGGCCGGCGCAGCGTCGGCGACCCACTCGGTTCGCTTCTTCGGCAGGTACGGGTCATACCCCTGCCACGGGCCGGGCTGGAAGTAGCGCGTCGCCTCCAGCACGCGACGGTAGAAGTACGCCTCGGCCCAAAACCAGGGCACGTCGAGCCACGAACGGCCGATGAAGGGCGCAGAAATAGCGCCCCAAAATGGTACGTCGGCCGCCTGCTCGCGCAGACCGCGGATCGTCCCGCCCACCAGCTCAGCGTGCAAAGCCGCCAGGTCAGCCACAATCTCCGACGGGAAGTTGGTTCCCGCCATCGTCTCGCGCAGGATCGCCGGCACGCGCACTTTCAGCGTGTTGTGCGCAAACGAGCCTGGCTCCGAGGTCAAAATCAGGGGGGGCCGGGCAACCGGGTTGATCCGCGCGCCAGAACTTGCATTACCGCACACAATAGCACTCCGCGGCCCACGTCGCTTGTTGAAGACGTGGACAGATGACGCACATTATACCCGGCAACCGACTGGCCGCAAAGGTTCTATCATGAGGCAACATGATTATCAAGATAGCGCATTGATGCGGCGCTATCGCGCGCGCCCGACGAAAAGTATGCTCCCTACCTTGACCCACCGCTGCCTTTGTGCGACAATGCCTACAGAGTAACGATCAGAGTGAAGATTGTGAGGTTGGAAGAAAACCATTGAAAATCCCATATGCAAGAACGCTCCCGGCTGCGCTGGCGCTGCTCCTCCTGCTCGCTGCGGCCGCGCCGGCCAACGGCGCCGGCCCCCTGGCGGGCAAGGTCATCTGTCTCGATCCCGGCCACGGCGGCGCGGATTCGGGCGCCTACTTTGCCGCCCTTGACCTGAGCGAGAGCGACATCAACCTGGATGTAGCGTATCGGCTGGCCGCGCTGCTGAAATCCGCGGGCGCATCCGTGGTGATGACGCGCACCGGCGACCAGGGGTTGACCGAGGCCGAGCGCGCGGCCTTCTGCAACCGGATGCAGGCGACCATCCTCGTCTCGGTGCATACCAACAGCTTCACCGATCCCGAGGCGAACGGCATCCTGACCTTCTACGGCAAGCGGTCGGCCAGCGAAGACATCCGCCTGGCGCAAGCCCTGCACGCCGCCATGGCCCCGGCCCTGCGTCGCGGTTCGCCGGCGCCGGCCGAGTTCGTGGATTACGGCGTCCGCCGGTTCGGTGCAGGGGTGCTGCGCCGCAGCACGATGCCCGCCGCTCTCCTCGAACCCGCCTTCCTGTCCAACCCGGCCGAGGCGAGGTTGCTGGCGATCCCTATTGCCGCCGCGCCCGGCTCGGGCGTCGCCCATCCTGGTTGTCCCAACTTCGCCTGCCGCCGCGGCCAGATCGCCCAGTCCGCCTACGAAGGGATCCTCGCCTTCTTCGCCAACCTCAGTCGAGACGCCTGAGCGGCGCGCGGGGCGGCCTTGCGGAGCCAATCACATGACGTTACTTGACACCCTCACGGGAATCATCTTTACCGGACATCGGAGATCAAATGGCAGACATCTCGGAAGCATTGAATCGCGTGATGGTCATCGCGGCGCACCCGGATGACCCGGAATTCGGCTGCGCGGGCACGATGGTCAAATGGGCGCAGGCCGGCAAGGAGATCACCTATGTGCTGCTGACAAGCGGCGACAAGGGCAGCCACGACCCCGAGCTGCGGCCCGGCCAGCTCGCCGCGCGCCGCGAGAGCGAGCAGCGCGCCGCGGCGGCCGAGCTGGGCGTCAAGGATGTCATCTTCTTGCGCCACCCGGACGGCGTCCTGGAGAACACGCTGGAGATGCGCCGCCAACTGGCGATGCTCATCCGCCAGCACAAACCGAACATTGTCGTCACGATTGACCCGTGGCGGCGCTATCAGCTCCACCCCGACCATCGCGCTGCAGGCCAGGCCGCGTTGGATGCGGTGTGGGCCGCGCGCGAATGGTATATTTTCCCGGAGCAGTTGGTCGAGGAGATCGAGCCGTGGCGCGTCAAAGAGGTCTATCTGTTTTGGACCGACAATGCAGACTACTGGGAAGACATCTCGTGCTGCATCGAGACCCGCCTGGCCGGGCTGAAGCGCCACGCCAGCCAGGTCGGCGAAGATACGACGAAGCTCGAGGAGCGCATCCGCCAGCGAGTGAAGGACGCCGGGCAGAAACCGGGCTATGAGGCGGCAGAGGAATTCAAGCGGTTTCAGTTCTGAAGTCGCGCACGCCAGGACGCGCCGGCGCAGCCGGTGGCTTGATGAATTGGGCCGCCTCAAAGACGGTCGTTCGACTTGACTAACTCAACCTCAAAGGGTAAGCCACTGGTCGAACCAGTGGCTTACCCTTTCAGATTGAGTCAGGGGGCAAGTGTCGTAACGCCGATCTCCAGGACATCACCCGTCAGCGCGGGAAGATCGAAAGCCGCACTGGCCGCCAGGGGCACGCCTCCCACGTGATCGTACACGAGCCAACGAAACGGCCCGTCCCCCAGGTCTTTGTCTTCCACCACCCAGGTCTTCTTGCCTCCTCCACGCGACCACGTATCCAGAGTCCCCCGCCAGCCCGCCACATCGTGCCATCCACCCGTCGCATCCTGCCATTGGACGACAGTCCATAGCTCTGACCAGACAACTGGCGGCGCATCCGCCAGGGTCACCACAAGCGCGATCAAGGTGCGGTGAGGCGCGGGGACCGCGGTTGTCCGCGGTGGGCGCGGGGGACGCGGCGGCATGGCAGCGGCGGGCCTGGGCGTCAGCAGCGACAGGGCGACAGCAAGGCTGAGACTCCCGATTGTAACAATCTGCCAGAGATGGCGCCGATGAACTTTTGCTGGCATTGCGCCCCCTCCTCCTGTTCAACGCCGCGGCAGTGACGTTGGTGATGGGCCGCGGTTCATGATCCCAGGGCTGCCAGACACATCCGGCCGCGTCCCGGCAGTCACGTATACCGGCCCAAATAGATTGTTGTACGCCCCACCCCGGGCCTCGTGCGTCTCGAGCACGCCGCCATAGTTAGTCAACAGATTGGCCGAATCCACCTGCGCATACACGGGCGTGCCGGGCGTCAACGGGAAGGCGAACTCGGTGTACTCATCGTCAACGAGTCCATCCTTGAAGGTCACAGTGAACGATTGACCGGGCAGCAAGGGCAACGGTTGCACCGCCGGGTCGCGCAAATTCGTGATCGCCCACACGATCCCCTGGCTGGCGCGGCCATCGCTCCACACCTCGTTGACTGCCACAGGCGGCGGGAGCGGGTTGACGTAGAAGTCAATCCAGAATTCGTCTACAACCGGGCTGTAGCCCTGGTTCTTGATCACCACCTGGACGCTATCGGTCGTCGCCGTCAGGCTGGTGATGACCAAGTCGGGCAGGGCGAGATAGTCGCGCATCACCAGCGGCAGATAGTACCGTTGGATGACCGTGGGCGTATGGGTTGGCGTGTTGGTCGGGGTAGGAGTTGACGTCGGTGTTGGTGTGCGAGTGGCCGTATTGGTTGGTGTGCTGGTCTGGGTAGGGGTTGCCGTCGGCGTCGGTGTTGGTGTGCGAGTGGCCGTATTGGTTGGTGTGCTAGTCGGGGTAGGGGTTGCCGTCGGCGTCGGCGTCGGCGTTTCGGTCGGTGTGGGTGTGTGCGTGGCCGTGGGCGCCTGGTTCACGACCTGAGTCACAGCGTTCGATGTGCTGCCTGCGTAACCACAATCGCCGCTGTACTGAGCCACGATGGTGTGCGTACCAACGGACAGACTCGCCGTACTGAAGGAGGCTCCACCGCCGCTCACCATCCCTGTGCCCAGCGTGGCCGTCCCTTCGGTGAAAGTTACTACCCCTGTTGGCGCATCCACGCCAGGCCAGATGATGTTGATCGTCGCGGTAAAGGTAACCAGCTCCCCGAACACGGTCGGCGTCTTGGCCGTAACCAGCGCCAAGCCCGTGACAGCCTGCACATCCTGCGCCACGGCATTGGAGGCGCTGCCCAGGTAGCTGGCCGTGCCGCGGTACACCGCCGTGAGCGTCGGATGACGGCCCACCGCCAGCGCCGTGGTGCGTAAGACCGCCTGGGGGCCGTTGAGCGGCGCGACGCCCAGCAGCGTGGCAGCATCCCAGAAGCCCACCGTGCCGGTCGGCGTACCCCCGCCCGGCGGGATGACGCTCAGGGTGGCGGTGAAGGTCGCCGCTTCCCCATACACCGTCGGCGTCTGCGCCGTGACCAGCGTCAGGCGCGTGGCCGCCGGCTGCACATCCTGCGCCACCGCGTTGGACATGCCGGCCGTATAGCGGTCGGTCGCCGCATAGGCCGCCGTCACCGTGGGGTAACTGCCCACCGCCAGCGCCGTCGTACTGAACACCGCCACCGACCCCAGCAACTCCGCCGTGCCCAAGAGCACATACTCGTTGCTCGCCGCCGTCCGCACGTTGTGCAGGAAGTAGACCGTGCCCGTCGGCGTACCCCCACCCGGCGGCAGCACCCGCACCGTCGCCGTGAACCAGGCCGCTTCACCAAAGACGGTCGCCGGTGGCGCCGTGGTCAGCGTCACACCCAGAACCGCCGCCTCCACGACCTGCGTCACCGCCGCGGCGACGCTGCCGTGAAAGCTGGCATCGCCGCTGTACTGCGCCCCGATGTGGTGCATACCCACCGCCAAACCCGCCGTGCCGAATGTCGCCACGCCGTCGCGCACCACCCCCGTCCCCAGGGTCGTCACCCCCACAGTGAAGGTCACCACCTTCATCCCCTGTCAGTTTTCAGGAGTAGGGCGGCACTCCCGATTGTGATATAGTGGTCTGGTTACAGCCACCCTGTATTTCACGAAAGGAGTGCTCGATGCACAGTGTAAGCCTGCATCAGCG
>Ga0233425_10002969_pt1 | contig 32007 bp, 3 predicted proteins | sample Watercolumn_Towu_2_FD_181712 | JGI IMG/M metagenome (GOLD analysis project Ga0233425, IMG submission 181712) | Freshwater microbial communities from Lake Towuti, South Sulawesi, Indonesia - Watercolumn_Towuti2014_140_MG | ecosystem: Environmental > Aquatic > Freshwater > Lake | place: Indonesia... | reverse complement strand
CAGGTACTTCGGCTTGGCCGTTTCGAGGAACCGGACGTATCGCGGCCCGTCGTCGTCATCCTCGGCGGGGCAGTCCTCGCAGAGAATGCCGTCGAAGTCGAGAGCTGTCGTCGGGGCATGGACTGAATTGAAGAAGTTCCACTGCAGAAAGTGCGGCAGCGGGAGGATCTCGGCGTACAGGTCCACGGTGTGAGCGGCCTCCGGCGAAGCATAGACTACGGCGGTGAGCACGCGACGCCGCGTGGATACCTCTCGAATCCGCTCCCGCAACGCGTACATCGACAGTCCCGATGCAACGGTATCATCGACGATCAGCATCGTCCCGTCGTCCGGTCGCTCACAGTTGAACCTCTCCCCCGACGCCAACTCCACGAGTCCCGTGTTGGAGTGAATTGCGTATAACTGCAAATGCCCGGATCATTCACCACAGAGGCACAGAGGTTGAAGAAAACGCAAGCAAGGCAAGTAGTTTCGCAACGATGATGATTGGACCGAATCTGGCAAGCTGTGAATTCCGCCTCTTGTGCTTTCCTCTGTGTTCTCTGTGGCTCTGTGGTGGTTCTTCCGGTTTCGTGCATCATCCGGGAATGAAGTGCTTCGGCGATCTGACCTGCAACCGACATTCCCGATCGAGGCACGCCGGCAACGGCAGTGACGTCATCGGGAATGGTGGCAATCAGCTTCTCGACAGCGGCCGTGCGATCCACCGTCCGTACCCACCGGATGTGCTCCTGCCATTTCCCCTGTGGACAGACGGTTTGCAGGACCCGCAGTTCATCCTCGTGACCACAGACCTGTGGATCCAGACATGGGTACCACGCACACTGTTGACAATACTCCGTGAGAATCCGGTGCACGTGGGCGCCCGTTTGTAGGTTCCGCGAATGCGGCGTTGTCACACCCACGCAGCCGATCCCCAAATGGTCGATCATCAGGGATTCCCCACGTGGCAGGCGTAGTTGTCCCACTGGCCAATCACCGCCGGGAGCGACGACGTAGCCGGGGTGCAAGTGACGCCATGCCGCTCGCTGGAGCCGAAGGTCCACGTGCCCGTCGCCTGGTGAATGAGCTGCTGGTTGTGAAAGTAACAGGCTCGATACTGGTAACCCGAGATATGTTCAATTCGCAGCGTCAGCTTGTCACCGGCCTGTCTTGACATTCGTTCCTGGCCGACTCCAGAATAGTGGCAATCATCAGGGTTTGGCGAGCATCCCCACTTCCTATCAACTACGGAGGATGCCATTCCGCGACAGGCAGTGGTTTTCCTGCGTCATGGCGAGGCGGACGAATCCAGGAAGAGAACCACCAGCTCCATGTGTACACTGTCGTATTGTCCGCGAAGGAATGCGCTGACCGACGCTGCCTGCCCATGATTCTGCGGCATGAACCAACTTGACCGTCTTATCAACGGCTACTGAACGACAGAGACGTGTCGGGGCGACAAGGCGCACAACAGAAGCGATAGTGTTGGCGGGGCAGAAGTCGGTGGGTGCGTGGCCGCCAACTGCGACGGTGTTTCGTGTTGATCCGCGGCCATGTGCGCATCGTTAGGTGTGAACGTCGCTATGTCTGCGCGGAAATCCGTTCCGCAGTGTGTCCTGTCGAGCCGGTGCTGAGTCGGTGGACCGTTGTACTTGAGGGATGGCTCTGCCCCCCGCGGAGCGCCGGCCTGAACTCGAGAGGATCTCCTGCCCGAGTCGACGGGGCACGCCGTGGAGGAAGGCCTTCCGGCCTTTGACTCAGGAGACTGCGCCATGTCTCTTTCGCCCCGGCAACAATCTCACCGTGCGCGTGGTCGTGCCGGCCGTTCCAAGTGGTCACGGAGTATCGCACGGCGACGGTTCGCCGGACTCCATCGCAGGCACGTCCGCCACCTGCGGCTCGAATCGCTGGAGCAGCGAGTGCTGTTGGCATCGGGTCGGGAATTGCCTGGAGTGGCCGATGTCGATGGTACGGAAAGGGAATTCGTCACAGGTGAGGTGCTGATCGCTTTCCGCACGGATGCCGGATCGGGAGGCATCGAGGGAGTGTTGACCAGCTCCGGCTGGCCTGAGGAGTTGGGCAACCTCGTCCGGGATCACTTTCAGTACGACTACGGCTTCGCGGATCGGCCCGGCAGCTACCTGACGGTCGGCTGCCTGACGGAGCTGCCAAGTGACTATTTCGAACTCGATTTGTCGCGCCAGCTGGCCGCATTACCGCACGTGGAGTGGGTGCAGCCGAACTACTTGTACCAGGTGTCTACCGAATCGGATCCGGTGGTGAATGATCCGAAGTATACGGCACAGTGGTACCTCGATCGCATGCACGTTCCCGACGCATGGAGCCACACGCAGGGCTCCGCGAAGGTGGTGATCGGCGTTATCGACACGGGCGTGTCTTATCAGCATCAAGACTTGTACGAGAACATCTGGATCAATCAGGCCGAGATCCCTGCCGACTACCGGAGTCGCCTCACGGACGTGGATCGTGATGGGCTGATCACGTTTACCGATCTGAATCATTCAGATAATCGTTCCTTGCCGTTTGTCCACGATTGGAACCAGAACGGCGTGATCGACGCCGCGGACCTGCTCGACACGGGAGACAACTGGACGGATACGTGGGATGCAGACCCGCTTCCCGATTTCGAGGACCTGACCAAGACCAAGTCGTACACCGATGACCTTGTGGGCTGGGACTTCAACGCCAGCACCGACGAGAGCCGGGGAGACAATGACCCGGTAGCAGCCAAGGGTGAGCAGCATGGCACCGTCGTGGCCGGACTCGCTGCCGCGATGACAAATAACGGCCGAGGGATCGCCGGTGTGGCCAACAAGTCGCGGATCCTGCCGCTGCGAGTGAAAGACAACGACGACGAAGACGCTGAATTCAAAGTGACGATCAGGCGACTGAGCGAAACGGTTGCTTATGCGACGGGTCTCTTTCCGAAAGGTAATCCCTCGCAGACGCACCTGATCTTGAACATCAGCCTGTCACTCGACGGCGCCGTCACCAGTACGGTTTTCTTAACCGCTTTGCAGTATGCCGCCAGCAATGATGTTCTGGTCATCAATTCGGCAGGCAATGGAGGACCCGACGGCATCGGCGATCCGAACACACGGCGTCAATCGCTGGGAAACATGCTCATCGTCGCCGGTACGGACAAGGAGGACCGCAAGACGACTTCCAGCAACTTCGGACGCGGTATTGATATCGCGGCACCGGGGGAGGGCATCATCGCGCTCACAGACCCGCCGGACAGCTATGGTACCGGCGGAGGTACGAGCGCCTCCGCGCCGCTGGTCGCCGGCGTCGCTGCGCTGGTCTGGTCTCAGTTCCCCACTTGGAGCCGTGATCAGGTTGCTGCCCAGCTGCTGGCTACGGCGGATTCCCTTGACGCCGTTCCGGCCAACACACGTTTCGTCGGCGCTCTCGGCGCAGGACTCGTCAACGCAGGAGAGGCCGTTCAAACCGGTGCCAATTCACCGATGTGCGTTGGTCCGAAGCTTGTCGGCGTCGAACTGTTACGCAACGACCAGGGCGGCGTGACGGGATTCCACCTGCATTTCAACCAGGTGCTGGACGAGGCGGCAGCTGTGAACTCCAGCAACTACGTCCTCACCAATGTGGCCGGCGGCCCATCGATCGGAGTCTTTCCGGAACCGGACTATTCCTACGGCGACAACTTTGTCCAACTGAGCATAGCCGGCAGCGCGCTGCCCATGGGCAGCTACCAGCTGACGTTGGGCCCAGGCATCATGAACCCCTTCCGTCAACCGCTGGTGCCTGGCGCGCCGTTCAGTTTTCCAGTGACGTCCGGGGAAGGAGCAACCGGCGACGTGATTCTGGTCGACCTGAAGTCTTCATTCGGCGAAGCGGCTTACCAGTGGCCGCCGACCTTTTCGCCGCTGTCGTCCGGCATACAGATCGTGACACTCGGAAGTGGCGACGAACTACTCGTGACGGCCGTGAATGTCCCGGAGCCGGATGCAGAACCGCGGGAGGAGATCTTGGGCCGGATCTTCCCGGCATTCGGGACCCCGTTCGCGCAGAGTGGCCGTTTCTTTTTTGTTCCGGAACCATTGGCTGCGCTGACATTCGACCAAACCCCCGATCTCCTGGGCTTTCAAGGGTGGCTGGCCGGTAATGTGCAAGTCGATAGTCGTAGCGAGGCGTTCCGCATTCGCGTCGATCCCGGATTCTCAACCAGAGGAACCAACTTGGTCTCGTTTGGCGTCAGCTCCCTCGAAACCATGCGGTTGCAGCAACGTTTGGCGTTCCTGGGGTATCGCGGTGCCTCAGGGCAACCCCTCAACGTGACTGGTGAAGTGGATGCCGACACAGTCCACGCAATGGCCGTTTTCAACTCCGCCGTATATGGCATCCCATTCCAGACGCGACAGTCCTTCGATCATACCTTCATCAACGCAGCCGAAGCACCGCGCTGGACCGAGATCGTTGCCGATGCGAGCGCTCCATACCAGGTCCTGGCAAATTCCGACAATCGGTGGGCCACCAGCTGGGCAGCCGATGTGCTCGACAGTCTGGGACAGCGTCTGGTCGCGGGAGGATTCGGGGCACCCCAGTTGTTGAGGGCCAGTCCGATAAACGGAGCTGATCTGCTGACGGTCGACGACGTGCACGACGGCGGGACCGGCCTGGATTTCAAGTTCCCCGGCCTCGACGCAACTTCCGCACCGTTCTACCTCACCGTGGAGAAGGACGGGCAGAAGTACATCGCTGCGCAGGACAACGCGCACGTGGCTTGCCTCTTCACAGGCAAGAAGGCCCACACCGGAGGAACGGACAGTGACTGGGTTCAACTGGATGAGGCGGATGCTGCCGCGCTGGGTCGCTTGCGCGACGCCCTGAACAACGGCCAGTCGGCCCGTTTCGCTTTTGGCAACTCACCAACAAAGACTTTCGAGATTCGTGAAGTCTCGGGCAGTAGGATTCGATTCGATAGGACATTCAAGATTGACGCCGCCCAGGCGCGACCATACACGGTTTATTATGTCAGTGCCGCAACTGCAAGTCTGGCCGACGCGGTGAGAAGCGATTCGGCTCAACTTACCAAGGAAACACTGAACGCTCTCGCCGTCTGGCTGAAGGATGGTCCTGGCTACAGCCTTGCCAATGCGCGCGATCTCTTCGAGTTGGTGTTAGATACGCGGGGCCCAGACGACGCGCGTGTGCACGGCTTGTACTTCAACGACCCCCGCACGTGGGACAACTCCCACGTTGACTTCCGTGCAGGACACAACGACCGCTACCAGGTGACTATAGGACCTCCACCGGTAAGCCTCGAGATGTCGCCTGAGGAGGTAGGGTTAGTGGTCGAAGGCCTGGGCCAGTTCGTGGAATTGACGGATGAAACCGCAGCCACCAGCGGCTTCGACAGCGAGATCCCGCTGCTCGAGGGGCAGCGATTCGCCGACCTCTTCTCACTTTCCACCATCGTACGCGAACTGGTGGAGCCAATGTCCGAGTATCTCAGTACTTCCCCAGCGGCCACCATCGATGGTCTGTTGGATGCCACTGGTCTGGGATCGGGGCTGGACGCGTTCGGGCAGGACGAGATGATCAGTGTTCGGCACGAAGGTACACGCTATCTGTTCGACATCCACTTGGCTGAAGACAAGAACCTCAGAGTACCGTTGGATCTCAGCCTGTTGCCTGTGGAGATCGGCCTCGAGTTCGAAGTCGCGATCCAAGTTGATGTGACCGCCGACTTCGACTTCGACTTCACCCTGGGCATCGATTTGGCGGCACTCGACAAGCCCGGCGAAGCGTTCTTTCTTGAGGTGCGGAACCTCTCGCTGGAGGCCAAACTCGGCGTGCAGGACCTCGATGCCGCCATCAAGATCGGTTTCCTCGAGGCGGGCATTGTCAACGGTTCGGCGTCTGTCCAGGCCGGCCTGAACGTCGTGTTCAACGACCCAGATGGAATCGGGGGGATCACGCTGGCAGAACTACAGGCGACCCCATTTGCGGAGTTGATCGACCCCCAACTGACCGGAAGTCTCCATGCCGTACTGCCGATCGCCGCCAGCCTCGGAGGAGTCGACCTGACGGACGGCGGCGCCGCTCAGATCAAGATTGACGACGACGTGTTGTTCGACGACACACCGCCGGTCGTCCCGCCACCGCCGATCGACAAGTTGTTGGACTTCAATCACCTGACCTCGCAGGGCTTGTTCGGTTTGTGGCAGCAGTTTTCAGGGTGGCTTGATTCGTTGAGCCGTTCCTCGGTGCTGGCCACGAAACTCCCCCTCGTGGACGCCACGCTTGGCGATGTACTGGACTTCAAAGACGCCTTCGTCGGCTCGATTCTCGGAAAGCTCGACGACCTGCGGATCACAGCCGGCGCGATTCCCGCAACGAGCGGGTTGTTGGCTGACGATCTGTCCTTCTCGCTTAATGTCAACGGACACAACGTCCCGGTAACGATACCGGCAGGCGACTACGGAAGCGTGGACGGCGTCATGCGGCAACTGAAGGGTCAGCTCAGAGCGACCCTCGGAGACGATTCGGCGGTCGCGGCGTTAGCGGAACACATCACGGCACGGATGGACGGAACCCAGCTTGTCATTGCGGCCACCAGCGATGCCGTGACCCAGTTGTCGATCGCCGGTGCCGAGTCCCTGGGATTTCTTGCCGAACAGGCGGCCAAAAACATCAGCTTCGATTCAGTCCAGGATCTGGTGACGGTGCTTAACGAAGCGCTCGGCGGACAGGTTGTGGTCGCGTACGATGCGACGGAAAAGTTGCTGACCTTCCAGTTGGCGTTCAGCGAAACGCTGAAACCTGTCAGCCTGCCGCTGGATTTCGACGTCGGGCTTGGCCCTTTGGCTCAGATCACCGCCGAGGGCACGTTGCAGGCCGAGGCGGGCATCAGCGGAAACCTTGTGTTGGGAATCCTACTGGAGCCCGTCGGCCAGGACTTCGACTTGACGAGCGACACGGAGCTGTCGCAGCTGAACGGGGCCCAACAACTGAACGGCAATTCGACAGGAGTGCACCGGCTCCACGATCCGGATTTTGCGGATGTGTCGGACATTCGTGTAACGCTCCGAAACGGCACGACGTTCGAAGTGAATCTGAACCGCCTTACGACGGTCGGAGACGCCGTCGCCGCGCTGACCGTTCCGTCTCAAGGGCACCTGAGCGTTCGCATCGACAACGTCCGCAAGGCGCTCGTGCTGACCGACAGTTCGGATGGCGAAGGTGTATTCCAGATCGCAGCCATTAACGGATCCCTGGCGGGCGCTGCCGGTTTCGGACTGGGCATCCTGGGCCATGACGACGACGGGGATGGCGTACTGGAAGGTGGGCCGCTGCACGGTGAATCCCAGTCCGACTTCTTCTTCATCCAGGATGCTTCGCTTCAGGGCAGCGTCGAACTGCGGATTCCGCAACTGCAAGCCAGCGCGCGGCTGGGGTTGGCGGAGGTCGGGTTATCCGGCCAAGTAGGGCTGAACCTTCAGGGCCCGGCCGGCGCGCCGCAGGCTCAACTGAGTCTGCTTGATCCAGGCACCATGGCCGATGACGGCCGCAGTTTCTTCTCGGAGCTCATGGCCGGGTTGGGCGACATCAACAGCTTGATCCGACTCGAGGGTGCAGTCACGGGAGACCTGTCCCTGCAGCTTCAGTTGCAGCCGGACATCCTGACGGGAAGCCAAGGTACACCGCAGATAATGTTCGGCGTGGAATGGCCCAATATCGCCGACCCGAATTCGATCTCGTTTCCGTTGCAGTTCCAGGACCTGGACGCGCTGGTCGGACTGGACATGTTGGCTTTGGCGAACATTGTCACCGCCCTTAAGGATTTCCAGACGTTCGTCGATGGCAGCCTGGAGAAATTCGGGCTGTTCGAGGAGAAGCTGCCGTTGATCGAACGCAGCCTGTCCGACTTGATCGACGTCTCGACGGTTCTGGATGATCTCATCGCCCAACTCGAAGCCGACCCCGACATTTCACTCCAAGGTATTCAAGATTTGATCGCGAATGCACTCGGCGGCGCCGTTACCTTCGAGAACTACGTGCTCGATCTTGATGTGACGTGCGAACTGCCGTTCGTGAACACCACGCTCCCTTTGACCATGAGCCTGCTCGACCTGGGGCAGGCGGTAGGTGACCTGTTCAGCACCGACGGCCAGTTGTCCGCGGAGGTCGGCGCCAAGTTGGTGTTGGGGTTCCAGATCGATTTTTCCGAGGGGACTCCCGCTTTCTACCTGAAGAACAATACGGGTATCGAACTCACAGCGCGGCTGGAGGGCGAGGATCTCGCAGCCCGGGCCTCTGTCGGACCGCTGGGCATCTTCATCAAGGATGGCCTGGTCAAGTTGTGGGACGGCACCACGGGCAGCGAAGGCCCCGCCAAGCTTACGGCCGGCCTCAGTGATGCGCAGCCGCGCTACGCCATCGATGAACTCTCACTGGACGATTTCGAGTTGTCCCTCGACGGTCGAGTGCTTGCCAATCTGCCGGTCTACTTCCCGACCGAGTTGGATTCGCTGGGCCCGATCCATTTCGAGATCAGCGAGCTGGAAGGGTTCATTCGCGACCCGAGTCAGTTCAGCAGCCAGATCACCGTTCCCAATTTCGCGGCTGCGATGGGTGACTTGCAGGAGAACCTCGAGGGGATGTTCTCCAGTTGGGACGGCTTCTTCTCAATTCTGGAGGAAGTCGCTGATGGGTCCTTCTTTGGCGTGGAACTGCCGTTGATCGGTGACGGGCTGGCCGAGGGTGCGCAATTCCTGGTGGATCTCCGCCAGAGAGTCTTGGACCAACTGGGCAGGATCGGTCTGCAAGGTGCGGACGCCGTCTTCAACGTACAGCAGGCATTCTACAGCGCCCTCGGGCCCGGGGGCCTGAATTGGCTGAAGGACATTGCCGGCAGCAATTCGGGAGTCAAGGACAATCTCATCACCCGGGACGATGTTGTAGTTGAACAGCGGACGCCGGGTCGTGTGGTGTTCCGTATCGACATCGGCCAGGAAGCGCGCCTGTTGGACACACCTGTGGCGTTCGATCTGGGCCTGTCCAATCTGGGACTCGATCTGGATGGCCAGGTGCAAGTAAAGCTGAAGTTCGACGCCTCCCTTCGATTCGGCCTCGATCGTAACCTGGGTTTCTTTCTCGTTACGGAGACACCGGGGGATCTTCCGGAACTGGCATTTGCCCTGGAGGCCTCCGTCCCCGGCTTCGCCGCCGAGGGGCGTCTGGGCTTTCTGCAAGTCAACGCGTGGGAAGGATCATGGGATCCCACGAACCTGCCTCCGGACAAGAACCTCGACGGGTGGTTCACGGTCGACATTAAGGACCCCAACGACAACGACGGGTTGCTGACTCAGGCGGAGATCTTCTCCTCCATTTTCAGCGACATCGTGACCACTGATTTCGATCTCAAGGCCGCACTGCAACTGAAGCTGCTCGCCAGCTTTGGAGGCGATGCGAACTTCCCGTCACTGCGTTCCGACTTCGTGCTGAGATGGGCTTTCCCTGACGGCATACCGGCGATTGAGTTCAACAACGTGCAGCTGAACATTGGCGAGTTCTTCACGGAATTCGCCGGACCCGTTCTTGACAAAGCCAACGACTTCCTCACTGGACTTAAGCCGCTCAACGACCTGCTCGAACTCTTGCGCGAGCCTCTGCCAGGCATCTCTGATCTCGCCGGAACGGACATCACTTTGTTGGATCTGGCAACATACTATGCGCAGGAGGGGGAGGAATCGCCTGGATTTGAAGAATTCCTGGCATTTGTGGACGAGTTCCTGGGAGTGGTGCAGCGACTCGAACAGTTGCGGCGCTTGATTGAGAGCCAGGGGGCAAACGGGGTCTTCATCGACGTGGGGAGCTTTGACCTGACCAACGTTGACCCCCGCAGCGCTGACCTGACGACGGTCGCTCCCAACGTTCGTGAGGCGAAGGACCCGATTGCGCAACTGGGACTGCTGGACGCGCAGCTCGGCGCGCCCTCGGAGGCGTCATCGGCCTCCGGGGCAGTGGCCAAGATTCAGGAACTTGGCCAAGGCGAGCACGCCACCTTTCGTTTTCCGCTGCTCGAGGAACCCAGCCAGGCGTTCCGACTCTTCCTGGGACAGGATGTCGATCTGTTCCAGCTCGACGTGCCGCCCCTGGGAATCGCCGTCAACTACAGTCAGTTCTTTACGATCTGGGGGCCGGTCGGTGTGCGTCTGTTCGGGGAGCTGAAGGCGGGCGTAGACCTGGGCTTCGGCTACGATACGGCAGGCCTGAAGAGCCTGCTGCGCACGGGGAACGTTCTGGACGTATTTGACGGCCTCTATCTTTTCGACCGGGTGGGAGGCAAGAAAACCGGGGAGGACATCCCGGAGTTCTTTCTCGAGGGGAGCTTTTCGGCCGCGGCGAGCGTGAATGCAGTCGTAGCCGAAGTTGGTGTGGGCGGTGGCCTGACCGCTGAACTCGGCGCCAACCTCCACGACCCGAACAACGATGGCAAGGTTCGCATCAAGGAGATTCTCGCCCGAATTGGCGGCGATATCGCCCGGTTGCCGTGTGTCTTTGACCTGGAGGGCGAACTGGGTATCAACCTGTTCATCTACGTCGAGGCCGCGCTGGTAACGGTCTTCGAAGAGGAGTGGGAACAAACTCTGCTCGAGTTCGATTTCGTCTGTGACCCGCAGCTGCCCGTTCTCGCGGAACTCGACGCGGACACCGGAGCGCTGAAGTTGAATATGGGCGAGTACGCCGCGGACCGGCAGCACGGCGATACGGCGGATGGCGACGAAGAATTTATCATTCGGCCCGGTGCGCAACCGGATCAGGTCCTGGTGAGTTTCCGGGGCCAGGAGACAACCTTTGACAACGTGCGCAAAATCTCGGCGAAGGCCGGACAAGGCAACGACACCATCACCGTGCACGCCGGAGTGGCGGCGGAACTGGAGTTCCACGGCGGCGAGGGAAACGATGTCCTGACCGCCGGCGGCGGCGCGGCCGTCTTCTACGGGGACGCCGGTAACGATCGGCTCGTCGGAGGCACGGGCCACGATCGGCTCTACGGTGGCCTGGGCCAAGACGACCTGCAAGGCAATAAAGGCAACGACCTGCTCGAAGGCGGCGACGGCGACGAAATTGACCGACTGTCCGGCGGCGAAGGAGACGACACGCTGCGCGGCGGCGGCGGAGACGACCAACTCGAGGGCGGACGAGGAAACGATGTCCTCGAAGGCGATGCCGGAAACGATCGGCTCGTGGGTGACTTCGGCAACGACACGCTGCGCGGCGGCTTGGGCAATGACACCTTGGAAGCCGGGGCCGGTGACGACTGGGTGTACGGCGAATCGGGTAACGACACGCTCGACGGCGACAAAGGGCGTGATCTGCTCGATGGCGGGGAAGGCAATGACCAATTGCGCGGCGGAAGTGAAAACGACACGCTCATCGGCGGCGCCGGCAATGATACGTTGGACGGTGGCACAACCAGCGATGAACTGTACGGCGATGACCCGAGCGATCCGCTCGTGACCGGGACTGATACGCTCCTGGGCGGCCTCGGCAGCGACAACCTATACGGCGGGCCAGGCAACGATTTCCTCTACGCCGGGTTGGGCGACGCGATTACACCCGAGGATCCCGATGCGCGGCATACGCTGGACGGCGGGCCTGGAGACGACCGCATTTGGGGCGACCAGGACAACGACGTGATTCGGGGTGACGTCGGCGACGATGTGATCTACGCCTTTGGCGGAGACAACTGGGTCGAGGGCGGGCCCGGTAACGACAGGATCTACACGCTCGAAGGGAATGACACGATCCACGGTTACTGGTCCGACGGCGCGGACGACAACGATGAATCGATTGAGAACGACATCGATGTTGTCCGTTCGGGAGAAGGCGATGATTGGATTTCAGGTGGCCCGTGCGATGACGACATCCTAGCCGGCTTGGGCAGCGATACGGTTTACGGCGGCGCCGGTGATGACGTGATCGTGGGGGGCGCCTCCCAGGGTGGGAGTCCGGCTGAGGATCTCAATCGCCACGTTCTCGACGGGGGCCCGGGGGACGACCGGCTCTACGGCGACTACGGCCCCGACACGATCCTGGCTGGAACCGGCGACGACACGGTCTACGCCTACGCGGGAGCAGATGTCATTGCCACCGGCAGCGGAGTCGACTTGGTCTACGGCGGAGAAGGAGATGATACGATCGACAGCGGCGCCGCCGAGGACACGGATCAGCACGCTGACGTTGTGTACGCGGGAGCGGGTCACGACACCGTACGAACGGGCGCCGGTAACGACGTGGTCTACGCCGGCGAAGGGGACGATTGGGCGGATCTGGGAACCGGGCGTGACACATTCTACGGCGAAGGAGGTTACGACGTCGCCTATGGCGGCGCAGACGTCGACGAGTTGGTTGGGGGCAACGGTCCCGACTGGCTGGTCGGCGGCCTGGGCAATGATCGGCTGTTGGGCGAAGGCGGCGGCGATGCGCTGTGGGGCGGCTTTCCACCGGACGATGTCCAGGCTCCTTTGCGCGCGGCGGCCGGCGGCGTGCCGGAGCAGGACTTCTTCGTCCTCAAAGAGCCACCCCTGTGGGCTGGCTTGGAACTCGACAGCCGCTTCCACACCGGATGGAGTCAATCGAATGAGGTCAAGATTGTCCCCGACTTCGTCCTCGACCGGTCGTGGGCCGGTGATGCGGGAGATGGCGCCGACACGCTTTATGGCGGAGCGGATGGTGACTGGCTGTTTGGAGGCGGGAACAGCGACCTGTTGCGAGGCGATGCCGGAAACGATTTCCTCGACGCCGGCGGCGGACACGACAAGCCGGAGTATGCCGGAGGCGTGTATGGCGGAGCCGGACACGATGTGCTCTACGGCGGCGATGGTAGGGATGAACTGGACGGCGGGAGCGGGGTCGACCAGCTCTACGGCGACGACGGGCAACTGGGAACCACGCAGCAGGTCATCGCCGGCGAGGATAAAGCGCCAGCGGGCAGCGGCCACGACGACGATGTGCTGTACGCCGGCGGATCGCAGGACGACACGGACTCACAACGCGGTCAGCGCCTGTTTGGCGGTGGAGGAAGCGACACGCTCTACGCGTTCGCGCCGAGCACGAACTCGGAAGAGGAGTCCACGCAGTACGGCGACCAGCTCTTTGGCGGGCTCGATAACGACACGCTCTACGGCAATTTGCGGCAGGACGTGCTGCTCGGCGGCGCTGGCAAGGATGACCTGTTCGGCGATGGCGTCACGGGTTTCGCCTATGCGTTGAATCCCGACGCGGAATTCACGGGCGGTGCCGACTTGCTGCTCGGTCACGGCGGAGAGGACCATCTCTACGGCGGCGGCGGAAACGATGTGCTGTGGGGCGGTCCCGATTCCGATCTGCTCGAGGGGCATGAAGGGAACGACAGCCTCTACGGCGGCAGCGGGATTGATGTTCTGGTGTTGGACACGGTGTACGAGCGCGGGCCGCAACACGTCCCGACATTGTATGAAAACCTGGGCGACAACTTGGACGGCCATTACGGCGACGTCGAAAAGGGCGACAACGAGGATGACTACTCCACGGACATTCTCCGCATTGATGGTACGAGAGAGCACGACACGATCACGCTCAGCGAGATTGTCTTGGACGGGCTCCCGAAACTCGCCATCGACTACAAATCTCGCCAGAATCCCGCGGTTGAGGTGTGGCCGCTGAACACGAAGGTCTACGCCGATTGGCGGGATGCAAGTAGTGGCCGGCCGCTGGTCGAACAGTTCAGAATCAAGGGCGGCCTCGGCAACGACACGCTGGGGTTCCTGCCAGGCGTCGACTTCTCGGCTTTGACTGATCGCAGCCGCGACTGGATCGGCGTGTTCGACGGCGAAGACGGCAACGACACGCTGCTGGGGAGCGAGGGCCGTGACTTACTGGACGATCGTGCCGGCAACAATACCTTCTACGGTTTCGGCGGGGACGACCGGTTGTGGGGCGGGCCTGGCGACGACCGCATGTTCGGGGGCCAGGGCAACGACGATCTGCTGGCAGGCAGCGGCAGCAACGAGCTGTTCGCCTGGTCGCGCGATCCGCTGCCGGCAGTGGATACGCAGTTCGGCATTTATGTCGATCCGTTCGCAGTGCTGCATGACAACACCGAGAAGAACGTCGATCTGACGGCGCTCGCGCAGAGCGGCTCGATCCTGCCACTCGAACGAGTGCAGCGGCTTACCGGACTGTCACTTGATACGCTGACGCACGTCGATCAATTCTCGATAACTACCACTGGTGCCACCGGACAGTCGGTGTCGATTGAGCGCCTTGCTGGCACGGGCAATCTTCAATTGCGGCTGTACCGGGTCGCACCAGGCGTTGGCCCCGACGCCTTGCTTGCCACGGTTGCGACCACCGACAACACATCGCGACAGGCGCTAAGTTTCCCCGCTTTGCTTGGAGGTCCGTTCAACTACCGTCTTGAGATCCGGCTCGCAGGGGAAACCGTTCCCGATGCTTTCACGGGGATCCAGTACCAGCTGGACTTGGTAATCGGACAACCGCCGTCTGGGACGCTCCGGGATCAGGTAATCGACGTCTCCTACCAGCTCGAGGACACGGGCCTGAACCGGATGCTGGCCGGGAGCGGTAACGACGCCCTGTTTGGCGGTACGGGCGTGGACTTCATGTACGGGGACGGGGGCACCAACACCCTGTACCGCGCTGACGGCACGCGGTTCGACGCGGCGGATGGAGGCCTGGCCGGTGAAGCCTGGAAGGAATACGCCAAGCAGAACGACAAGGTCTGGTACTATCGCGGTTCGGGTGCCGACGATGTGATCAGTGTGGATTTCGTCACCGAACCAGGGTTGCTGGCCGACCACCACCTGATCACGCGGCTGACCAATCACGATGGTAACTTCACGTTTGACGCCCAGATCCGCCTCGACTTCGATGCTCGCGACGAAGCAGGCAATTTGATCTGGGACCCCTCCGCCACCGTGTTCAACGTCGACACGCTGACGACGGAGGATCGGCACGAGCAACTGGCAGGACTGCTTCCCCCCGAAGGTGACTTCCTGGTGATTCTGGTGGACGCTTTGGGCGGTGCCGATCAAGTGACCGTCGGACCGACGGTTCAACGCACCGTCTGGATCGATGCGGGGGACGGCGACGACCGCGTCGAGATCCTCTCGGGCCATACGCTGCTCCCCGACAAAAGCGAACGGCCGCGACGGAACGACGATTCCCAGAACGCCTTCGACCTGCGAATGGCCGCTCAACGCGTGACCGACTTGCCCCTTAACGACATCGATCACCTCACGTTTCCGCAGTTGACACTCGACAATCCGGACGATGTGGACTGGTACCGGTTTGCATTATCCAAGTCTGAACACACGGATGTACGTCTCACCAGCTACTCGCTCGATGATGGCTTGACGGTCACGCTGTGGAAGCAAGAGGGCGGGGAATTGACGGACAGCCGTCCCGCGACCCGACCGGACCGAACCGCGGCGGACCGACCCGATCAACAAGCTCCCGGCAACAACACCTCGGGCTCGGCCTATCTCATCCCGGCAATCAACGAAGTAGCAGTCGTCCGCGGGCTGACGCTGCATGACGATACCGATGAGGACTTCTTCAAGTTCGATCTGAGCTACTTCACGCCTGCTGAGCTGACGGCCGCGACTGCGGTGAGCCAGGCAGACCTTCAACTCAGCGGTGATGCGGAATTCTGGCTGCGGATCGGGGACCAGCAGCCTGTGCGGGTCGTCGTACCCCAAGCCACTACAGTTGGCAACGTGACAGTCGACGACCTGGTGGCGGACTTGCAGGGTGCGCTGGCGGCCGCAGGTTTGGCCGAGCAAGTCGTGGCGGGGCGAAGCCTCAACCGACTCACGCTGCGCCTGACCGAGGAGGGAAGCAGCGAGTCTCTGTCGATTCATGTGCAGAACAACGATCCTGCAACGAGTCAGCTGCACTTGCCGGCGGACGCAGTTGCTCTACCGCCGGCGTCGCTCGGCATTCGGCGTTTGGACGTCGGAGCCGATGTGGAACTCAACCTCTACGATCCCACAGGTCGCGACTTACTGAGGACGGTCGCGACCAGCAACGAGACGCCGGCAGCGCGACTCGACCTGTCGGGGCTGGCGCCCGACCGCTATGTGCTGAAGGTGCAGGGCACGGCAGGCACGGCCGCCGCCCGCTACGAGCTGCTGCCGGCCATCGGCGCTCCTGGCAATACGTTGCGCGACCTGTCGGGTCCAGCGGATATTGCACTAGATGGCATTTCCGATGGCGTTTTCTATCTGCAGATCCAGTCAGCCAACCTCGTACCCGCGGACTATGACTTGACGTTCGATCTGGCAGGCACCGAGGAGGTGGCGATCGACTTGGCGGCGCGGCCCGAAATTGAGCGGCGGGACATTATCCTCGGGGGTCCCGGCAACGACATGCTTTTCGGCGGCCCGTCGGAAGACTGGGTCTTCGGTGGTCCCGGCGCCGATGTGCTCAGCGGGGGCCTCGACCGGCAGGCCAGTGACTTGCTGTTTGGCGAGGGGGGAAACGACACATTCCAGCTGATCCCCGACCGTATGCCATTCCTGGAAGGAACCAGCAACACCGCGCCGCCATCGTTTGCCGATTGGTTTGATGGGGGCGAAGGGGATGATCGCGTCCTGTTCTGGGGTGGCGACCTTGATCGCCTGGGACAGCCCGTGCCCGACGAGGTGGCCCTGAAGTACAACACCATCCTCGGCCGTTACGAATTCACGAGCCTGGTCTGGGACATCGCCAACCAGCGCTACCTGGACGATCCCCAACTGATCTTCAGCGTAGCGGACCTGGACGAGCAGATCGAACTGGCGGGCAGTGCCGAATTCTCGCTGGTGATCGACGGAGACGAACCGGTCCCGGTTGCGGTCGGGCCGACGGCAAATGTCACTCTGGATGGCCTGGTGGCACAACTCAATATCGCCTTGGGCGAGGCGGGGCTAAGCCGCCAAGTGGCAGCGCAACGCTTCCATAGCCGGCTGCAATTGAGCCGCGTGGGAGGAGGGCCCAACGCCTCCCTGGACCTCTTGCGGCCGAATGCCGTCGCCCAACGGGAACTGCATCTGGTCGATACTCGCGATGCCCCTACCGAGGGCCGACGTTACCAGCAGACCTACCTGAAGTACGAGACGGAGAGCGTGGAACGCACCGTGCTGGCGACGCAGAGCGGCAACGACGTGGTGCATGCAGCCAAAGATCTTCACTTCCCGTACACCACGGAGACTTGGGGCATCGCCGAGGGGGATCGGCAGCAAGGGGGCCTGATTGTCGCGCTCGAAATCCATGGCGGTCCAGGTGCCGATCAGTTGTACGGCGGCGCGGAAAACGACTATCTGGACGGTGGTGAAGGGGACGATTTCCTGTTCGGACTGGGAGGCGACGACGAGCTGCACGGCGGTGGCGGCAACGACCTGCTCGTCGGAGACGACGACATTCGTCCGGATCGTTACGAGACGGTAACGCGCGGTACACGGACGGGCGTCAATGACGAATCGCAGTTCGCCGCCTTGTTAGCGCCCTTTAGTCTGGCGACCGAGCTGCCCGACTTGTCCTTCCATCGAGGCGACCGCGGTGATTGGTATCTCGTGCCTGCGCCGACCGCTTTCCAGAGCTTCCGCGGCGTGCAAACGGCACTGTTGACGTCCGAAATGCTTGATATTCGCTACGTGGACACGCTGGCCGAGTCGCAACCGCAGCGATTCCTTTTCGCCGCGAAGAATCGAGCCGCTCCCGGCCAACCGCTGGACGTCGTACCGGTCGAGCAATTCGTCGGCGTTCCGGAATACTACCTGCTGCACGTCGTGCCGCCGACCGATACGGCTACGGGTAACCCGGCCGATACGTCGACGGGCGCAGGAACTGGCAGGTATGCGATTCGCATCGACAGCACATCGGCCCTGCTGGGCGAGACAATTCACGCGGACACAAACGCGATTGTACAGGAACCGGATTACGGATTCCAAATTAGTTCGTCCTTTGACGCCGACCAGGGGGTCGTCCTCCCGCTGGGCGACATCAACGGGGACGGCTATGACGACTTCGTCGCGGCCGTTCAGGACGAGATGGGGAAACCCGAAGTTGGCCCCGCCTTGCCTGGCCCGATAGGCGTCGACCCTGCCGACCGGATTCCGCTGACACTCGCACGTATCTTTTTCGGCAGTGAAGAACCGGCCCGTAACGTCGTCACGGGCATGACTGCGACTCTCGCGCTGCCCGCCCCGCTGACGGTCGCCTCGCATGCGCAGTCGCAGTCCCTGCTGGTGCCGCTCGGCGACTTGAACGGAGACCGTATCGACGACGTTGCCGTGGTCGTGAATCCAGCAGGCGACCGCAATGGGACCTTCCAACACTACGGAGTCTACATCTTGTTGGGCAGGCCATCCTGGAGCGGCATCATTGACGTGGCGAACGAGGCGGACGCCGTGATCCGAGGCGGCAGCGGAGTTCTCTCGGTGGCCTCGGCGGGTGATATCGACGGCGACGGCAGTGATGATCTGCTTGTGGGTGACCGACCTCTGGGAGTTGAGGGACAGATCCCCGACGGCGGTGCGGCTTATCTGTTCTACGGTGGCACAGACTGGGATCCGTGGCGACCGATCTTCAGCGCGGACTTCGAGACAACCTCAGGGGATAACATGTTTGCGGCCGACGGTCTCTGGCACCGGGCAAATCGGCTGGATGCCGATCCGATGCACAGCGGTCGCAACTACTACTTCGGCCTCGACGCCCAGGGCAACTACGACGTGGGAACAAGGGTTTCTGGTGACCTGGACGCCCCGGCGATCTATCTGGCTGGCCTCCGTCACGCCGAATTGACGTTCGGCTATTTCTTGGAGACGGCCAACTACAAATTCACGGACCAGGCCGAGCTGCGTCTCCGGATAGGTTCCGGAGCTCTGCAGACGCTGCGCGGCAACTACCGATTCAACCTCAACTCGGGAGACAATCTCACCGATCCGACGGAGGCTTGGCAGCGGGCGACCGTCGATCTGACAGCACTGCTGAACGAATACGGCAGTGCGGATCCCTATCGATTCTCGTTCCATTTCGACAGCGTAGACGAACTGCACAACGACTTCGAGGGCTGGTACGTCGACGACGTCATCGTTCGTCCCGTACTCGATCTGCCGACCGACGCGGACGTGGTCTTCGAGCTGCCTGAATGTTCGGACTGCTCTACGTCGCTCGGGGTAAGTGTGGCCGGTCTGGGCAACGTCGACGGGCAGGAGAAGGAGGACTTTGCCCTATTAGCCGCCAACACGGGAGAAAAGGAGTCTGGTCTTTATGTTTTCTACAATCCCACGAGCTTCAATCCCACGGTCGCCTTGGGCTATCCCACCTTAACATTGCCGTACGGACTCAGGGCCTTGGATCAGCTGGCGATCCGCTCCGTGGGAGACGTTACCGCTGACGGCCATCGCGATGTCGTGGTCACAGGTCTGGCTGACGGGGGTGAGACCCCGGTGAACCTGCTGTACACCGGCAGTGACCACGGTCTGGTAAAGAGCGAGTTTTCCGCCGCCTTGTCGTCCCCCTTCCCCCTTGTTCCGCTGGGCAACTACTTCGGGCGGTCGGTCTCGAAATATGGGGACTTGGATCTGGGACAGGTGTGGCTCAGCCGCAGCCCCACATTGTCGGAATCGGAGGATGCAGGCTGGATCGTACACCACGTAGGTGCGATCTTGGCGGGCAAATCGGGCGGCCCAGGGGCAGTCAGTCTGCTGTTGGAGCCCGCGCATACCACGTTCATCAGCACAACGAGCGACCTGCCGGTGGCGGAGGAACTGGCCTTGGCGCCGTCCCATCTCTTCGCGGGCATCGGTGACGTGAACGGCGACGGCTACGCCGACGTTGGCCTTGCGGACATGGGGGGCAGCGGCGTGACGGTGTTGCTGGGTGGCCTCCTCAAGGAATCAGAGCCGCGCGAACCGAACCGTGTGCCTGCGGAAGAACATCGCCTTGGCTTGGCGCCGCCCTTGGCGGTATGGCGGGAAGAGGGTTCGGAGGGGGTGAGTATCGGCGGGGGCGAATCGCCGTCCGAACTCGACACCGCCTTCTGGCTGTCCGGGGCAGTCACGAACGAATTGCTGGCGCGATCCCAGATGGTCGGTGATTTCAACGGTGACCAGATCGACGATCTGCTGCTGACCGGAGTGAAAGATAGCTACCTGCTCTTGGGACCCGTCGACGTGGCTTCGCAGGAATCAGTCGCGGATTACGTGCCCCTCGTGTTCGGGTCGCTGTTAGGACGACCCGCCGAGCGGATGGGCGACATCAATGGCGACGGCGCCAGCGATCTGATCTTCGTCAATTCGGCGGATCCTCCTGTGCCCGGATACCGAATCAACATCATCTACGGCAAGCCTTCCGGCACTCCGCTGACCACTCGTCGCTTCGACGCGGCCGATGTCTCGATCCAGATTCCTCTTCCCCTTGTGGGCATGTCGGCGCTCGCCTGTGATTTCGACGGGGATGGCCGCGACGATGTGTTCGTACATCGACTCGCGACCAACCCCACCACTTCCTTTCCGGCCGGCTGGCTGCTGTCCGGCGCGAAGATCCCCGACCGCGGAATCTTCATGCTGGATAACGTCAAGATGGCGACGATTTACGATGATTCCACGTCCGTCAACGATTTGAAACGCGAAGCGTTGGGGTTGGCGCCGGACGATACACTACCGGCGGGCGGCAGGCGTGGTGGCGGCATCTTCTACGCAACGGCGGGCGACATCAATGGGGACGGCCTGGAGGACGTTGTGCTCTCGAATCCCTGGCTCCTCAACCTCGACCTCAGTCCTCAGATGGCCGCTCCGGTGTATCACTTCGGACGCGTCTACGCGTTGCTCGGCCGGCCCGCCGAGCAACTGCCTACCGATGGCGAATTGCGGCTGGGTGACAATGTCCTTCTTCAGGACTTCGATCTCGGTCCGGTAGCGGTCCTGGGCGACTTGAACGGAGACGGGTATGGGGACCTGGGAATCTCGCGCGCCGAGACACGTGAACGCGCCAGCTTCGATTTGTTCTACGGCTCGGCCACTTCGGATCTCCGCACCGGCAACATCAATGACTTGCTCGCCGGCGACATCTCCGTCCGGCGCCGTTCCACCGCCGGAACGAACAGCGCGGCATTACCGAGCGGTGCCTTCCTCGAGGGGATCGTGTCCGCCAATGCCGGGGACTTCGATCGCGACGGCCGACAGGACCTGGCTTTGGGCGATCCCGCCTGGACGCTGAAGAACGCTGCGGGACAAACCTTGGACCGCGGCGAACAAGGACACCTCTATGTCTTCTGGTCGCTGGCGGAAAGATCCTCGTCGCTGATGTTCTCGGATGCCGACGTGGATCTCACCGGTGAAGGTACGGCGGATCGTCTCGGAACTCTCCCAACCACACCGGAAGTGGATTTCAACAGTGATGGGTACGCGGACGTGGTGGTCGGTGCTGCGCGGGCCGACGTCACGCGGGCCGGACTGCTTCCTGACGTGGGCAAGGTCTATTTCCTGCCCGGGGGACCGCGCGTGGTAGAGCCGCTTAGCGAGCTGGTTTCCGGCCCGCTCAGCGGCAGCTTTGTCGTCGACGGTAAGGACGGCAAGCTGGTGAGCGAGCTGGAGGTCGACAGTCAGACCCGCGAGGCCTGGTTCGAGTTCACCACGCTGGGCGATGGAAGACTGGGAACCTTCGTGCGTATCTCACCAGCGCCGGAGGAGGCAGCTACGATGTTGCTCCCGCAGCGGGATGGTCTTGCCACCGGCGCCGGCGCAATCGACCGCGTAAGCGAAACATTCACGCTGGGAGGGGCTGCGTCACCCGAGATGATCCTGGACGTGGATCTCGCCGGCTTGCTTCCGTACCTGCAAGAGATCGGCAGCAGCCGAGATCCGATAAGCTCGCTCCAATTGCAACTGGACTATTTCGATCTGCAGGCCGAACACGGCGCGGCGTATGATTTGTATTGGCCGTCGTCCAGTCCGCCGATCGCTTTCGGCAACACCCTGGTTTTCCCCGCCAAGGAGGCGACATCGGCGGTCAGCGGCGTTTGGTCGGCGAATAGCGCGGGGAGCAACCGGCGGATTATCGCTTTGCCCGACATACCGGTGGGAGTGGAAGAACTGACACGAGTGGGTGACCGTTTCTATTTCACCGCAAGCGACGGGGCCTACGGGACCAAGCTTTTCCGCAGTGACGGCACGTCGGTGGGTACGCGGACGGTGGCCGACTTTCCCTACGCTGACTGGCTGTCGGCGCCATCTCGCCTGACCGATGTCGATGGAGAATTGTACTTCACAGCCGTTGACAATCGGGAGGAAGTCTGGATCTATCGTATTGTGGGCGACAGCGAGCCAGAGGCCATCGCGGGTTCTGGTTCCTGGTATGGCTCCTGGCTGACAGCGGTGGTGGAAGATCGCTTCTACTTCGTGGTCCGCGACTACGTGTCGGGCCGTCTCGGAGAAGCCCTCTGGATGGTGACGTCTGGGGCAGGCGCGCAGAAGGTAGCCGTATTCGATCGTTTCCTGCAGAACCTGACCGCACTTGGTGACACACTCTACTTTACGACGACCTCGACGGACACGTTTGCGTTCCGTGCCGCGCCCGCGAGCACGCCAAGCAACCTGTGGCGGCATCGACTCGGCGAGCCGGTGACCAACATTGGGCGCAACTTCGAAGCCTGGGACCTCGTGGCGGCCCAGGACCGCCTGTTCGTTATCACCTGGGATGCCGTGGGCGTCATCCAAGGCGACGATGTAGCCTGGGGGGTCTTCGGTTTTGGCCAACCCATCAATTGCCGAGCCGCTCTAGGGCAGCGGTTGTTCTTCACCGTTCCGGATGATAAGGCACCGCTGCGCACCCGGCTATTTGTGTATGACCAAGCGCCTCATCTTCTGATGAACCTCGACCGGGCGCCGACGGAACTCGTGTCGGGCCTCGGTAAGCTGTTCTTGCTGATGCCCAACGAGGAGGGAAAGCCAGCGTTGTGGGCGTTGTCGGCGGAACCTGAGCCGTTGCTGGTGGAGCTGGTTGTCGTTCCCCAGGGCGGGGAACTGACCGCCTTTACGGAAGTCGGCAACTGGTTGTTCTTCGCACGCTCCGATTCATCCGGCAAGGCCGAATGGTGGATGACCGACGGCGTGCCCGCTCACACCCGTCCCGTGGTTGGCCCCGGCTCGGGCACGGCACAACTGAGCCTTAACGTCGACCTGCTGGACGTCGAAGCAGACATGGTAGTAAACCACGTCGACGCCGCAGCCGTGGACTTCGCACTGCTGCCGCGCGAGTTGTCCCTGACCAAGAACGCGGGCCTGGCGACCATTGACCTGACGGCGGCGCTCAAAAGCTTCCTGCGCCAGGGTAAGACACGAGCCACGCTGCGAGTGCAGGTTACGGACCCCGACGCCACACTGTCCGTGCGCAGGCCGCTGTATGGTGGACGGACAGGGCTCGTCGCCAATCTCGCCGCTCAAGACGGATACCTGCTGGATTTGTACAACCAGCACGGTGGCCGGATCGCGATGGGGAAGGAAGTGGTCAGCCTGATAGGCTTGCCCGCGGGCCGGTACCTCGGTCGAGCCTACTTTGTCGACAAGCAGCCTGTTTCTGCCGAGTTGCCGTTCAATCCCACGATCGAGATTCTCGCGCCGCGAGCGGGGAAAGATCTGCTACCCAGCACCCGCCGCGACGTCTTGTTTGGCGAGGACGGCGACGACTTGCTCGTAGGCGGCCAGGATCTGGACCGACTGTTCGGTCAGAGCGGCATCGATGCTTTCGTGGCCAGTTGCGTTGCCGGCGAAAACGGAACCTGTGTGACAACCCCGCCGGAAGTCTTCGACCGCATGGATTGTGGCGGCAGTCCGTCCTGTTGCGAGACGGTGATCGCCGACGGAAGCGAGCTGACTGAGACCCTCGATTCCATCGACGCGCTGGTCGAAGTACCCGACCCCGTTTTACGCAAGGCTCTTGCCGAGCAGTTGGGAGTTCCGTTCATCGAACAGGACGACGGTAGCATTCTTCTGCAGGCCCCGCTACGGGCGAGCCAGTTGAGTACTCTGACCCGACTGGAATTGCCCTATGCCGGGCTGGTGAACCTGCACGGCGCCGAGTACGCGACGAATCTCCGCGTGGTGAATCTGACGGGCAACCACATCGCCGATCTGAGCCCGGTTCAACCGGCGGCTCGGGGCACGGGACAAGTTGGCTGGGCGCAGGTCGAGTATCTCGCTCTGGACCACAACCCGCTCGGCAGCTTGCAGCCCCTTGAGTTGATGCGGTCCCTGCGAGCCCTGAGCGTGGATTACGCGGCCGTGTCGGACATCGGTCCGCTCCGCGAATTACGGGATCTCGCCTTCCTGAGCATCGACGGCTGGCTGAACCCATCTCCAGGACCGGAAATCGAGGACATCAGCAGCCTTTCCAACGCGACGGAGCTACGCTGGTTGAGCCTGTCGGAGCAGCAAATCCGCGATCTGACACCAGTCAGCCAGATGAGTTCGTTGGAATACGCCTATCTGCACGATAATCGGATCGCGGATATTTCACCCTTGGCCGGCGAGCGACTAGTCGACAATGGACATCTCGAACTGCTCCACACGGACGAACAGGGAAACACCTCAACGGCAACGGTTTTTCAGGACAGTCCGGGATATCTCGAGGAAGGGCAGGATTGGATCAGCAACGTCCAGCCGTATGCCAGAGCAATGGACGGCGACTACCGCTTCGCGCCGCTGCTCAAAAATGCCAGCTCCTCCGCGGCCGTGTGGACTTTCGACTCGTTGGACCGGGGCGGGACTTACGAGGTTTGGGTCACCTGGCCCGAACATGCCACGCGCGGGCGAGCGCATTACGAGGTATTCGAGGAGGACGCCCTGTTGGCCGCGCGAAGCGTCGATCAGCGTCGCGCGCCGGTGGGGCTCTCCTACGCCGGCCGGACGTGGTACAAGCTGGGCGAGGCAGAAAGCCTGCTGGGTCTGCTACGCGTAGAAGTTACGGGAAGCCCGATCGGTACTGTGTTCGCCGGAAGTCCCCAGTTCGTGGCAGCGGACGCCGTCCTGCTGCGGCCCAAGGCGCGGCCGCCCCTGCTAGGCGTGACGCTCGAGGGCAACCCACTCGACAATGCGGCTCACGAACGCTTGCTCGCACAGCTCGAGGACGAAATCGAACAGAACGCGGCGGAGCACGGGGTGGAACCCGTTTTCCGCTACACGCCGGACGAACACGCGCCGCGGCTCGATAGCATCAGTTCGTTCGGTGTCACGGGAACGAGTTTCACGGTCGATGTGAACGCCAGCGATCCGGATCCTGGCGACTCGGTCTGTTTTTCAGCGGTAGCCAGCGAAGGAGTGCGGCTGGTGCGCGTGGACTCGTCGCCCCAGGCGAGGTTGTGGTTCGAGGTCCATCCCGCGGATTTCACTGGCACCGCCCATGTGACCGTCATCGCGCATGACGGCTCCGGCGCGGCGGGCGACGGGCGCGGCCGGACGGATCGGGTTAGTTTCGACGTGTCCATCGACCGAGGTGCTGTTTACGGTGTGAAGTGGTCCGACCAAGACAAGAATGGCCTGCGCGGGATGCGCGAACCGGGTGTGCAAGGAATCCGCATCTACATCGATGAGAACGGTAACGCCGCCTACGATCAGGGCGAGCCGGTCACCTACACTGACGCGCACGGCGAGTATCGCTTCACCGACCTGCCGGGAGGCAAGTACTACGTCGCCGAAGACTTGCCCCGCAGTGCGGCCCAGACGGCGCCGTTGTCGTTCGCGAACGGAGGGTTCGAGCTGGATGGCCTGGACGCTTGGACCGCGAAGGGCGACGTGGTCGTAGAGATGGATTTCCTTGACACGCTGGCGGCCTCGGAGGGCATCCACCAGGCGCTGCTGTTGAACGAACCGGGTTTGCCCATTGAGCAACTGAGCGGGGGGTTCAAACCCGGCTGGCTTCCTTGGGACCCAACAACAGTCACGGCGGGTTCCCTGTTGTCGCGAGTTGTCACGGTGAAGGCCGGGGCCACGCTTCGGTTCGACGCCATGTTTCTCACGAGCGAACAACTCAACAAGGTCGAAACCAATGACTTTGCCCTGTTCGTGATCCCCGAACTGCGGCAGTTCCAACTCATCTCCGACACGCATTTCGTGCCGGCGGGTGAGGTCATGGACTCGAAGTCCCTGACTCTGTATCGCCACACGCAGTACAAACCGTTCTCCTTTACGTTCCCGGCAACCGGCCGGTACACGATCGCCTTGGGCGTGTTCGACGTGGGTGGGTCCGCCAATCCGTCGGCCCTGCTGGTGGACAACTTCCGTTTGAGCCGGGGGATCGGCGTGCACGAAGTAGAACTCTCGCAGGGTGAAGTGGTCGACGACGCTGATTTCGGTAACGTGATCGTGGCCCAGATTGACCCCTTCGGGTCGCTGCCCGGCGGGTCCATCAAGGAGGGCAGGTCTGCCACCTTGACGGCGAGTTTCGTCGATCCGGACCCCGACAACGGCTCGCGGTTCAGCTTTCGCTGGCAGGTCGTTCCACCGTCTGCCCCGCGGACTTTGAGCACCAGCCGCTTCCCCGTCAGTGCGGAACCCGAGGCGCCTGACGACACGGGATTGACCTACGAGTTCATTCCCGAGGACGACGGCTTGTTCGTCATAACGTTTACGGCGACGGATCATGACGACGGGGACAAGGAATACGTCGATACGATCGAAATCCTGGTGGAGAACGAGAGCCCCGCCGACGTGGATGCCGGCGCAGATCAGAGCGTGGACGAAGGTACGCCGGTTCAGCTTACCGGCCGCTTCAACGACCTCGGCAGCGGCGACACCCACACCTGGTTGTGGACAATTGTTGCGGACAACGGGGAACAGATCCCGGAAAGCCATGCGCCGAGTCTGTCATTCACGCCGCTCAACGAGGGTACCTATACCGTCACGCTGTGCGTCACGGACGACGAGGGGGCATCGGGAACCGATGTGCTTGTCGTGACCGTGCACAACGTGGCGCCCCTCCAGGTTTCGGCAGGCTCCGATCGAACCGTCGATGAGGGAGAATCGGTCACCTTCTCGGCTGCGTTTCTGGATCCCGGGATCCTGGACGGTCATGAGTTTCTCTGGGAGGTGATTGCGGATAACGGCCAGATTATTCCAGCCGCAGATTCGGCTGCCTTTGGATTCACTCCTCTGGACGAGGGCACCTACACCGTGAGGCTCAAGGTGACGGACGACGCTGGCGGCTGGGGTGAGTCGATTATCACGGTGACGGTGCGCAACGTGCCACCCCAACTGGTCGATGCGGGCACCGACTTGGTCGTCAACGAGGGCGATCTCGTCCAACTGACCGGCCAGTTCGCGGATCCCGGACAACTCGATTCCCACACGCTGTCCTGGCAGGTCACGGCAGATAACGGGCAGGTCATTCCGGCAGGGAGCAATGATCGCTTCGAATTCCGTCCAACCGACAACGGAGTCTACACGGTTACATTTACCGTTACCGATGAGTCGGGCGCGTCGGGTACGGATACTGTTCTTGTCGTGGTCAACAACGTGGCACCCACGAAGGTCTCCGCCGGCGCTGACCGCGTCGTGACCGAGGGGACCCCCGTGACGTTCCGCAGCTCGTTCAGCGACCCCGGCTTGCACGATATACACTCCTGTCAGTGGACCGTTCTGGCGGCGAACGGCCAGACCATCCAGCAGGGAACGGGAAACGAGTTCACTTTCACACCATGGGATGACGGTGATTACGCGATTACGCTTTCCGTTACGGATGATGACGCGGGAACCAGTACCGACGCGCTGGCGTTGAGGGTAAACAACGTTCGTCCGATTGTGTCGGCAGGACCGGATCGGACGGTTTCCGAGGGAGACTTGGTTTCACTTCATGCAGTCGTAGTGGACCCAGGTGCCGACACGTACACGTACTCCTGGACGGTGTTCGCGCCAGCCGGGCACGCTGTCCCCCGGGGCAGCGATGCCGCCTTTTCGTTCGAGGCGCTCGAGAGCGGAGTGTACGTGGTGCGGCTGACGGTCACGGACGATGATGGCTCGTCCGGCAACGCGGTGATTACCGTCACAGCCGCGAACGAACCGCCTCGTGACATCACACTGGATTACGACTGGCAAGTGCACGGGAAGCAGTTGCTCGTGACATTCATCGGGACCTTCTACGATCCCGGCAGAGCGGACACGTGGCGTGCCACGTTCGACTACGGCGACGGCGTCCGCGTTCCTGTTGTCGTGCAGCAAGGCACCTTAACGAGTCAACACAGGTACGCTCCGGGCCAGTCATACCTTGTAGCGATGACCGTGTCCGACGATGAAGGAGCGTCCGCGGAATTCCACGTGGAGGTGGTAACGCCTCAAGTCCATCCGTTCAACAACCCGCGCAATTCCCTCGACGTAAACGATGATAAGGTCGTCACTCCCTTGGATGTCCTGCTGATCATTAACTACCTCAACAGCAAGGGAGCCGGTCCTATTCCCGACCCCGCGCCGGCACTCCCGCCACCGTATGCCGATGTCAACGGGGATGACTTCATCGCTCCCATCGACGTTCTGATCGTGATCAACTACTTCAATAGTGAGGAGCGCGGCGAGCGCGAAGCGGAACAGACGGCATCCTCGGACGTCACACGCGAACAGGAATTTTCCTCCCGGAGTCTGGGCGGAGCCGCTCCATTTGTGACCTCGATCATTCACTCGCCGCGACCCAAGGCTTCTGTCTTCGTGCCGGCGTGCGGGTCGGACGGGTGTGCGACTCTTCCAGCCGACTCCGCCGCCGCGTGGAAGTCGACGAATGCTGGTCCAGCTGACCGCGAGTCAGCTATCCCTGCAACCGCGCCTTCGACAAGTCCCGCGGATCGGCAGCGCGCCGAACGGGAACACCAACGGCTGTTTGCACTCTGGACATCTGCCGCAGATGGGCAGGATCTTCCGCTCGGTGAAGGGGAGTTGCTCGAGACATTGGCCGCTGATGCTGTTCGTGCTCATTGTGGCTGCACACGCCCGACAGCTTTCCGCTCCGGCCCGTTCAGCTGGGGCCGGTAATTCAGAACGGCGGATTCGGTCGTCGTCGCACGAGTTCAGTGCCAATTCGGCCCGGTGGAAGGGCGTGAGACTGCGACGGCCGAACTGGTTTTGAATGACCCTGTCCCTGGCCGCCTCCCGATCCGCGAGCGAAAGATGTCGTCTCTTGGAAAGGGAAGTTCAGCTCACGCCAGTGCAATCAGCCTTCGCCGGGCGTCTTGGCCCGCGTCGCCAAACGCCATGAGGCAATCCTGGCCCCTGGATAATCGAAATCGATCGTGTACTCTCCCTCAATATGCCCGCGATCGAGTAACGAAAGACACGCACGACGTGTCGCAGACATTGCCGTCTTCCGCGGCGTATCGAGCGAAGTCGTTCCCCGTTCGGCGAGCTCGTCAAACAGCTCCCGTGTCGTCAAGGCACCGGACGAACGGTAGCACTGCAGTGGCAAGCTGCCGTCCAGCAGTCCCAAGATCGTCTTCTGTAGTTTGCCAAGGCCCTTGCTCATAAGTGCAGGGTATGTCCCCTACACTTATCAGTCGAACTGTGGGCGGCGACAGTCTTCGGCTACAAGATTCGCTCCCCCTGGGTAGCCTCGCGGCCTGAATCGGCCTGGCTCAGACAGCCGCGAGTCGGTGCGACATATATATAAGGAATAGAGGGCGGCTCCCGGTCGTCGCCTTACTGCCCACCCTGCGGTCTGAAGATACGCCGGATGACCGCCACGCACCGCGAACCGACGCATGCCACCGGCCGTTCTCCTCCATAAGTCGTTCTTAGGTAGTGCCTTGCGATACGCGATCGACGTGCACACGAAAACGGCGCAACACAGTTGAAATGCGGCAGGAATAGGGTACATTAGTTCACTCATGCACCCACACGCAATTCGCGGTGGAACCTGGCAAGCTGGCTACGTCCGACCGAGTGTCTTAGAAGACGGCCTCCCCGGGGGCCGCAACCTTGTTGTTTGGCGAACCGCTGCCGCCATGGTCCCGCCTCTTTCAGCGCAATCTCGCTTACGGCATCTCATCCCACCCTCCAATCGTTGGAGTATTACGCCATGGACCAATGCGATCCCATGGAGCAAGCCATCGCGGACCTGATCGGTCGGATACCCGGTGACCGTACACGAGCACCAGGGGCGCTGTGCGTCTTGACAAGAGCCGGGTGAGGGTGGGGAGGAGAGACGGCCAGCAACGGCCGGGTCGGGATCAGCCGCGACCATTCTTGCGCCGTTCGAGTTCCCGTCGGCGCTGCTGCCAACTGCGGCTCTTACGCTCGGAGGCGTAACGGCGTTCTTCTTGACGATAGACGCGCACGGCTTCGGGATGTGACCGTTTCCAGATGTCGGGGCGCAACGCTTCGTAGTCCGTCGATCCGGCGAGCAGTTGATCCAACACGTCCTTGAGATAGGCCCACACGTGCAGGTCGTTGCGGACTGCGGAGCTGGCCAATGTGAGCATGGAGGCGGCTCGCCGCCCGGCATCCACGCTACCAAAGAAGAGCCAATTCTTGCGTCCCGTGGCGACCTGCTTCATCAATTGCTCGACTTCGTTATTGTCGAGCGGCACGTCGCCGCGCCGCAAGAACACTCCGAGGGCTTCCCATTGGTGGCGGAGATAAGTGAGCGCCGTCGCCAGATCGCTCTTGGGCAGGACGCGCTGCAGCTCCTCGCTGTCGAGATAGTCCTTGATCCGCGTGACGAGCGGCTGGGATTCTGCCTGGCGGAGCGCCCAGCGATCCGCCACCGACAGCTGCTTAGCGCGCTCTTCGATGTCATACAACTGCTGAATCAAGGCGAGCAGCACACTGGCGTGCCGCGGATGGTTCCGCAAGGCCTCATACACGTAGCGCCGCGCATGCGCCCAGCAGGCCGCGTGTGTGATGCGGTCGTTCGTGCGCAGGTGGATCCGTTGGAATCCCGACCAGCAGTCGCCGACCAAGATCCCCGCATAGTGCTGGAGGACTTCATCGGGACCGGCGCGCTGCCGCCCCAGCGTGAAGTCGAAGAAGTTGATCGGCAGTTGCGTCGCGCGATACGCCCACATGCGCCCTTCCAGGACGCGCTTGCCCTCGGCCAGCGACTGCTGCAGGATCGCGAACTCGCGCTGCGACCGCGGATCGTCCGCCACGGCGGTCGGCAGTTGCCGCGGCATCAAGACGGTCACCGGTGTTTCATCGCAGCCGATGACCGCGTTCGCCGGCGGGGGATGGTTCCGGCCGCCGACCACCAACTCGCCCAGGTACCGCACCAGCGGATCGACGACGAAATCCGCCGCCGTGACCAGGTTCCACAGCGTCGAGCGCGACGGCACCCAGCCCGCACCCGCATACTGATCTTGTTGACGGTAGTACGGCAGATGAAGACTGAATTTGCTGGCAATGACGGCCGCCGCCACGCTCGTGTCGTAGCGATTGCCTTCGACCAGACCGGTCGGTCGTTCCGGTTGGCGGAGGCCACACTCCGGGGCGTTCTCACACGCCAGCTTGGGATACAGCGTCACGCGGACCCGCAGCTTGAGGGGCTCGCACTCCAGCGTCTCCGTGCGATCATAGCCGATGATCTTCCGCGGGCCGTGGGTCGGGCAGGCTTGCGCGCTGGGCGGCACGTCGGCCGTCACTTCATACCGTGGCAGATGCTCAGGGAACTTTTCCGACCGCTCGGTCCGCCGCGGAAACCGGCGACGCTGGACCGTGTACTCGATGACCTCGCCGGTCTGCTCCAACTCGTCGGCCGCTTCCGCCAGTGTTTCCGCCAGTTCGGGATCGCTACCGAAGTCCAATTTCAATTGGTTCGGGTCGTGCACGTACCGTTCGTTGCGCTGGCCGTACAAACGTTGCAGTAACTTCTGAATCTGCGCGTCCCGCTCGCTGATCTGGATATCCTGCTGCTGCAGTTGGTCCTGCTGCTGCGCGAGAGACGCGAACAGCGTCTCGATCAGCGCGTGGCAACCAGCCAGATCCGGCGGTAGTGGAGCATCCTGACTCATACCTG
>Ga0233425_10002968_pt1 | contig 32012 bp, 26 predicted proteins | sample Watercolumn_Towu_2_FD_181712 | JGI IMG/M metagenome (GOLD analysis project Ga0233425, IMG submission 181712) | Freshwater microbial communities from Lake Towuti, South Sulawesi, Indonesia - Watercolumn_Towuti2014_140_MG | ecosystem: Environmental > Aquatic > Freshwater > Lake | place... | reverse complement strand
CGTTCAGTCCATTTCTAAGGAGGTCACTCATGCACCCCTATGCTATCACACCTGGCACGCTGATCGTCGCGCTCGACATCGGCAAGAATGTCCACTGGTTCGGCTGCTATCGCTACGACGGCCGACTGGTGGAGGTGCTGCCGCCCCGCAAAGTCCGCAGCGACAGCGCCGGCTTTGCCCAGTTCACCGCCACCGTAGACCCGCTGCTGGCCGCAGGCCGCTTTCCCGCCGCCCTGTTCGGCAACGAGCATACGGGCGTCTACCACGAACCGTGGGCCTGGCAGCTTGACGAACACTATCGGACACAGATGCAGCCCGGTGCGGCTTGCCCCGTCACGTACCGCTGGCTCAACCCGCTCTTGACCAAGCAGCGCCAGGCCGAAACCGCGGTGCGCCAACACACCAGCGACCGCACCGTCGGCCAGGCCATCGCGGCCTGCCTGGCCGACGGCCTGGGCCACCCCGCCCAGTTGCTCGCCGCCGACCTGACCCAGTTGCGCGAACTGGTGCGCAGCTATGACCAACTCAGCCGCCAGGTCCGCCACCTCGGCCGGTTGCTCGCGGCCCAGGTGGATCGTCTGTGGCCCGGCGCGGTGGCCGATGTCGCGCAGTTCCGCCGCGCGCATCCCGACCTGGACCCCCCCACCCCCATTGTCGCGACGCACGCGCTCGACCGCGACCGCCTGGCCGCCCTCTTGCTGCACTGCCCCAACCCTCACGACGCGCTGGCCCTGGGCGCCGCCGGTCTGATCCACCTGTTCCACGACCACAGCTATCGCGCCGGCCCAAGACCGCCGAAGCCATCTTGACCGCCCTGCGCCACAGCCCGCTGCCGCCCAACGACATCGCGGCCAGCTATGCCGCCCGGCTACAGGCCGATTATCAGCGCTATGTGGCCCTGACGACCGCCCACCAGGACCTCGCCAACCAGATCGCGGCCAGCGTGCCCAGCACCCCCGCCCGCTTCGTGGACACGGTGCCCGGCATCGGCCCGCTGCTGGCCGCCAGCTACGTCGCCGCTATCGGTGAGCACACCTGCTTTGCCCGCGCCAGTCAGGTCTGGGCCTTAGCCGGCTACGACCTGCGCAGCGCCGAATCCGGCGACGCCAAGCAGGGCGGCCACATCACCAAGCGCGGCAACCCCGCCTTACGCGACACCTTGTATCAGATCGGCTTCCACACCGCCAGCCAGTGCCCACCCATCGGCGAGGTCTTCCTGACCGCCCGCGCACGCGGCTTGTCCGAAACCGCCGCGGTGATCCACGCCGCCCATAAAGCGAATCGCTTGTGCTTTAGCTTGTTGCGGGAAGAACGAATGTACGCACCCGCTACCCCAGAAGCGGAGGCCCACTTCCGCCAACGCTGGCAACGCTTCCAACAACAATGCGCCCAACAGCGCCAGCGTCAGGCCCACCAGCACCGTTTAGCGACCTGAGTCGCCGCCGACCACCAGATCGCCGCCTGGGGCCGATCGCGGCCGGCCGGCCCGCCCAGCCGCCGCCCGCCGGTGTGCCGCCACTCCCCTTGACGTAACTGACCCTGCCTGGCAGCGCCAGTTAGCGTCGCCCCCTTAGCCGGGCTTCCACCGGCCGCCCATGCGCCCCCACTCGGTCCGCAGCTAGACGTTGGGTCGTTCGTGCCGCAATGACGTCCACCAGGATGGACAGCGGGGCTACGTTGACGGGTGTCCCGGCGGCGTCCCCTGGGCCGACCGGGCCCCGGCCGCCGATCCGGCCCCAGGTGTGCGCAAATTCCGCGCCCCCAACCAAGCGGCCCCCGCCGCTCGGTCACTGCCACGCGCCCAGCAGCCCCAAACTTGACATGTTGAGAAGACGCTAACGGGGATTCATGGCTTTGATACTTTGGCGAGTTCCACGCCGCCAACCCGCACATCTACCTTTCAGCCCCCTAACGGGGATTCATGGCTTTGATACGTATGGTATACGAGACACGATTATGAATCTTGGGCCAATCATCGGGCACTTTCAGCCCCCTAACGGGGATTCATGGCTTTGATACGCTTTGTGCCGGGTCGTCGTGGGACCGGTGGTCGGAACGGCTTTCAGCCCCCTAACGGGGATTCATGGCTTTGATACGTGAATGAGGCCCGAGGAACGAGCGCGTACTACACCCGTTTCAGCCCCCTAACGGGGATTCATGGCTTTGATACGCGACGACCAGCCGACCGAGGGTGTCGAGTACGTCGGTCGCAAGTTTCAGCCCCCTAACGGGGATTCATGGCTTTGATACGATGAACTTGCACAGCATCTTTTAGGTCATACCCGCAGCAATCAACGGTTTCAGCCCCCTAACGGGGATTCATGGCTTTGATACGCAAATACGGGTTCACTCCGATCAGCCAGACCCGCATCCGCAAGTTTCAGCCCCCTAACGGGGATTCATGGCTTTGATACTTGCAGAAGGCATATGAGACCGCGCTGGTCAAGCCGAGCGGCGGCGTTTCAGCCCCCTAACGGGGATTCATGGCTTTGATACCAGAAGAAAGCAATCCGGCAAGCGGCCGGAAGCAGGCTCGGATGGTCGTTTCAGCCCCCTAACGGGGATTCATGGCTTTGATACGATCGTCGCGGCCTTCGTGGTCGCCGGGATCTTCAAGGGTTTCAGCCCCCTAACGGGGATTCATGGCTTTGATACACCAAGGACCTCTTGGGCGGTGGAACGGGCTTCTGGCCGCAGAGCGGCGAGTTTCAGCCCCCTAACGGGGATTCATGGCTTTGATACACGCGACCCTGTGACGGCGACTGGCGATGGAGCGTAGGGTATGATGGTGTTTCAGCCCCCTAACGGGGATTCATGGCTTTGATACGGTGGTCTTGGAGGATCTCGGCCTCACGAAGTGGGCCGCGCGTTTCAGCCCCCTAACGGGGATTCATGGCTTTGATACGGGCGCAGATGAGCTTCGGCGAACGTCGGCCCGAAGGGGCCCCGCCTGCACCGTTTCAGCCCCCTAACGGGGATTCATGGCTTTGATACGGTATCGGGATCTCCTGAATTTGATGGCGTTCAAATTAGTTTCAGCCCCCTAACGGGGATTCATGGCTTTGATACCCTGCGGCTGGTTGTTAAGTCCTTGGATCGGCCCGGGCTGCGCGCCGTTTCAGCCCCCTAACGGGGATTCATGGCTTTGATACACGGTGCGATCTGGCCGTCCGATCCGAACGAGGACAAGCGTTTCAGCCCCCTAACGTAACTTTTGCGCAACCAGAGACCCAATCGCTTTCCGGCTTGAAATTTCATCATTTGCCATGGTGCTCAAATGCCGGTTTTCTGCCCGATCCTCTCGCCTGCGAGAGCACAATCGGCATTTTGATGTCATCGAAGCCTGGATCCAGTCTAGGGATATGCTGAATGGCGATCAAAAGTACCGTCACGGACTGTATTCATCACTACATTCCGTACATTGGGACTGTCTGTGACCTTCTAATCGCTAACGGGCCGAAGTCTATCCGATATGTGCTCCTTCAGATGTCTTCGCTATGCCGCGGAAGTGATGATTTTTCGAGCGCAGGAGCGACTTGGCTTCTGATTGCGCAAAACTTACGCTAACGGGGATTCATGGCTTTGATACGCGCGCAGCGGGTTGGCGGTCGGTTATGGCTAATTGCCACAGTTTCAGCCCCCTAACGGGGATTCATGGCTTTGATACAGGACCTGAGAGCCTTATTGTCCCCGAAATGGGCAGCCATGTTGGTTTCAGCCCCCTAACGGGGATTCATGGCTTTGATACTTCTCTGATGGCGCGCAGCGCCCCGTGGTCCTGGGCTGGAAGGCTGGAATGTTTCAGCCCCCTAACGGGGATTCATGGCTTTGATACGTAACCCACCGCGTTCTGCTGCCCAAGGATTCGACAGGCTGTTTCAGCCCCCTAACGGGGATTCATGGCTTTGATACTGCAGAACCACGAGTGGGCCGGCTAAGGAGCTGACAGATGGTTTCAGCCCCCTAACGGGGATTCATGGCTTTGATACCGCAAGCGGGAGAAACACCCGTTCCAGAAGCGAAGCGACCGTTTCAGCCCCCTAACGGGGATTCATGGCTTTGATACTCGGGTTCGTGACGCCGGCATACACAGCCGACCCTGATCCGAAGGTTTCAGCCCCCTAACGGGGATTCATGGCTTTGATACTTTTCTAACGGAGCAAGAATATATGCGATGCAAAATGGTTTCAGCCCCCTAACGGGGATTCATGGCTTTGATACAGAAACCGCCGTCGAATCGCTGGATCCCTTCGACGGCGATCTGAACACGTTTCAGCCCCCTAACGGGGATTCATGGCTTTGATACTGCTGTATGTATTCCGACCTACAATCGTGATGACATATTGGCAATGACAATCGTTTCAGCCCCCTAACGGGGATTCATGGCTTTGATACCCTTCCCCAACCTGACGTAACTGTCAGAATCGCGGCCAACCTGACAAAACAGGCGGTTGGCGGGCGGTTTTGGGCCGCCGGACGGCCCCCGCACTTGACATTTCGTATTATCGAGCATCTCACCCCGCCAGATTCACGAGGGGATGCTCGATAACGACTGTCAAGTGCGTCGCAAGCTGACATCAACCTGTCGCGGCGCGCCCAATTGCCCCCGCTGGCCGGCGGTTTGGCGACGCGCCCGCGACTGGCGCGCCCCGCGACCCGCCCGGCGGCCCGCGCCCGGCTTGCCCGCCGCTTGTACGACACTTGTTATGTTAAAACGCCTTGCCAGTTAGCCCCCTACTGGCGGCCTTTTGCGAGGATCTCCGGGGGGTGGGCCGGTCGGGGAGATCCTCGCAGATTGCAATTTGCGAATATGATTGTAGCGCGGCTCGCACGATTGGTCAAATTCGCGCCCGCCGCTTTTCACGTGTCACGCACCGATCGTCAGTCACCCATGCCGGCCCCTGCCTCCTGATCCCTACCCCCTGCCTCCTGCCCTCTGACTCCTGCTACACCACCACTGCGGCCGGCTCGGCCAGGTTCACCTCGTCGCCGCGGCTTACCCACGTCTTGGGCGCGCACGCGGCGCACAGATGGTAGATCCGCACATGATCCCGCCGCTTGCTGATGGTCTTCAGGATCATCTTCTGCATCTTCTTCAACTCATCCCCGTCCAGCAGACACTCGAACACGCTGTATTGCACCGGCGAGCCGAAATCCAGCAGCCGGTCATGCAGCTTCGTCCGCCGCTTGTCATCGGGGATGTCGTAGACCACGAGGGTGAAGTCCTTGTTGGGCATGGCGTACCCCGAATAGCAGATAGCAAATCGGCAAATCGGCAAATAGCAAATCGGCAATTTGCAATTTGCTATTTGCAATCATCGCACCCGCAGCGGCCGATACATATCCACCTCGCCCAGCACCAGCTTCGCGACCTGCCGCGCTTGCACCTCCAGGCATTTCTGATAGGTGAGCGGCCGGCCCGCCAGCGGGTGAGTGAAGGTCGCTTGCAACCGCTCGCTGAACTCGCGCAGATAGAGCGCCAGGCTGGACCGCTTCAGGTAGACCCCGGCCGCCTCGCCGGCGTGCGCGTCCTCGAAGTCGTCCGGCGTGAGCATCCGCTTGGCGATCAGCGTCAGCGCCACGGAGTCCACGATCGGCCCGCGGAACTCCTCCAGCAGGTCGAGCGCCAACGCCGGCCGGCCGTACTTGTCCGCGTGATAGAAGCCCTCGTAGGGATCCAGCCCCACCACCTCCAGCGCGGTGGCGATCGCTTCGCCCAGCAGGGTATAGCCCAGGCTCAGCAGCGCATTCACCGGATCCCGCGGCGGCCGCCGCGTGCGCTTCGCAAAGATAAAGGTTTCGGGCAGGCTGGCCCGAAAGATCGCGAAATAGGCCTTGCTGCCCGCGCCCTCCAGCCCGCGCAACGTCGCCAGATCCGAGGCCGCCTCGATCCCGGCCAAGGCAGCCTCCAGACGTTCGAACGGCTCGGCCAGCGCGACGCGCCGCCCCCCTGCCCCCCCGATCACGGGGGGAATGGCCGCCCCTCCCCCAGGCTTGGGGGCCGGGGGGTCATCCCCGCGACGCCACCGCAACGCCAACGTCCGATAGTTGCGCAGCTTGCCGGCCACCACCTGCCGCGCAAACGCCAGACAGAAGGCGGGATCGGCGGCCCTGGCATACTGGCGGCGGCGCAGTTCCAGGTTCCTGCCGCTAGGCGGGGTCAACCGGCCCAACAGTTCGCCGGAACGGTTCACCAGGCTCACGGCCACCGCGGCGCCCAACAGCGCGTGCAGCGCCGGCGTGGTCATCCCCACCCCCTGGCCCACCAGGACGACGTGACTCACATCGGCCAGCGGCAGCCGCAGCCGCGTCTCATCATCCACCGTCACCAGCAGATGCCGATATTCCTTTTCGAGCTGTGCGCCCGGTTCCGTCACGTACAATGTGGACATAGTCGCCTGCCTTGCAGCGGACAGGAGTCAGGAGACTGGTCTCTGCCCTTGACTCCTGCCCCCTGTCCTTCTACTCAATACTCATACGCGATGTGCTGTCCCCACAACCAATCGAACGCGCCCGCCACCGTGATGCGCTTCTCCTGCCAGAGGAAACTATACTCGTCTCCCTGAAAGCGCACCCCCAGAAACTCGAAGCCATCGCCGAACGACGAGATGCGTGTCTTGGCCGGCTCCAACCGCAGCTTGAGATCGGCCAGCGCCGTCGCCGCCACCGCGTGCGCCCGCTCGGCCGCGCCGGTCGAGTCGGTCAACACGACGAAATCGTCGGCGTAGCGCACCAACGGCCAGCGGTTGCGCACCAGCCGCCAGTCCAGCTCGTGCAGATAGATGTTCGCCCACAACGGCGAGATCGGCATCCCCAGCGCGATCCCGCGCGCCGTGTTCTTGATCGGCCGGCCCACGTCCAGCCACCAGCGCATCAACTGCATCACCCGCCAATCGCTCACCTCCTGCTCCAGCAGCCGCAGGAGGAGCTCATGATCGAAGCTGCCGAAGCAATCGTCAATATCGGCTTCGAGCACGTAGCGCAGCCCGCGGTCGCGATAGCGGATCACTGCGGCCACGGCCTGCGCCACCCCGCGCTTGGGCCGATAGCCGTAGGAACAGGAGAGGAACTTGCGGTCGAAGTGCGGCAGCAAGATCTCCAGCGCCGCCCGTTGCAACACCCGGTCGGCGACCGTCGGGATGCTGATACGCCGCTGGCCGCCGTCCCGCTTCGGGATGAAGCGCACCCGCAGCGGGCTGGGGCGATAGCGGCCCGCCCGCACCTCCTCGGCCAGCGCCGCCGTCCGTTCCTCCCAGGTGCGGGCAAACCGGCCGATCGCCACCCGATCCACGCCGGGCATCCCCTCGTTGGCCGCCACCGCCTCCCACGCTGCGGCCAGGTTCGTCGGCATCAGGATGCGGTCGAGCAAGGCCGCGCCGGGTTTGGCGGCGCGTAAAGCCACCGGGCGCGAGTCGTCAGTTTTTGAGATCATTTTGCGCCTCTTTCGGCCTGTGCCTGTGCCATAATGAGATTATGAAAGACGAAGAACTCATCCAGGCGATTGTGCAGCGCATTACCGAGGCGATCCAGCCGCAGAAGATCATCCTCCTACCAATCAGTGCCCGGCAGCTTCGCCCACACGATTACCCGTGAAGGAAAGGTGCTTTATGCCCGACCTTCTAGGTGAACTGATTGGCGAATGGTTGGCCCGCGTCGGGCACGACCTCCGCGTTGCCCTTGACGTTTGAGGCGGCCCAGCCCATTAGACTTTATCGGGAATAAGCAGCGATGTCCCCCCTTCGCTGCACTCAGGGCAAGCCCTGAGCGGGTCCGTCCCGTGAATTGCGCTACGGCGTGATGCCAGCGAAGAGCCTGCCCTGAGCCTGCCGAAGGGGTCTCGCCCCGCATGAGACGGAGATTCTTCGCTGGTTTCACGTCGTAACGAGAGGCTCGGGGTAGACCCGCTCAGAATGACTCTTATTTCCGATAACGTCTATTGCCTATGCGGTTGTTAAGGTGCGGCTGTTCTTTACTGAGCACCCAGATCATGCCTGTGTCATATGCTCAGTCTGCGTTTTCCCCGGCCGCCAGGTGACGGAAGATCAGCCGCCGCAAGGCGCCCTCATCCACCCGAATCGCGAAGGGGGTTGGCCGATCTAGCGGCTTGCCTGCGGTTGGATCACTCTCCGCAGCCGTAAACTGCACCGGCCGGCTAAACAAGACACTCGCCAGCAGCATACCCGCCGTCATTGTGACCGTGCCGCCGGTGATATCGGCGGTCACTGCTGTTGGTCGCAGTCCGGCTTTCGACGCTTCCTCGCGATAGACGCGATCTACCGCCTCGAAGAGACTCTGCACATCGTAAGGTGCCACAAGCAAGCCCGGATGCTCGCCGCAGTGGTGCAGTTGCACACCGCGCCAGCGCAACCCCTCGCGCACGATGCGCTCAAAGGCCGGCGCCAACGCGTGAGAGCCACCACGTACGATCTTGCCTGTATCATCCACCATATCGCGCGTCGCCAACAGCCAGACATGGCGTAGCGTTCCCGCCTCCAGGTGGTGACGGATGGCCTCGAGCGGCGTCTGCATGTTGCTGGCCTGAACATGATCCAGGATGCGTAGCCAATCGGGCGAGTCGGTCGTCAGCGCAGACAGCAGGTCCTCGCTGCGCCAATTCTCGCCCCGTCGTTCAGCCGGTAGCTTGTTGGCGAAGGTCGTAAAGGTGCTCAAAAAAACGATGATTCCTTCGCTGGGCGCAGGCCGGGCGCCTGCGGTCACCGCGGGCGCGGTCTGCACACCGAGCCGATGCCAGGCGCGTCGCGTCATCAGAAAGAAGATGATCAACACCGCTGGCAACCCCAACAGCGCGATCCAAAACTGGAGGTTCCATCTAGCTGGCCCTTCCAACAGTGTCAATGTTGCATTGCTGAACCAATTGAGCGTCACCACCCCGGCCGCCGCCAGCACTACCGCAATAGTTCGCTCCTCTGGGCCTAATCCTAACAGCAACGCCAGTCCATCCATTACCGCCCGCAGCGCCCGTCGCATATGCCCCTCCCGTCAAGTCTTTTTGCTTGCCTTTGACTGTTACAGGCCAATCGCCTTTCGTTGATTCGCCGATTCACCATTTGCCGATTTGCCGATTTGCTGATTTGCCGATTTGCTATTTGCTATCTGCCCAGCACCCGCGTCTGCCCCAACCCCTGCGTCGTCTTGTGCCCCGTGCCGCACCAAAAGCTGAACGCTGCCAACAGGTGCGGGATGCGCCGCCAGTACGGGTCGTCATGCTTCACCGTCAGACTGCACTGCCCCACGAACCCGATGATCGTCGCCGGCCCGAACTGCACCGGCTCGGTGTGCAGATCGTAGCGGTTCACCACCACCTGCTCTTCGGCGAAGCTGCGCACGTCGGGGTGCAGCGCCAGCGGCGCGAACGCGTTCCACTTCTCCAGCCAATGGCCCAGCAGCAGGCTCGGGATCGGCAGCGGCACATGCACTCCGCCGGACCGGAACGTCGTCGGCGAGGCGAAGCGCAGATTGATCCACGGGCCGGGCGGCCGCGGGGTCAACGTGTACTGCTGCGTCAACGCCGCGTAACTGCTGACGCCCGCCCAACCCTCTTGCGCGCCGTCGGTCGTCCAGCCGGCCACCGCCAGGGGCAGCTCGCCGATCGTCACCTGCGCCGGCAGCCGCGGCAACACCTGGTCGGCCCACAGCCGCGCCAGCGTCGGCTCGAACGATGTCACCCGCCAACGAAAGCTCGCGCCCGCCTCGACCACGGCCCGCGGATGGCCCGCCGGCCCGCGCAGCCCGATCAGGTTCGAGCAGGTGAACGGCTTCAGCTCATCGGCATCGTGGAGCGCCTGCGCCCGCGCCCCGTCGGCCCGCGCCGTCAAATCCAGGAAGAGCGCGTGCAACGCCCGGCCCTGGAAATAGTCTAGCTCACCCGCGGCCTGGGCTTCGAGCGTGAGCACAGCGGCGAGGAGGTCGGTCATGCGACACCTCGATTACCTGAAGCTCTGCAACCAGTAGATCTGCGCGCGCATCTCGTCGGCGGACACGCGATTCAGCAAATTGAGCAAGCGTCGCACAACTTCGCCAACCGGCGCTTGCTCGCACAAAATGATCCCCCAATGCGGCCGACCCGTTGCGAACCTTTCCCGATGCAATTCCAGGAAATCAACCGCATTGAAAGTCAGCAGCGCCCGTTCATTGGTCGCCGCGTACGCCAGTTGTTCGGCATCCGACCCGCCCCGTCGGCCCGCTTCGTGCGCGCTGACCGCGTCGAACCCGCGCGCGCGCAATGCCGCGGCCACCCCAGGATGCACGTCTTCATCGAGATAGACGCGGATGAACAAAGCCGATGTCATAACGCGCCATCCCAATCAACCCGCGAACGTGATGCGACCATCAGCCGCAACCTGCAAACCATACCGCTCAACCAGCCGTTCCAGTTGATTCTCCTGGATGTCCCGTTCGATCTCCGCCATATGATCGTAATAATAGCTCAGCGCCTCATAGACCTGCGCCGGGGTCAGATGCGGCAGACTCGCCACGATCTCATCCGTGCTCATGCCGAGCTTATGATAGCCCACAATGGCCTTCACCGGCACCCGCGTGCCGCGCACGATCGGCCGGCCGCCGCACACACCCGGCGATTGGATCACGTAGCGGTAAGCTGGCGCGGCTGCACCGGCGGGAGGCGCAGACCGCGCCTGGCGCTTCGGGGCCACAACATAGGCGGAAGCAGATTCCCTGATCGCCCCTACCCCCTGCGCTGAATCGCTCACGGGCGCGTGCTTCATGGACGCTTGTTCCGCGGCCTGCTCCCGCGCCGCCGCCAACTCCCGATAGCGATCATACTCGATCAGCACCGCCCGCGGCGTCCCGTAGCGTTCCACGATCACATCCTCGCCGTGTGTGGCCCGTTCCAACGCCGCGCCGAAGTTCTGTTGCACCCGGCTGGAATTCAGCGTCACCGCCATCTCGCCCCTCCTCTTTATATATTTTATCCATGTTAGATAACTTCGGGCATTGTAACGCAACTGGCCGCGCGTGTCAAAGCGTTTTCCACCCGTTCCAGGAATTCCAGTTGCCGACCGCGACTTGACGATCCGCCAGCAACGGTTATAATGCCATCAGATCGCCAGTCTTGCGCCAGACCAACAGTGTTCCGCGCGCACATTCCATACGTCCGCATCCCACAGAGGGGGGTGAATATGACGCTCCAGACCTTGACAGTGCCGCTGCCGGAACCGGTCTTCCGCTACCTGAAACAGATCGCGGTTGCCACCCGACGCCCCATGGAGCAGGTCGCCCAAGAAAGCATTGTGGGCAACCTGCCGCCCTCGGTGGCTACCATGCCGGCCGAAATGCAAAGCGAGCTTCTGAAGCTCCAGGTGATGTCTCTGAATGAGCTTCAGCGCGTGGCCGCCAGCCAGATCCCCCCGGCGCAGCAGCTCCGTCACCAGCAGCTTCTTGAACAGAACACCGTCGGAACGCTCACGCCCGCCGAGCGAGACGAGCTGGCTGAGCTGCGCCTGACCGCCGATCGCCTGATGTTGCGCCAAGCCTATGCCTGGGCGGTGCTGCGCTGGCGCGGCCAACCCATCCCGACGTTGGATGAACTGCCCTGACATCCCTTTTCAATCCCCGTACACAGGTCTGGTATGAACACCTGGCCTGGGCCAACGGCGGTACCCATATCGTCGGTTTGACCGCCACCGGTCGGGCCACCGTGCGCGCCTTGCGCCTCAACAACGAGTACGTTGTCGAGGCGCGGGCGCTGTGGATGGCCCGGCAATGGCATCCGCCGGTCGAGTAACGGTGTCATGGATCTATCGCTGACGTGCCAGGCGCTTGCGAAGCGCCTGGCATGTCCGATGGGTGCGCACTCCGTCCCGTCAGCGTGAGGCCACTGGCGTTCACATCCCCAACGCGCCCAACAAATCCGACCGCCCCTTCAGCGCCACGCGCGCCACCGCGCGAAACTCGCCCCACCACCCGTCCAACGCCTGCCCGGCCGCGTCCCGTTCGGCCGTGGCGCGCTGCGCCGCCGCGCGCGCCGCCTCGTGCGCCGCGGCGGCCTGCGTCAACCCCGCCAGGGTCGCCTGCACGGCTTGCACCGCCGCCCCATCGTACCCGCGCATCGCCAGCCGCGCCCCCCACCCGGCGTTGCCCAACGCCGCGGCATACGCCGCGTTGGCCGCCGTCAAGAACTGCTCCCGATCGCCCGACACGCGACCCTTCACCCCCAGACCGGCCAGCGCCGCCCCATCGCCCTGAAACAGCGCGCGGGCAATGGCCCGAAAATCGCCGAACCCTCCGCGGGCCGCCCCGTCCGCGGCTGCCAGCGCGGTCATCGCCGCCTGCTGGCCTGCCAGCGCATCGTTCCGCGCATTGAACCCGGCCTGCGCCGCATCGCACAGCGCCACCCCCTGCGCCAGCGCGGCCGCGCCATAGCCGCGCGGCCCCAACCGCGCGGCCAGCTCCGCGTGCCCCTGCGCCGCCGTCAACGCCGTGCGATACTGGTTGATCCGATTTGCCAGGGCCACATCCTGATTGGCCCGGCCGCGTCCGCCGGTCGCCGCCGGCGCGAAAAGGGAGGTTGGTGAGTCGCTCATGGTTGTCTCCTGATGATAGATGGATATCTCATACTCGCCTGCCATCGGCGGTAGATCGCTAATTTCGGCGGCAGATCGTTAATTCTGATGGTAGATTGCTAATTCCGGCGGTAGATCGCTTAGCTCCGGCGGTAGATTGCTTAGCTCCAGCGGTAGATCGCTAATTCTGATGGTAGATCGCTTAGCTCCGGCGGTAGATCGCGAATTCTGGTGGTAGATCGCTTAGCTCCGGCGGTAGATCGCGAATTTCGGCGGTAGATTGCATTTCCCTGGCATTGGCTCCGTAGTGGCGACTTCAGTCGCTCGTCGCCGTTGACAGGAAGACCGTGGCCTTGCCTACATCATATTTCGCGTTACATCTGGACTTATCACCTCAGGAGCGTGTCCGTCCCAGTACGCCACAGACTGTGCGGACAAGTTGATCGGCATCCTTCGGCGTGAACTGCCCCGTAGCGCCGAAGCTCGGCAACTCGATCACCTCGATGCGGCGGGCCTGCGCCAACTCCTTCAGATTCGAGAGGGTATGCTCCCAAACTTGATCGGAGATCAGCAACTTCTGTGTATATGTACCCAGGTAGCGCGGCTCACCGGCCGTGTTGAGTTGGTCAATGCCTTTCTTGACGCCAGGCCCGGTCTTCGCCTCGATGATCCCCACCTGGTTGCCACAGCGCACGACAAAATCCACGTCCACCGCGCCTGTGTGCTTTAGCCCCGCGGCGATTTCATCAACTGCAGGCTGCAAAGCGGTATAGATCGCAGTCTCGAACTGAGCGCCCTTACTCTGCTCATCTTTGGCGAAGCCGGTCATCTGGTAGCCGTCCAAAAAGGCGTGCAGGTAGTCAGCAATGGTGATCAGCGTGGGCAGCAAGCGATCCTCAACCAGATGGGGCGCGCCGGCGGCGTCGAACTCATAGCGATAGAGCCGGGTCTGTTTGCCCTCGCTTTGCAGGTAGAGGAACGGCGCCCGTAACTCGGCTGCCACCAGATAGGCCGCAAACGACATGAGCTTGGTCCCGCCGGTCAGATTGAAGACGAGATCAGGCCCAGACCAACCCACGCTCTGAATCCGGCACAGGAGATCCTGGCGCGCCGATTCGATGTCATACGCGCCGGCAACCGGCCAGGGCAGCGCTACACATCCGGCCGGCAGCAGCTTCGCCAGCCGCTCAGCGGTCTTCTTAGTGAAATCGCTGTATAGCAACACCGCGGCCGCCGGTGGTTGGTCGCGGATCGGCAACAGGTTCGGGATCGGCTGCTCGCCGATGAGAGAGATTAGGATCATGTTTCCCTCGCTTCAAGTGCCAGGCAATTCCGAATTGCCTGGCACTTCTGGGGTTGCATTCAACTCAGCGTCACCTTCACCCACCCCAACGGCGGGCCGGGCTTGTCCAACAGCCGCAGCAGGTTGTCATTTCGCCTGAGCTGCCACCAATAACTCCTGATACCACGGCTGCTCAAGCGACTTCTGGGTTCGTCGAGCCGCTTCGATCTTGTCCAGGATTGCCTGAGCCAACGCCTGACGATTCTTCCGGCTGATAGTCAGACCTCTCCATTGTTGATAGACCGCGGGGATTTCGCTGGCTACTTTGGCGCTGGGCATGCCCTTCAATCGCGACAGAAAGCTGTCAACGATTGGCTGGTCTGGATCGGTCGGCACAGATGCTTTTGCTTCCACGGCATCTGCCGCCGTCCCGATCTCAATTCCGTCGCTCTCTATCGTCATCCGACCATACCCACTTGACGTTTTCGCACCGACCCCTTCTTCGCGCAAGGCCAGTGCCAGGATCTTGTACGCTGTCGTCACCCATCTCGGATCGCCCGCCAGCGCCAACAGATAGTCACCCGTGGCGCTGAGGAAAGGGACTGGCGTGGGGCTGTCCCAGTCGGCCGGCGGTTGATTGCCCTGGTAGTAGTCCGGGTGATGCACCGTGATCACATCCGGCCAGAGTGGTTTGTTCTCGTGTCCGGTTCCTGGCGCGTAGAGCGCATCGAAGAAGGTGACATAGCCAGCCGAGTCAGTATCGCCGAATAGTGTGTTGTGGGCCGGGGTTCCCTTGCCCCACGCGTCTTTGGACAGGCGACGATGGGCGTAGCTGGCCGCCAGTCCTTTGAGCGCGCTGCCGGGGATGTAGGGCACGCCATAGGTACGGTGCAAGGTGATGGCAGTTTCCAGCACCCCTTCGGCGCCCAGTCCTACACTTAAACGGCCCAGCACCCTGGCCGACCTTGTCACAGCGCCGATTTCTGCAAGTGCGGCTTGCCAGCGGCGAAAGAACTTCTCGTAAGATTCGGATGGCCCGATGGCCGCAACCTCCTCCACCAACTGCGCCGAGGGCGGTTGTCTGTCGCCCTGCACGGACTCGCCGCTCAGAAGTTGGCTGGCTTGGAACCGATCCAGCCACAGACCGGCATGGGTCGTTGGTTGACGCCGCGCAAGGCGCAACTGGTTGCGTCGGCTTTGTTCTGCCATGGCGCTAATCTCCTTCTGTAGTCTCCACCTCCAGGACGGACTGGGCGAAACGCTTGTACCATTTCAGCGCCAGCATCGTCCGTTCGGTCAGGTAGATGTACTCTGGCAGGTCCGCCTCGCGGCTCTTGCGTAGGAACGTGTCGCTGTTAGCGTCAGCCACGATCTGGGCAAGGTGCCCAAGCAACTCCTTGTGGGGCGGTTTGTCTCGGCTGTGGACGAAGGCCAATGCCTGCACGAGGCCAGCCGTGCGCACGAGGATCGGCAGCTTGTGCGCCATCGAGCCGTACTTCTTGCGTTCGTCGCTGTCTCGGGGATGCCCGTCGGCATAGGTTTTGACCTGGTCGTAGATCGCTTTGGCGAATGTTTGTTCACGGCTTTGCATGGGAGCCTCCTCACGCCAGTCGCATCCGGCACAACCCGCGGCCGACGGTCGCTTTGCCGCCCACTTGTAGCGGCGTCTGAATCAGCTTCTCGATCGTCCTGAAGCTCTCGTCCTTCTTTGCCTTGACTTCGGCCGCGACCACCAGACCGGTGAGCACCGTCTCGGCTGGCAGCGCCTCTTCGTACCACAGCGCGCCCTCCGCCACGGTCTTCTTTTCATCATCCAGACGAATCCGCGCCGTAACCTCGGTCGCTGTTTCCAGGAGGAAACTCAGGACATCATCGTGCACGATGCACAGCCGGCCCCGCAGCGCCGCCTGCCAGTATTCATCTGCCTTGAACAGATGCTCGCCCAGCCACCCCGACCACAGGGCGACATCAGGCGATTTCTCCGCAGTTAGCATCAGGTCTTCCAGCACCACCTGGTTGGGCTGGCTAAGGTTCATCAAAAGGGAGCAACCCTGGTCAGCGACTACGCAGGTGGTCTGCCCCTTTGTCAAACCAGGCACACTGGCAGGGGAACGTAATCCTTGACACATGGCGACATCCCGCACGAAGCGACGGAGCAGCAAGGGCGATGTGACCCAGGCGAAGGTGCCCGCCAGGCTGCGCACCGGTAATAGCAGCAGCCGCAAATCGCTGATCTGGACCGAGCCAGCATACTCATCCGCATTGTTGGTGTCCGGCCCGAAGATCCGCTGGCGCAGGTCATTCTCTGCGCACGCATCGCGCAGCACGCCTTTCAGCGACGAACCAGGCACATAGGGAATGCCGGTCGCTTTCTCGCGAGCGATCGGCAGATCAATCACACCCACACCCTGGCCCGTTCCGGCGTGCAGCGGGGAAAGGGCGTGGAGGAATAGCAGTTTTGCGTCCATGGTGTGCGCTCCTTTATCTCAAAGTCTCCAAGAATGCTTGCAAGACATTTGATTGGCCGCTCTTCAGCGGCTCAACGTTAATTCTCTGCGCTTCTGCAGTGGAGAGTCGTGCTTCAACAACATGAGAGGTGCCGTCTGTCTCTTGTAACTCCCAACCGCCCGGCGGCCTAATGGGTGCTTGCAGAACAATAGCCAATCCGACTGCGCCATCACGACATGCCAGCGGCCGCAAGATGAGCGGGCTTGCGAGACGGCTGAGCGGCCTTCCATCCTGAGTCTTGCCCTGAAGAGTTGTATCGGCTGGGTCACTTCGAGGATCTTGCGGGTTATAGCGGTTCTGATCCTTGAAGTGGAAAATGATCGGCAACCCCAATGCAGCTCGGGGAAATCTGGCGAGTTCAGGCCCCAACGCGTCATGGTTGGGATGCCTCTGATCGGTGAGCCGACGAATCGCTTCCGGCTCCGGCCAATAGCTGCGTCCGGGCCGTTCGGGGTGTTGAGGATCGCTGCTCGGCCGTCGTTTTTGACGGAATCGCTTCAGACCTTCGACAAGTTTATCCCAAGCGACCAGTGGAGTCGTTCCGCTCCCGAATTCGATGATCTTGAAGTGAGCGACACTGGCGCTCAAGTGCGGGACATCTGGCGGCCACTTCCCATTGACCAGGTGTTTCTGCAGACCGGCATGGATTGCGTCTTTTACTTGCATTGTCGAGGGCGGGGTAACAGCCTGACCTTCACATTGCACACACTGCAATGCGCCAAAACCCTTTCGAGTACGCGCACCAATTCCTCCAAACGTTTCCCAGGCCCACAATGCCGCTCGGAGATCCGCCTCATAGGCTTTGGGATACGCCAGAGTCAACTTGAACGTGACACCGATTCGAACGGCTTTCGTCTCCATGCCGATTCTGGCTTCACCTTCCTTTGGTTGTAGCGGAAATGCCGCATAGGGGTGGGCGCTGCTATCGTCGCGCGCTCTGATCTGTGCGCGCTGAGGGTCATTCCTTCGTGGAACCACTTCAAATGGGTGATCATCACTGCCTCTCGTTTCTACCGCTACGAAGACGCTAATCTCCGATGGTCCGGACTTGCCTTCAGCGCCTGGTGAACCCCAGATTCTCTCTTCTTCCACTTTCATACGTTCCAGATCGCCGACGAACGCGCCGCCGCGCGTGGCCCGCCACCAGAAGCGCAGATGCCCACGCACTTCGGCCCCACGAATCACGGTGACTGGATCGGCCTCGCCCGGCGTCACACCGCCGCCAAAGAGCGGTGTGATCAAGCGGTAGTGGCGTACTTGTGTGACGCGGGTCGGATCGACACGCGGCGTCACTTCCGGGGGAGGCGGGGGTGCTACACGAGTCATTGCTTCACCTCCATCTCATGCAAAAGGCCATCCCAGGCACCCAAGGTGGCCAGGCCGAATCCATCCAGCCGCGCCTGTGCTTCATCGCTGACGGTCTGCATCCAGATCGTATCCACGAAGCGGTTGATAGCCGCATCTTCGCCGGCGAGCTTGATGAAGTAGACGCTGCCTGCGGGCGTCAGACGGCGGGTCGGCTTGGGCCGGCGTTTTTCGTAGTCCCAACCGGAGGCTGTCTGATAACGCGGCACGGCTGCGGCGATCACAGTAGCCTGCGCGCCGCTGGCGCAAGACAACAGCCAGGTCGGCAGGAACCCTTGCGCAAAGCAAGCTACAGTCACCAGCAGCAAGCGACATGCCCGGTTCCTCATGATCGCTTGGCGTACTTCAGGCGGACACTCAGGTAAGATTCCCGGCATCTTCCGCCAATGCACGATGCGGCGCTCACCGCCTATGAAGTCGAGGCCTTCCTGCAGATCGGCGTCGGTTTCCAGGGCCAGCGCCAGTGTCCGCAACACATCGCCTGGCGCATCTTGGCCGACCTTCTGCGACGCCCGTGCGAATTCCAGGCCGCTGGTCTGAAAAAGCGCGCCTTCGAGCGCCGTCTGCGAATCCGGCCTGATACTCACGTGAACACGACTCTCACGCTGCGGACCGCCATGACCTAACGTATCCAGCGAGAGCACGCCATTGCACGGTCCTCGTAGCCACTCGGCATATGCGTGCCAGCGCCAGTAGGCAGGCGGCTTGGGGTATGGCTTCTCCCTGACCACCTGGTCCGGCCCGATCAGCGCCAGCCTGTCCAGGTCAGTCACCGCGCCACCCGGTAGCTTGATCGGCCTCAGCCACAGCCGTTGAGCTGACTTTGCATCTGGAGTCTTCAACAACAACGCGTCGACCGGCGCGGGAAACAACCAGTCTCCGACGCAATCATCGGCGTCCATCTCGACCAGCACAGGCCCTTGCACTTGCTTTGCCAGCAATTCGCCGATGCGGGCTTCTTCGAACTGTCCCGTGGCGCTTGACCCGCCGCGACTGCGCACGGTCCCAGCTACTGTGGGAGGATGGGGAAAAGGCAACGACTTGGCCCTGGCGCCTGGGATGGCGCTGAAAGGTTTGCCGTCGCCGAAGATGAGCGGGTCTCGAGGTTCGATGATCCAGAGGGTCATGGCGTCGCTACCTCCTTCGGAGCGGTCGGACGTCCGTAAGCCAGATCGGCAGCCCTGGCGAAAACCTGCGCCACGATCAGTTCTTGCGCCAATTCATCTGCTGGAACTCGATCGGCCCTGAGCCAATGCTCGAATTGGTCCCGTGTCCGCTTCTCGATAGTTTTGGACCCGCCTGATTCGCGCTTGCGCTTGACGATACGCAGGGCTTCCCGGATAACCGCGTCTTCAGGCAATCCCGTGGTTTTGCCTAAAATGCGATGAATTTCCTGCAATTCATAAGCCACTCCCTTGCCGATCGCATCTTGCCGAAGCAATCCAACCATCGTCTCTAGCCGTTCGACCAGTGCGATTCGATCTCCGACGATCGTGCGATCCACGCCGCTGCGCTTGCTGACAGTAATCGCTAGTGCGTCTTTTGTTGGCAGGCGCTTGGCGGTTTTCTCGGCTTCACGCGCCAGTTCCAGAGCATCGGCCAGCGGATCGAGATGGTGCGCAACGACCAGGCCGACAGACAAGGTGGGTGACACACCTTCCGCACTCTTGAATCCCTTCAAGTGATCGGCGAAGTTCGCCGCTAAGGTCTTGGCGCAGGCCAAGGCCGTGTGCAACGGTAGATACGCCAGAACGTCATCACCGCCGGCATAGATAAGTACGCCCTGGTGATCTTCCTTGAGGCGCTTGTTAACGTCAAGGGCAAAAGCACTCAACGCCTGCGAGAGTCGTTGATGTTGCTCTGGGGTCTTCTGTGTGTCAATCACCTTCCCCATATTGTCACCGTCGGCCATGAGCAAAGCATAGTATGGATCGGGCTGTGAACGTCCTGCGTACTCCTGCAGCCTCTCGGTGAGCTTCTTTCTCAGTTCGTCCAACTTGCCTTCGTCGGGCACCCATTCACGCAATCGTGCGTCATACAGCAGCGAGCCGTCCCGGTCTTCGGGATGAATATCTTCCTCGGCCAGCAACGCCCTGATCTCCTCCAGCAACTCCTGCGCCTTCCCCGAACCTTTGAGGCGCTCTACTGAGGCCAGAAACGGTCGAGCTGCCATGTCGGAAGTGCTTCTAAACTTCGGTTCAACAGCACTGCCGCGTTGACCTTGGCGTTTGACCAGGTCAACGCCGGATAGCCGTTCACCTCGTCGCGCGCCATACCAGCGATATAGGTTTTTGGTCTTGGTCGTTCTTTCGCGGTCGTTGTTACGCCGCGATGGATAGGCGCTTTCGGGGATCACCGATTCGCGTGCGCCGTCGAGCGATGACTTAGGTACAGGCAACCCATCGAATTGCGCGAAGTTCCGTGTAGCCTTGCGGGCATCCAGCAGGACATCCGCCGTTTTGCGCGCATCGGCATAGGCCTGGGCATCATTCAGCGGTACGCTCACCCAATAGTATTCGACCAAGTCTTGCAACTGGCGTTCCGCCAGTACCGAGTCGAATTCTCCCTTTACATGGCCGAAAGCATCCTTACGTAGCTCTTGCAGGCGTTGGTCGGCGGCCGCCCGGACAAGTGCTCCTGTCACAGCCGGCGCGTCAATCGCTACGGCCACGATCTTATTGGCGACATTCAGTTCGCTGCCGGGCGCCAGTACATCTATCTTCCCAGGTTCAGGCGCCGGGAAGATGAGTTGGTTCGGCCCGTATCGGTCGGACAACGCTTTGGCCGCTGCTTTGGATAGCTCGTTGAGCAGCCACGATCCGTACCAAAGATCGCGGCTGCGTCGGGCTGTGAAGATGAAGTCCTGCACTGGCCCGATCGAGCAGACGAAGAGATACTGCATGAGCGACCTCCTTTCGCTTGGGGGACTAACAATGCAAATTCCGAGTGCTCAGCTCATCTATCGTTTCCCTCTCGCCTTCTCGCGCACCTCCTGTAATCCCAACACCTCCGCCACCTCATACCTTGGCGGCACGCTCCCCGCCACCGGCCGCAGCCGCACGCACGCCGGAAAGTAGCCCATCCGGCCGTGCAGCTCGGCCAGCAGCGTCACCGCGATGAAGTTCAGCGCCGGGGGCACGATCACCAGCGGCGTCGTCTGCCATTCGGCCGGGGTCAGCCCGCAGGCGTCGGCAAGCGCCGTCACCTGGGGCACGAAGTCGCGCGCCTGGTCGAATTGGGCCGGGACTTCGATCACGCGTTCGACCGCTTGCCCGGTCAGTTTTTCGATAGCGGCCACCTGTTCGGGCCGCAGCGGGTGTGTGAAGTTGAGGATCAGCATGGCGCCTCGCTGGAAATACAAAGGCCAGCCACCCCGGACGCGCGCGCACATGCGCGCCAGTGGCGGCTGGCCTGGAGACCGAAAGCGTTTCAGTTAGCAGCTTCAACGATGCCATGACGCCCTGCCCTGGTTGGACCGAGAACGATGGCTCGACGGCGGCTCAGCACGGGGGAGTAAAGCTGGCCGTTGGCTGCGTGGAATATACCACAGGTCAGAAATTGTCGCAAATAACTGCGCGGTTGAAGCAAGAGTTCCGCGCTTCGCCGTGGCTCTCTGCCGAAGAGCGGAATCTTTTCGTGGAATTCGTGCAATTCGTGGCCGCGGTTCGCCGCCCGCTACAACACCGCGCCGTTGCTCGCAATCACCTCCCGATACCAGTGCGCCGAGTCCTTCAAGATCCGCTGCTGGGTGGCGAAATCCACGTAGATCATCCCGAAGCGGTGTTTGTAGCCCTCGGCCCACTCGAAGTTGTCCAGGAGGGACCAATGGAAGTAGCCGCGCACATCCACGCCGTCGGCGCTGGCCCGGCCCAGCTCGCGCAGATAGCGCTGGGTCAGGTCAATGCGCGCCGGGTCGTGTACCTTGCCGTCGAGCGCCACCCAGTCCATGCCGGAGCAGCCGTTCTCGGTGACGTAGATCGGCTTGCCGTACCGTTCGTAGAGGAACTTCGGCCCCCAGTACAGCCCGGCCGGGGTCACGTGCCAGTGGAACAACGTCAGGGGCGCGCCCTGGGGATGGGGCACGATGGCCGGCTTGCCATCCGCGCCGGCCTGCACCGCCACGCCCTGATAGTAGTTGAACGCGCTGAAATCAATCGGCTGGCTGATGATCGCCATGTCGCCGGCCTTGATCTGCGGCATCGCCTTCCCGAAGACCGCGGCGGCTTCCGGCGGATATTCCCCGCGGTAGATCGGGTCGTAGAACAGGTGGTAGTTCCACACCGCCTTCTCACGCACCGTGAAGGTCGCCAGCCGCGCCGCCTCGATGTCGGCCGGCGACTCGGTGGCGGGATGCGCGATGAAGCCGGTGGGGGCCGCGCCGACCACGGCCGGCTGCTTGCTGTTGGCCCGGATCACCTGCACCGCCTTGCCGTGCGCCAGCAGCCCGTTGTGCCAGCCGCGCAGCACCTCCGGCCAGTCCAGTTTCAGCCCCGGCGCGTGGTTGCCCACCTGATGCCCCAGCCCGATGAAGCACTGCTGCTCGTTGAGGGTCATCCAATGGCGCACCCGGTCGGAAAGACGTTTGACGATCACAGCGGTGTAGTCGGCGAACCAATCGGGGCTGTAGGGGTTCAGCCAGCCGCCCCGGCAGAACAGCTCGTAGGGGTAATCCCAGTGGAAAAGCGTGGCCCACGGCTGAATCCCGGCCGCCAGCAGCGCATCCACCAGCCGATCATAGAAATCCAACCCCTTCTCGTTCACCGCGCCCGTCCCGGCCGGGATCACGCGCGGCCACGAGATCGAAAAACGGTACGCCTGCAGGCCGATATCCTGCATCAGGCCGACATCTTCCCGATAGCGATGGTAATGGTCATCGGCCACATCGCCGGTGTGACCGCTCCAGACGGCCCCCGGCACGCGGCAGAGCATGTCCCACACCGACAGGCCCTTGCCATCCGCATAGGCCGCGCCCTCGATCTGATACGAGGCGGTCGCGGCGCCCCAGAGAAAGTCCTTCCTGAATGACATGATGTCCTCCTTCCAGAATTGAAAGAGCGAAGCACCCTGAGCGGAGTGGCGGGGTTGTTGCCGCCACGCAGTCGAAGGGTGCGGCGCAGACGCAAGGAGCGCACCCTTCGACTACGCCCCGCGAACTGCTGCGGGGCTCCGCTCAGGGTGCTTGCCGCTAACTTCTGAATAAACCCGCCCCTACGACGCGATTCTGTTGATCTCCACTTCGAAAATCCGCCGCAGGATCGCCACGCTGCACGCGTAGGTCGCATCCACCCCGAAATAGCTCAGGCTCTTGCTCAACAGGCTTTGCCGCCGGCTGTACGGCGTGTCCGATGCGTAGTGCAGCAGGCCGATGTCGTAGGGTGCGTTGATGAACAGGTTGACGATCTCGTTGACCGGGTAGCGTTGCGGGTAGATGTCCTCGTAGATCGCGCTGAGATACGGCCCGGCCTCCATCTCCAGGTCGGTGTAGCCCTCCCGATAGAAGACGCTCATGAACTCCCGGTTTTGCAGGAAGGTGCCCCGCGCCGTCACCGCCTTCTGGTTGTCGAAGACGGTGCCGTGGAGCAGATAGGGCGCCAGGTGTTGAGCCAGGAAGCAATTCTTGAAGAGGAAGGTGTTGCGCGAGTGCTCGTCGTAGACCACGTTGGGGATCATTACGTCCCCTACCCGGCCATTGAGGGTGGCGGCCTTGCCCATCACGTAGATCCCCAGCAGGTCGGCCGACGCCGAGGCGACCTGCGCCAACAGGTGATACGCGGCGAACCCGAGCGGGTAGTCCACGTTGACGATCAGCGCCTTGCTTGCGGCCAGCCGCTCCAGCCCCGGCACGTGCAGCCGCGGGTCGAGCCGCTGCGGGCCGAGCGCGTGCAGGTCAATCACCTGCGCGCTAATGTCGAGGCTGTGCGGCTCGTCGAAGCGGTGGACGCCGCCGCCCAACTCCGCTTCCAGCAGGCCGCGCGGTTCGCCGGGATGGCCGCGCAGATAGGCGCGCTGGATGTAATAGAGGAAGTTGGCCTGGCCGGCCGCATCCCCGCGCTCGGCCAGCCGCCGCCATTCGTCCGCCAGCCCTTCGGGGTTCGCCTCCAGGGCGAAGCGGATCAGCGCGGCGCGGCGGCCGGCCGCGTAGCCGGAGAGCAGGTTGGGCAGACTGTGCGGGTTGCTGGAGACGAAGTAGACCGGCCGGAAGTCGAGGTAGAGGTCGTCGGCCGCGCGCACCAGGTCATCCCACCAGCTCTCGACCGCCCGGCGATAGTCGTTGAAGCCGCGGGCCAGCGAAGTGACGCGGATGTCGGCCGGCTGCCGCGCCAGCGCTTGCATCCGCTGATCGAACTGCGCGCCCCACACCTGGGACAACCGGGCGAAGTCTTCCTCGCTGACGCCTAGGGTGTGGCGCAGCGCCTCCGGCGCTGCGCCGGCCCGTGCGGTCCCGTCCGCCAGCGCGTGGCCGAGCTGGGTGGCGCTCAGCCGGCGGTGCAGCTTGTTCCATTCGATCTGATACGCGGTCAGGCTGGGGATCAGGTCGTCAATGTCGGAGACGCTGGCGACGAACGCGGCGATCGTGTCCTGGCCGTCGAACTGCATCCGCCGTCGCCGGGCCGGCGCATCCACCCGCGGCCAGGCCGAGATGTCGCCCAGCCCGCCGTGCCGGAAGACATCTTCCGACTGGCCCAGCACCACCCGCCGCACCGCGTGGATGCAGTCGGGCAGGCGCAGCGCGGCGTAGAGGAACGCCGACGCGTCGAAATCCGGCGTCTCCGCGCCCAGGTGGAGGCTGGAGCGCATCCCCTCGTGCGTCTCCTCCAGCGAGCGGATGCGCACATCGCCGGAGCTGCGCAGCAGGGAGTAGTAGGTGCGGATGTACAGTTCGATCCCTTCGCCGGTGGTTTCAGGGACGGTGCGGATCATGGGGTTTTGGCTCCTTGACCTGGATGGCTGCAGCCAGATTATACACCAATGTGCGCAGAATAGCTCTTTCTGCCCGCGCCCTCTGCGTCGTCCGCGTCCCGTTCCCCCACCCGATCGCCCCCTGTCAGTGCTCCATGTTCGCGCGGGCGTCCTTTGCGTTGCCTTGCGAGTAGCGGTATAATGCGGCTGTTCCTGCAGCGGGCCGGCGGACTCGGCCCGCTCTTTGTGCATCCCGATCTCTCCTGGGGAGTCTGCGAGATGTCCAGTGTGGAGGAGCGCCTCGAAGCGTTGCGCGCGACGATCCGCTATCATGCCTATCGCTACTACGTGCTGGATGATCCGGCCATTAGCGATGCGGAATACGACGCGCTCTGGCGCGAGCTGGTCGCGCTCGAGGCCGCCCACCCGGAGCTGATCACGCCGGACAGCCCGACGCAGCGTGTGCCGGGCGCGCCGTCCGACCGGTTCGCCAAAGTGCGCCACCCCGCGCCGATCCTCAGCCTGGGTAACGCATTCGGCCCGGCCGAGTTGAACGCGTGGCGCGACCGTTTCCTGAAGTTGCTCCCGGAAGAACTCCAGGCCGGGATTCAGTATGTTGTCGAGCCCAAGATTGACGGGCTGAGCGTGGTGCTGGCCTATGCGGAGGGCCGGCTGATTCTCGGCGCGACGCGCGGCGATGGCGAGGTGGGGGAGGAGATCACGGCCAACCTGCGGACGGTGAAGGCGGTGCCGCTGCGGATACCGACTACACGTGAGAATGTCATTGCGAGGAGCGGGTTTTGCGACGAAGCAATCTCTCCGGACACGCGGGATTGCTTCGGCCCAAACGACGGGCCTCGCAATGACGCGCTGACGGCCAGTTCCAGGGCCGATATCCCTGGCGCACCCGCGCGACTGGTGGTGCGCGGGGAGGTGTACACGCCGATCGCCGACTTCCAGCGGTTCAACGCCCGCCAGGAGCAGACCGGCGAGCGCACCTATGCTAATCCGCGCAACTTCGCGGCCGGCTCGCTGCGCCAGCTCGATGCACGCATCACGGCCGGCCGGCCCCTCAAGCTGTGGGTCTATCAGATCATCGCGCTGGAAGGCGCGCCCGCGCCGCGGTCGCAGTGGGCGACGCTTGACTATCTGCGGGCGTTGGGCTTTCCGGTCGAGGCGCGCATCCGCCGGTTCGACGATTGGGATGCGCTGGTCGCCCATTGCGAGGCGTGGGGCCAGACCGAGCGCTCGCGCCTGCCCTACGAGGCCGATGGGCTGGTCATCAAGATTGACGATGTCGCGCTGCAGGAACGCCTGGGCTATGTCGGCAAGGACCCGCGCTGGGCCATCGCCTACAAGTATCCCGCCGAAGAGGCCATCACCCGGCTGCTCGACATCAAGGTCAACGTCGGGCGCACGGGCACGCTCAACCCCTACGCCGTCCTCGATCCCGTCTTCGTGGGCGGGGTGACGGTGACGAACGCCACGCTGCACAACGAGGATTACATCCGGGAGAAGGACATCCGGGTGGGCGACATGGTCGCGGTCAAGCGCGCCGGCGAGGTGATCCCGCAGGTGCTCCGGCCGGTGGTCGAGCTGCGGATGGGCGAGGAGCGGGTCTGGCAGATGCCGGAGCGCTGCCCGGCGTGCGGCGCGGCGGCCGTGCGCGTGGCCGGCGAGGCTGCCTGGTATTGCGTCAACAGCGCGTGCCCGGCCCAGCTCGTGCGCAGCGTCGAGCACTTCGTCAGCCGCGGCGCGCTGGATATTGCCGGCTTCGGCATCCGCCAGGCGGAGTTGTTCGTCGAGCTGGGCTTCATCAAGGATTTGGCCGACGTTTACTACCTGGACGCAGCGAAGCTGATCGAGTTGGAAGGGTTCGGCGAGAAGAAGGTCGCCAACCTGATGGCGGCCATCGCCGCATCGAAGACGCGCGGGCCGGCGCGCCTGCTGATCGCGCTCGGCATCCAGGGCGTGGGCGAGGTGGTGGCCGAAGACCTGATGGCGCACTACGACTCGCTCGTGGCGCTGGCCGCCGCGCCGCTGGATGAGCTGCAGGCTATCCCCGGCATCGGCCCGGTGCTGGCGCAGAGCGTGGTGGATTGGTTCGCCCAGGAACCCAACCGCCAGGTGCTCGCCAAACTCCAGGCCGCGGGCGTGACGACGGCGCAGGCTAAGGCTGAGGCTGAGGTTAAGGCTGAGGCTCAGCCGCTGGCCGGCCTGACGTTCGTCATCACCGGCACGTTGCCGACGTTGGGCCGCGATCAGGCGAAGGAGCTGCTCAAAGCGCACGGCGGCAAGGTCACCGATTCGGTCAGCAAGAACACCAGCTACTTGCTGGCCGGCGAGGCGGCCGGCGCGAAGCTGACCAAAGCCCAACAGCTCGGCGTACCGATCATCGCCGAAGACGACCTGCGTCAGATGATCCACCGATTACCTGACTCCTAACTCCTGACTCCTGATACCTTGTGAAAGGATAATCTGCACTCTCATGCCCGAAACAAACGCCATCCAAATCAACTGCCCGAAATGCGGGAACGTCTACCAGGCGCCGATCCGCACAATCATTGATGTGAGCCAGAACCCACAACTGCGCCAGGCCTTCCTGGCCAACCAGCTCAACCTGGCAATCTGCCCGAAATGCCAGACGGGCGGCCTGATGGAGGTGCCGCTGGTCTACCATGACGCGGCAGCCGAGTTCCTGGCGATTTACTTCCCGCAGCAACTCAACATCCCCGAGCTGGAACGCCAGAAGATGATCGGGGAGATGACCCAGGGTCTCATGCGCTCGCTGCCGCCCGACCAGCGCAAGGGGTATTTCCTCAGTCCGCGCCAGTTCACCAACCGGCAGGCGCTGATGGATGCGGTCCTCGGCACGATGGGCATCAGCCAGGAGGAGTTGGATCGCCAGCGCAAGAAGATGAAGTTCATTGACCAACTGCGGGTGATGGCGGATGATCCCAAGGGCCTGGAAATGATGCTCAAGGGTCACGACGCCGAGGTGGACTATGAATTCTTCGTGCTGCTCTCCGGCGCGGCGCAGCGCGCGGCCGCCATGGGGGATGAGAAGGGGGTCAAGCAATTGCAGATGTTGAGCGACCGGCTCAAGACGCTGACCTCCTACGGCAAGCGCGCGGCCCGGCAAGAAGAGGCGGTCGCCTCGTTCAAAGATGTCAAGACTCCCGAAGAGTTCTTCGAGCGCGTGATCGCCGCCGATCCGGACGTGATTGATGCGATTGCCGTCGCCAGCCGGCCCCTGATGGATTATGCCTTCTTCCAGAAGCTCACCCGGCGGCTGGAGGCCGCGGCGGGCGCCGAACGGGAGCGCCTGAGCAAGCTGCGCGACCGCCTGCTCGAGATCACGCAGCAGATGGACGAGGCGGCCAAGGCCCAGATGCAGGAGGCGACGGCCTTGCTGCAAGAATTGCTTGCCTCGCCGGAGCCGGCTGCCGCGGTGCGTGAGCACGCCGCCGAGATTGACGACGTCTTCATGGCGGTCCTCTCCGCAAACATGCGCGAGGCCGAACGCCGGAAATCCAAGGCTGCGCTTGACCGGATGAAGGTGATCTATGAGGAGATCATGACGATGTTCGATGAGGCGATGCCGCCGGAAGTTCGCCTTATCAACGAGTTGCTCAGCGCACCCTATCCCAACGGAACGCGCGATCTCCTGAAACAACATCAGGCCGAGATCACGCCAGAGGCGCTGGAGCTGATGGAGCGGCTGGCCGAAGACATGGCGCAGCGGGAAGACACGGAATCCAGCCAGACCGCCAAGCGGCTGCGCGACATCCGCGCGCAGGCGGCATTGTTGGTCTGAAATGAACGCTGAAATCGTCACCTCCGGCACCGAGCTGCTGCTTGGCGAGATCGTGGACACCAATGCCGCCTACATCGCACGCGCGCTGCGCGACATCGGTGTCAATCTATACTACAAGACCACGGTCGGCGACAACGTGGAGCGCATGACACTGGTGCTGCACCAGGCGTTGGCGCGCTCCGATGTGGTCATCACGACCGGCGGGCTGGGGCCGACCGTAGACGATGTAACGCGCGACGCCGCGGCGTTGGCGACCGGCCGGGAGTTGGCGCTCTATCCCGAATGCCTGGCGGCGATTGAGGCGATCTTTGCCCGCTGGGGACGGAAGCTCGGCGAGAACAACCGGCGCCAGGCTTATCTGCCGGCCAACGCGATTCCCATCATGAATCCGGTGGGCACCGCGCCGGGGTTCATCGTCGAAACGGAACGCGGCACACTGATCGCGATCCCCGGCGTGCCGCGCGAGATGGAACACCTGATGCAGGCCGCGGTGTTGCCCTATCTCAAGGCGCGGCTCGGCGCGAAGCAGGTGGTGATCAAGGCCAAGAACCTGCGCACCGTCGGCCTCGGCGAAAGCTGGATTGACGAACGGATTGACGCGCAGATGCGGTCAGCCAACCCGACGGTGGGGCTGGCCGCGCACTACGGGATCGTGGACATCCGCATCACCGCCCGCGCCGCGACTGCGGCCGCGGCCGATGCGATGATCGCGGACATGGAGGCCCAGGTGCGCGGCGCCATCGGGGACGATGGCATCTTCGGGGCCGACAGCGACACGCTGGAAGGGGTGACGGGGCGGCTGCTGGCTCGGGCAGACATCAAACTGGCGCTCGTCGAGACGGCGACCGGCGGCGAGATCGGCCGCCTGCTGCGCAGCACGCCGGCGGGCGCGGCCGCCGTCGCCGCCGCGCATGTCGTGGATGGACCGGCCGCGCTGGCCGCCCTGTTGAAAATGTCGCCGGCGAAACTGGATGCCTTCGGCTGGATCAGCGAGATGGCCGCCGCCGAGGCCGCGGCGCTGTTGATTGACACCTACGAGGGGGGCTGGGGGCTGGCCGTGCTCGGCGACGTGGCGGTGCAGGGGGATGTCTACGGCGCAGAGACGGGCCAGACCTTCGTCGCGTTGGCGACGCCGAGCGCGACGGTGGTGCGGCGCTATCCCTACGCCGGCGGCGGCTTCCTGGCCCGCAACTGGATCACGATGCGGACGCTCGACCTGGTGCGCCGGCAGGCGCTGGAGTCTATCGGCAAGCAAAACTGACTCCCCCAGCTCGGGTGTTTTTCGATTTTGGGGCAGAAACGAGCGGAGCACCCTGAGTGGAGGTCGGCGGCCGTTCGCCGACTGTAGTCGAAGGGCGCGCAGCGGTCGCATCGGGCGACTGATGCTCACGCCGAAGTCCTTCGACTACGCAGCGAAAAAAAGCCGCTGCTCCGCTCAGGATGCTTTCTCGCCCCCAAACTGCAACGCACCCCCCAGCTCTGGCCGGCGACCGAAACAACGGGGCGTGCCGCTATGCGTCTGACCGAGCCAGGTCAGGAACCATGGAGATAACCATGAGCGAGATCCCATTTCTGCTCAAACTGATTCAGATCGAAAACCCCGACCAGCTCAACTTCATCCTGGGGCAGAGCCACTTCATCAAGACCGTCGAGGACATCCACGAAGCGGTCGTGACGGGGATTCCGGGGGCCAAATTCGGGCTGGCGTTCTGCGAGTCCTCTGGAGCGGCGCTCGTCCGTTCGAGCGGCAGCGACGACGCGCTGAAGGCGCTGGCCGAGCGCAACGCGCTGGCGTTGGGCGCGGGCCACACGTTCATCCTCTTCCTGCGCGATGCGTATCCGATCAATATCCTCAACGCGATCAAGGCCGTGCCCGAGGTCGCCAGCATCTTCTGCGCCACGGCGAATCCGGTGCAGGTGATCGTGGCCGAGACCGCGCAGGGTCGCGGCATCCTGGGCGTGATTGACGGCATCCACACGCAGGGCATCGAAGACGCCGACGGGGTGGCCTGGCGCAAGGGCTTCCTGCGGATGATCGGCTACAAGGCGTAAGCGTCGCGCGAGGGTCTGGGTTGGAATTGAGAAGCGTAGCTTTTTTCAGGGCAGTCATTCTGTTCGCGTTCCTCCTCGCGCTGGCTGGCTGCGTCGGCGGACTGCCCGCGCCGACGGAGACGCCGAAAGTCACACCGACTGCGACGCCCCTGCCGACCCCCTCCGCGACCCTGCCGGCCCTCACAGTGACTGCCACGCCGGTCAGTCCGGCCACGGCGACGCGGCCCCGCCCCCAGACACCGGTCGCGCCGCCGATCAGCACCGCCACGCCGGCGTTGGCCGTGACGCTGATCCGGCCCAGCGCGCCCGCGCCCACGGGGACCCTCCAGGCGCCGTGGGCGACGCCGATTTGGCCGCCGTCGCCGCTCGACCAGACGGACAATCTTGTGGTGATGGGGGTAGATTATCGCCCCGGCGACGCCAGTTGGCGCACCGACACGATTATGGTCGTCGCGATAGATAGCCGCGCCAACCAGGTCGGCGTGCTCGGCATCCCGCGCGATCTCTACGTGGAAATCCCCGGTTATGGTCTGGGGCGGATCAACCAGGCCGATTTCATCGGCGAGACATCGGACTATGAAGGCGGCGGACAGGCGTTGCTGCGCCGGGTGATCAGCGAGACGCTCGGCATCCCGACGCGCCACTATGTGCGCATCAAGATGGAGGGGTTGGTGCGCCTGGTGGACACGCTCGGCGGCGTCATCGTCGTCCTGGATTGCCCACTGTACGAGCGCACCCCGAATGACGCGTCCCCGAACGGTGTGGTGGACTGGAGTCTGCCGGCCGGGCCGGCGCTCCTGGACGGCGAATCGGCCAAGAAGTTCGCCACCTACCGCTATGCGACGAGCGACTTCGGCCGCGCCCGACGGCAGCAGCAGTTGATCTGGGCGATCCGCGACCGGGCATTGCAGTTGGATATCATCCCGCGCATCCCGGAGCTGTGGAAGGCGTTCGCCGACATGTTCAGCACCGACCTGGGCGTACTGGATATCGTCAAGCTGGCCGGCTTCGGCGCGACTCTTAAGCCGGAGAACGTGCATGGGACGGTGCTGGGCGCTGACGTGATGGATTACTACATCACGCCGGAAGGCGCCTGGGTGCTGGTGATCGCCGATCACGCGGGGATCGCAGTCAAGAAAGCGCAGTTGTTTGCCGAGCGCCCGTTGGCGACGCTCAACATCAGTGATGCCGAGGGCGGCTGTCCGCCGCCGCCGACGCCGCCGCCCACCTTCACCCCGACCCCATCGGCCGGGGATGCGCTCGCGCACACCCCGATGCCCGAATCCACGCCGTCGGCGCCTCAGGCAACGCCGACCCCGACCCCGCGGTCGGCGACCGGGACGCCAACCGCGACCCCGCCGCTCTCCTGATGATGATGCTTTCTGGTTCGGTCCGGTCGGAGATCGGCCCGAGCCAAAAGTATACTAAGCGCACGCTAAAATTTCAAACTTCTCCGTCATGAGCTTGGCGAGCCGGTCAGCATATTGATCTAGGTGATCCAAGACCTTCTCGATGGCGGCGGTGAACTCGGCAAAGGTGGCATAGT
>Ga0233425_10002967_pt1 | contig 32031 bp, 32 predicted proteins | sample Watercolumn_Towu_2_FD_181712 | JGI IMG/M metagenome (GOLD analysis project Ga0233425, IMG submission 181712) | Freshwater microbial communities from Lake Towuti, South Sulawesi, Indonesia - Watercolumn_Towuti2014_140_MG | ecosystem: Environmental > Aquatic > Freshwater > Lake | place... | reverse complement strand
CGGCGCGAAGTAAGTGCTCAACGGGACGACCTGGGTCACGCCGTCGCTCACGACAACCGGTTCTTTCAAATGCCTGCTCTCATAGAAACTCATGCCTGAGAGAATGAGCAGCAGCAATCCAGCGACCGAGAAGACTATTTTCCTCAACATGGGTGTCATGGCGTCCGCTCACTTCAGCATGAATAGTCGAAGCAGGAAAGGAAGCAGCACGATGATCGTGAGGATTTCCTTCTGCCACTCTTTGCTCTTGATGAGATTGTAGATGAGCAGCGCGCTCACAAAGCCTACGAGAGCATAATAAAGAACACTGATGATCAGTTCCATGGAAATATCTGTCAGATTAAATTCGAAATACTAATATCGAAATCCGAGGGAAATTCGAAATCACAAATTCGAAACCAAAGCCGCGAGGGTTCTTCTTTCCAGTTTCAAGTTTCAAGTTTCGAGTTTTGAGTTTAGAGTTTTGGATCTATTTCGAGTTTCGCCTGCCCGCCTCAAGAGACACCATATGGCAGGCCGGGGATTTCGATTTTCGAATATTGTCCTATTGTGCCGTCTCTCAAGTTCATTGAATAAGTCCCGATAGGGACGACCCGTTTATAGCTCCAAATCGTAGAATGTTTTCACCAAGCTCCGTCAGGAGCGGCCTGTGGATTTTTGCATTGTTCTTTCGAGACGCGACACTAGAGTCCCGTGAGAAAACCCAGCTCCTTACTGTAAACAACCATGAGCGTCCCCATGATCGAAATGATAATTGCCGGAACGATGCAGGCTTTCAGGAAACTCATGTATGATTCCTTGTAGCCCGTGATATCCACCGTCAATCGACCTATGATGGCAGTCGGCGGCAGCGCATCACCCAGCGGCCAGATCATGCTCATGCCTGCGAGTGCAACAATCGGATTCAGGCCGATGGTGTTGAAGAACAAAACCAGCGGGACTCCGATCACCGGCGCCGCCCCCCACATCAGAACAGCCTCAGATACAGGGAGGACGATGAAAAGCGAAGCGTAGACGACGAGCACAGGCAGCGTCACCGTCGTGACCGCCAGAAGGCCGCGGGCGCCCGTCAACGTCATCAGCTGAACAAGAATGCCGACGCACGTGAGCGTGCCGAGAAGGGGGAGCAGCTGGTCGATCGTGCTGCGGCTGATTCTCAGAAAATCGATCTTGACGGGCGATAGAAGGAACGAGGTCAATGCCGCACAGAGGAACATGAACGGAAGGCCCATGACAACCACGTTGTGGGGCCACGTCCGGCCCGCAAGCACGAGCGCCAGAAACACAAAGAATGGCAGCGCGATCTTGAGAGAGTTCATCCCTGAAGGCGGCTCGGGCAAGTCCTGAAGAGCCTGGTCGATTGCCACGGGCGTGCCCTTCCACCCCAGAAGAAACATTGTCAGAGTCCCGGCGAGAAGACAGGGAAGCAACAGAGGCCAGAAGAAGCCGACATAGGGCATGTTCACGCCTGCCGCCGTCATCATCGCCCAGAGACTGACCGGCGGAGCCGCAGCGCTCAATCCGGCAAGTACAAACACAATCGCGGCGGTCTTCACTCTCGGCACACCCATGCTCACCAGGACGGTGGCAACCATGCCGCCGGTAATGAGCACCGTGACACTTCCCGCGCCGGTGAGCGCTCCGGGAATGAGAAGCAGAATCGTGAGCATCACCAGAAGGACCGCCCGCCGTTGATGGAATCTCTTGAACATCCCCCGCACAACATACGCCACGCCGCCCGACTCCTTGAGGATGTTCATGAACAACGTTGCGGTGAAGAAGATCAGGTTGATGTCGAGATAGGTCATCGCTCCTTCGGCGATGTGCCGGGCCGGCACGCCGAACCCGGCCGCGAGTCCGCCTGCGATCGCGGCGACAACCATCGAGAGTTCCGTCGAAAGCTTCAGCCATTTGGCGAGAGCGTAGCCGAGGACCATGACAACGAGTACAACAGTTGCAGAGGCGGTTGCATCCATACGTGAGTCAGCCTGAAATCGTGGTTCATCTAACGGAACACAGAGTACACAGATGCTACAGATGCCCACAGATAAGAATTCTTAGAATAATGGTTCTATCATCTGTGTAAATCAGTAACATCAATGTCTTCAGCCTGCCCCGCTACGCGGGGTGTTCTATTAAGAGCTCTATTTCTGGAAGAGGTTCTTCAGAACGTCGGAAAGCTCCATGTTCTTTTCAAACGAGAGCATCGGAATCTTCTTTCCTGTGGAGATTGCTGTGAACCGCTTGTCTTCGTCGCCGTCTTTGCGGATGAGGAGCACGTCGGAGACAGGACACACGGCGTCAATTGAGATCTCGTCCGAGTTGTCCCCCGCCGAGGCTCCCTGCGCGCGGCGCTCCATCCCCTCAACGTGTGCCCCCACAATCTTGATTCCCATTTTCTTTGCTTCTGCAATCAGCTTCTTGATCCTGTCCGTTTCATCATCGATCGAAGTTTTGGCTGCGCCCATTCCTTTCAAACTCGCACCCGTTACAATGATGAGCGTTTTGAAAGGCTTCCCCTCCTTCTTCTTCGCCGCCAGATCGGCAACCGACGCCTGCAGGTTGTACACGTGATCGATACTCAGTTTGGCGAGGAATACTTTGATCTTGAGCGGTCCGGGACTCTGTCCGCAGGACGTCAGCAGCACCGGCTGATCGAGTTTCACAGCCTGCTTCTGAGACCAGACGGGAGACCAGACCAGTAACAAAACGACGAGAATGCTCAGGAAGACCGAAAGGCGTTTCATGTACTTCTCCTTCAGGATGATGTTCTGTAGAAAATACGCCGACGAATCACAAGTATGAGGACTAGGGCGATGAAGTAGAGAATGATGATAAGACCTGTCGGGCTGATCAGCCCGATCGGGGTGCGTGCCTGGATCGTCACATCTGCACCTGGAAGCGGAACCGGATCCCACGGGAGACCGTATTTCAGCGCCAGGCCCTTGATATTCAGCACGTGAACCACCGGAATATGGCGGTTCGCTATTGCAAATACAACACCGTGAGTCTCTTTGGCTTCAGGAATTTCCACGTCCCGGTTGACACCGGGCTCGAGCTTCAGAACCGCGGGATTCGTGCCCAGGTCGGCATAGTTTCCACCAATATTGACAAAAGCTGCAATCGGCCTCGTTCCGGCCGCTCCAAAATAGAGTTGAAGCCGCCGAGTGACATTCTTCTGCAGATCGGCCTCAAACAGCAACGGGATGCCGGAATGCTTGATCTTGTCGAGAAGGAGAGTTCGCAATTCTGGTTCAAACTCGTTCCCGACATCATCGGCCCCACCGAGAGAGACCGCAATAGGAAGACGGTTGAACACGCCTGCGCTGTTGAGCAGATCGAGGATGTCAAGGAGCGTCATCTCTGTCCGCGTGGCTCCATACGACGATGAACCGAGCGACACAATCAGCAGCGGTGTGACGCCGAGTGCTTCAGAAGCCGCCAGAGTGGCAATGGCCACTGAGGGAAACGATCCCGAACAACCCACAGCGATCGTGTCACCCGTCTTGACTCCGGCTTCTCGAAGGAGCTGAACCATCAGTCCGGCAATTGCCGGATTCGTCGTCGTCCGCTTCGCCTCGAGGTTTCCGAGCGTTGTCGTGAGCTCAGTATACTCGTCGCCGATGAGTCCGGTGTGGTTCGGATCCAGAGCATCATCAAAGCGAAACCCTTTCGACAGAAAGCCGGCCCTCACAACATCGATCGCCTGCTCCATTTTCTTCGCGGCCAGCATCGGCACGCTGTTCTCTGGAGGCGACGCAGGCGGCATGATCCATTCGACAGCGGCAAATGCGACGAGGCTCAGAACACCGCACAAAACCAGCACACGTGTTCGAGGATCGTTCTGTGCTCTTCGAGACCAATGAGTAGTCATCTGCTTAGGCTGGAGCTACAGAAAAGTGAGAACTACACGTAAAGTCGTCAGTCTGAACGCCTGCCCCACTTTTGTCTTTCAGGAGCCGCCTATGCGGCAAGGCCAAGCAGTTTGCCAACGAGGTACGCAGCTATCGTGACCGTGATGAGAGCGCCGGTCGTGGGCAGCATGCCCTGCTTTTCGAAGTTGTTTGCTATCAGGCCCGGGACAACCCATCCGATCACCCTGAATTCGAGCGCCGCCGGATGAACCATCGGAAAGAGCTGAATCCAGGCGTACGCCCAGAGCGAACCGACCAGAACCATGAACACGAACATTCGACGGCCGAAGATGATGACGTACTGAGAGAGAATTCTGTAACAAACCAGAGTGAGCAGTGCAGCAATCAGAGTGCCGGCGAGACGTGTTGGCTGGTTGAGGAACAGAATCAGATAACTGGGAACAATAAGTCCACCGGGGGAAAAGCCCGTCGCACCGGCGAAGAGAAGAGATGCAATCAGCGCCAGGAACACCATTTCAAGTTCCATATGCTTCTCCCCCCTGGTTCCAGTATTCTACAAGCCGAGCTCCGATGCCACCGATGTTCCCGAAACCGAAGACCACCGATCGGTTATTCACTTGAGATCCTATGGAGCTCATGATTGCTGCCGGATCATCAGAGCGGAGGACCTTTGCGTTCTTGATCTTCCTTGTCGTTGCGCGGGCGTGGCCTCCCACAACGAAGAGTTGCCGAAATTGAAGCGCGTTCTCACCTCGCAGGGACTCAAGCCACTGGAAAGTCCGATCGGCTCTGTCGCTGCGCAGGTGCAGCAGCCCCGTGTAGGACGCGGCGACATCGGTGAGTGCAGTGCGGGTCGCATCGTACAACTGCCGGGTGGATTCAGGATCGTTGGCCGCGAATGCATTCACCACGAATATCTCCTTCCCGTCGATGCTGTACATCCAGATCTTGAACTCGCCGATGTCGTACACCGCCCGATTCATCCCGCGTGCAATCACGTCATCGGGAATTCCGATTTTCCGGGCCGCAGCGGTCACCAGATCGTAGTTGGCAGAAAGCGCCGCCCGGCCGGGACGTTGTTTGTCCAAAGCGAGCGAACTTGCAGCTCCGGCCGGCGATGTATGGAACCGGAAATTTGACTCCGAGGATGTCGACGATCGCATGAGATCCCGATACTCGCCGGGCAGAATAACCTCCGCTCCGGGAGCGAAATCGAGCGCTAGCACACGCGCTATCTCCCCCTCGGTCTCCCCCATCGCATCTGTATGGTCCCGGCGGACATTCGTCAGCAGGACTGTGTCTGGCTTGAGGATTCTCTGCGATTCAACCAGATGGTTGGCGGGATGAACGCTCATGACCTCGACGACAAGGCAGTCGGCGCCAAGGGAAGCAGCTTTCTTGAGCGTCTTCTTCTGCTCCAGAATAGAAACCATCCCGCGCCTTGGCACAGCGTGAATGGTTCCATCGGGATACATGTATTGAGCCTGCGAACCGGTGGTCTTTGCGAGGACTTTTCGTCCGCTCTCGCGGAGCACGGAGGCGAGCAGTCTCACAACACTCGACTTGCCCCGCGTTCCGGTGACAGTGATAACCAGAGGCACCTTCCTACGAACGCGATCGAGCGTTATGCGTTCATACAGAAGGTAGAGAAGAAACGCGGTCAGCGAGAGGACGAGAATTGTCACGATCTGTTCTGTGGTGTGAAAATCAGTAGCTTCGTGATTCAAGTAATAGAACTCAGAGCACACAGATTGCTACAAGATGACCACAGATAAAATACTTAAGTTGAACCGTTCAGTCTTCTGTGAAAATCAGTAGCATCAGTGTTTTCAGCCTGCCCCGCTACGCGGGGTGTTCTATTAAGAGCCCAATCGTGGTTCATGTAATAGCACACCCGCCTGCGCTTCGCTTCGGCGGGCAGGCTGAGTACACAGATGTTACGAGATGTACACAGATAATGATTTAGATGAATGGTTCAACCATCTGTGAAGATCAGTAGCATCAGTGCTTTCAGCCTGCCCCGCTACGCGGGGTGTTCTATTAACGGCCCAATCGTGGTTCGGGTAACAGCACACCAAGGCGGCAAAAACCAGCCGAATGAAGCGGCAAGCAACGTGAAGCAGATCCGACGTGCGTGCTCATTTCCAAAACTTCAGTCCGCCGGAGCCCCGGCCGGCACTTCGGGCGGCGGCGGACGGAATCCATCGATTACTGTTCATCTCATAGAGCCCCATACCGGCAAAGTACAGGAAACCGAAAACGATCACTCTCTGCGGCTCCACCTCCCAGAGGCCGTCTCCTGTAAATCCCTGCAGGCTCACCACTTCTTCTGTGATGCCAAACGAAGGCACCGGAAGGAACACCGTCAGGCCTGCGCCCACAACATAAAGAAAAATCGATACCCCCCAAGAATTCTGCATCATCGTCTTTTCTTCGCCGCTGGGCGCCTTTCCCATCAGAACGCCAAGCAGGCGATTCAACGTTAAGCCCCAAAACGCGGCCAGCGGCCACCACGTTTCGAACGCCAGCGACATTCCTCCGACAAAGAGCGTGTAGAGGATTCCGAGCCCGGCGATGACTCGTACTTTCTTTTCGCGCGGAGCATCTCCAATGATCACATTCTCCATGAACGCCGATGAGTGCACATTGATGAACTCGAGCAACATGAGGAGCGTGAGAGAAGAGACCATTTTCGCTTCGATGGAGGTGGGGGCAATCCATGTCAGGAAGAACAACCCGCTGAGGATGAAGTTTGGAACGGAGGAAATGAAATCCACCAGCGAGAATTCCGGCTGCTGAGTACGCAAGGGTTCTCCGCCGCTCATGGCAGAAGCGCCTCCACGTATCGTGCGATTGCAGCCGACGCCGTCAGAGCCGGGGACTCCATCCCGATCAGGTTGATGAATCCCTCCAATCCTCTCTCCTTTTCGTGAACGATCACCCAATCCTTCTCCGGCTCCCCTTTCCTCTGAATCTTGGGCCGGAAGCCGCTCATGTCGGGCGCGAGATCATCATCCGTAATGGAGGGAAGAATCCGACGCACTGATTCGCCGAATTCGTTGCGCTTCGAATCGTCGACCCGGTAGTCGAACTCTTTTTGATCCTGGTATTCCGTATCCGGACCGAACCGCAATCTGCCTCCGAGATCAAGTACAACATGGACGCCAAGCGTTTCCTTGTTCGGCATCGGATACACGAGACGCGAAACAAGCTTCGCCTTCGACGAGGCGACTGAGAAGTACGATCCTTTGGCGTAGACCATCCTGTACCCGGCCTTGTCGATATCGATACCCGCCAATTGAGCAATCCGGTCCGAGTACAAACCTGCAGAGTTGATGACCAGCTCACTCGTGACGGTGGAACGCTGCCCGCCTTCACTCACGGTGATCGCATAACCATCATTTGTCTTTTCAATCCCCACAACCTCGCATTGATGCTGAACCGTCACGCCGTTGTTCACTGCGAGATGATGATAGCAATCCATCAATTCATGGGCGCTGACAATGCCGGTCATCGGAGAATAGATCGAGCCGACGGTATTGATGTGAGGCTCGAGTCTGAGCGTCTGCCGGCGGTCGAGTATCTCGAGTCCAACGCCATTTGTCGTTCCCAACTGGTATACCGCATCAAGCTGACTCAGCTCCTTGTCGTTTGTTGCCGTAATAAGCTTCGTCAGCTGTTTGTGCCCGACATTGTACTTCCGGCAGATCGCGTACAACTCATCGCGTCCTTCAAGACAAAGCCTCGCCTTCAACGAACCGGGTTCATAGTAAATGCCGGCGTGGATTACCTCACTGTTCCGGCTTGACGTTTCCATCCCGAATTTTTCGTTCTTCTCGAGAATAACGACGCCCTGCCGCTTTTCGGAAAGCCGTGCGGCGATTGCTAGTCCGACAACTCCAGCCCCGATGATCGTTATCTGGAAATCTGCCATTGAAATTGCCTGCCACTGGATATGAACATCCGTTGCCGGAAATAATACCAAAAAGGCCCCTGAAAGGACAGTCCAAAGAGCACTGTACCACCACGTCATTCCAATATTCCACAATCCGAACGTCGTCTGATCCATCATTTCATTGTTCCAACACCGTATCTCCTTTTCTACACTCGCGCCCTATCCCCACCTCTTTCCCTTTTTGCCTAATCATTACTACCTTCCTGCCACCATCCAAACACACCTACAGGGAGGTGTCACATGATCCAGGAAATCACCGCAAAGAAACTCAATTCCAGACAATTCATCGACGAGAAGGTAAAGGAGATTCAGTCAGCCGTCGGCAGCGAAACAGCCATCAATGCGCTTTCCGGCGGCGTAGATTCTTCTGTCGTGACGATGCTCGGCCACCGGGCGCTTGGGAAGAAGCTGCGAACAGTGTTCATTCAGAACGGCCTGATGCGGGAGGGGGAGCCCGAACGGGTAGCCCGCTTGTTCCAGAAGCTGGGGGCAGCTGTCGAAATCATAGATGCCCGTGACGAGTTTTTCGCCGCCCTCAAGGGGATAACGGATCCGGAGATGAAACGAGAAGCGATTACACAGACGTTCTACCGCAGTGTCTTCGGCCGGATCGTCAGAGAGAGCGGGGCCAAGGTCCTGCTGCAAGGCACCATACTCACTGACGTCGATGAAACCGTGGCAGGAATCAAGCGACAGCACAATGTCTTCGAGCAGTTGGGGATCAATCCCGTGACAACATTCGGTTACCGCATCCTCGAACCGCTCATCCAGCTTCGCAAGGACGGCGTTCGCAAGGTCGGCCAGGCGCTTGGACTTCCGTCCGAGGTCTTCAAACGGATTCCCTTTCCCGGACCGGCTCTCGCTGCACGTGTCATCGGAGAAGCGACACCGGACCGGATCGAAACCGTCCGAAAGGCGACCTCGATCATCGAGCGCGTATTGAAAGGATCGAGAGCATTTCAGTACATGGCCATCCTGCACGAGGACCGTGTTACCGGCATGCGCGAGGGCAAACGCGAATTCGGGCAGCAGATCGAGATCCGGTGCTGGGACAGCATCGACGCCCGCACGGCGACTCCGACGAAGCTCCCCTTCAAGACACTTCAATCACTCGCTCGGGAAATCACCCGCAAAGTTCCGGGCGTCGTCAGCGTAACCTACAACATCGCGACAAAGCCGCCTTCAACCATCGAGGCAGTCTGATCATCAACTCGGAGATTCACATGAAAGCAACACCTGGTCCCCGATTGCTGGTGCCGCTCCTGGTCCTCGCCGTGAGCGTTCTCTTCGGCGCGGCGTGGACACAGGCATCAGCACAGAATTCGTCCCTCGACGACAAGGTGCGGAAGTTCCTTGACAGCCACAGAGGCGAGTGGCACGATATGAACATACCGACGAGCGACGGCAAACTCCTCTACGATCTGATCGTCAAGAACAAATACAAGAAGGCGCTCGAGATCGGTACGTCGACGGGACACTCTGGCATCTGGATTGCCTGGGCGCTCAGCAAGACAGGAGGAAGGCTGATCACGATCGATATCGACGAAGAGCGGCACAAACTGGCGGTGGCGAACTTCAAGGAGTGCGGGCTGTCTGAGTTTATCGATGCCCGGCTGGCGGACGCGCACGACCTGGTCAAGGAACTCAAAGGACCGTTCGACTTCGTCTTCAGCGATGCCGACAAGGAATGGTACAAGCAGTACTTCATCGATGTTGCACCGAAGCTCGAGGTCGGGGGATGCTTCACCTCCCATAACGTGTCCGGCCGACGCCGCGGCTACGGCGGGATGGGCGAGTACGTGGAGTACATTCTCAGCCTGAAGAACTTCGAGACGACGTTCAACAACGACGGCGGCGGCGTGGCCATCAGCTACAAGCGGGCCGAGAAATAGACGACCTTTGGAGACGACCTGTCAGGCTCTCACAAGCTGACAGGTCTCTTGTATTCTACACATGATGTAACCCGCCAGGATAACACCGTGCAAGAGAATTCGACCACATCGCTGGAACGGAAGCTCGGACTCTTTTCCCTCACCAACATCGTGGTTGCCAACATCATCGGCGCCGGGATATTCACGACATCCGGTCTGTTGATGAACGACCTGGGCAATCCCGTTCTCATGATCGTGCTCTGGATCGTCGGAGGCGCCATCGCCCTTTGCGGCGCCCTCTGCTACGGCGAGCTCGGGGCGGCAATCCCCGAGGCCGGCGGAGAGTATGCGTTTCTATCAAGGTTGTATCATCCACTCTTCGGATTTCTGAGCGGCTGGGTTTCCTTCATCGTCGGTTTTTCCGCTCCGATCGCCGCCTCCTCGATTGGATTCAGCGAGTACCTGACCCGCGCTTTTCCGGCTCTGTTCGACTGGACGACACGCCTCGGCGTGACGAATCCTTCCCTCTCGAAGAACATTCTCTCAATCCTTCTGATTGCGATCTTCACAGTAGTCCACCTCCGTGGAATTGACTTCGGCGCAGTGATTCAGAACATTCTTACGACGCTCAAGGTCGGATTGATCGCAGTGCTCATCCTGATTGGGTTTGCGTTCGGCAACGGAGATTCAAATCATTTCACCATGGGAAGCAGTGTACCGTTCGATTTCGGGAGCTGGAAGACGATCGGCCTTTCCCTCCTCTGGATCATGTTCGCCTACAGCGGCTGGAACGCATCCACGTACGTCGGCTCTGAAGTGAGACGCCCTGAACTCAATATTCCCCGTTCGTTGTTCATCGGAACCGCCGTGGTCGCCTTCCTCTATCTCGGTCTGAACGTGCTTTATGTGTACGCCATTGATCCGGAGGCCATGAAAGGCGTCATTTCCATCGGGGGAATGGCCATGGGGAATCTCCTTGGCCGGGGCATGGAAACGCTGTTTTCTCTGCTGATCGCCTTTGCGCTCCTGTCGTCTCTCAGCGCGTTCATCATTCTGGGTCCAAGAGTGTACTATTCAATGGCAAAAGACGGATATTTTTTCAGATTCGTCTCCGATATCAGCCCGCACTATCGGGTGCCGGCCAAAGCCATCGTCCTTCAGGGAGTGATCGCCTCGATCATCGTCCTGTCCGGCACGCTCGATCAGATCCTGACGTACATGGGATTTTCCCTCGGCATCTTTCCTCTTCTCGCAGTATTCGGTATTTTCCGGTTGAGACAGCTGGGGAAGAGCCCACGCCTGCTGCCCCTGTATCCATTTGTTCCGCTCTTCTATTTGTTTTTCGGAATCGCAATGCTGCTCCTCTCGTTCTTCGAGCGGCCGACAGAGTCTTCAATCGCGATCCTCACCGTGCTGGTCGGAATACCTGCGTTCTATCTGTTCAGGCGCAGATACTCCGAAGCGGCGGCAGCCCCTTCAGCATAACAGGAGAACACCACCATCACATGACCATCGCTCTCATCCAACAGCACGCCATGACCGACAAATCGTCAAACGTCAAGCGCGGACTTGAGGCCGCCGAGGCAGCCGCGAGGCAGGGAGCAAAGATCATTTGCTTCGCCGAGCTCGCATTCGAACCGTTCTATCCTCAGGACCGGGCGATCGGCGATGTATCAAGTCTGGCGGAGGAAATTCCGGGGCCCACGACAAACGCTTTTACCGATCTGGCTCGCCGGTTTGGCGTCGTCATCGTCCTCAACCTCTTCGAGCGCGACGGCACGCTCACGTATGATACATCTCCGGTGATTGACGCGAACGGAACCATTCTCGGCAAGACGCGTATGGTTCACATCACCGACTATGCGTGCTTCCACGAACGTGGATACTACGCACCAGGAGACAAAGGCGCTCCCGTGTACAAAACGCAAGCCGGAAGAATCGGCGTTGCCATCTGCTACGACAGACATTTCCCCGAGTACATGCGCGCACTGACCCTTGCAGATGCTGAACTCGTTGTTGTGCCCCAGGCCGGCTCGGTCGGTGAGTGGCCCGATGGTCTCTACGAAGCAGAGATGCGGGTGGCCGCGTTCCAGAACGGATACTTCACAGCTCTCTGCAACCGAGTAGGGAAAGAGCCGAAGCTTGAATTCGCCGGTGAATCGTTCGTGTGCGACCCCCTGGGCAACGTGATCGCCCGGGCAGCCAAAGGGAGAGACGAAATCCTCTTCTGCCCTCTCGACCTAAATCTCATTGACCAATCTCATGCCCGGCAGTTGTTCCTTCGCGACCGACGCCCGGATGCGTACGAATCATGGAGAAGATAAGTGTCTGATTTTGACATCATCGGTCTTGCCGTTTCGCTCTCGCTCGACGCCAGCGCCGTCTCGCTTGCGCTCAGTGCAGCCGGCCATTTGGACAACGTGCGGGCCAAATTCAGAATCGCGTTTCATTTCGGACTCTTTCAGTTTCTCATGCCGTTGGCGGGATGGGCACTTGGCACCCGTCTCGAGCCGTACATCGCCGCATTCGACCATTGGGTGGCCTTCGGACTCCTTGTGCTCGTGGCCGTGAGGATGATCCTCTCGGCGCGCGAGACCAGTCCGGCATACATCACAGGCGATCCCACACGCGGCTGGTCACTCATGACGCTGGCGACAGCGACAAGCGTCGACGCTCTTGCAATCGGACTCGGACTCGCCGCCTTCCGCATCTCGGTTTGGTACCCGAGCGTGATCATCGGCCTGATAACACTCGCGATGTCCGTGATCGCGATCCGGCTTGGCGCGAGGGCCGGACAATGGCTTGGAACACGCGGTCAGATCGCCGGCGGTATTGTGCTCATATTGATTGCTTTGAAAATTGTGGCGTCACACACATTGTAGTCCTATACCGCGTTTCCGGGAAGCAACTCAAAACCACTCACCCAAAGGCGCTAAGCCGCAAAGGGTAGAAAAGAGAATCGACCAGCGTTTGCCCATGGACCTGGCGTTAGAGGTAGAGGTCCAACGGCTCCGAAAGCAAGTGGCTCATCCGCTCAACTGAACAGACAGTCCATCTACAGCGCAGGACACTTCTACCGGAACTTTTGAGCTTGATGACACATTCTTCGTTGAATTCAAGAAGTAGTGCACCATGCGAGCGACTCGGCACATAAGCGCAATTGAACGTTGTGTCCGCAGAGTGCGGGACTTCGAAGCAGACCGGTCATCGGAACAAACACGGCTATTTCCTTCTATTGCGCCAAGCCAAACCAGGGTGTACCCTAACAGAAGCTCGAACCTCTCTGAACTCCTCACCAAGGTCTTCTTGCGATTCTTCGCGGTCATTGCGGTTAGACCCAAAAAGTCAGGCACGATAACGATTTGACTCGTTCCGCATTTCATCGCTCACGATGAAGGAGCCTATCATGGTTGAATCCATCCAGTTCAAACTCAACGGCGAGCCCGTCGAGATCGACGTCGATCCGGATCGCATGCTCCTCTGGGTCCTTCGTACCGACCTTGCCCTCACAGGAACGAAATACGGCTGCGGCGAGAGCCACTGCGGGGCATGCACGGTCCTCGTCAACAATCTCGCTGTGAAATCATGCTCAACCCCCGTCAGGTACGTCAGCGGCCGGGAGGTCGTGACGATCGAGGGCCTGGCCGGGAACGGCAAGCTGCACCCCCTGCAGAAGGCGTTCATGGACCATGACGCCCTTCAGTGCGGGTATTGTACCCCGGGGATGATCCTGGCCGCGTATTCCGTCATCAGGAAACATCCTCATCCATCCCCAACGGACATCGTCGAAGGGATGAATGACAACTTCTGCCGCTGCGGCGCTCATAAGCGAATCATTGAGGCGATCCAAACCGCTGCGAAAGAGATGAGAGGAGGGCGCTGACATGAACAACAACGAGAGAACAGGATTCGAATTCCTCGAGAATTCGTCCGACCGCCAGATCACACGCCGGGATTTTCTGAAATCCGCCGGCGGAGGTATCTTCATCCTCTTTACAGTCACCGATCCTCTCATCGACATGCAGGAGAGACAAAACCGGCCTCAGCGCGGACTGCCGGCTGATTTCAATGCATTCCTCAGGATTAGCGAAGATGGCCGCGTCTCCTGCTACACCGGAAAGATCGAGATGGGTCAGGGCGTCATTACTTCCCTCGCTCAGATGCTCGCCGACGAGCTCGATGCGCCCCTCAAATCTGTCGAGATGGTCATGGGCGACACAGACGTCTGCCCATGGGACATGGGCACATTCGGTTCGCTCACGACGCGGGTCTTCGGGCCTGCACTCCGGGCCGCTGGCGCCGAGGCACGGCTGGCGCTGCTGGAGCTTGGCGCAGAATACCTGAAACTGCCGCAGAGTCAACTGGTGACACTCGACGGTTTTGTCGTCGACGCAACCAACCGGCAGACGAAGGTCTCATATGCACAGCTGGCAAAGGGGAAGAAGATCGAACGCCGCTCCACCGGCAAGGCTCTTCTGAAGAAACCGTCCGAGTTCAAGGTCATGAACAAGGCTCTCACACGGAGGGATGCCGAGGATAAGGTGACAGGCAAAGCACAGTTTGCGGGTGACTTCCGGTTTCCGGGCATGCTCTACGCCAGACTCGTTCGGCCTCCCGCGCATGGGGCAAAGCTGTTGGATGTTGATCTGTCAGACGCGAAAAAGGTCGACGGCGTACGCGTGGTGCAGGACAAGGATATAGTCGCTGTTCTTCACAAGTATCCCGACATCGCCGACCAGGCTCTCGGCAAAGTCAAGGCAATGTTCGACGTGCCGAAGTCCGATATTAACGACAAGACCATATTCGATCATCTCCTGAAGGTCGCTCCCGAAGGAAGGATCGTCCAGAAAGAAGGAGACGTGCAGGCCGGTAGGGCACAGTCGAGTGCGCTGGTCGACGGAACCTACTACAATGACTACGTCGCTCATTCGCCGATGGAGCCGCACACTGCCGTCGCGACGGTCGACGGTGACAAGGTCACGGTGTGGGCCTCAACGCAGAATCCATTTACGGCAAAGGAGGAAATTGCGAGGGGCCTTGGAGTACCGTCGGAGAATGTTCGCGTCATCACTCCGTACGTTGGTGGTGGATTCGGTGGCAAGACCAGAAACCTGCAGGCGGTGGAAGCTGCCCGCCTTGCGAAACTGACGGGGAAACCGGTGCAGGTCGCCTACAATCGGCAGGAGGAATTCTTCTACGACGCATTTCGACCGGCTGCGATTGTCAAGATATCATCGGGAGTATCAGGATCCGGCATGATCAGCATGTGGGACTATCATGTTTATTTCGCCGGTGAGCGCGGATCTCCCCACTTCTACAACATCCCTCATCACAAAACGACAGCATACAACTCGAGCTGGGTCGGAGCCGCGGGCTCACATCCGTTTGCGACGGGCCCATGGCGGGCGCCGGGAAACAACACCAACTCTTTCGCACGCGAATCGCAGATCGAAATGATGGCTGCGAAGGCGGGCATGGACCCGGTGGAGTTCCGGTTGAAGAATCTCACGGACCCGAAAATGATACGGGTGCTCAAAACCGCCGCGCAGAAATTCGGATGGAAGCCGGCGAAAGGACCGAGCGGCCGCGGATTCGGCGTCGGATGCGGAATCGACGCGGGGACATACGTTGCATCCATAGCCGAAGTCGCTGTCAACAGGTCTACAGGTCAGGTCGAGGTAAAACGTGTCGTCTGTGCCCAGGATATGGGTCTTGTGATCAATCCTGCCGGTGCAACCACCCAGATGGAAGGCTGCATCATGATGGGGCTCGGGTATGCATTGACCGAGCAGGTGCATTTCAATGGAGGAGAGGTACTCGATAGGAATTTCGACACGTATGAAATCCCCCGCTTCTCCTGGCTCCCCACCATTGAGACGGTCATCATCGAGAACAACGATGCCGATCCCCAGGGAGGCGGTGAACCGGCCATTGTCGTGATGGGCGCCATCATTGCAAATGCGATCTTCGATGCCACGGGCGTCAGATTGTACCATCTGCCGATGACACCGGAGCGCATCAAGGAGGCGATCGGGAGGGGCTAGCGGTCACCGTTCAAGAGCCGGTGTCAGGACTTTCGTCCTGACACTCCTCTACCCGAGTTGTCCCGCAAAGGGATCGATCCGAATGGCAGGGCTGAAGCCCGATCTGTTTGATTGTGGTATTCCCCGAGCTGAAGCTCGGGGCAACAGCCTGGCAGCTTGAGTGAAAACCCTTGATCTTACCACCCCTGCCCGCCTTGAGTGATGCCAAAAGCCAGGCGGGGATGGCACACACCGCGATACGGGGCCGCGCGAGCGGGGCATGCAGGCAGATGGTCACCGAAAAAGGAAAGATCGGTGAAAATCGGTGTACCATCTCCGCCACCCTTCCACGATCCCCAGGAGGCGGGCTGGCGTGGAGAACTCGAGGGCTATTGCTTTCCGTCAGGATCTCTAGAGATCGGTCCATTCTCATTTTCGACAAGTAGATATACTGCAAGTCATTACACTGCAATATGCTGTGAGCATATTTGAAGTGATTTTCAATTCACTTTTACTCATCTTCGCTACGAAGAGTCGATATCCGGGATGAGCCGACGATTCGTGCGTTCAAATGCATGACAAATCTGAACAAACTGGAGCAATGGATGTCCGAGTATAGACCGACAGAAGCCCGCTATGAATCAATGAAGTACATCCGGTGTGGACGGAGTGGCGTGAAACTCCCGGCGATTTCGCTTGGACTCTGGCATAATTTCGGCGGTGTTGATTCGTTTGACACCTGCCGCGCCATTCTCCGCCGTGCATTCGATCTCGGCATCACGCACTTTGACCTCGCGAACAACTACGGACCGCCTCCCGGATCTGCTGAAATGACATTCGGCAAAATTCTGCGTGAAGATTTTGGATCGTATCGCGACGAGCTCATCATCTCTTCAAAAGCCGGCTACCTCATGTGGCCAGGACCGTACGGCGACTGGGGGAGCCGGAAGTATCTCATCTCCAGCCTTGATCAGAGTTTGAAGCGTATGGGTCTTGAATACGTCGACATCTTCTATCATCACCGACCTGATCCCGAGACACCGCTCGAGGAAACGATGGGTGCCCTTGACCAGGTTGTGCGCAGCGGAAAGGCGCTCTATGTCGGTCTCTCGAATTATCCCCACGAGCTCACACGCCAGGCTCAACACATCCTGAGACGACTCGGCACACCTTGTATCATTCACCAACCCGTTTACAACATGTTCAACCGTTGGGTGGAAAACGGATTGCTGCAGACACTTCGGGAAGAGGGAATCGGTTGCATCCCCTTCTCCCCTCTCGCCCAGGGACTCCTCACAAACCGATATCTCGGCGGCATTACTCCCGATTCGAGAGCAGGAAAACCTCACGGCTTCCTGAGACCGCATCAGATCACGGACGAGAAGCTGGGAAAGGTGCGGCGCTTGAACGACCTCGCCCGGAAGAGAGGCCAGTCGCTCGCACAGATGGCGCTCGCCTGGGTGCTCCGATGTCCCGAGATTACCTCTGCACTGATCGGCGCCAGCACTGTTGCGCAACTTGAAGACGCTGTGGAAACATTGAAAAACGTTTCATTCACAAACGAGGAGTTTCAGTCGATCGAAAACATCCTCGCATAACCGCGTAACGGTTGCGGGGATCGGATGCCACCGTCATCCAAACCGCATTCGACATGACTCTGGAACAATCACATCATCAAAGGGAGAGCTGCATGGCTACGACGCTTGATAATCTGAAGGAAGCGTTCGCCGGCGAGAGCCAGGCGTATCAGAAATATTCCAGTTTTGCGAAGAAAGCCGAACAGGAAGGATTGCACAACATTGCGAAGTTGTTCCGCACGACGGCCGAGGCAGAGAAGCTCCATGCTGACGGTCACCTGAAGTCGATGGACGGCGTCGGCACCACAGCGCAGAACCTGCAAGCCGCCATTGAGGGTGAAACACACGAGTTCACCAACATGTATCCACCCATGCTCAAGCAGGCGGAGGCCGATAATCACAAGGCGAAGCGAATGTTCGGCTACGCGGTGGAGGCGGAAGCAGTCCATGCGAAGCTTTACAAAATGGCCCTCGAAGCGGCAAAGCAAGGCAAGGATCTCACAGGCGTCGATTTCTACCTCTGCCCGGTGTGCGGTTACATTGAGCTCGGCAAACCGACCAAGGAATGCCCAATCTGCAATACGAAGGCCGAGAAGTTCGTGCAATTCTGATCCCGGTGATGCGGGTCCCGCACCACCGCGGGACCCGCGCTCATGTCCAGGTCTCGTGATGCTTTCGTGGATCACAGGGTACTAATGCCGCTCCTCTGAGGCCCGCAGCTCGTTCCTCCATCCGGCAACATGAGGGAGTTCACATGGACGACAACGACAATGCACAATGGCTTTGCGACCGGTGCGGAACCCCGGTGCACGAGACAGCCGCGCATTGCCATGAATGCGGGGCGTTGTTTGACCAACATCTGTCGTGTTCCTGCCACCACTCCCGCGAAGCTCTCGGTGTCTGCATCATCTGTTCTCAACCATGGTGTACCCTGTGCGGCGGCTGGATTGATGAGAGGTTTCTTTGCGCCCGGCACGCCGGCTATGAGATTATCGAGAACTTGGCCAGGGTCTATGGTGATACCGATTTCGTGAGACTCCAATTCGCCCAGAAATGCCTTGAGCAGGCTGGCCTTCGGCCGTTTCAATTCTCGCTGAGGCAGGAGCCTGCGCACGGGGTGGGCTTCGGCTACCCGAATTTGGCTCATCGGGGCGGCGATCCACACGCCGTCTATGAATGGAAGATCATGCTTCCGTTCGATGAGGTCCTTCGGGGAGAAGAAGTCCTGAGGGAGCTTGACTTCATCGGAGAAACACGGACCTAAAGCGGCGGGAATCTGCCTGTCAATCCGGCCCCGTGGGCGAGGCTGTTCCCGGGCATCGGGAAAAAGTATCTGTTGCAGTCTCCTTTTCTCGCTTGAACGCAGGTCGATCATACGATCCCCGGTGGAATGGGGGGAAAAGAGACTCTGGCCAGACTCGTCGGACTGGATGAAGAAGTGTGCGTGATTGCCTCCAGCGGTTATTCAGAAGACCCTGTCATTTCATCGCCACGCGACTTCGGCTTCGCCTCGAGCATCCGAAAGCCGTACCGAAAGGCAGAACTTGTGGAAGCGATCAGGAAAGCTCTTGGCGCACGAAGAGATTAGAAACGACCAAAGATGTGTCTTCCTTTTCCAAAGAATTGTTGCCTTCGCCGTTCTTGCCTGCCCCGACGATTTTTGTCGGGGGCGCCTTGACGGTTATATTTTACCGCAAAGGCCGCCCGCCTGCCCCTTCGTATTCTCGAAGTCGGGTCCCGCTGTTCGGGATCCCGTAAAGCGGGACAGGCAAAGAGGCGCTTAGTTGATTTTTGAGATGATTGCTCGTGTGCCGTCTCTTAAGTTCATTGAATAAGTCCCGATAGGGACGACCCGTCTATAGCTCTCAATCGTAATAAGATCTCACCAAGCTCCGTCGGGAGCGGCCTGTGGATTTATGCAATGTACTTCCGAGACGCGACGCTAGAAATCGACAAAAGGAGTCCTGCCATGGCTGCCGAAAGAGAATCTGAACAACGATCCCGCAAATTCAATCGAAGAGATTTTCTTAAGAAAGGACTGACCGGCGGCGCGGCTGCGGCTGCTCTTCCCAGTCTCGCTGGCAGGGAAAGTCATGCTTCCCTCCTTCCATCGACCGTTCCAGCACCCTTCGAACTTGATGAGGTGACAATTGCCGATCTTCAGAAAGGCATGACGGTCGGAAAATACACAGCTCGCACTGTTGCGCAAAAATATCTCGCCCGCATCGCGGCAATCGACAAAAAAGGCCCCGCCCTGAACAGCGTCATTGAACTCAATCCGGACGCCTTGAAAATTGCCGATGAGCTTGACCGCGAAAGAAAGACCAACGGTGTGAGGGGACCGCTCCACGGAATCCCGGTTCTCATCAAGGACAATATCGATACTCGTGACCGGATGGCAACGACAGCCGGATCGCTGGCCCTCGTCGGCTCCAAACCGCCGTCGGATTCGTATATCGTCCAGCGATTGCGGGCAGCCGGGGCGGTGATTCTGGGGAAGACAAATCTCAGCGAGTGGGCCAATATCCGCGCCAGCCGTTCAACGAGCGGATGGAGCGGTCGCGGCGGCCTCACAAAGAATCCGTACGCTCTTGATCGCAACTGCTCCGGCTCCAGTTCGGGTACGGGCGCCGCCGTGGCTGCAAACCTCTGTGCCATAGGCATCGGTACCGAGACGGACGGTTCCATCGTCAGCCCCTCTTCGATCATGGGCATCGTCGGCATCAAACCGACGGTCGGTCTCGTGAGCAGAACGGGTATCATCCCGATCTCGCACAACCAGGACACCGCCGGACCGATGGCACGTACGGTCCGCGATGCGGCCATCCTCCTCGGCGCATTGACAGGAATCGATCCCGAGGATGCTGTGACAGCGGAGAGCCGCGGCCATGCCTTCCAGGACTACACACAGTTCCTCAACCCAAAGGGGCTGCAAGGTGTGCGCATCGGTGTTGTCCGGAGGTATTTTGGATTTCACGACGCGGTCGACGGATTGATGAACCGGGCGTTTGATGTCATGACGCAGAACGGTGCAACGATCGTCGATCCAGCAGATGTCGATACGCTCGGTCAGCTTGGCGAAGCCGAGGGGATCGTGCTGCAGTACGATCTGAAGGCCGATCTGAATGCCTACCTGGCCCGGCTTGGCCCTGACGCTCCGGTGCGCTCCTTGAAAGAGATCATCGAATTCAACGAGCGCAACAAGGAGAAGGAAATGCCCTATTTTGGACAGGAGGTGTTCATTAAATCGGAGGCACGGGGACCGCTGACTGACAAGGACTACATCGAAGCACGCGAGAAGAACCTTCGGCTTTCGCGAGCCGAGGGGATCGATGCAATCATGCAAAAGTTCGGTCTCGATGCTCTGGTCGCTCCGACAGAAAGTCCGGCCTGGACCACCGACCTCGTCACCGGCGATCATTTCCTCTGCAGCAGTTCGACGGCAGCAGCGGTTGCCGGCTATCCGAGTATCACCGTTCCGGCCGGCTTTGTGTTTGGATTGCCCGTCGGGATTTCGTTCTTCGGCCGGGCATGGAGTGAACCGGTCCTCCTGAAAATCGCGTACGCATATGAACAGGCTACGAAGCACCGAAAACGGCCCCGGTTCCTCCCAGTCACCGATGTCTCGACAGATACGAAGGAGATCTAGCGATGCAAAACAGAGCGATCAAGCGGGTCATTAAAAGCAAACCGACGCTTGAAGGCGCCGGCGTTCATTTGAAACGGGCATTCGGTTTCGGACAGACTGAACTCTTCGATCCATTTCTCCTTCTCGATGACTTCCGCGGCGATGATCCCGCTCTCTACATGAAGGGATTTCCCTGGCATCCGCACCGAGGGATCGAGACCATCACCTACGTCACACGCGGGACTGTGGAGCATGGCGACAGTCTGGGCAACAAGGGCGTCATCGGATCCGGCGATGTGCAATGGATGACCGCAGGGAGCGGCATCATTCATCAGGAAATGCCGAAAGGAGATCCCCAGGGTTTCATGTGGGGCTTTCAGCTCTGGGCAAACCTCCCCTCCTCCAGAAAAATGATGGATCCACGCTACAGGGAAATCAGTCATGATCAAATCCCCGAAGTCTCCCTGCCCGGCGGCATTACAATCAAGGTGATTTCCGGCACCGTCAACGGCATCCAGGGTCCCGTCACAGATGTCGTGATCGAACCGGAGTATCTCGACGTTATGATGCCACCGGACAAAAAGTTCGCGCACACCGTACCGGCGGGCCATACTGCTCTCGCGTACGTCTACGGCGGTGAGGCGTACTTCAGTGATGAGATGAACGCATTGGTGACCAACGAGCATCTCGTCCTTTTTGATGACGGCGGACAGGTCACCATCACGACAAAAGAATCGCCGGTGCGTTTCCTGCTCCTCTCCGGAAACCCTATTCGGGAACCGGTTGCCTGGTACGGTCCCATCGTCATGAACACGCAGGAGGAGTTGCAAACTGCACTCGATGAGTACCGGAACGGAACGTTTATCAAGAAGCCAAACAGCTAGGGAACAGTGATGCTCAAGAGAGCCAATTGCACCGCGAAGTTGATGCTCTGGTTCGTGGATTTTGTCGTGGCTGCAGCCGCGTTCGCCCCGGCGTCTGCATACGCTCAGGACCCCCCTGCCGAACTGATTCTCCTCCAGGGGCGCACCCGGATTCTGGCCGAGGAAAGCAGGCGAAATCCCGAGAACCTGCACATTCAGATCATGCTCGCCGAAGCGCAGATGCGATCCGGTGATCTCACTTCCGCGAAGAGCACGTTGAAATCGCTTGTCGATCGGCATCCCGGCTTCGTACCGGCCGTGACCAGTCTGGGGCAGATCCATCGCCGGATGTTTGAGTATCGTGACGCACTCCAATTACTCGACAAGGCCGTCGCGCTTGCACCGCGAGATTCGGCCGTCCGCGTTCTTGCGGCAGATATCGCATTAGAGCGAATGGACTTCTCCACGGCATCGGCTCTCTACGAAACGATGCTGAAAGAGAATCCCCGTTCTCCGCTTGCTCTGCATGGGCTCGCCTCAGTCGCCTATTGGGAAAACAGATATGACGACGCTGATCGGCTGGCCCGGGAGTGCCTGAAGGTTGACTCAGGCTTCGCCAGGGCCTGGCTGCTGATGTCATTCCTGCATCGCATCCGCCAGGAAAATCCGGAGTGGGCCGCCTGTGGTCGGCAGGCCGTAGCGAGCGATCCTCTCGACGATGAAGCCAGAGCCAACTACTTCAACATTCTTATCCGCGGCGAGCAGAAGGCTGCCGAAGGCTATGACCAGGCACGAATTGCCCTCAAACTCAATCCTTATAATCTCACCGCCCACAACTACATAGGCAACGGATGGAGCGCGCGTACCTATCCACCGCCCGCCCTCCCTCTCTCAGGAGGAGAAAGGAATCACTTCCTGGAGATCATGGCAATTGCCGACAGCTCGCTGGCAACGCACGACATCAAGAGCGCGTCGCGGGCCTACGACCTGTCCCTCGGGCTGCTCCCCGAGTACATTCCTGCCCTCATCGGCAAGGGAGCAGCGCTGTATTACATGGTCAACTATGATGAAGCGCTGCACTACTTTCTGAAGGTTCTCGACATCGATCCTGACTACGGCCTAGCGCACTACGGCGTAGCGATGTGCCTTCTTCGCAGGCGCGATGCCGTTAACATCGAACTCGAGAGACTCCGCGGCACCCGGTCAACTGATACTCCCGAGCCGCCTGCCCTTCGTGATGTGTTCACGAACTACACGCGCCTCGATCCTGAGATGCAAAGAATCATCCGCTCATCGGTCAAGCCCCTCCGGGCGTATCTTCCGGCCTTGAAGCGGGAAAAGGTCACGTTTCTCATCTTCCCTTTCCATCACTTCCTCTGGCAGGTTCCGTTCAACAAGAAATTGCAGGGAAAGAAGACGTTCGACGGACGATTGTGGGATGACGTCAAAGGATCGGGCGGAAACAACGCTTGTGCCGGTGAAGAATGGGAACGGGATGTAAAAAACTTCCGATTCAACGTGCTCACACACGAGTTCGCTCATCAGGTCCATGGATTCCTCCCGAAGGATCTCCGGAAAGAGATCACGCGCCTCTACACCTCGGCAAAAAAAGCGAGGAAGACTCTCGATTTCTATTCTGATGCCAATGAGAACGAATACTTCGCCGTTGGCGTCGAGGCGTACGTGTCGGAGTACAAGCTCGCTGATCAGAAAATAACCTACGGCCACACAAGATCGGAGCTCCTCCGGGTCGATCCGGACCTCCACGGGTTTATTGCCAGGTTGAATCAGCTCGCCTCATCGAAGAAAACCAAATGACGGCCCCGCAGAATGTCTCACCCGCCGAGGCTCTCGCCAGGTTGAAGCTCTATCGATATCCCGTCGCTATCGCGCTGGGGGCACTGGTTATCGATATCGTTGCTCGCGCGGTGACCAACTTCGACATGGAATTCATGCATATCTTCGAGGGGATTCTCTTCCCGACCGCGGCGATCGTGCTCCTTGCTGTATCCCGCACCGACCGGAACGTCTCCGACACCGTTTTTAGAGTTGACGTTTGGCTTGCACTGGCGCTTGGTCTCGGCGGACTTAGGTCAGCGCTCTGGGCCGCCGGCATGGATCCGTTTGAATCGAACGGTGTTACTTTTTTTCTTGGCGTTATCGCGGCACCGATCATCTTCTTCCTGCTGCGAAAACGTTCCTCATCCTGAAAATTCTGACATCGTCTTACTTCTCACCAACTTGAACCATCCGAGCGGTCACGTCTCACCAATATGAACCGCCTGAGCCCTTCCGTCTCACCCCCATGAACTACCCAAGCCCTTACTTTTCACCACCATGATTTGCCCAAGCCCTTACTTCTCACCACCATGAACTCCCCAAGCCCTCGCGTCTCACCAACCTGAACCATCCGAGCTCTTACGTCTTACCTCAAGGAACCTTCCGCGCATATTGACACTCCTCCCAATTAGAGTTACATTTTTTCGTCATCTGTGGAAGTCAGTAGCGTCAGTGTTTTCAGTGTGCTATTCAATGAATGACGGAGATTTGTGAGATACCAGGTAAAAAGGAAACAGCAGAACAGCAAGATGTGCCTGGTCTGCGGACTGAAGAATGCGTACGGCCTCAAAGGCTCATTCTATGAACTCGAGAACCAGGAGCTTCTGTATGTGTTCAAACCCTCTCACGAGCACCAGAGCTATCCCGATCGGCTCCATGGAGGCATAACAACGGCGGTGCTCGATGAAACAATCGGCCGGGCAATCATGACCCAGTACGAGCAGATGATCTGGGGAGTCACGGTGGAATTCACTACGAAATTCAAGAAGCCCATCCCTCTCAACCAGGAGCTGCGCGTGGTCGGCCGCATCACAAACGAAAACAGCCGGTTCTTTGAAGGGACCGGCGAATTGCGTTTGCCCGACGGCGAAATCGCTGCCACAGGCTACGGGAAGTACATTAAAATGCCGCTGGAGAAGATCGCCGAATTCGATGAGGCGGAACAGGAATGGAAGGTCGTCCCGAACAACCATGATCCGCAATCGTTTGAGATCTAGCCGTCACACCATCTATTCCGACGAGCTTGATCATCTGTGTGAATCTGTAGCATCTGTGTCATCAGTGTTCTATTCTGAGAGGATCGAATCATGAACCGTACCTGCACGCTACTCATAGTCCTGGTCTTGCTGGCCGTTGGAACCACCGTCGGTCAGCAGGAATTTCAATCCGACGTGATCACCGCTGCCGGCGGCGACATCACTATGACATTTCTTGGTCACGGTTCGATCATGCTCGCACAGGCGGGAAAGACCATCTATGTCGACCCCGTGCTGCGCTACGCAGATTTCAACCTCCTGCCGAAAGCCGACCTCATCCTCGTGACGCACGAACACGGGGATCACCTCGACAGCATCGCCATAGAAATGCTCCGAAAACCGACGACCTCGGTCATTCTCACCCAGGCGTGCGCTCGCTATGTGTCCGGAGGCACCGTCATGGCCAACGGGGACAACCGGACTGCTCAGGGAATCGGCATCGAAGCAGTGCCGGCATACAACGTCGTCCACAAACGGTCGAAGGAAATTCCGTTTCATCCGAAGGGCGTCGGGAACGGCTACGTACTCACCATCGGCGGAGTCCGAATCTATGTGGCAGGCGACACGGAGGATATTCCCGAAATGGCAAGGATCAATCGCCTCGACGTCGCATTCCTTCCCATGAACATCCCCTACACAATGACGCCGGAAATGGTCGCTTCGGCTGTGCGCAAACTGAATCCAAAAGTGTTCTACCCCTATCACTTCGGGAACACCGACACGGCCAAGATTCTCGACTTGCTGAAGAATGACAGGAACACCGAAATCCGGATTCGCAACCTGAAATAGCACCGTGCTCCAACCTGGTATTGAATCCAAGCCGCCGTCCCTCTGGCTGTGTTCCTCACCTGCTTGAAAGCGTGACACCGGAATACGCTGAATGCCCGCCAGCACACGCAGGCGGGCGAAACGACTGCTGACGTTGACACCATGAGACGGCGATTCGCGGAACGACAGAGTGAACATCCCGCTTATTCATACCACCGATCTCTACCATCCGCCTCAGGATCCCGATGATCATTTTGACCTGGCAACGGTTGCGGCGTTGCCGGAATTCGATCTTCTCGGTGTCGTGCTCGATGGTACAGAGAGATTCTTTCATGCTGCACCAAAGGGTGCCGACATCTCCCGAGATCCCGGGTTCGTACCGGTCACACAGCTCGCCGCACTCCTCGGACGCACGATCCCGGTTGCCGCAGGGCCATCTGAACATCTGAAACATCCCGGCGACACGGCAAGCGACCGCCCGGTCAGGCAACAGGCCGGCATCGAGCTGATACTGCAATTGGTGCAATCCTCCCCTCAGCCGGTGACAATCTCCGTCACGGGTTCCGCCCGTCCCCTGGCCGCCGCGTTCAACCGGGAGCCGGATCTCATGCGGAAGAATGTCAAAGCCGTGCTGCTCAATGCCGGCACTTGCGCCGGCACGCGCGAGGAATGGAATGTTGGTCTCGACAGGATCGCGTTCGCCGTTCTCTGGCGATCCGGACTTCCCATCCACTGGTACCCGTGCGCGACCGAAAAGGGGGCATTTGACGAAGCCTACGAGCGCGGCACGTTCTGGCGGACGACGCATCGTGATCTCCTTCGAGGTACGTCTCCGAGACTCGAGTCATGGTTCTGTTACGCACTCACGAGAAACAAGCGCGGAGACATCATCGGCGTGTTGGATGAAGCCTGTACCGGAGCAGCGTGGGAAGAACTTCTTCGGGAACAGAGAAATCTCTGGTCTACGGCATCGTTGATCGCGGCCGCGGGCCGGATGCTCGCACGTACTACCGATGGCTGGAGGTTCGTTCCGTCGAGTTGGGCACCGGATTCGGAATCATGGCCGATGTGGCTCGAGCCAATCGCTGCAACGGTATCGGACAAAGGTGTTGTCTCCTGGCAGCAGACAACGGAGCCCGCCTTCCACAGGATCTTCCGCCGGAAAGAAGGACGTGCATACGGAACGGCAATGGCAGAGGCGCTCAACTCCCTTTTCTGCTCAATCAGGTGCTAGTGCTAGTTCTAAAAAGTACTCTTGTGTTTCTGTTATTGGTTATCACCGCAGAGCCCTGCCCGACCTTACGTGTTCCCAAGTGGCAGGCGGGCGCAGAGGACGCGGAGCAACGCGGAGAACATTTCTAATTGTCCTCCGCGATCCTCTGCGGACTCAGCGTCTCCGCGATGAAAACTACAATATGACTTGTTTGAAACGGCACTATAACCCCGATACAGGCGCCAATCATGCACGAGAACGCCTTTGTCAACAAACCCGGACGACCAACCGAAGCCGAGCTCGCGCGTGCCCTCGGTCCGGCAAAACCCCTGTGGGACCGCATGATCGCCGCGGCAATGGATATGGATGTTCAGGACGAGAGTGGAAGTCGTACTCGCCCAAGTACGGCTGGACCCTGCGATTGAAGCAAAAGAAACGTACTATTCTCTATCTATCACGGGAATCCATTTCCCGATCACCAAGAAGAGAAATCCATGAGAAAGCCCTTGTTCATTGCCGTTGCATTGATGGTTCCCGCGTCGCTATTCGCTCAGAGAGAAACACCGTTGTTGAGGGATGAGGTTGCCGCAATCAAGAAGAAACTCGCGATTGCGCTCGACGCAGTCGGTCAGCCACCTGCAGGGTACTCGAAAGAGGGCGAGGATTTCAACCTCCCGACGGAAGCATACAAAGCGTCGGGGAGCGAGCTCTTTTCGGCAACACACAGCAGCGCTGAACGCAAGTTCGGATCGAAGAAAAGCCTCGACCGGTCGGCAAATGACATGGGAAAAGAGTATCAGAAAAAGATGGCAGAGGCCCAGGCCAAAGGTGACGTGCAGGCGATGACCAAGCTCGCTCAGGAAATGCAGCAGAAAGTCGGCCAACTCCAGGTTCAGACAGTGGCAGGATCCAAAGAGCCGATCAGGGTAAGTGTTCAATTCAACGTGGGCACGGGCACCACGATCGATCCCGACGCGGTCGTGTTTGAGGGAGCCGGCTTCATTGCACTGAAGCAGAAAGACGACGGCACGGAGGACAAGGGATCGGTGAGTGTTTTCTTTGACCCGGTAGCGCTGAAAGACACCAAACAACTCTCCCGCGCCGAGATTCACCTCCCCGCCAAAGGGACGTCTTCCAAAACAGCAATCTTCAATTCCATCGTCAGTCTGAGCGGTCCCATGGAAGCAATCGAGGCATGGGCAAAGACCATCGACACCAAGAAGATCCTCGCACAGATCGACGGCAAAATCTAATCGATCTCTTGAACGGAAAGAAACAGCCATGCTGGCCAAACTCAAAGAGTACATCGTGGTGTGCGTTCACTGCCCGAATCCTCTTCCCGCTCCGGAGCTCGCAACGCTCAGGGAAAGGATCGTTTCTTCACGACCGCATTATTGGGAAGAACTGGAACCAGGATACACCGCGGTCTACTTCGCCGTGAGGCGCGGCGGACGCACGAGGGGATTGAAACTGACATCGAGTCTCGGGACGCTGAAAAAGCCAGGGACGGAATTCAGCAAGATCGGCATTGCAAGATCCGTTGGGGAACTCATCACGGAAACCAATTGGTACGGAAAGATCATTACCGCGCCCTTCGGTGATGCGGTCAATCAGGCCATGAAGAAAGCCCGCGAGGACGCGGAGAAGTCGGTTTCGGACAAGTCTTCTGTGAATGACGCAGGAAGTTGAACCGGATCGCTCTCAATATCTGTTCCATCACGGGCTTCTTTCTGATGTTGACGGGAATGATGGCCCTCATTTCGAACCGCGGGCTGTTCTCACCTCACCCGGCGCTGATCACAGTCCAGGGAGCAGCCGTGGTATTCTTGATCTGGGCGCGGCGCACATTCGGGCTTCGGAGTTTTCACCTCGCGGCCAATCCGACCGCAGGCGGCCTGGTAACCTCGGGACCCTACCGATATGTCCGACATCCGATATACGCCTCAGCGCTCGCCCTGACCTGGGCCGGCATCGCCGGAAATTGGTCGGCTCCAAATGTGTTCTTCGGAATCATGGTCATCGGCGGAGCGTTCCTGCGAATCCTGTGCGAAGAACACCTTGTACGGATTCGCTATCCTGAGTATGATGCATATGCAGCAAAAACAAAGCGGTTGATTCCGTTTCTTTTCTAGAGGGTGTCTTCCTCGAGCAGACGAAGTTGCGATTCTGTGTGACCCCCACCGGCGGGAGGGCGTCAATGGAAAGGGTCATCGTCATGCGTTCCAGACTGGATATCGCGGCCACGATCGCCGGTGAAGCGATCGTTCCGATCATCATCACAGTTCTTCTGGGACTCCTCTTGTACGGGTTGACCCTTTTTCAGACCCACTATGCCGGATTCCAAATTGTCGTCGGGTCTGTGATCAGCTCCGTCTTCTTTCTCACACTCCGCATCAGCAGACGGGATGCCCTTGCCACGTTGTTGGTGTTGTTCGTTGCCCAGATGGGGCTCATCGTGCGGCCTCCAAGCCTGCTGCACTTCGGCGCCGGAGCTCTCTTCACCGCCTCGTACGCTGCAGCGCTCTACGTTTTCTACAAGGCGTTCTATCTCAGGACGATCGGACTCAGGCACCTCCATCCGCTCGTCCTGGCCACCATCTATCTGTTGTTCTCCCTCGCCGTTTCGACGATTCTCATCCTCGCCGGACGAATTTACCTGGTCGTCGAGGCTGTCAGACTCCTCCACGGGATCGAGACAAATGCCTTGCACAGTTTCGTGATCGGTCTCGGGACCGGCTTGGGTGTCTTCTTTCTCGATAATGGCATTATCAGGAAAATTCGGGCTTCTTTGGCTACGATTCGTTTGGCGTTCAAAGACGCGTTCCGGCAGTTCGAGAAAAATCTATAACTTTTGCTCCGAATTATCGTCTTTAGGGGTGAACCTATCCTCCGATCCACACCGGCGAGCCACTATGAGCAATACAACTTCTTCCGGCCCAAATCCGAATATCGGCAAGACAATTCTCGAAGACTTCCGGCGTGGCGACTATGAGCGGGATCTAAGACGCGATTTCAACGAGCTGAAGGAATTCATGCTCACGGAAGAACGCAAGAAGCGGCTTGCGGGAATGGGGCGGGCGAAACAGGGAATCTATGTGGCGTGGTGGTTTCTCGAGGGACTCATTCTCAAACTGACTCCCACCCGCAGGCTCCTCCTCCTCATCGCGTTTCTCTTACTCCTCAGCAACGTCAACAACAAGAACACCGGCATCGAACCGGCCCATATCATCGGAGCGCTCGTGCTCCTCTTCGTTCTCATGCTCGAGCTCAAGGACAAGCTCCTCGCCCATGAAGAGCTGGAAGCCGGTCATGCAGTACAGGACGCACTTACGCCGGAACGATCACCGCAAATCGACGGATGGGGCCTCTGGTTGTTCACCCGCTCGGCGAACGAGGTGGGGGGCGATCTGGTCGACTATATGAAGATCAGTCAGGAGCGCGCCGGCATCACACTGGGAGACATCGCCGGCAAAGGATTGCGGGCTGCACTCCTCACTGCGAAACTCCAGGCAACAATTCGCGCGCTCGCGCCGGATTTCGATTCTCTCGCTGATCTTGGCGGCAAGCTCAATCACATTTTCTGCAGGGACAGTTTGCCAAACCTCTTCGCCTCTGTGGTGTATGCAGAGATACAGCCCGGGCAGGGCCTGGTACGTCTTCTCAATGCGGGGCACCTGCCACCGTTGGTTTTCCGCGGCGGATCGATCGAGAAGACAGACAAGGGCGGCATGGCTCTCGGCCTGTCCCCTCAGGCGTCCTTCAACGAACAACATATCGGGCTCGGCACAAATGACATGCTTTTCGTGTACTCCGACGGACTCACGGAGGCGCAAAACGATCAGGGTGCATTCTTTGGCGAGACAAGGCTCCTGGAGCTTCTCCCTCAGCTTGCTCAATACCCCGCGCAGGTCATCGGAGAGAGGTTGCTTGCAGAGGTCGATCGGTTCGTCGGTGACGCCCGGGCGTTCGACGACATCTCGGTCGCCATCTTGAAGCGCCTCTGACCACAGCCTTGCGAAACTCCCGGATTCATTTTTCTGTTGTTCTATCTGCGTCGAATCCCCGCTGCACAAACCTTGTTGCGGTATGATTTCGGCCGACCGCTCACGCAAATGTCAGCTCCACCGTCCTTCTGGACGCACCCTGGGATAGAGAACACATGAGAGAGATCCGGGCTACAACAATTCTCAACAAGCAGAAACGTCGCGATGACTGGTTCCTCACGGATTACTCTGTCAATCCCTATTCCGGGTGCACCATCGACTGCTCGTACTGCTATGTGTACGGAAGCAAGTACGGCGCTCATGTTGCCGACCAGTTTTCGGTGAAATCGAATGCCGTGGAGTTGTTCGACCGTCAACTCCGACGGCGGGCAGAGAAAGGAGAATTCGGATTCATTGCTCTGGCGTCCGCGACTGATCCGTATCTTCATGTTGAAGAACGTCTCGGGCTCACACGCCGGATTCTCGAGATCATTCTCCGCTACCGTTTCCCTGTCACTATTTGCACGAAGTCGACTCTTGTCCGGCGAGATGTTGACCTCCTTCGCGCAATCGACGCGAGCGCAACGCTTCCGCCGAACTTGAAGGCGTCACCCGGCCGGGGAGCCATCGTCATGGTATCGATTTCGACGCTCGATGAACACGTCGCGGGGCTGCTCGAACCGGGGGCAGCGAGCCCGCTCGAGAGGCTGGAGACCGTGAGCCACTGTGTGTCAAACGGCCTCATGGCGGGAGTGGGGTTCATTCCGGTGCTCCCGCTTATTTCCGACTCCGATGTCCAGCTTGAAGAGATGATACGGAAGGCGAAAGAATTCAGTGCCCAGTTTGTCTTCGTGGGCGGACTGACGTTGTTCGGCGATCAGACATCTGATTCGAAAACCCGGTACTTCAGGTTTCTTACGGTGCACTTCCCACACCTGGTGCGCGAGTACCAATCGATGTACGGGGAATCCTTCGCCCCGCCCAGGCATCATCAAAACAGACTTGAGGCAAGAGCCCGCACATTGTGCAACCGTTATGGCCTACGCTACGGGATCCATTAATAGGAAGATCAAACGTGAAAACTGCCAGACCGAAAACACGGACGGAGCAACACTCGATCTCCACCCTGCTCGCATTGATTAGCCAGGCATACAACACCCGGGCCTGGCATGGGACCAAT
>Ga0233425_10002966_pt1:12500-32032 | contig 32032 bp, 28 predicted proteins | sample Watercolumn_Towu_2_FD_181712 | JGI IMG/M metagenome (GOLD analysis project Ga0233425, IMG submission 181712) | Freshwater microbial communities from Lake Towuti, South Sulawesi, Indonesia - Watercolumn_Towuti2014_140_MG | ecosystem: Environmental > Aquatic > Freshwater > Lake... | reverse complement strand
CGCCCACCCCTTCATCGCCAAAACCTTCGTGATCGCCGCCGTCAGCGTCGTCTTCCCATGATCAATGTGCCCAATCGTCCCCACGTTCACGTGAGGCTTCGTGCGCTCAAATACCTGCTTCGCCATGGATGGTATCCTCCTGCTGTGCGCGTCAGCGCACACATTCTAACAAAGAGTCAATTCGCCGCCTTGCGCTTGCCGCCAGGCAAAGATCGGCAGCGACAAACACAACAAATACAAAGCCCACGATCGGATTTGAACCGATGACCCCGTTCTTACCAAGAACGTGCTCTACCGACTGAGCTACGTGGGCGAACCGATTGCAGATTGCAGATTGATCACATCAAGATCACAAATCTGCAATCAAAAATCTGCAATCCGAAATCCAATTGGTGGGCAGAGAAGGATTCGAACCTCCGAAGGCGTCAGCCAGCTGATTTCGTCCCAACTACGGTTTTCACCGCTCCCGACTAATCGGGATTCGTGGGCTGGACTTTGTCATCATCCGGTCTGGATGCTTCCCGTCAAGTCTCTACACCTGCCCCGATCTTGTCAGGGATTGGCTCGGCGTTATCATCTTCCAGAGGTTTCGCCGAATTTGGGAAGTTATCACCTGTAGATTCCTCTACAGGGCTGCAATTATCGCCAGTGCTTGGAAGAAATTTGTGTTTGATCGCGCTAGCGATAGCCAAGTTGCCTTTTTGTTTGTTGTCCATACGGATTCCTTTCAGCAAACTTGACTACTTACAGTCAGCCCCCTTTGGCCACTTGGGTATCTGCCCATATTGATAAGGTATCGTGGCTGTCTTACAGCCACTAAGCCGACGGCCGGAATCGAACCGGCAACCCTCGACTTACAAGGTCGATGCTCTGCCGATTGAGCTACGTCGGCGCAGAGGAGATTATATCACACGAATCATCCTGCGCCAAAAACCACAGCTCGGTTGGCGTTGCGAATGGGCAGTATAGTCGCACCAGCCCTTAAAGTCAAATATCGGGGCTGATTCGCGCGGTGCGCCCGCGTTCGTCGTAGCTCATGGTTGCGAGCGCCGCATCCGCGCTTCTTGGGCCGCTTGCAGGACGATCGAGCCGGCCACGGCCGCGTTGAGCGACGCCACGCGGCCATACATCGGGATCGCGACCAGCCAATCGCAGGCATCGTGCACCAGCCGGCTCAGCCCCGCGCCCTCCGCGCCGACCACCAACGCCAGCGGCCCGGACAGGTCCGCGCGCGCCAGCGGCGTCGCGCCGGGCGCGGCATCCAGGCCGACGACCCAGAAACCGGCCTTTTTGAGCCGCTCTAGCGTCTGCGTCAGGTTCGTCACCTGGGCGATGCGCAGGTGCTCGACCGCCCCGGCCGACGCGTTCACCACCGCCGGGGTGATGCCGGCCGCCCGCCGATCGGGCAGGAGGACACCCGTGACGGCCATCGCCTCGGCCGTGCGCAGCAGCGTCCCCAGGTTCTGGACATCCTGCAGGTGATCCAGAATCAGGCACAGCGGCGCGTCCGCCGCGCGGATCGCCTGCTCCAGTTCCACATACGGGTAAAGGCCGGTCTCAGCGATGACGCCCTGGTGGTTCACCCCGCCGGCGGCATCCAACGCCGACCGGCCGACTTCGAGCACCGGGCAGTCGCGCTGCCGGGCCGCCGCGACGATTTCGCCGATGATCTCCGCCTGCTGTTGGACGCCCTGGCCGAGCATCACCCGATGCACGGCCCGCCGGCCCGCCCGCAACGTCTCCAGCACCGCATGGCGGCCATACAGGATTTCGGCGGCGCGCCGGGCTGCCGGCTTGGTGGATCTCTGCTGAGCCATCGCTACGCGGCTGTCTGCGCCTTCATGCGCAACCCACCGGCGCCTATTGCAGACGCCATGTGCTGCCCTGCGCGGCGTCTTCGACGATCACGCCCAGCGCCTTCAGTTCGTCCCGGATTTTGTCGGCCAGACCCCACTGCTTGGCCTTGCGCAGCTCCTGGCGGATCGTCAGGAGTAGGTTGACGAACGGCGCGATGGATTGCCCTTCGGCGCGCGGCGTCGTCAGCTCCAGGCCGAGCACCCCGCTCAACCCCCGGAAGACCGCCTGCGCTTCGGCGAACGGCTGGCCACCCACGCCGGCGTCGCGTGCGACATTGATCGCCCGCACCAGGTCGAACAGGGCCGCCAGCCCGCCAGCCGTGTTAAAGTCATCGTCCATGGCCGCTTCGAAATCGGCGCGGGCTTTTGCGACCTGGGCCCCGAGCGCTTCGACGGCCGAGCCAATGAGGGCGCCGCCGGTGGCCGGTCGTAGGGCGCCGCGGAGACGTTCCACGGCGCGTTCGCCGTCGGCGACCACGTCATCATTGAAGGCCAGCGGCTTCCGGTAGCCGCTCCCCGCGATCACCAGACGCAACACGTCGGCGCTGTGATGCGCCAGGAATTCCTCGATGGTGATCAGATTGCCCAGGCTCTTCGACATCTTCTCGCCTTTGAGCTGGAGCATCCCGTTGTGCAGCCAGTAACGGGCAAACGGCTTGCCGGTGAAACTCTCGGTCTGGGCGATCTCGTTCTCGTGGTGCGGGAAGATCAGGTCGTTGCCGCCGCCGTGGATGTCTATCTGTTCGTCCAGATGCAGCAGGTTCATGGCCGAGCATTCGATGTGCCAGCCCGGTCGGCCTTTGCCCCACGGGCTATCCCAGCTCGGCTCGCCGGGCTTGGCGGCTTTCCACAGCGCGAAATCCCCTTCGTCTTCTTTCTCTTCGCTGCTGGCGACGCGCGTGCCGGAAACGGCCGCATCGAGCTTGCGCCGTGAGAGCTTGCCGTAATCCGCATCGCTGCGCACGCGGAAATAGACATCGCCGCTCGCGGTGATGTAGGCGTGGTCGCCCTTCTCCAGCCCCGCGATCATCTGGATGATCTCGGCGATCGTCTGGGAGACGCGCGGAAGGACGGTCGGCCGGAGCACGTTCAACTGCGCCAGTTGCGCCTGGTATTTCTCGGAATACCGGGCGGCGATGGCCGCGGGATCCTCGCCAGTCTTATGGGCGCGGTTGATGATCTTGTCATCCACGTCGGTGAAGTTCATCACATGGCGCACTTCGTAGCCTTTGTATTGCAGATAGCGCCGGATGAAATCGAACACGATGGATGACATGGCATGGCCGACATGCGCCTCATCGTAGACCGTCGGTCCGCAGACGTACATGCGGACTTTGCCCGGCTCGATGGTCAAAAATGGCTCGGTTTCGTGGGTCAGTGTATTGTAGACAACCAGAGACATAGGTCAACCTTTCATGTTAGCGCGTCGGCGCGGCGAAGATCATGCGGCCGGCGTTGGTTTGCAGGACCTTGGTCACCGCCACCTCCAGCTCGCTATCCAGGTAGCGCCGGCCATTCTCGACTACCACCATCGTGCCGTCGTCCAGGTAACCCACGCCCTGCCCGGCCTCCTTCCCTTCCTGGATGACCCGGATCAGCAGCGTTTCACCCGGCAGCACGACCGATTTCACGGCGTTGCTCAGCTCGTTGATGTTCAAGACGACCACCCCTTGCAGGCCCGCGACCCGATTCAAGTTGTAGTCGTTGGTGATGATCGGACAGTTGAGCTGACGGCCAAGCTGAACCAGCTTGGCGTCTACCTGGCGCGCCCCCTCAACCTCCATATCCACGATGCGTACCGGCACCGGCGACTCTTTTTGCATCCGGTTCAGCATCTCCAGCCCACGCCGGCCCCGATTGCGGCGCAGGGTGTCGGATGAGTCGGCCACGTATTGCAGCTCGTTCAGCACAAAGCGCGGCACCCACACCGGCGTGCGGATGAACCCGGTTGTGATGATATCCGCGATGCGGCCATCAATGATCACGCTGGTGTCGAGCAACACGACATCGTTGTGCGGCGTTCTGTCTGCATCGGCGCCAAAGCTCACGGCCCCCGGCAACGCGCCGCCGCGCTTGCGGAACAGGTTGAAGATGTCCTGCTGGCGCAACAGCATGACGGTGATGCCCAAATAGGCCAGGATGAGCGCGGCCAGGGTCGGCAAGATATTGCCGAAGGGATAAGGCAACGATTGCAGAGGAATCGCGACGAGCGCCGCAATCAACAGGCCGATCACCAGACCGATCGTCGCGGCCAGGATCTGGCTCAGCGTCAGGTCATGCACCTCGCGGCGCAGCCAGGCCGCCGGGCGCAGCACGATCCATGGCGCCGTCAACGCGCCGATGACCCCGCCAACCACCGACAGCGGCAGAATCTTCTGCAGCGATTCCGCGGTGAGTTGGGCGGTGCCTGCCCAGATCGTCCCGATGAGCCAGCCGATAATGGCAAAGATAATAAGTCCAAGGATTCGCGAAATGGCATTGGCACTCATGGGCTTGCCCTCTTTTTGCTTTGGGGGTTGTCGCACACAACCCGATTCGAGATCAATGCTGATCAGACGCTGCACACCTCCGATTAGATGCCGTTTTCAGCACCTATGATACACCAAGTCAACCTTTTGTGCAATCCCTTATATGGAAAAAAAGAGAGCGGGGAAGCTCCCCACTCTCTCGGATAGCCCTACTGGGTGTCGTCTTTATCCGGCTCTGGCGACTTCCACGATCCGGGCGAAAGCCTGCGCATCTCGCACGGCCAGATCCGCCAGGATCTTGCGGTCCAGCCGGATGTCGGCTTGCTTGAGCGCGTGCATCAGTCGGCTGTAGGTGATGCCGTTCTGCCGCGCCGCCGCGTTGATACGGGCGATCCACAACCCACGCAGGTCGCGCTTGCGCTGCCGGCGATCCCGTGACGCGTAGAACAGCGACTTGAGCATCGCTTCATTGGCGCGATGCCACAGCAGATGCCGGGACATCCGCTGCCCTTTGGTGATCTTCAGAACTTTGTTGTGACGGCGGCGGAGAACCACTCCGCCCTTAGCCCGTGGCATGTTATGCTCCTTTCAATGGCGGCTGGTCGAGCCAGCACTTCGTGGTGGCCACCGGGCGCGCGCACGCGCCATGACCTACTTAACGTTGGGCGCCAGCCGAGAGACCTGCTTCTCGGCAGCCGGCGTTTCGATGACTTCGGTTTTGCGATAGCCGATCAACGCCCGCGCCGACTTGTTGCGGCGCAGGTGCCCGCGTCCCTGATGCCGGCAGACCAACTTGCCGGCGCCGGTGCGGCGGAATCGCTTTGCCGTTGCCTTGTGCGTCTTGATCTTAGGCACGGTAACTCCTCCTAGACAAAATGAAACGTAAAGCGTGCCACGTGAACGATTCACGCTTTACGTTTTGCGCAACTCACAGCAGACCTGACTGCCTGCTGGCCTACTTTTTGCCCGGACTCAACATCATGAAGAGATTGGGGCCTTCCATTGCCGGCTGCTGCTCGATGATCGCGGCGTCGCCCACCTTCTCGGCGAATTCTGCCAACTGCTCACGGGCAATCTCCGGATGCGTGATCTCGCGTCCGCGAAACCGTACGGTCACGCGCACCTTGGCGCCCTCTTCGAGGAAGGCAAGCGACTGGCGCACTTTCACATCCAGATCGTGCTCGCCTGTTCGGGGCCGGAGACGGATCTCCTTGACCTCGATCACCTTTTGCGCTCGACGCGCCTCGCGCTCCTTCTTCTGGCGTTCGTACTGGAACTTGCCGAAGTCAAGGAGGCGACAAACCGGCGGCGCCGCATTCGGCGCCACCTCTACCAGATCCACACCGCGTTCTTGCGCGAGGCGAATGGCCTCATACGTCGGCAGGATGCCGAGTTGTTGGCCCTCTTCGTCAATGACGCGCACTTCGCGCACGCGGATCATTTCGTTGACGCGAGTACTTTTCGCAGCGGTAGTAGTAGTCACTAGCCTCTTTCTCTGGATGATCGCCTGACCCCAGGCTGAACAGATCACAAGCGCCGGCCACTTCAGCCGGTTGCAGTCAGACCGAAACTATATCATAACGAGCGGGGGGTGTCAAAAATCGGGGACACCCCCGCTCCCACAACCGTACACGTGCCTGCCGCGCCAGGGCGCCCACGGGAGGATGCGCCCCCTACAGGTTGCTGGCCCGCGCCGCGATCCGCTCCTGGACCAACGCGCTGAATTGATCCACGGGCATGTTGTCTTGCCGGCTGCCGTCGCGCTTGCGCAGCGACACCGTGCCAGCGGCCGCTTCCTGATCGCCCACCACCAGCATGTAGGGCACTTTCATCAGTTGCGCAGCCCGGATCTTGGCGTTCATGCGCTCGGAATTGTTGTCCGCTCTGGCGCGCACGCCCGCGCCGGCCAGCCGTTCGGCGATTCCGGCCGCGTAACCGTTGTGCGCGTCGGTGATCGGGATCACCCGCACCTGTTCGGGTGCCAGCCAAACCGGGAAGTTCGCGGCGTAGTGCTCGATCAGGAAGCCGATCAGCCGTTCGTGCGTGCTCAGCGGCGCGCGGTGGATGCACAGCGGCGTCTCTTCCCGGCCCTCCGCGTTGATGAAGCTCAGGTCGAAGCGCGCAGGCACGGCGAAATCAACCTGATTCGTCGCGAGTGTGAACTCCCGGCCGATTGCGCTCCAGACCTGCACGTCAATCTTCGGGCCGTAGAACGCGGCCTCGTCCGGCGCTTCGACGAATGGCACGTTGCCGTGGATCATGGCGTTGCGCACCATCTCCTCGGTCTTGAGCCACAACCGCTCGTTGTCAACGTACTTCTTGCCGAGACCTTTCTTGTGGTACGTGCTCAACTGCATCACATAGCGGTCTATGCCGAATAGCCTGAAGTACGCCTGGTACAGGGCGACTACTGCCATGAATTCTTGCTCGAACTGTGCCTCTGAGCAATAGATGTGTGCGTCGTTCATTTGCATCGAGCGCACACGCAACAGACCGAACAACTCGCCGCTCTTTTCGTAGCGGTAGCACGTGCCGTACTCGGCCAGCCGGATCGGCATGTCGCGGTAGCTGCGCGGCTTAGCCCCGAAGATCTTGTGGTGGAAGGGGCAGTTCATCGGCTTCATGTAATAGCGCACCCCTTCCAACTCCATCGGCGGGTACATAGACTCGGCGTAGTACGGCAAGTGACCGCTCCGTTGGAACAGCGTCTCTTTGGTTAGATGCGGCGTGCGCACACGCTGATAACCGGCCTGTTCTTCCATCTCCTTCGCCAGCTTTTCCAGCTCCTCGATCAAGATGCCGCCATTCGGCAGCCAAAGCGGCAGGCCAGGCCCCACTTCGTCATCGAAGATAAAGATTTCCAGATCTTTGCCTAATTTGCGGTGGTCGCGCTTCTTCGCCTCCTCGAGCATCTGGAGGTATTCGGTCAACTCCTTCTTGTTGCGCCAGGCCGTGCCATAGATGCGTTGGAGCATCGGGTTGTGCTCGTCCCCGCGCCAGTAGGCGCCCGCCACCGTCATCAGCTTGAACGCGTCGGGCGGGATCTGCCCCGTATGATCCAGGTGCGGCCCGCGGCACAGATCCTCGAAGGTATCATGGCGGTAGGTGCTGATGACCACCGGCCCTTCCGTCTCGTTGCCGTATTCGTCAATACCGCCGCGATCCAGCCCTGCGATCAACTCCAGCTTGTACGGTTGGTCGGCGAAAATCTGGCGCGCCTCGTCGGCGCTCACCTGACGGTATTGGAATGGATGCTTGCCGGCGACGATCTGGCGCATGCGCTTCTCGATCTCGGCCAGGTCTTCGGGCGTGAAGGTGCGTGGCCGGCCCTGTTCATCGGCGCCCAGGTCGAAGTCGTAGTAGAAGCCGGTTTCGATCGCCGGCCCGATGGCGATCTTGGCGTTCGGATATATCTGCAACACCGCTTCCGCCATCACGTGCGCAGCCGAGTGGCGCAGTTTGTGGAGCAGCTCGTTTTCCGATTTGGGATCAGCTTGCACGGCCATGGTAGTCTCCTTTTCTGGATGCAGAATGCAAAACGCAGAATTCGCCTCGGGTGATGTGAAGCGCGCCGCACACCACCGCAGTCTGTCGGCAGTGCCAGTGTCATCGGTTGTCGTGCCGGTCACGGCGATCACCCCCTTTCGGCCAAACTGCGGTCAAACAAAAAGCTCCTCACCCTATTGGGGCGAGGAGCTCGCGGTTCCACCCAAATTGACCCGCTTAGATCGAACGGATCATCTCATCAGGCCATAACGGGGCCAACCGGAGCATCATACTTTCCGAAAACCAGCCATCAGCTTGTTGATTTGCTGATTTGCTGATTTGCCGATTTGAGATGCTCGCTTCCGGGGGGTTTTCGACGGGCCTTTGCGAGGCAGGCTTACAGCCGACGACCTGCCCTCTCTGGCGCTGATGCGCCGCCTACTCGTCCCGGTCAACGCTTTACATTGTATGACAGTGGGCGGTACAGGATTTGAACCTGTGGACCTCATCCATGTCAAGGATGCGCTCTAGCCAACTGAGCTAACCGCCCGCAACAGGATAAAGTATATCGCGAACCTCAGTTTTTGGCAAATTGGGAACCGGTAGCTGGCGACGCCGCGGCTGCGTCAGGCGCGCGGCTTCTCTGCCGCGGCCTGGCGATCGAACTTCAGCACAGCGTACAACCGGCCTTTGGCGTCTGCGGGCACATCTTCGTGGCCGTAGCGGCGATACAGGCTGACCGTCTTGCGCAGCGTGTCCACGACAATCCGACAGTCACCGCATTCGGCCATGTGCCGTTCGATCTCCGCGCACAAATCCGGGTCCAGCTCGCCATCCACATAATCTGATAGGCAGTCCAAATGGTCTCTACACTCGACCGACATAGGCTCCCCCAACCTGTCCGCCGCCCGCTCCGCTGGGCGTAAAGTAGCTCGTGAGCCGTTCACGCAGTGCCAGCCGCGCCCGGTGCAGCCGAACCTTGACGTTCGTCTCGGTCAGGCCCAGCACTTCGGCCGTTTCAGCGGTTGACAGGCCCTCGATGTCGCGCAGCGTGAATACGCCACGCAGCGTCTCGGGCAACGCGGCGGCAGCCGCATCCAACACGCCGCGCAACTCGCCGGTGAGCAGGATATCATCCGGCCGGGCCGTCCAATCCACGAGTTGCCGGGGGATCAGATCCCCCTCTTCGTTCTGAAGCGGCTCGTCAATCGAGGTGGTCGGCAACTGGCGCTTGCGCAGCCGCATCAGCGCGGCGTTGTAGGCGATGCGGTAGAGCCAGGTGCCGAGCTGGCTGCGCCCCTCGAACCGGCCCACCGCCCGGAAAGCGCTCAGGAAGGTCTCTTGCAGGACTTCCTCGGCTTCTTCGCGGTCGTTCATCATGCGCAGAGCCAGGTTGTAGATGGTCGGCGAGTGGCGCTCCACCAACTCTGCATAGGCGGATTGATCGCCAGCCTTCAGTGCAGCGATCAGGCCAGCTTCCTCGAGTTGAGACGTGTCGGACTTTTGCTCCATTGGATGCGTTTACCGGCTCAGGGGTTACAGTCGGGGATGGTCGAAGACATTACGCCAGCAGCCGTTCAAGCTTGCTTTTCAGTGCGCCGTAATGGGTGAAGCCGGTGATCCGGTCCATTTCCTGACCGCCCCGGAAATAGATCAGGGTGGGGATGCCCAGGATGCCGTAGCGCGCCAGGATTTCGGGGTAGTCGTCGGCATCGAGCTTGCCGACCAGCGCCCGGCCCTGATATTCGCCGGCGAGCTGGGCGACCGCGGGCGCGATCGCGTGACATGGCCCACACCACGCGGCCCAAAAATCCACCACAACGGGGATCTCGGATGTGCGCAGCTCTGTCTCGAATTCTTCGCCGGTTAGATGGCGCGGCTCGACGCCGGGCGCGCTTGGCGCCGACGCGTCTTTTTTTCCACCCAAGAGGCTCCTAAATAGACCCACTTTTCCACTCCTCTGATCTGACACGACTCGCCGGTCGTTGGCGCTCAAGACGTCGCATCGGGCATATCCGAATTTCGCTCGGCTTCTGCTGTCTTTTCGCTGGCGGGGCGGCCCGCACGGGGCCGGCAAGCGTTTTGCGACGCTCAGCCGCCGCGTCTGAAGAGCATCACCAATCCCAGCAACAGGAGAAAACCCAAGAACAAATCCGCCTGGCTCATCTTCTCACTCCAGTTTTCCCAATGTCGCAATCAACGTATCAATCGCTGCATCGGAAGCGCCGACGCCCGACTCCCGGAGATGCCGGATCGCATAGGCGCGCGCCATCACCAGGCCGGACTGATGCAATGCCGAGCGGATGGCGCTCAGTTGCTGCAGGATTTCCGGGCAGTCGCGATCTTCCTCGACCATGCGCAGCACCCCGCGCACCTGGCCTTCGATCCGGCGTAAGCGCACAGTCAGCTCATTCTTAAGTTCCGGCGAGCGCGTTTCCATTTCGAGTCTCTGCTTGCGATGCGATTTGACACCGCATCGGAGTCACACTATACTGGGGTATAGTATGGGGTATAGTATACCCCAGTCGGCCGCGCTGTCAAGTCGCGTGGTTGCCGGCGTCGCCGGGCCTATATTGAGGGTGTGAGATGAACTTCAACCTGACCAAGCCGCCCAAGATCGCCATCGCCCTCTCGCCGGAAGAGGTCGTTGAGCTGAAAATGATCGTCCAGGATGATGACGCGCCGGCCGCGCTCGACTTCGTGCGCCGTCTGCGGCGCCGCGTGTCCGAGATCGAGCAACGCCACTGCGGCGATCCCGACCGGTTGCCGGGGTTGAGTTGACGCACACAGGCGCGTATCGTAGGGGCCGGCCTTGCGCCTACCCCTCACCGCGGTCCGATCAGCGCCGCCAGTCTGCTCGCCGACGCCTCGAACAGCGTCTCGTGCAGGCTTTGCCCGTGGGCGTCCATCGTGACGACCGCCGGAAAGTCTGCCACGCGCACGACCCAAAACGCCTCGGGCACGCCGAATTCATCCTTCTTGAAGACGGTCAGCACTTCTTTTACCGAACTGGCGATCAGCGTCGCCGCGCCGCCGACCGCGTGGAGGTAGACCACGCCGTGCTCCCGGCACGCGGCCAGCGTCTTCGGCCCCATGCCGCCCTTGCCGATCACCGCGCGCACGCCGAAATGGGCGATCACATGGGCCTCGTAAGGCTCCTCGCGGATGCTGGTCGTCGGGCCGGCCGCCACGAAGCGCCGGCGCCCCGCCTCGTCTTTGCTCACCACCGGACCGCAGTGGTAGATCACCCCGCCCTGCCAGAGCCGCTTCAGCTCGTCGTGCAGTCCCCGCTCGCTTTCCGGGATGGCCGGCGGATGGATGAAGGTGTCCATGATGTATTTGTGCGCCGCGTCACGCGCGGTGATCACCGTGCCGTGCAGTCGCACCTGGTCGCCGATGTGGAGCTCGCGGATCGCGGCTTCGCTGATGGGGATGGTCAGGTCTACGATAGCCATGGGATATTCTTCACTTTCATTCGATCTGAATCTGCCCGTCCCGATACACCAACGTCCGCCGCCGGTCGGCCCAGCACATATATGACGCAGTCACGAAATAGCTGGCCGGCAGGCGCTCCAACGAGTCAATCTTCACCGAGAGCACCGTCGTCTTGCCGCCGAAGCCCATCGGGCCGATGCCGAGGGTGTTGGCTTCCGCAGTCAGGCGTTTCTCCAGCGCGGAGACCTTGGGATCGGGGCTGGCATCCTCCAGCGGCCGGTAGAACTGCTCCTTGGACTTGATGTAGCTCGACGCGCGGTCGCCGCCGACTGCGACGCCGATGACCGCGGGCGCGCAGCCCAACCCCTGCGCCTGCTGCACCGCATCGAGCACCGCCCGGCGCACCCCCTCCAGGTCGCGATCGGCGACCAGCCGCGTGTCGGGCAGGCTGTATTGTGCGCCGACGTTCTCGCAGCCGCCGCCCTTCAGCATCAGATCTACCTTCAGATAGTCCTCCTCCCACTCCTCGAAATGGAAATAGGGGAAATCATCGCCCAGGTTGTTGCCCGTGTTCTTGCCGCTGAGGGTCTCGACCGAATTTGGCCGCAGATACGACTTCGCCGTCGCCTCGGCCACCGCTTCCCGGATCTGTTTTTTCAACGCTAGGGTAGACCAGCCGGTCGGATAATAGACATAAAAGATGGGTGTGCCGGTGTCCTGGCAGATCGGTGTAGAGGCAGCGCGCGACATGCGCACGTTTTCGAGGATGACGCCCAGCGCGTTCTGCGCGGCCGAGCCGGCGTCTTCCTGTTCGTATGATCGGCGTAAGGCCGCCTCGATATCAGCCGGGAGATCGGTGGATGTACGGCGGATGAGTTCGATGAAGTGGGGCACGAGGTTTTCCATGTGCTGTTTCCTCGCTAATCTTTGTTTGCGTCAATCGGACACGGGCGAAGGCAATGATACTTGTAAAGCCGTGTTCAGGCGCTCGCGCCATACCGCTAACTCCTCTGTGCGATAGACCCATTCAATTGCATCGGCTTCCCAAAGCGGGTGCGTGCGATTCAATGTATCGAGGTATGCTTGATCCGTCGTTACCCGCAGCGTGAAAGTCTCATAATCGGCCTGGTATCTTCTCTCATACACAGCGATCTTCGCCTCAGTCGCTTCGACGCGTTGCAAGTAGCGATCTACCATGTATTGGCGCAGCGCAGCAGGCACAATGGCCGCCGGCCCCCCCCCAGGTTTTTCAAGAGATTCCATAGGTTGCTCTGAATCGGAATGGTCAGAGTCGCGCTCATTTCTTTACCTCTGTTCGGATTCTCAGCCCCATGCCTTTGCCCAAGTGCGCGTATCATACCGCCGACCCTGTGGGAAGTCAATCCAGGTCTACAACATCTGGTTTGCTACGATGATTGCTTCGGCGACTTGCGCCAGCTTGCGGTTGCCGTCCTGGCTTTGGCGTTGCAGGCGGCGAAACGCCTCTTCTTCCGACAGGTTGAGGCGGCGCATCAGGATGCCTTTCGCCCGCTCGATCACTTTGCGCGCTTCCAACGCCTCGCGCAGATCGCTCACTTCGCGGCGCAGCGCTTCGAATTGTCGGAAGCGGATCAACGCCAGGGTGATCGCCGGCAGCAGATCTTCTTCGGCGACCGGCTTCATCAAGTAGGCGGAAATGTTAGCTTGCGCGGCTCGTTCGACAAGCTCGGCTTCGTTGTAAGCGGTCAACAGGATGATCGGGATCGGCCGGCCGCGGGTGATCTCTTGCGCCGCTTCGATGCCATCTACCCCCGGCATTTTGATATCCAGGATCGCCAGGTCGGGTCGCGTGGCGGCCGCGAGGGCCACCGCCTCCGCGCCGTTCGACGCCTCCGCCACCACCTGGTGGCCGAGCGCCCGGAGTTGTTTGCGCAGGCTCATCAGGCGGATGCTCTCGTCGTCGCCGACCAGGATCCGAAGTGGTTCGGTCATCGGTAGAAAGTCAGGGTCGCCCGACTACCCATGGTGGGGCCGCGTTCGAGCTGCAACGTCCCGGCCAGGTCCTTCTCTACCAACGTGCGGGCGATTTGCAGACCCAGGCCGTTGTTGCGATCCAGATCGAAATCCGCTGGCAGGCCGCGGCCATCATCCGCCACGATCACAGTGATGCGCGGCCCATCTTGCTCCAGGCGGATGCTGAGCCGTCCCGGGCGGCCATCCTCGAAGGCATGTTCCAACGCGTTGGCGACCAATTCGTTCATCGCGAGCGCCAGCGCGGTAGCTTGTTTCGACGGCAGGTAGATCGGCGGGCCGTGGATTTCCGCCGCGATGGACCGGTCGGGCCGCGTAAGTTGGTTGAGCGAGATGCCGCACACCTGGCGCGCCAACTCGGTGATGTCGGTGAGCCGCAAATGCTCTAGCGAGAGGAGCTGATGGACGGCCGCGATGCTCTTGATTCGGCTGATCGAGTCGCGCAGGCTGTGGCGCGCCTCTGGGCTGGCGCTGGTCGAAAGCTCCAGGCTGAGCAGGTCGGCCACCGTCTGCAAATTGTTCTTGATCCGGTGATGCATCTCTTGGATCAGCGTTTCCAGCCCCTCGGCCCGCCGCGCCGCCTCGCGCAGGCGCATGTTTTCGACGGCGATGCCCATCTGCGCGGCCAGCGAACGCAGTAGAGCGATCTCCCCGGCGTTGAAGGACGCGGTTGAGCGCGCCATGACGTGCATGATCCCCAGCGGACGCTCTTTCGTCGGCAACGGGATCGCAGCGCACGCGTGCCCGGCCACCTGGCGGCAGCCCTCGCGCACGATACGCACATCCTGGTTGGGGCGCGCCGATTGGAGCGTGGCGCCTTCCTGGACTGCCATGCCACAGAGGCATTCCCCCGGGGTGATCGTCGTCTCGGCGGGGTCAAGCAACTGCGGTTTGCCCTGGGCGGCAATCAGCCCCAGTTGCCCGGTTTGTGGATCCAGCAGGTAGATCCGGCCGGCGTCCAACTGGAGCACTTCCAGAGCGCGCGCCAACGCCTGGCTGAGCGCCTCCTGCTCAGTTGGCGCCTGGTTCATAGCGGTCGAGATGGTGTGGAGCGCGCCAAGCTCCTGGACACGCCGATTCTGCTGCCAGGTTGTGATACGTTCTGGGGGAGCGGAACCCATGCCAGGGTCGGGCGTTGACATGACGCCCTCGCTTGCACGACGCGTGAACGGTTGATGAGTAAGCGTCTAGAGGCGCTTACTCATCAACCGTTGCGAATCAGGCCTTCTGCTGTTCCTGCTCGGCCGCGTCTTTGGCTTCTTTCGACTTATCGCCGCCGGGTTCCTTGGAGGCATCGCGAAATTCGCGGATGCTCTTGCCGATCGCGCCGCCGATTTCAGGCAGGCGACCAACGCCGAAGATGATCAGGACGATCACCAGGATGATGATCAGTTCTGTCGGGCCAATCGTTGGCATGGTTCAACTCCTCTTGCGATATGATGTACGACGCCGACCCGTGATATGGGGGCGTCGCGGGCAATGCGGATTTTACAGAAGCTACCTTGCACTACTCAAAGCACCCTGAGCGGCGCCTCGCCGTAGTTTGGCGAGGCGTAGTCGAAGGGTGCGGCGCTCGACCTTGCTTCACACAGCGCGGCGTTGGTCGAATCCGCTGCGCAGATTGAGCGCGGCGATATCCAGGCCGATGCCGATCAGCCGCCGCACCAGGAGCATCTCGGCCGGCGGGTTGGCCGCGAGCTGCGCCGCCGCAGCCTGGGTCAGCTCAGCGACGGCCGGCTGCCGGGCAAGCTGCAGCCAACGGGCCATGACCAGCAACCGCCGCCGGTAACTGGCCGCTTCGGCCGGGCCAAAGTAGCGCCGGGCCAAATCGGCCACCGCCTCGGCGCGCGCGGCCCGCGTGTGGCGCGGCCCCAATCTCTCGGCCGCGTCATAGAGCGCGGTCGCGTGCCAAAACCAGCCGGCGAAAGCCGGATGATCGAGCAACGTCGCGGTCAGGTCGCCATGTCGGGCCAGCAGTTCCGCGGCGGCCTCCGCGCCGCCGCCGTCGTCAGCCGCCACCGGCCCGTATTGCCAGAGTATCTCATTCAGGAAGCGATACGGCAGCGGCGGCGGCTGTCCACCGGTCCAGTTCTGCTTCATGGCATTATAGACGATCTGGCGTCCCACGTCGAAGGCTGCGCCCAGCAACATCAGGGGCCTGCGGTCGCCGGGTTGCGGGACCGACAGGATTTCTCCTTCCGGCACGGCCGGCGGCGCATCCGCCTCGGCCAGATCGCCCGTTTGCGCGGCCGCCACGATGCCGACGGGATCCTGTGTGAAGATCGAGAGCGCGGTCGTGCGCCCCCCTTCGGGAGGCCGGCAGATAAACCAGATCGCCTGGATGCCCGTGCCATCCACCGGCGAGAGCAATGTCTGCCAGGCCGTCGGCGCGATTTCCGGGGTCGCCTGCACGCCGCTGAAACGCAGCTTGCGCGCCCCCCGCACGGCGGCCGCCGCGCGGTCCGGCGGCAAGGTCGCGGCCAGACTGGTCAGCGCCAGCAACGCCTCGGGCATCCGCGTCCGGCCAAGCAACTCGATGGCCTGCTGCGCCAGCCGGGCATCTTCCCCCTGGGCAAACATGCGCAGCAGAGTGATCAAGTGCGGGTCGGGCAGCAGGCCGGGCAGCGCCTGCATCAACAGGCCCGGCGCATCGGGCGGCTGCTGCGCGAGCTGGGTCAGATATTCGACGATGGCCGTCGGGCTTTGCGCCATAGCCGCGCTCAACTCGCGCAGCGATTGGCGCGCGACCCCGGCGGGATTCTGGATCGTCCCCAACAGCCCTTCATCGGCCGGCTCATCGAGATAGCGTTCGAGCAGGGTCAGCGCGGTGACGCGCGCTTGATCGCTGCGCTCGCGGGCGCGGATCGCCGCCTTGAGCGCCGGCGCCACCAGCTCACGATCCAGGCGTTGGACTACCAGCCCCAGCCCGCCGCGCACCTTCGGATCTTCGGTGTTCAGCCGCGCCAACAAGACCGGCAACGCCGCGCTGCCGTGATCGGCGACGGTCTGCGCGCATTTTGCCATCTCGGTCGGGGTGGTTGCCGCGGCCAGCGCATCAAATGCCGCTTCGACCGCCCGCCGCTCCAACAAGCCCGTGAGAACCTTGCCTTCAGAAGTCACGCGAGAGATTATAGCACACCTCTCTGGAAGTTGGAAGTTGGAGGTTGGAAGTTGCATGTGGTACACTATCCGCCGATCCGCTGATTCGCGATTCGCTGATTCGCTCATTCGTTGACACGGAGCATACATGGCTGCCCAGGCACTCTACCGCAAGTGGCGCTCTCAGGATTTCGAGCAGGTCGTGGGTCAGGAGCACGTTGCATTGACCCTGCGCAACGCGCTGCGCGATGGCCGGATGTCGCACGCGTACTTGTTTACAGGCCCTCGTGGAACCGGGAAGACGAGCACCGCGCGCATCCTGGCAAAGGCGATCAACTGTCTGGCTGAGGATCCGGCGGCCCGGCCGTGCAACACCTGCCGGATTTGCACCGCCATCACCGAAGGCCGCCAGCTCGACCTGATCGAGATTGACGCCGCGTCCAACCGGGGGATTGACGAGATTCGCGATCTGCGGGAGAAGATCGGTTTCCGGCCCAACGAGGCGCGCTACAAGGTCTACATCATTGACGAAGTCCACATGTTGACCAAAGAGGCCTTCAACGCCCTGTTGAAGACGTTGGAGGAGCCGCCGCCCCATGCGATCTTCGTCCTTGCGACCACCGAACCGGACCGGGTGCCCGAGACCGTGCGCTCCCGGTGCCAGCGTTTCGATTTCCGGCGCATCCCCACCACCGAGATCGTGGAGCATCTGAGCGCCATCCTGACGCGTGAGGGCGGCCGCGCCGAGCCGGAGGCGCTGGTCGCCATCGCGCGGCGCGCCACCGGCAGCATGCGCGATGCGGTCAGCCTGCTCGATCAGTTGCTCTCCTACGGCGATGATACCCTGACCATGCAACGCGTGGAGGGTGTGTTGGGGCTGGTCAACGCGCAAACCATCGGCAAGCTCGTGGATTGCATCGCGCTCAATGATACGGCCGGCGGCCTGACGTTGCTCAACCGCCTGGTTGCGGAGGGCGTGGAGCTGGGGCAACTGGTGGATCAAATCGTGGCCTACCTGCGAGCGGTGCTATTCGCCCGGATGGCCCGGACGCCGGAGCTGCTCGATCTGCCCCAGGATGTCGTCCAAAACGTCGCCCGGCAGGCCGCGGGCTGGGCGCCCGCCGCGTTAATTCGGGCGGTGAAAGAGTTCACCGAGGCGCGCGCCGCGTTGCGAGATCAGGTACCCGGCGTGCCGCAGTTACCGATCGAGCTGGCCTTCCTGCGATCGGCCGCCGGCCAGGCCCCTGCGTCGGCCGCGCTGACCCCCGCCGAGCCAATGGTTCACCCCGGGCCGGCGCCGGCCCCAAGCGGTTCACCCCGGCCGGCCGCGCCTCCCGTCTCGATGCCCGGCCCATCCGGCGCGCCCGCGCGTGTCGAGCGGGCGGCTGAGACGCCGCCCCGGCCGGCGCATCCGCCGGGGGATGCGGATCTGCGCCAGGCGGTCCAGGCGCATTGGGATCGGTTCCTGGCGGCGGCCGGGAAACGCTGCGGCATGAAGGTACAAGCGGCCCTGCGTTCCGTGAAGGAGATTGACACCTTCAACGATGCCATCCTCTTGCGGTTTTCTAACGCCTTTACACGCGACCTGGTCAACCAGGCGGAGAATCGCACGCAGGTTGAGGCATTGTGGGAAGAGTTGCTGAAGGCCAAAGTGCAAATGCGGTGTGCGCTCGTGGGCGAGGTCTTCGCCGCGGCGGGCGCATCGGCGCCCCAGGCTGCGGCCAAACCGGCGAACGAAGACGAGATTTTCTTGAGTGACGCCCGCAGCCTGGGCGCAGTCGTGAAGAAACTGAGCTGAAGCGCAGCCACAAGGAGGAAAGTGTGACTAAGATCAAAGCGCGACCCATGTATGGCCAGCCGCGGCCAGGAGGCGGTGGCGGCGGCAACATGATGGCGCAATTGCAGAGACTCCAGGATGAAATGGCGAAGACCCAGGAAAAGCTGGGGGAAGAGACGGTCGAGGTGACCGTGGGCGGCGGCATGATCAAAGCCGTGATGACCGGGCAGCAGAAACTCGTGTCCATCACGATCGCGCCCGAAGCGGTAGATCCCGATGATGTCGAGATGCTCCAAGATATGATCGTCGCGGCGGTCAATGAAGCTGTCGAACGCTCGCAGGGTCTGGCCGCCGACAAGATGGGCGCGCTGACCGGCGGGCTGAAGATCCCGGGGCTGACGTGAAATACAGAATGCAGAAGTCAGAATGCAAAATGACGAGCTGACCGTTCTGCCTTCTGCACTCCGCTTTCTGTCTTCAGGAGCGCCTCTATGCCGCAAAACCTGGCTAAGCCTGTCGCCGATCTGATCGCCGCATTTTCGCGCCTGCCCGGGATTGGGCCAAAGACCGCCTCACGCCTGACCTTCTACCTGCTGCGTGAGAGCGACGGGTTGGCGTTGGCCCTGTCGGATGCGCTGCGCGCCCTGCATGAGGGCACGGTCGAATGCGAGCGCTGCTTCAACATCGCCGAGACCAGCCCGTGCCCCATCTGCGCCGATGCCAGCCGCGACCAACGCACCATCTGCGTAGTGGAAGAGCCGCTCGACGTGCTGGCGGTCGAGCGCACCGGCGCGTTTCGCGGGGTGTATCACGTCCTCCACGGCGCGCTCTCGCCGATTGATGGCATCTACCCGGAGAAGCTGCGCATCGCGGAGTTGGTCGAACGCGTGCGCACGGCTCGGCCGCGCGAGGTGATCCTGGCCACCAACCCCAGCCTGGAAGGGGAGAACACGGCCGCCTATATCCATCAGCAGCTTGTCCTGACGGAGGCTGACGTCACGCGCCTGGCGCGCGGCCTGCCCGTGGGGGGTGATCTGGAGTACACGGATGAGGTGACCCTATCGCGCGCGTTGGAGGGCCGGCGCGCCATGTGATCGGTCTGAAGAGCGCACCGGCCCGAATTTGACCGCTCGGCCAACCTGTGGTAAATTCGACCCTCGTTGCGTCACGGACGGGCGAGGATCTTCCCGATGGATGCCGGGGCCGTAGCGAGCATCTGGACAGACCGAGACTTCGCTTTGTTGCCCCGAAAAACGTGGAGAGCCAAATTTGACAGCAGCGAGCGGTTGTGGTAAATTCGACCCTCGTTCGCCACGGACGGGCGGCCCGCCGACCAATCGAAAACGGGGCGGTTGAAAAAGAGATCGGGGCAAATTTGACAGCCGAGGCGAGTAGTGATAT
>Ga0233425_10002966_pt1:0-10000 | contig 32032 bp, 28 predicted proteins | sample Watercolumn_Towu_2_FD_181712 | JGI IMG/M metagenome (GOLD analysis project Ga0233425, IMG submission 181712) | Freshwater microbial communities from Lake Towuti, South Sulawesi, Indonesia - Watercolumn_Towuti2014_140_MG | ecosystem: Environmental > Aquatic > Freshwater > Lake | place... | reverse complement strand
ATACCCGAATGGGGGAACCCACCCGAGCAATACTCGGGTACCACTGGCTGAATCTATAGGCCAGTTGGGGGGCACGGAGGGAACTGAAACATCTAAGTACCTCCAGGAAGAGAGATTATTCCCTGAGTAGTGGCGAGCGAAAAGGGATCAGCCTAAACTCATCTTGTGTGATAGCCGGCGGGTGTTGCAAGATGAGGGTTGTAAGGCCTAGCCGGGTCTTCTGCCGGAGACCCAGGGAGTTACCAATCCAGTCGTTAGTTGAATGGCCTGGAAAGGCCGGGCAGAGAGAGTGAGACCCTCGTAAGCGAAAATGACTGGACTCCCGCTGGTGTCCTTGAGTACCACGGGGCACGCTAATCCTGTGGGAAGCTGGGAGGCCCACCTCCCAAGGCTAAATACTCTTGGCGACCGATAGTGAACAAGTACCGTGAGGGAAAGGTGAAAAGCACCCCGGTGAGGGGAGTGAAAAGAACCTGAAACCGCATGCTTACAAGCAGTCGAAGGACAATGCCCTCTGGGCAGGTCTGACGGCGTGCCTCTTGGAGAATGAGCCGGCGAGTTACTTTCTGTGGCGAGGTTAAGCCAGTGACAGGCGGAGCCGTAGCGAAAGCGAGTCTGAATAGGGCGGTGCACCCTGCGGGGTGCGTGTCGCAGGAAGTAGACCCGAAACTGGGTGATCTACCCATGGCCAGGCTGAAGCGGGAGTAATGTCCCGTGGAGGGCCGAACTCACTAATATTGCAAAATTAGGAGATGAGCTGTGGGTAGGGGTGATATGCCAAACGAACCCAGAGATAGCTGGTTCTCCCCGAAATAGCTCTAGGGCTAGCGTCACGTGTTCAGTAACGGAGGTAGAGCACTGGATTGGCTAGGGGGCGTATAGCTTACCGAACCAAACCAAACTCCGAATGCCGTTACTCCAAACGTGGCAGTCGGTCGGTGGGAGATGAGTTTCATCGGCGAAAGGGAAACAGCCCAGATCGCCAGCTAAGGTCCTCAAGTACAAGCTAAGTGGGTAAGGATGTGGGGTTACTCGGACAGCCAGGAGGTTGGCTTAGAAGCAGCCATCCTTTAAAGAGTGCGTAATAGCTCACTGGTCTAGTGATCCTGCGCCGAAAATATACCGGGGCTCAAGCTTGTCACCGAAGCTGCGGGTTCGCCCTCTTGAAGGGTGAGCGGTAGGGGAGCGTTCTGTAGCGTTGAAGCCTGACCGCGAGGACAGGTGGAGCGATCAGAAGTGAGAATGCCGGCATGAGTAGCGATATGCATGTGAGAACCATGTACCCCGTATGTCCAAGGTTTCCGACGGAAGGTTAATCCGCGTCGGGTTAGTCGGTCCTAAGTCCAGGCCGAATGGCGTAAGCGATGGACAACAGGTTAATATTCCTGTACCACCTGGAGGGAGCGATGGGGGGACGCAGTAGGGTAGGTCAGCCTCCGATTGGTTGTGGAGGTGCTAAGCCTGTAGGGAGTTGAGGGTCTCAGGTAAATCCGAGACCTGATCCTGAGAGGTGGGCGGTGTCCGAAAGGGCCACAAGTGGCTAAGCCCAGGCTGCCGAGAAAAGCCTCTAAGCGTTGATGTCCGGGTGCCCGTACCGAAAACCGACACTGGTGGACGGGTAGAACATACCAAGGGGATCGGGAGAACCTTCGTTAAGGAATTAGGCAACATGACTCCGTAACTTCGGGATAAGGAGTGCCGCAGTAGGGTGAAGCATCTAGCATGGCTGAGCCCGAGACGGCCGCAGAGAAGTGGCCCTACCGACTGTTTACCAAAATCACAGGTCTCTGCAAACGCGTAAGCGGATGTATAGGGGCTGACGCCTGCCCAGTGCCGGAAGGTTAAAGGGAGAGGTTAGCGCAAGCGAAGCTTTGAACTGAAGCCCCGGTGAACGGCGGCCGTAACTATAACGGTCCTAAGGTAGCGAAATTCCTTGTCGGGTAACGAAGAAAATTGCCCGTAACTGGCTGATAACGGTGAAGCCCAACCTTGTTGCGGTGATCAAGGACACCGTGCTAAAGAGGGGGTAATACCGTGGGAAGTCCTGTTAGCCATTCGTGTAGAGTGAATGGCTGATAGTGACCCTGTAACGACTGAAGGCGAAATGCCTGAGATAGCAATCCTGGCCCGCAAGGGTCAAATCTATGATAGCTATCAAACGCCAGTGTCTCGTCGGAGCGCCGCTCGATGGATGTGAGATCATATCTGTCTGGGTATGTGGATGGAGAAGGATGTTTTTGTGTATCCTTCAACAGAAGCGACAGGCATAGCCTGGGATGGGAAATCCGTCCTAGCTTTTCTGTCAGTCAAAATCGTGACCGGGCTGAAGTGTTAGAGATGTTGCAAAAGCATTTTGGTTGCGGAACGATTCGCCCGGATAGATCCGATCAAACACTCAAGTACGAAGTGCGCAGTGTGAACGATTTGGTTGAATATGTAGTCCCTCATTTTGAGAAGTATCCGCTCTTGTCTGCGAAGCAGCGGGACTTCGAGAAATTTGCAATCATTTGTCGGTGGATGTATGAAGGACGACATTTGATTCGCGATGGGTTCAATCGAATCGTTGACTTGGCCTTCGCAATGAATTCATCGGGTGGGCGTAAGTACACTAAAGACGAGATAAAGCTATAGTCTACGCTCCTGGGAACAGGAGATGTACGTGAAGTTCCGACCCGCACGAATGGCGTAACGAGTGGGGCACTGTCTCGACGAAGGACCCGGTGAAATTGAAATAGGCGTGAAGATGCGTCTTACCCGCAGCAGGACAAAAAGACCCCGTGGAGCTTTACTGCAGCCTGGCATTGTGTTAGGGCTGAATCTGTGTAGGATAGCTGGGAGACTGGGAAGCTGGAGCGCTAGCTTCGGTGGAGTCGCCCTTGGAATACCAGCCTGATTTAGCTTTGACTCTAACCCGCGACCCTGATCGGGCGTGGGGACAGTACCAGGTGGGCAGTTTGACTGGGGCGGTCGCCTCCTAAAAGGTAACGGAGGCGCCCAAAGGTTCCCTCAGGATGAATGGAAACCATCCGTAGAGTGCAAAGGCATAAGGGAGCTTGACTGCGAGACCTACAAGTCGAGCAGAGACGAAAGTCGGGCTTAATGATCCTACGGCTCCGAGTGGAAGGGCCGTGGCTTAACGGACAAAAGCTACCCCGGGGATAACAGGCTGGTGGCGCCCAAGAGTTCACATCGACGGCGCCGCTCGGCACCTCGATGTCGGCTCGTCGCATCCTGGGGCTGAAGTAAGTCCCAAGGGTTGGGCTGTTCGCCCATTAAAGCGGTACGCGAGCTGGGTTCAGACCGTCGTGAGACAGGTCGGTCTCTATCCGCTGTGGGCGTAGGGGATTTGAGGGGAGCTGCTCCTAGTACGAGAGGACCGGAGTGGACCGACCGCTGGTGTGCCAGTTGTCCCGCCAGGGGCACCGCTGGGTAGCTAAGTCGGGCAGAGATAACCGCTGAAAGCATCTAAGTGGGAAACTCGCCCCAAGATGAGATCCCCCATGGCATAAGCCAGTAAGTGCACTGGAAGACTACCAGTTTGATAGGCGGCAAGTGTACGCACAGCAATGTGCTCAGCTAAGCCGTACTAATGCACGAGGGCTTAATTCACGTGAGATTGCAAGACTTGATCAATTCTATTCCGCTCAGTTGTTAGGGCGCCAGCAGAGGGCTGGCTTTGACATCGAAAAGAAGCTCTGTTGGTGACGTTAGCGGCGGGGGTACACCCGGTCCCATCCCGAACCCGGAAGTTAAGCCCGCATGCGCCGATGGTAGTTGGGGCGCAAGCCTCTGCGAGAGTAGGTCATTGCCAACGGAGCTTTTTTATTTGGCGCGTATCAGCCGCGGCCGCCTGATTCAGGCAGGCCGCGGCTTGGCTTTTAAGGCCCAGCCATGCTATAGTGTGTTATCGGGCGCGCGCCCGATCGGAAATTTCTTCTTCGGGCATCTGCGCGGGGGCGCCGTCCCCTTGTAAGAAGCTCGTCGGCGGAAGTTAGGGGCAACAGGTTGGATCCGGACAGTTGGTTGTCGGTTGGATTACTTGCGCTCGGCGCCACCACGGTCGGGTTGATCGCGGCGGCGGAAACCGCCTTCGCTTCGGTCAACCGCGCGCGGGTACGAGAATTAGCGGCCGCGGGACGGTCGCCGGCGGCGATGGCCGAGGGGTTATTGGGGGCGCCGGCGCGGCTGCTGGCCACGTTCCTGGCTACCAGGCTCAGCGGCGCCGTGATCGTGGTCGGCGCGCTGATGCTGCTGGCGCGAGAGCTTGGCGGCGCAATCTGGATCTTGTGGGCGGTCGTGGTTGCGCTGGTCATCTTGTTGCTGGCGCACACCCTGCCGCGGGCCTGGGCATTGGGACGGCAACTTCAGATCGTGCTGAGGTTGGCGCCGTTCGTGCGCCTCCTCGTGCTGGGCTTGACTCCCCTCACCGCGCTCCTGCGGCGTCTCAACCAGGGCGCGGCCCGTGATGACACCGCAGCGGAAACCATTTTTCTCTCCGATGATGGACTGCGCTTCCTCTTCAACGTAGCGGAGGAGGAGTCCACCATTCAGGATGGCGAGAAGGAGATGATCGCTTCGATTTTCGCCTTCAGCGATAAACTGGTGCGCGAGGTGATGGTGCCGCGCATTGACGTGGCCGCGGTATCGGTGGATGTGCCGATGACGGACGCGCTGGGCGTCATTCTGAAGGACGGGCATTCGCGCATCCCGGTCTATCGGGATTCGATAGACAACATCGTCGGCATTCTCAACGCGAAAGATTTGCTTCGCTATCTCCGCGATGGCCGCACCGATGTGCCGCTGGGGCGGATCCTGCGCACGGCGTATTTCATCCCGGAATCGAAGAAGGTGGATGAGCTGCTCCAGGAGCTTCAGCAGCGTCGGGTGCACATGGCGGTGGTGGTGGATGAGTATGGCGGCACGGCCGGCATCGTCACGATCGAGGATCTCCTGGAAGAAATCGTCGGTGAAATCCAGGATGAGTATGACGCTGAGGAGCCCACAATCGAGGCGGTCAACGAGGATGAGTATCTGTTCGATGCGCGTGTGCCGCTGGACGAAGCGCGCAAGCGCCTGGGCGTCGAGTTGCCCGAAGAGGGCGGCGACACCCTCGGCGGGTTCATCTACAGCCAGTTGGGCCGCGTGCCCGCCGTGGCGGATCGCATCGAGTACGGCGATACGGTTTTCGAGGTGTTGTCGGTGGCTGGACGCCGGATCAAGCAGGTGCGCGTGAGCCGGCATGTGACGGAGCTTGCGAGCCAGGGCGAGAGTGATGCGACGAATGAACGCGCCGGTGAATCAACGAATCAGCGAATCGGCGAGTCAGCGAATCAACGGATCAGTGAATCAGCGAGACAGCCGGTTTTTGCGCGAGCTTGAGTTGCATGAACTGGTCGCTGCGGCGGTCGCGGTGCGCGAACGGGCCTATGCGCCCTACTCGAATTTTGCTGTCGGCGCGGCGCTGCGCGCGGCTGATGGCGCAATCTACGTTGGTTGCAACGTCGAAAATGCCTCCTACGGGCTGACGATCTGTGCGGAACGGAATGCGGTGGCGTACGCCGTGGCGAGCGGGGCGCGTGCTTTCAGCGCGCTCGCGGTGGTGACCGAAAATGGCGTGACGCCATGCGGCGCGTGTCGCCAGGTATTGGCCGAGTTCGGCCCGGAGATGGCGGTGATCGTCGCCGATACTCACGGTAACCGCCGAGTCTATTCGATAGCTGAGTTGTTGCCAGATGCATTTGGCCCGGAGCAACTCAAGGGTGACTGATCTCAGCATGGCGCATGATAGAGGAATATCGTGAGACAACTGTTGCTGTTGCTTTGCCTGTGCTCCCTGTTTGCCGCGCCCGCGGCGCAGGCCGTACCTCTCACCTTGGCCCGCCACATAGCCGATGATTGCCAACAGCCGTTCACGCCGATCTATAAGATTCAGGGCAGTGGGAGCGCGGCCGCAATCACGGGGGCGGTAACGACCCAAGGCGTCGTTGTGGGTGACTATGAGTCGCCGGGCGGCTCGGGCCAAATCCGCGGCTTCTACCTGCAGGACCCGACCGGCGACGGCGATCCGGCGACCTCCGATGGCATCTTCATCTTCGATAACGGCGCCGACAACGTGAAATTGGGGCAGGTCGTCCGCGTCAGCGGCACGGCCGGCGAGTACAACGGGCAAACGCAGATTTCCAATGCGAAGATCGTTCAATGCGGCGTCGCCGGAACGGTCACGCCGGTCGAGATCACGCTACCCCTGCCGGCGGCCGACACCCTGGAGCGATTCGAGGGAATGTTGGTGCGCTTCCCACAGACCCTTTATGTCACTGAACATTATCAGCTCGGCCGGTTCGGGTTGGTCGTCATGACTTCGGCGCAGGATCGTCTGCGCCAGCCGACCGGGGTCGTTGCGCCCGGTGCGGCAGCGCGGACGATGCAGGCCGCCAACAACCTCAACCGGATCATCGTTGACGATGCGGTGAACGATCAGAACCCTGACCCGATCGTGTTTGGCCGCGGCGGTCGGCCCCTCAGCGCGGGGAACACGCTGCGCGGGGGCGATAGCGCGACCAGCATCGTGGGCGTGCTGGTTTACGATTGGGCGGGCAACGCGGCCAGTCCCAACGCGTATCGCGTCCGTCCGGTGGGGGCGTTGGGCGGTGGGTTGCCGGCGTTCCAGGGAAGCAATCCGCGACCCACTGCGCCTGCGGAAGTCCCCGGCCGGCTGCGCGTGGCCTCGGTCAACCTGCTCAACTACTTCAACACCTTCGACGGCCTGCCGGACAACGTGGACAACTGCACCAACGGCGCCGGCGGCGTGGCGACCGACTGCCGCGGCGCGGATACGGCCGCCGAGTTCGACCGCCAGGCGGTCAAGCTCGTCGCTAGTCTGCTCGGCGCGGGCGCCGATATCATCGGCATCGCCGAGATCGAGAACGACGGCTATGGGTCGGATAGCGCGATCCATGATCTGGTGGGCCGGCTGAATGCCGCCACGGCGCCGGGGATGTATGCCTTCATTGATGCGGATACGGCCACGGGCCAGACCAATGCGCTCGGCACGGACGCTATCAAGGTCGGCCTGATCTACAAGCCGGCCAAAGTCGCGCCGGCGGGGCGGGCCGCCGCGCTCAATTCTGCGGCGTTCGTGACCGGCGGCGACAGCGCCGAACGCAACCGGCCGGCCCTGGCGCAGACGTTCGCAGAGGCCGCGACCGGCGAGCGGCTCACGGTGGTCGTCAATCATCTCAAGTCGAAGGGGAGCGCCTGCGATGCGCCGGATATCCTCGACGGCCAGGGCAACTGCAACAAGGTGCGCACGCGGGCGGCCGAGGCGCTCGTGGCCTGGCTGGCAACCGATCCGACCGCCGCGGCCGACCCCGACGTGCTGATCCTCGGCGACCTCAACGCGTATGCGCAGGAAGACCCCGTGACGGCGATCAAGCGCGCCGGCTACACCAACCTGATCGAGAAATTCCTGGGCGACGCGGCCTATTCCTACGCCTTCGACGGTCAGTGGGGCTACCTGGATCACGCGCTGGCGTCGGCCAGCCTGACGCCGCAAGTGGCCGGCGTCGCCGAATGGCACATCAACGCGGACGAGCCGTCGGTGCTCGACTACAACACCGATTACAAGTCGGATGGGCAGATCAGCAGCCTCTATGCCGGCGACCTCTATCGTGCGGGCGACCATGACCCGACGATCATCGGCCTGAACTTGGCGCGGCCGGTCGTGAAACCACCGACCAGCGCCCCGCCGACGCCGACATCAGTTCCGCCGCCGCCCGCGCCGCCACCCCAGTCGGAGATGCCGGTTCAGACAGGCGCAGCCGTCCTCATCGTGGTCGCCGTCCTTGCGTTGATCGGCGCGCTCCTGTTCGTGCGCCGCCAGCGAACGGCGGCTCGCACGCGGCAATAGTAGGGGCATGGCCTTGCGCCTGCCCGTGTGGCGACCGCAAGGGTGCGCCCCTACAAATTGAGAAGATACCTGGGATGTGATGAATAAGTGGGTGAGGAGCAGCAGGTGACGACAGCTACGTTGAATGATCGGGTGGCCGAAGTGCGCGCGCTGGCCGATGCGAAGGGTTTTTCGTCCGCGCCGGAGCGCATCTGGGAGATGCTGGCGCTGATCCATACCGAGGTCTCGGAGGCGACGGACGCGTACAAGAAGGGGGAGCCACTCGATCACGTGGGCGAGGAGTTGATTGACGCGGTGATCCGCACCTTTCACCTGCTCTCGGCGCTGGGGCTGGATGCCGACGCGCTGTTCGATGCGAAGATGGCGCGCAACTGGCAGCGGCCGCACAAGTTCAACACGGCGCGCGGGGGGTGAGGATTTCACCGCGAAGGCGCGAAGGACGCAAAGCCCCCGGACTTCTTTATCTTGGCGCTTCTTCCTGCTCTGGCCGGTCTCCGACCGAGCCAGTTCGGGAACGAAAAGCCGCGGATTTCTTTATCTTGGCGCGCTTGGCGTCTTGGCGGTTCCGGTTTGTTTTGGGTTGGATAGATTTCAGCCTCTTTGGCGGAGCGCATCCGCGGGGCGGAGGTCTTGCACCGCCGCGATGACGCGGGCGGCGATCGCATCTGCAAGGGCGGGTTGATCCGGCCGGTCGGCGAAGCGCGGCCCGACCAGCATGACGGCGCTGAGCATGGAGCGGGTCACGCAGGCGCGGTAGTCGAGCTTGAAGTCGTCGAATGTGTATCCGTTGAGCGCCGCCCGGGGCAGCAGGCCGAAATAGTCGTGCAACAGCCGTTCCTCGTTGGCGCGACGCTGCTCCGTTGGCAGGCTTTTCACGAGGAAGAACGACACATCGTTCGCGGCCAGGCCCCGGCCCGCGAGTTGCCAGTCAATGAGCACCGGTTTGCCCTGCCCTGCCAGGCGGAAGAGCAGGTTTTCCGGGTGAACATCCCCGTGGAAGAGCGTTGACGGCGCGGCGAGACGGTGCGCGGCGACGATGTCGGCGTGTTGCCACAGCCATTCGAAGTCGGCCGTGGCGTCGGCCAGCCGCTCCCGGTATCTGCGCTCGAATAGCTCCCAGCACTGCGCCATGTTGAAGCGGATCACCGCCGCGAACCGTTCCGGCTCTAGCGCCGGGACGCGCGGGTCGCCCCAGAAGCCGCCGTGGATTTCCGCCAGCAGCGCCAGCACATCGCGCGCCTGCGGCAAGGAGCAGCCTGTCAACTGGGCCCCGGGTCGCGCCGGAGACACATCCTCCAGCACCAGCGTCCCATGCTCGAATGCGCCGAACAGTTTGGGCACGGCGCGCACGCCCTTCTCCGCCAGGAGCCGGTAGATTTGCGCTTCCCAGTCGGAGCTTTGCGTCTGGAATTTCACCACGACCGAAGCTGGCGCGCCTTCCGGCGTCGCGTGGTTGAGCCGCACGCGGGCGATCTTGCCCAGCAGGCTCGGCCCGCCGTAGTCTGGATCAACCGAAATCGAGGCCAGGCGGCAAGCCGGATGATCACGCGCGAGGATGCCGTTCAACCAGCCAACGGTGATGTCCGAAGCGGATTCAGGAGTTGTCAAGTCAGTCTCCTCTTCGGCCGTCCAGCGGAATAACTCTCTACTATGATGCATCCCTGGTGATTACCTCATATTCATCACTGGAGCAGTCCTTGAGCGAGTTAGCGATTCCGGTCTGAAATGAGTCTTTGCTTCTGTCACCAATGAAAATCAGAGATCTGGTTTTGCCCACAAAATCCACCGATGGACCGTCAGTGGCGAAGTGCCGGAGTAGGCGCAGCTTGGCCAGGTCTTGCTGGATGTTGCGTCGGGGGTACTTGGTTCCGGAGTATGATTGGCGTAGGAATTTGAATTCCAAAGCGTACAGAAGGATGGGTTGACCGGTTTCTTGGTTGAAGGAATTGTATATCTTGTAGAACTCCTCAACTCGACTTTGTACATTTCTGGCTCTCCAGCCTATTGCGGGATACGTAGTTTCTCGGCAACCAGATATGCGGCGCATGTGACCAACGGCGGACTCAGAACGCCAGATTCAGCTATTTTGGCCGT
>Ga0233425_10002965_pt1 | contig 32035 bp, 22 predicted proteins | sample Watercolumn_Towu_2_FD_181712 | JGI IMG/M metagenome (GOLD analysis project Ga0233425, IMG submission 181712) | Freshwater microbial communities from Lake Towuti, South Sulawesi, Indonesia - Watercolumn_Towuti2014_140_MG | ecosystem: Environmental > Aquatic > Freshwater > Lake | place... | reverse complement strand
GACAATAAAGGGTTTGAGTCTGGGATCAACGCAAATAACCATAAATGAAACAAAGGTTGCAGATAAGAATGAAATGTCCAATAATGTATTTAAGTCGGGAGAAAGTGTTGGGGTTGAGGTTTTATAAAAATATGAAGAAATTTATTATTCCGGGAATAATTTTAGTTTTTATCGTTGTTGCTCTTGGAATTACTTTATATCTAGTGCGACAGCGCCAGGAGCAAAGAACCAAAGCGACGCCTTCAACAACGGTGTATTTCACGCCATCCTCCCTGACAAAATCCGTTGGTGATATTTTTTCCATTGATGTGATGGTCAATACAGGAGAAAACACGATAACGGCAGCTGAATTGCATGTCAATTTCCCGTCAAATTTTCAAGGAATAAGCTTTGAAAAAAGCACAACAAACACATTCCTCAGAAGCGAGCTGGTTGCCGGCGCAATCGGAAACGGTACGGCATCAATAACACTCGGTTCCGGTGCCCAGATGTCAAATGCCAAAGGAATCAGCAGCATTGCCACGCTAAAATTAAAAGTCCTCTCTCCTTCTTCAACCCCGCTGCAAATCACCATTGATGAATCATCGCAAATAAGCGGCTACACAAACGTTTCATCACTCATGCCTGATGAAACCGGCAATTTGATCTCTGTAAGACAACCCGCAACAATAACAATTGCCGGAGGGTCAAATTCCGCAACCGCAACGCCTACTCCAACTCAATCTGCCCAAGCCACCTCAACCCCAACTCCAACCCAACCCGCTGGCGCAACCGCAACGCCAACCAAAACACCAACTCCCACCTTGGGAGGCACAGGAAATGCCACAAACCCAACTTCCACTCCAACTCCAACCCAACCCGCTGGCGCAACCGCAACGCCAACCAAAACACCAACTCCCACCTTGGGAGGCACAGGAAATGCCACAAACCCAACTTCCACTCCAACTCCAACAAGACAAGGTGCTACATCAACACCATCTCCCACAACTACCACCTCGGTTACAAACCCGGGTTCTATTGTGTCAAACCTCACCAACGGACAAACGGTCACAACCAGTAAACCTGTGATCAAGGGTAAGGCCGCGCCAAATTCTAAAGTGATTATCACAATCCAATCGGAAGTACAAACAATAAATGCCACAACTGATGCTTCCGGCAACTTCTCGGTTACGCCAACCACTGCCCTGGAAGCTGGACAGCATACGCTTATTGTGTCGGCAACAAACACTTCCGGAAAAGCAGTCACAGAAACCATTACTTTCAATGTCGGGCTGCCAACCACAGCAAGCTTTATGCCTACGATTTTGATGATCACCGCGGGAATTCTTCTGTTGACCGTGGGATTTGCCAAATTGGCTTTGTAGGCAATTTAAATTCTTAATCCATTCGCTGTATAATTTCGTAATGAACCGATTTTTTCTGGTTTTGTCTCAAACCTTTCTGTGTGTCGCATCTCTTATCACTCCTTTTCTGCTTTTTGCTTCATTTCAATTATTGGGTGAACATACAATTTTCTTCTTTTTTATTTTTTTTGTTTTTCTTTCTTTTCTTGCCTATTTATGTTATTTGGCAATTTCAAAATTGCCGCTTTTACAACAATCATACATTCCGCATTATTTTTTCATTATTATTGTTCTTCTTAATCTCCAAAAAACCCTAAACCTCAAAATCACTCTCAACCCGTATCAAATAAACTTTATCAACAGCCAGTCTATAATTCCCGGGCTCGTGTTTGTATGTTTGCCGCTTTTTTCGATTTTGGCCGCGGAGTTATTCCAGAAAAACAAAAAATATTTTTTAATCTTGCCTGTTGTTGTGTTTCTTTTTTACCAACTGTATGCCACTTCCAAACCGCAAACACCAACATCTTTTCCAACTTTTGATACAGGAATAAAAATTGCCGCCAAATCCTTGGAAGAAAAATTGTTTTTCGGCTTTGGGGCGGGACGTTTTGAAGACGCGTATAGGCTGTATAAACCCAATAAGATCAATCACACGCCATATTGGGATTCAAATTTCACCTCCTCCTCAAATGAATATCTGGAAATATTAACAACTTTTGGCCTATCCGGCTTTCTTTCCTATTTTTTTCTAATACTTACATTATTTATTAATAGTCTTTCCGCAAAACGCTTTGTTCCCGCTTTACTAATTCTTGTTGTAAGCATTGTCAATCTATTTATTCCTCCCGTTTTTTCTCTTCGTCTTTTTTTGTTTATGCTTCTTGGCTTGTCGGTTGCGCCAAAAGACAACGGCACCCACAATTCCACCTTCTTATTCTTTATCCCGCAAAACTTAACACCACTTTTTGGGGCTTTTTATTTTGTACTTTTTCTGACAACACTGCTATCGGTTGGCGCCACAATATATTTAATCTCGCTCTATGCTTTTGCCGAATTTAATTTTCAAAGAAGCACAAAAGTCAAAAACCCGAATAATATTTACTATTTTCAAGACAAGGCGATTCAATTATTGCCGCAGATCGGCAAATACCACCTTTTATTTTCCCAAACGTCCCTGGCATACGCAAACAGTATCATGGTGCTGGAAAGCTCTCCTTCTTCACAAACCAAAAAAATGGCAGGAAATCTGCTTATTCAGGCAATCAATGAAGCCAAAAAGGCAGTCGACCTTTCTCCGGATTCGCAAAAACCCCTGGTAAATGCCGCCGTTTTGTACCGCAATCTCATCGGTATTGTTCCCGACTCGCGAAATTTTTCTCTGGCATTTTTTCAAAAAGCCATACAAAAAGATCCGCTTAATCCCTATTTGCAAATACAGGTTGGGAATATTTTCCTTGTGGATAATGACTATGAAAATGCTTATAAGTTCTTTAATAATGCTTTGGTGTTACGCCCTGGATATGGTCTGGCCTTATACGGCCTTGCTGTTATGGAAAAAAATCAGGGACAAAAAAAGGAAGCAATGAAACATTTGGCCGATGCCCTGGAAGATACTCCGGTAGACACCAAAGACTACATGCAAATCAAAAAGGAATTAGAAATGTTGGACAAAGAAACAAGATGAACACCTATCTTGCCACCCGCCATCTAAATACTATACAATAACCCCTTATGGTCAAAGTTAAAATTTGCTATTTATGTTCCAAAAAGGGAGCCCATACTTCATTTCTCAAACTCGGGCACAAAATTTTAAAGTGCCCTAACTGCGGCTTATATTCCTTGGACTTTGAGGGAAATTACCAGAAATTTATCTCCACATACTATTCTAAGGGTTTTTTCACCGGAGGAAAGCTCTATCGCGCCTACGCCGACTATGTTGGCGACAAACCAACCATCCTCAAAAACATGCGGAAATATCTCACTGTGATAAAAAAATATAAAAAAAGTGGTACACTTTTGGATCTTGGATGCGCGATGGGTTTTTTAATACAAGAGGCAGACAAATGGAAATTTGAATCGTTTGGGGTTGATATTTCTTCATACGCGGTTGAGATTGCCCAAAAATTGGTCGGCAAAAACAAAGTCACCTTGGGAAAAGTGGAAGAACTGGACAAACTGGCTTTGCAATTCGACAAAACAAATCTTGGAAAATTTGATATCATCACCATGTTTGATCTTATCGAACACCTTGAAAATCCAAGAATAGTTCTGCAAAAAATAACAAAAGTCCTAAAAGATAACGGCCTGATTGTCATTCAAACCGGCGATGCCGGATCCATGTGGACAAAATTTATGGGTAAAAACTGGCATTTTTTTGCTCCGCCCCAACATTTCTTTTTCTATAGTAAAAATAATATTAAAGAACTGCTCTCCCAAAGCGGATTTGAGGTTGTAAAAATCCAGAAAATGGGCAAATGGGTTTCCTTAAGATATCTTTTCCACATGATGCGCTATATCAATAAAGATTCCATTGGTGATATTTTATACAATTTCACGGCCAAAAATTTCATCGGCCAAATTCCGGTATTTATGAGGATGAATGACAACATGATAGTTATTGGAAGAAAAAAATCCGGAGTAAAAAACTCACATCAAACAACTTGACGCTATTTCTCCTTATTTCGGATACAATTCATCCCTAATCCTTTCTATCCCCATAGTAATGTATAGGTCACCCACTTTTTGGAATCTTGGTTTGTATAAATGTTAATGACGGTAGATAATTTATGGTCCAGAGTAGATTAGCAATAATCAAATACGGTAAAATATTGCTATGACGCTACCCATCCCACCCGAAGGGTGGATTAGCTTGACACCTGTTCTTGTTATAGACTCCGCGCAATGGCTGCTATTAGAAACTATTACTTGTAAAAGTAGTATTTATTTATCTAGGTAAATCTATATTCATCCCGTTTTTTATATCTTCGATTACCTCGCGACCTTTACCAACTTTGCTGGGTTCATCCAACCAAGAATTTGATACCAAAGTTACTTCAATTTTGAGATTCCTATGTCCTAACTTTGCTTTTATATCATCAATATCCCGCATAATGTTTCCAGTTATATATGGTAAATCTAAACCCAGAAAATAGGCTTGATCAGTTAATACTGCTATATCAACATCCGAACCCGTTTTTGCCCCCCCCCCGTAATCATTGAACCAAATACCCGTATTCCGGTAATATAATCTTTCCATCCATCAAGTCTACAAAGCTCAAGGATTACTTCTTTTGTGGAATCAAGTCGAGATTTAATTTCATCTTCGCTCAAACCTCGCTGAAAGTTTCTAATCCACTTATCTCTTCTACCCTCTTTTGTCATTGTGGGATTTTACTACAAATTACAATACTTGTGATACAATACCTATCAACTATGTCTAAAATAGAAGAATTATTGGAATCATTGCGGGGGGGGGCGTGAGATTTGTGCGGTTTGCACAAAACCGTTTGTTAAAGGAACTGGTGTAATGCTAGAAACCGAAGGCATGGAAGAACTGGCGCCGGAAGATAGAAGCCCTGAACCATTCGAAGTTTGTTCAGTAAACTGCAAGAACGAATATTATCGGGCAGGAAGAGAGTAGAAACTGTTGATACTATTTATTAGAATAAATTTTTGTTCGTTGTCTTTCCGGCTTTAATTATTTTATGTAACCAGAACAAGCTCTTGACAACGGCATCTTGCCTTGATAGTGTAAATATATGCCCAATCTCAATCTACGGCACAATTTACCGCTTTTTGTTGCTCTTATTGCAGTAGTTGTCTCAATTCCCCTGACTGTTTTTGTAGTCCTCACGCAAAAACAAGACACAAGGTCAAAAGCATATGTACCAGCCGAATCTTTGATCCGCCTGCCAATAACGGAATTCGGCACCATCATCCAACTTAACGGTGTGGGGAAAACCCCCAATAGTAGCTTGGGTTTGACCAAGATTAAATCTAAAATCCTCGGAGTGGCAACCAATTTGGCCTATGGGCATCAAGCACCACAAGTCGTTTGTCCAAAATATCTTATGATAGAAAATTTCTGCGACGGAGGCACAATAGACTATAATACAGGGATCTATGAAAACGGTTGTCCCCGCCCGCCAAGATGTATAACTCCCCCACCCAGCATTTGCCCCAGAGATTCTTTGGGAAATCCGGTTTGTCCGATGTTTATGCCTCCTCCTTCTGATTTTTGTTTGGAAGGAGAAATTGTCAATCAGGAAAAAGATATGTGTGGATGTCCCCAACCGCCGATTTGCAAAATGCCCCCCAAGCCGCAACCGCCAACCTACGCCTTAAAAACCGACGACGGAAGAATATATCCTTTGATCACCTTTTCTGAAACACCCCCATGTTCTGATCCTGCCGGCATTTTGTGCCCCGCTATGCCTTCAGCCGTGATTGATGTATCTCCTTTTTTGGGAAAACTGGTGATGATTGAAGGAGTCTTGAAAAAAAATTGGCTCTGCGACAATCCGGACACTCCGGGAGTAACTGAAGAATGCCAGACACCAATTCCTCCCCCAATAAACGCAACACAATCGTCTGATATTAATATGGACTCTTGGTGGCCTCTGCCAAATAACACGTCTCTTATTGTAAACACAATACACAATACCACAAACCAGGGGCCAACACGTTTTAACGGCATCTTAACTTCCGCCGTAGGAACATATGAAGGTGAACATGTTTTTCGTCTTACCCCGCCAAATATTGTTTGTGTGACAACGCCCTGTCCCAGAGGGCCCGAAGACTCTGCACCCGTACGCGCGCCGGTATTTGTCAGAAGTTCTTTTGAAAATTTAAATAAATATGTTGGCCAATCACTTGAAGTCAGCGGAATTTCATATCAGGTCGGGGTCGGAGATCGGTTTGACCGTTTTATAGATATTAAAAAAATTGTTTCCCAAACCCAACCCACACCAACCGCCTCAATAACACCACGCCCGACCACAACACCCACACCAACTGCTGCTATTCCCCTTAAAAATCCGATAAGTTGGGTCACGCAAACCGGATCGAGTCTGAAAGCCGATTCGTTTTTGATCGAAGTCAATGGAATGAAATTCTACGGCAAACCCGATGAGTCAAGACTATTGTCTTTGGCATCAGATCCCGGATCGGAAAATTATACGACAATTGAAGCAACCTGGGTGGAAAACAGAATTCCCATGAGATTATTTTTGTATTTTAATAAAACCTCTGCCGGATTCTGGCGCCTTTTTGAAGTCAGAACATACGACGGATCCCAAAATGGAGAATGGATTAACTATACGCCAAAAGACGCGTTTGGCCAGGATATTATGCACGAACCGGGACAAACATACACACAAGACACTCTTGTGCTAACAAGTATCCCAAGTTCAAAAATCACCGGTAAAATATCTTTTTCAAGGATCTCAATTTTTCCGGTCATGTCAAATTGCCACGAAGGAATACAAAATTGGAATTTTACAAACTCCTGCGGCGTGGATTCTGATGGCACGCAAAAATATACAACAATCAATTATTCCTGCTTTGGAGGAAAAACAGGACATATCACAAACCCAACGTGTCCTGTGTCATCAACACTACTAGATATAGCCAAACAACAATGCTCTGGCTTTCGCGCCTGTATCACGCCAACCATAACACCGCCTCCGCCAACCACCACAACCATAAAACAAACATATTTATATTTTTCTCCTGACACCCTAAATGTTAAGCCGAATGTGAATTTCACTCTTCCGGTTTTACTAAGCACCTATTCAGACGCCAACAAAGTAGTCTCTCTTGAAATTGAAATTGCCTTTGACGCAAAAAAACTGCAGGCGGTTGCAGTTGTGCCTGATAAAACAAATTTTATGGAAGAATTGTCACCGGCAACAATTGACAACACGCAAGGTAGAATAAGATTTGCCAGAGGAATTGGCCCCAATCCGGCAGCTGCCATCACTGGCAGCGGCAAACAAGTAGCCACAATCACTTTTACGGCCAAAAGTCTTCCACAACCAGAAAGCACAACGATCAATTTTGCTCAAAACACAAGGGTTTCCGCCCTAAACATCGAAACCGATGTTTTGGCTAAGGCCGGCTCGGCGATTATTAATCTCACAAAGGTGTTTTTGCAGGGAGATCTCGATAAATCAGGAGCGGTTGATATTTTTGATTACAACATCCTGGTTTTCAACTATGGCTTAAAAGGAGTGAAGGGCTTTACTCCGGCGGACATTGACGAAGACGGAGATGTTGATATTTTTGACTACAACTTCCTTGTTTCCAACTACGGCAAAAAGGGTTTTGCGCATTCCCCTTCAAACCCCTAACCCCTTGACGCGTGATATAAAATAGGAGAATGAAAAACTACCTGGTTTCTTATTTGAAAAACGCCCCTTTCTCGCTGGCATTTGTCCGCGCGGTTGAATGCCGCCTTTTATCTTCTTATAAAATGAGATCGCCCATTCTTGATATTGGATCAGGAGACGGACTGTTTGCCAAAATATTCTTTAAAAGAACACAAAAAGTATACGGAGTTGATATGGACAAAAAAGAGGTTGAAACGGCAAGAAAACAAGGAATTTATAAGCAGGTAAAAATAGGCGATGCTTTGGACATGCCGTTTAAAGACAATTTTTTCCAAACCGTCTTTACCAACAGTGTTCTGGAACACACCTATTCTCTACCGCTTGCTCTAAGAGAAATCAGCCGTGTTCTCAAAAATGAAGGAAAGGTCTATGTCACAATTCCTTCTGACCGGTTTACTAAAGAACTTTTTTTTACCAAACTTTTTCGGCTGCTTCATCTAAAAATGCTTGCCGATCTCTATGAAGAGTTTTTTATCAGACTGTTTAAAGTAAACAAAAAAAACTTGCTGGACGTTAAATCATGGAAAAAAGAATTCAAAAAAAACAACTTAACTATTATTGAATATAAATACTATAATGTTCATTATTTCTGGCATGAAATTTTTCTTCCTCTTGCCCTACATGGCATGATTTGGAAAAAAATTACAGGACGCTGGGTGGTTTTTCCGAAAATGCGCAGAGTTTACAGTCCTTTAATTGCCAAACTTTTTAAGAAATCGTATCTGAAAAACTCGGTTTTTGGCGGCTCTCTTCTTATGGTGGCGGAAAAATCCTGATCTCTCTTAACTAAAACTGCGATAATCATTATAATTATTAAGACTGCTATTTTATATTATGTTTAAGAAAAACCGGGCTTTTCTTATTATTGTTTCTCTGGTTTTATTAATACTCCAATATGTTCCTTTTTATTACCACCAAAACCAATCCACAAAAAACCGCGTCTATCTGGGGGCGGAACGCTACACTCCTGACTATTATGTTTATCTGTACTATATAAACCAGGGTGTTTTGGGGAAAAACCTGGTAGTTAATTTCTACACAAACGAACCGCACGCGGGATCACTTGTGCACATCGAATATCTACTCATGGGCAAGGTGGGCAATCTGTTTAAATTGCCTATAAGTGTTATTTTTTATGGCTTTAGAAGTTTATTTCTTGTGGTCTATGTCTTGATTTCGTTCTGGTTTATCGGCTTGTTTATCAAAAACACACTTGTCCACCGTCTTGCTTTTTTGTTGTCATTTTTTTGGGGCGGGCTGTTCTGGCCGGAAATATCACAAAATGGCATAAATCTGAAATCCTATTTTGATTTCTACCAAACACCAGATATTTTCAATAGATTGACTTTTGAACCGCACAAGTTGATCGGAATGAGTTTGATGCTTATTCTTTTGGCGCTTGTGATTAAAATACTAAATTCCCAAAAAACTTATAAAGCAATCGCATGTGTTTGCCTGACAATAACGCTGACCGGCTTTCTGCATGGAGTCACAGCGATTGGTTTAATTTTCACCATGATTTTTTATCTGCTTTTTGACTTGCTAATCTCCATACTAAACAAAAATCGGTCTCTTTCGTCCCTGTTTAGATCCTTTTCAATCCCCGCCGTCTTCATCTTTGCCGCCGCCCTGCCGCTTTTTTATTGGCAGTATGTTTTTTCTCAAAACCATGTTTGGTATGCCGTGTCGCTTTGGGAACGCAATTTTGCCAAAATTGACATGGCAAGCAATCCTGTTTGGACAGTGGTGGGATTTATTTTCACACTTGGACCCCTAGTTGTTCTTGGCTTGATCGGCATAAAAAAATTTCTTGCGGATCACAAGAAATTCGGTTTACTCTTGTTTTCTTTTTTGCTGTCGAACGTTTTTCTGTTTTTTGTCGGCTATATGTTTTTGGGTACCACCAAACACCGCTACCACCAAACGCCAAATCTTGTCGGCTGGTCAATCATGGCCACCTATGGAATTCAAACAATTGCACTAGCGCTTCAAAAAGTCTGGAATAAAAAAAATCTCAACTTCCTGCTCGTTGCTTTTTATTGCCTACTTATATTTATGGGCATTCCCAACGCACTGCAGGGTTTAAACCGCCAACTATACCAATTCGGATCGCCTCCCAATCTGGATCTGATGGGCTATCCTCCAAAAAAAACCTATGAAGCACTCGTCTGGATGAAAGACAGCACAAATATGGATGATGTCATTTTATCCCTTCCGACAATCGGCCAAATCATACCATTTGTCCCCGGCAGAAAAGTGGTTGTCGGCGACTATGTCCACACCTATAAATATTTCGAGAAACTTCCTCTGGTGGAAAAATTTTACAGCGGATTGATGTCACAAGACGAAGTAAAAAGTTTTTTGGAAAAAGAGCATGTTCATTATGTTTTTTGGAGTTTTGAAGAAAAAAACAAAGGGAATTTGGATGTTTATGGAAATCTGTTAAAAGAGGTGTTTAGCAATAAAGACGCTGTTGTGTACGAAGTGATGAAATCACCTAAAATCCATAAACAAAAACCACAACCCCCAGTTCTTTAAATTCTTTTTTTTCTAATAAATTATCCTTGTAAAAACCCTCAAATTCTTTCACCTTTGTCAATTGCCAGGAATTCGCCCGCCGATAATCATAAGTGTACAATCTTGAGGTCTCTTTAATTTCAATGGCCGCCAAATATCTGTTGTGATTTTTGTCATTGTTGTTGCGGCTGTAATTCCTATTGCTTTTTCTTATGGCTTTCCGCAGCTCTACCCAATCCGGAGAAATCTCTGCCGTAAACCCCACAATTTCCAACGATTTCGTAATATCCGTAGCATCCAAGATATAATCAATCACTTCTTCCGGGCTTTCGCTTTTTGCTTTTGTCTTTTGATGTCCTTTTGGCCAATCGTTTTTATTAAAATTAAAAATGGTGTCACGATAGTCACTCTCGTTATACATCGGAGAGGAAAGCATATGCGTGGCATTGGATTTGACATAGGAGGAAAGATGCAAAAAATCTATTATCAACTTTGTCGATAGTGCCAAAATAACCAGACATAATGCTAAATAAATATGCCTATGTGAACTCTGTAGGCCGGCCTTGAAAAGGCCGGTTAATTTTAAAATAATATATTTCCACTCGTACCCGGCGATCAAAAACAGGGCTGGAACGCTTGTGTAAATATAGCGATCCTGTAAATTGATCGAATGGGATGTTGCCAAAATAAAATTCAGTGTAAAAAACACAAATAAAAACCTGATTTTTTTTAACCCCAAATCCTTAATTGCCAGGAAATACGAAATAAAAACCATCAAAAACAGAATGTCGGAAAATAAATAACTCACCCTGATGCTCTGGATATAATATAAAAAATACTCCAGCCTTGTCCCCAAACCCACTGTCACCGGATTCCAATCAGACCGCATAATGTCCAAAAACCACTGCAGTTTATTAACAGGCATCAAAATCCAAAAACCAGAGGTTATTATCAGGGGAGAAAAAATTGCCACCTGTGAAAGAAAAAATTTCCGCCGTTTCTCTGAATGGGATCCAAAAACAACAAACTCAACAATCGCTTCCAACCCCAGCGTGATCGCCAAAAGCCCGGCATAATTATATTTTTCAAAAAACAGCAATACCAAAGATATTCCCACCCATAAATACGGCAGTATTTTTTTTTGTGAAACCGCGCGAAAATATAAATACAAAAATAACAAAGTCAAAGCCATTCCTGTGCTTTCTTTTAAAACCACAGTCGAATAAAAAAGAATGGCGGGAGATGTCAGATATAAAAATAAAGCCAGCATTCCGCCAAGAACTTCTTGCCTGCGGACCAATGCAGATAAACCGGCTGATAAATTCAATTTATAAACTAAAATTCCTCCCAAAACAAACCCAAACGCGGAAACAAATCTGGCAGTGGTCAAAGAAAAACCAAACGGCAGATTTAATAAAGCGATTAAAAAAGAACCAAGCGGCGGATATGCAAACTGCTGTTTTGTTAAATCCCACAAATACTGCCAATTCAAATCTTTCAAAGCCAAAAAAACCCTATATCCCCACAGGGCATGCGTTCCTTCATCCCAGTTGACAACAGGCGGAACAAAATAGAAGAAAGCTGCTATTCCTATAACACAAATAGTCGAAAAAACTATCCCTGATAAAAAAATATTGCCGGAATTTTTAATTTTTAATTTTAAGTTTTTAATAAATTTTAAATCATTAATTGAAGTTTATTCTTGGCACAAGATTTTTTCTGCCAGCAAAAAACGCGCCGCCCTTCACCAGAGAATAAATGACGGCATACGGCAATAACAACGGCTTATTTCTGACTAAATATTTTATAAGGCCGATAAATGTCCCCGATCCGTTTTTCCAAACATGTCCTGCCAGATTCATTTGTCTTTGTGAAAGTCCGCTTTGGTAGTAGCGGAAAAAAAGTTTCTTAAGATTATAATTGTGTGAATGCATAACTTCCGCCCTTGGTTCATATAATAATTTATGGCCGTTTCTCAAAACCTCCCTACCCCAAAATTGGTCTTCGCTCATCACAAGATCTTCCCTGAAGGGAAATTTCAGCAGCAATTCTTTTCTTGCCGCCCCATTGACGTTTGAGAAAAAAATGTTTTTATTGGAAAACAATTCGCTATCATTTTTCCCAAGCAGTCTTTTTTGATTCGGATACGACTGCGTATAGAAATATTTTTCTATCGCGTTTGTTTTTGGCCAGGGAATCTGTCTCCCAAACACTCCGGCCAAAAGCGGATCTTTTTTAAAAGGTTTCAAAAGAATTCCAAGCCATTCAGAGGACATGGGAATCGCGTCTTGCGTCAGAAAAACGACAAATTCGCCGGTTGTTGTTTTTACACCCAGGTTTCTGGTTGCGCCGTGGCTGAATTCTTTGGGTTTTATTTTTATAATTTTAATGCTTGAAATTGCTCCATTGCCTTCGTTTGTAATTTTTTTTCTTTGTTTTTCAAGAATAAAAAGACCATCGTCAGTTGACCCTGAATCAACTACAACAAGTTCCAGATTTTCCACGCCTTTTTGTTTAGACAAAATGGAAAGCATTTCAGGCAAAAACTTCGCCCCGTTTTTGAGAAGAAGAATAATGGAAATAGAATTCATCATAATAACTAATTTTTATATCCCTATCTCTCTTCTTTTGCCATAAGCGCAAAGAAAAAAGAGGAAAACACAATCTCCAGCCCCAGAACCAAAAAAGTCAAGCTGGAAAGAAGCACCCTTTCCATTGACAACAAACCAAAACTGTTCCTATACCATGATACAGCAACAACAAGAAACCCGCCAAGGCCAATCAAAAAAAAACAAAGGCCAACTATGATTCCTTTTTCCAGCGTAATGATTTTTAACAGGGAAGCAATTTTTTTGTCTTCTTCCGAAAGAAAATTAAACGCGAAGACTTTGGCAAAAAATCCCAAAAAAACAATCTGGAATCCGATCAGGGTCATAAAAGAAGCGGTAATCATTGAGTGTATGTCAATTGCCCGGCTGCCGATTCTGATTGGTCCGAAACTTAATCCCAAAACCCCCAATAATCCCAGTCCCCCAAAAACTCCGCCCGGAAAAATAAAAAGCCAGTTTGGACAGAATAAAAGCAGGAATTTCACGTGTCGCCAGGCATCGCGGAAAGCTGACAATTTTGACTTTCCGGCTCTTTTTCTATAAGTAATCGGAACTTCGGTGATTTTCAATCCCAGTTTGCCCGCCTTAAAAAGCATTTCCGAAGCAAACTCCATTCCGGAAGAGTTGAGTTTTAATTTCCAAAAAGCTTCTTTTCTTATTCCCCGAAAACCAGTATTCACATCCGTAAAACTTTGGCGGGAAAAAATTTTGAAAAGAAAATTCAAAAACGGAGTTCCAAAATATCTATGGGTAAAAGGCATGGCATTTTTTTGGATCCTGCCCAAAAAACGCGATCCCAAAACCAAATCATACTTTGGACAACCATATGAATCTGTCTCCAAAAATTTTGACAACACTTTTTTTGTCTCTGAAAAATCATAGCTTCCATCTCCATCGGCAAAAATCAGATAATCCCCTTTTGCTTTTTTCAGTCCGGCAAGAAGTGCTCGTCCGTATCCTTTTTTCTTTTCAATCACAACTTTTGCCCCCTCCCTTTTTGCGTTTAACATGCTTTTATCAGTTGATCCGTTGTCAACAACTATGATTTCCCGGGGAAATTTTCTCATTCCCGCCTTGTGTTCCAGATTTTTGATTTGTCTTAGGCAAATCAAAATACCCTGTTCTTCATTCAAAACCGGAATCACAATTGACACTAAGATTTTTTTATTTTTTGTTTTTTGCTTCATACCCAAATCTTTTCAAAAAAAATAAAACTTTTCCTCAAAAACTTCCCCATTCTACCACACCAGAATTTATCTTGTCTTGACAAGAAGAAGAAGAAGAAGTAATGTTAATACATATGTCTCTTCGTCCGGTGGAAATACCAACAATAGGAAAAGACGCATATGCCTCAGAAAGAGAAGCGTATTGTGCCAGTATTGTTAAAAATTTGGAACACACAAGAAGACAAATGAGCGATGAAGCAATCAGACTGGAAGATGATCTTGCCAGACAACTAGACGCACAAACAAACCTAAACCAAAATCCGCAAAATCCACAACCCCACCAAGCGTCATCGCTACTAGATACTTTTACCGATGATCAGTTGCTAGCAATAACCAAAGATGCGCCGGATGAAGAACTCACTCGAGAAGATAGGCGTCAAATTGGAAAAATCGCACAACTCAATCCTTTTCAAAATCTTCCCGAAAACAAACCTGCATTCCGCAAAGCTGTCAGAGCAAGAATCGCGAATGAAATACAACAACAAAAGAGAGCCAAAAGAAATGCGTGGATGAAAGAAGCAGTAGCAAACAAGATATACAAAAAACGACCCCTAAGAGCTGTGCATGCTTTTAGTAAATACGATCCAGAAACTGATCCCAGATTGTTCCATATTGCCGCCGATGAGGCTGCTTTTCTTGAACAGCAAATAGCAAGCGGCCTGTTAAGAGCTAAAGGCAAAACTCAAGAAATCAACCTGCTGCGATTGGCTTTCGCAACACACGCAGAATCTGGTCATCTTGATTTTCTGTATTTAGCAATTCCCGCTCTTGGAAACCCACCCCACTATGAAAAAGACGATCTTCCAGAGAGGATTGCTTTTTCAGAACAAACCGGCCGTGATCCAAGAGTCACTGTTATGGGGGTTCTTCTGAATCACCTCAGCTCTGACGGCAAACAATTTCAAATATATCCCAATCGCAAAACTGTTGAAAATGGTGATTGCGGACGAATTATGAAAGAACAAAAAATTACAAATCCAGATGGCGAGCCTGTCATAAGATTTAACCTTAAAACAAGCGCACCTGGTACTTACATTGTGTATGAGTTTTCGGATAAAAAAAATACAAAAAAGCCCAACGACAAACCGCAAAGAATATCAATGATTCTAGAAAAAGGTTAATCCCACATTAAGTTTTGCTACTATACCCATCTTGTTCTGATTTGCAGCTTTTTCTAGAGCGAAAAATCTGTGTATTTTTCAAACACAACACACCGCCCAGCTCGAACCGATCGGCTTGCATTGGGCGCTCTTTATCTCAGATCCATATATCAATAATCTTGCTCAATTTATACCCATCTTACTCTGATTTGCAGCTTTTTCTAGAGCAAAAAAGCAGATTAATGATATATACCCAAAAAACCAAGGTTGTAAATCTTGGTTTGTTTGGCATACTTCTTGTCCCCTTTGTACTTTCTGCTTCCTGTTTTATACTTATCTTGTTATGCGTTTGTCTTTCAAACAAATAATTTTAACTATTTTTTTAATAATCACGCCTCTTGTTATCTCGATGCTTCCTTTTTTCGTGCAAAGTTTCAAAACTCCGCCAGATCGCGTTTTCATGGGTCTTCACCGCTGGTCGGAAGACTACTATGGATATCTGCACTCGATAAACCAGGGCCTGATGGGACACATAAAAATCGAAAACAAACTTACACTTATACCCCATCCGCCAACCTATATCCATTCCGAATACGCGTTTTTGGGCCTGGTCGGCAGATTTTTCTCTCTAAATTCCGTTCTCGTCTATCATTTATCCCGGCTGGTGTTAGGCGCAATCTATCTTTTTACCGCTTTCTATTTCTTTTACTTTTTATTTAATCTTTTCTTTACCGCTTCGGCTAAAAATTATAAATTAAAAATTATCAACTATGCTTCTTTGGCCTTCTTTTTTTCCTTTTTCGTCCCCGGGTTTCCCAAAATTTTTGTCACCCCAAACTTTCCGTTTTTTGCCTCCAATTTTGAGCCGTTTTTAAAATGGTGGGTTGAACTTGATGTTGTCAGGCGGGCAACCATTCTTCCCCACTACATCATGGGTGACATTTTTTTTCTTACAACAACAATTTATTTTTTAAAAACGCCATCCAAAAAAGATTTTACTTCGCGCTTCTTGCTTTTTATCTCTTCCCTGCTTCTCTCCTTTGTCCATCCCATAGATTATTTGATATTAACCGGTACTGTTTTTTTATTCTTTGTCATTAATCTCTTCAAGAAAAAATCGTTTTTTTTTCCTCTTTTGACTATTATTCTTGCCGGATTAATACCATTCTTATACTACCGCCGGGTTTTTGCTCTTCCTTTCTACCGTTTTGTCACGGAACACGGAACAACAACTGGATATCATATTCCTGTTTGGGATTTTATTCTGGCCCATGGCCCTGTTTTCTTTTTGGCAGCCGGGGCAATATTTCTGTTGGGTAAAAATATCCGCCGGCTGTCTGATCCGGTGCTATTTCTTTTCTCCTGGACCATTGTCCAAACGGCTTTTTTCCTCAAACTCTTTGAGGTTTTTAATTTTGACAGGTTGCGGACACTCCACGCGCCATACTATCTTCCCCTGGCTTTTTTTGCGACAATTTTTATTTTTAAAATTAAAAATGTATTTAAAATTTCCAATTTCCACTTTAAAATTATTTCATTTGCCGCGTGTTTTCTTTTTGCCTTCCCTCTATATTTCTCCGTCAAAAACCAAATATACGAAGTCTCCGACTTTAAAACTTTCTCTCCGTTTGTCTATCCGTCCCGCAAACAATATGAGGCATATCTTTTCCTGCGCAACAACACTCCAAAAAACAGTCCCATCACCGCCATGTATGAAACAAAATTTCTTCTGCCTGCCGTTTCCGGAAATAAAATCGCGTTTGGCGCCAATTTTGAAAATGACAAAAACTATGATGCATCAGCCTCCATGATCAATAAACTATATTCCGGCCAAACAGATTCTGATTCAGCCTATAAATTTTTATCCGAAAATAAAATTGCCTATGTCTATTGGGGATATCAGGAAAAATCTTTCGGAGGCGATTTAAACAAATTCACATTTCTGCAGAAAATCTTCGACAATGGCGAAGTCGGTGTGTTTGCTGTAAAATAGTTTCCTTCTGCCCAATTAATCAGCTTTTATGCAGTTTTTATGCCAAAACAGGAATTGGATTTGCCCTTTGCAAAAGAACAACCGCTTTCTCTTGAACAAATGCGTCTTTTGCTGCCAGAAGGTTTTACCAGAAGAGAGAGAAATAATGGAATATGGGAAAAGATAACTGCCGAACACGGCCCGGGACATGCTCTGTTTATCATGGGCTTGATACACCGCTATGCTCCCATTGTCGCGGCAAGAACCGGCAATATTCTGAACATGACGGGTCTGGATGGCGTTGCGATTTTCCACGATGCAAAACGCGTCAATGATGGCAATGATCCAAATCATGCAAGACGCGCAGCCGCGCCGCTTCGTAAATATTTGCAGTCTAAGAATTTTTCAAAAGAACAGGCAGAACTTCTTGTTTTTGTCTGTAAACACCATTGCGTTCCGATTGGCGAAATAAATCACAAAGAACACGACAAAAGAGCGACCAGGCTTCTTGGGGAAAATCATTTTACCCATCTGCGTTTTTTTATGTTCTGTGATGTCTTGTCCCAGGTGCGCTATGCGCAAAACGGCCACCGGGTCACGAATCAAATGCTGGAAGAAATTTTGCCTCGTGTTTTTCAAAAAGACGAACTCTCGTCTATCATCGCCTACGCCGAAATGTGGTATCAAGCTTATGAAAAAACCATGAAAGTAAACAATTTAAATCCCAGGCTGGCCGGCGACCAAATTCGGGCAATGCTTGAAACAGGATTGCATCCGATGGTTTTCGCGTTTAAAAAATAAAATAAAACCTCACTGAGTGACTCCTCCCCACCAAAACCCGATCAGCCTGAACAACTCATACGGCAAAATCCCGATTTTTTTTACTCCCAATTTTCCAAACCAAAATTCCCTTATGACATATAAAGCCCATTCGGCGCTGATTTTGAAAAAACCTTCTTTGGGAAAATCCAGAAGTGATCTTCCCAAAAGCACGTTTCTCTGCCAAATTTCCCCAAGAGAATAATCATGCGAATGAAAAACAAAAGTATCAGCCGTATAAAAAATTCCCAGTCCTTTTTCCAAAACAGTTTTTGCCCACCATTGATCTATTGCCCAATCCCTGTTTCCAACAAAAGGATATTTTACTATCAGTTCTTTCCGCGTTGCTCCGCAGACCATGGAAAAAAATATTCTGTTTACACCAAGCTTGGGATTTTGGTTTTTTATTATTCTGTTTTTGTGAGGATAGGTTTGCGAATAAAAAAATTTATCAAAAGGATTTGCGTTTGCGTTGGGTTTTTGCCGGCAAAAAACTCCGGCAATATTTTTGTTTTGAAACGGCTTTAATAAATGATGCAGCCACCAACTATTCGGAATTTGTATGTCCTGACTGAGAAAAACCACGATGCTTCCTGTTGCTTTTTTAACAAGCATATTTCTCGTCTTTCCGTGCCGGAATTCTTCCGGCTTTATTCTGAAGACTTTTTGCCTTATATTTTTTACTTTGCGCTTTTTGCTTTTCACAAACTCAAAACTTCCGTCAGTTGATCCCGAATCACAAACAAGAAGCTCAATTTCAAACTTTCCTTTTTGGCTGCCGATTTTTTCAAAAAGATCGGGCAAATATGCTCTGCCGTTTTTTATGCAAAGAATAATTGTAATCAATAGCTTCATTCCTGCTTTTTAATAATTTATAATATAAATCACCATGCAAAAAAACATAAGATCAGATCAATATGCCGCAGTCTCCTGCCGCATCTGTCATGGAAACAGATTATATAAATTCCTCTCGCTTGGATCAATGCCAACCCCCAACGGATATCTGGAAAAAAAAGATTTAAACAAAAAAGAAACGCTCTATCCTTTGGGCGTTTGTGTCTGCCTTGACTGCTGGCTTGTCCAGCTGACCCATGTTGTCCCCGCCGAAATAATGTTTAAAAATTATTTATACATCCCTTCCACTTCTTCCACTCTCATGAAAAACTTCCGTTCAATTGCCGATGATTTAATTTCCAGATTTGCTTTTAAAAAAAACGGCCTGGTGGTTGATGTTGGGTCCAACGACGGCACCCTGTTGTCGTTTTTCCAAGAAAAAGACATGAAGGTTCTGGGCGTTGATCCGGCTGACAATCTGGCGGCGGCGGCGGAATTAAAAGGAATAAAAACCGTCTGTGATTTTTTTACAAGCTCCCTGGCGGAAAAAATTGTCAGGGAAAACGGCCGCGCGAAAATTATCACCTCCACAAATTCCTTTGCCCATCTGAATGATTTGCATGATGTCTGCAGGGCTTTTTCGATCCTCCTGGATACTGACGGCGTCTGTTTTTTGGAATTTCCCTATCTGGTTGACACAATCGATAAAAACGAATTTGACACAATCTATCACGAACATCTTTCTTATCTTTCGGTTTCCCCCATAAAAATGCTTTTTGAAAAAAACAATCTCAAAATCCTGGATCTTTCGCGCAATCCCGTGCACGGTGGATCACTTTGTGTCTATCTGGGAAAAAAAGATTCTCCCCACAAGACCACCTCTGCCCTCTTTCGTTTTTTGGAAGAGGAAAAATTAAAAGGATTAAATTCCAAATCCTACTACGACGAATTCGCCAAAAGGGTGCGACTTATAAAAAAAGATCTTGTGAATTTTTTAATCCGGCAAAAAAAACTGGGCAAAAAAATCGTCGGCTACGGCGCATCTGCCAAGGGCAACGTGCTTTTGAACTATTGTAAAATCAACAACAAAACAATCAATTATGTCGTCGATTCAATTCCGTACAAACAGGGCCGCTTCACTCCGGGAACGCATATTCCCATTTTCCCCGAATCAAGACTGCTTGCCGACCAGCCGGATTTCGCGCTTCTGTTTTCCTGGACTTTTGCCGAAGAAATTCTGGACAAACAACAATCCTACAGGGAAAAAGGCGGCCGCTTTATCATCGCCATTCCCTCTTTATGTATTGAATAAATGTTTATGTTCTCTTTTTTGCCATTCCCAAAACCACTCCGGCAAAAATAAACAGATACAAAACAATTCCCGTAAAAAAAGATTTGACGGCAAACACAATTCCCTCTTCTGTGTAAACAAACCATAAAAACTTCCTGACACCAAACAGATGAAGAAGGAAAAATGCCGTGTTTAAAATGATCAATGCGGTTTTAAAATATACCGCGGAAAAATTCAAAATCGGGATCGCGGCCACAAACACTATCATTGACCCTGTCCATCCCGCGGCTGACAAAACAGTCAGCGCCTCAGAACTGGTTGTCGCCACCGGATCAAATTTTTTCCGGTTTTGAAAGATTTCCACCCATAAATATGCCCGTTTAAAATATTTTTTGGCAATCGGCCAAAAATCTTCGAAATCGTGGTGGACTCTCATTTTCTGGTCAAAATCCACCCGGTATTTTTGCGCCAGGCGGTAGGTGAATTCAATGTCCTCGATGTCCGCGCCAATATAGTTTTCTTTAAATCCCCCCAGGAGCAAAAAAACATCCCGTCTGATTGCCGCGATCCTTGTGGAGAAAAGATAATAATAGCTGTCTAGTTTTCTTTCATTGATCCAATAGCTCCAATCCCGCAGGGCTTTAAACTTGGGAAAAAATTTATCAGTGTTTTGCTTTTTGTCCCAAACCCCGGTTGCCGCCACCTGGTATTTGTCGTTTCGGAAAAGCCTAAAAACTTCTTTGATGGTTCCCGGCTGAACAATCACGTCCGCATCCAGAAACAAAATCACTTTTCCTCTGGCTTTTTTCGCCCCAAAATTTCTCGCGTAGGCAGGACCGCGGTTTTTGGACAACCGATAATAACTAAGTTGTCTGTAGCGACGATAATCACCGTCGTCTTTCACATCAGACCCGTCATCCACCACAATCACTTCCAAATCTTTTTGTTTTTCTACATAGATGGATTGTAAAAGTCTCGGCAATGTTTCGGCGCAGTTGCGGGCAGGAATAACAATCGAAAGAAAAACCATATCGGAATTTGATTTAAAATTTAAAATTCACTCTGTATATCACAACATCCCTGTTCTCAAACACTTTTTCAAAATAATCGGCTTTTGCCGGATAATCTCCCCATGTTTTTTCTTCCGGTCCGTAAAAAACCAATGAAATCCTGTTTTGTTTTAAAAACTCTTTTGCCGCAAAATCAGACATTCCCCCCTGATAGAAAAGCTTGGCAAGTGGCACTTTTTCCCCATAAAAATGCACTGTCTGGCTTCCGTGGCCGACATAAACAAACCGTCCGGCATACGCGCCGATGTGATTGCCCGTGACGTCTCCGGAAAGAATCACGTCGTTTTGTGTAGCGTTGTTTTTCAAATAAAAAACCCCCGACATGATTGTTTTAAACGGATAGACAACATAGTTTCCCAACGAAAGCGGCGGATAACTGCCCAGAATTTTATGATTGATAAAATCGGTTTGGGCTTTAATCGAAATGGAAAAAAGAAAAACCGCCATAAGCATCACACTTCCAATCGCAAACAACATGAGGATATTTTTTAATTTGCCAAAAACGCCAAAAAGCGTGGAAAGCGCAACAACCGACAAAATCGCAAGCGGAAGTTCCGGGCCCACTTCCAAAAACCTTGTTTGATCATGCCAGAAAATCATTTTGTCAAAAACAATAATTAACACATACATTCCCAAAACCCAGAAGCTTGACCAATAAAATTTTTCTTTGCGTAAAATTAAAACCAGCACCCCCCCCAGCAACCCCAAAATTCCCATAGGCCCCAATGCCACAAGATACTCCCAATACGGAAAAACTATTTTATTGACATATAAATCGGTTTCAACGAGGGCCTTCCAGGGATAAATTTGCGTGATCCAAACGTTATAAACAAGAGTAGGAAAAGTGAAGAGAAAATAGATGGCATAGGAGATAATTTTAAATTTTAAATTTGAAATTTGAAATGAATTGGAAATTTTAAATAAGAACAACACCCGCAAAAAGATATTCCACAAAATCCAAAGTCCGGCGGTTGCGTACACGATAATCAAAGTCGGAGGAAGAATCAGACCGGCAAAAATTCCAAACAAAATACTAAACACCAATAATATGTTTCTATTTTTCATTTCAATAAACCGTATGAAAAAAAGCAGTGATAAAACGCTCATCAGATGTCCCGCGTTCCAGTGAGGAATAAAAGTCATCCTTCTGACCGGATCTAAATTGCTCCACCCGACCATGCTCTGTTCCCATTTTTGTCCCAAGAACAAAAACCCATATCCGTTTTGGTCAAAAACAAGTTTGGGAAAATTTCCGCCGAAAACAAAAAGCAGAAATGCCAGTTTCCGGTATAGTTTTGAAGCAAAGGAAAATTTTATAAAAAGATATCCTGCCAACATCCATCCCAGTCCGAAAACCACTCTTGCCAAATGATAGGAAAATTCCGGGTTTGGAGAAAACATTCCGCCTATTCTTCCCACCCATAAATAAAAGATTTGCAAAAGCGAAGGGCTATGTGGTTCTGAAGTAAAATATTCGGAAACCAAAAATTTTCCCTGAATCCCCTGAATGATCTTTGACAAATAGGCGTTGAAATCCGGCGCGTAGTTGTAGACCAAAACAAAATAGCGGTCGGGAAAAATCGAGTTTTTTCTCAAAAGTTCATAGAACATCGGGTATAAAGAGGCCAACATCCCAACTGCAACAACGAAAAAAACAAATGCCCATTCTGATTTGATAATTCTTGATATTTTTTCCATCTGGCGAATTTTAGTACATAAAACAAAACGGCACAAGACTTGCTTCTTGTCAGTTGATATTGGTTTTTCTACAATAAACACACTATGTCATTTCTCAAAAGGCTTGCTTTTTTTTTCTCGACCGAACTTGGTTTTTTTGTTGTTCTCGCAAGTCTTCTTCTGGGTCTTTCCATTTCCCCTCAAATCAAGCGCCAGCTCGACACTCCGTCTGACCGGATTTTTTCGGGCTTGGAATTTTATTCCGACGACTATTCAATCTATGTTTCCAACATTTTTCAGGGCATGCGCGGACGCTGGACGCTTTTGGACAAGCACACAAGCGAACCACATCAGGGCACAATCATCCACAACGAATATCTTTTGTGGGGAAAACTTATAGGATTGTTCGGATTTGACGCGATAACAGCCTATCATCTCGCCCGCTATACTTTCGGGTTGATACTATTAATAATAGTATACCTGTTTATCAAAGAAATCTTTCCGCTTCATCAAACAGGAAGCGATCTTTCTCCCAAAAGCCAAAGGACAACAATTGCCAAACGCAAACTTGCCTTCTTTCTTGTTTGTTTTTCCGCCGGCTTTGTCATCATCAACCGTTCCGCAAGCGGCATCTCTTTTGACTTTCATATCAACTGGATGACTGAACTTGACGTGTTCTACCGATTTGTCGCCCTTCCTCACTATCTTTTGGGAAACATTTTCTTTCTTTCTTCTCTGATAAATTTTCTCCGCGTCGCCCACTCGAAATACAATTTATTTTTCGGCTCCCTCTCTGCTTTTCTTCTTGCCCTTGTCCACCCTGTCGCTTTGGTCTCCCTTTTGGCCCTTCTTGGCACTTATCTTTTTTTTTCAACGCTTATCAAATTTTCAATTCTGCTCAATGATTTTCGTCATTCGGAAAAAATTTCAAATTTAAAATTTAAAATTTTTCAATCAGAATACTTATTTTTTATCTGCTGTCTTTTCGTTTCCCTGCCGGTCATGCTTTTTTTCCGCTCACAGTTTTTTGTTCCCCCCTGGAACCATATGGCCGCCTGGGAAGGCGTCACGCAATACTATCTGCCCTTGTCGGAATTTGCTCTTGCCGTAGGCCCCACGTTTTTTCTGGGAATCATAGGCCTTGTTGGCATGTTTTTTTCAGCGTTTTTGGAATTTAAAATTCTCCTTTTGCTTCTCAGCTGGCCCCTTTCGTTTTTTTTGCTTTTCTATTTTTCCTATCCCTTTCTCCACATCTCCCAGGTCCGTTTCATGCAGGTTTTTCTGTTTATTCCTTTCGCCGTTCTTTCCGCCGAAGGAATTTTCTTTCTTTCCAGGCTTTTTGGCATGGTCTTAAAATTGATTAATTTAAAATTGCTGAAAAATTCCAAGTTTCAAATTAGAAATTATTCCCTTCTTTTTTTCATCATTCTCATCGTTCTGATCTGTGCTCCCGGCTACTACCATTCCCTCAGCCTGAAATACAGATTCTTCACTGACTTTTCCCCCCTTGTCTATCCGCTCAAAGGCACAGTCGAAGGCTACAATTTCCTCCGCGACAAAACCAACCCCAATGAAGTTGTTTTGGCGGGATTTCTTTCTGGCACGCAAATCCCCTATTTCTCCAACAACACAGTCTACACCGGACATCTGTGGGCAACGCTCAACCGCCAGGAAAAAGAGACTTTGCAGAACAAATTTCTGACCAATAAAATGACAGAATCCGAAGCGTTGGCCTTTTTCAGACAAGGCAGAATCCGCTATTTTTTCAACGGCTGGCAGGAGGCGTCGTATGGCATAAAGCCCGAGCGGTATTCATTTCTCAAGCCGGTCTTCCAAAACCAGCAGGTGGTTATTTACCAGGCAATATACTAATCAAATGATTAAATGTTTAAACACTAACAACATTTCAACACTCCGCGCCGCGCCAAGTCAATCCCGCAAACTGATGCTGACGCATAACAGTTTTATCCTATAAAACTTGACAATGACTGCTGTGTTCTAGTACACTTTTTTGGTGGTAAAGACAATGAGCAAATCGTTATCTTTTCCGGAAAAACTAAAACAGCTTGATATTCCCCCATCCAATGGGGGATTTTTCTTTAAATCATCGCCAAGATTTGACTTATAGTAATTGTTATAGTACAATCTGTTGCAACATTATGACAAGCCGACAAATCGAAGCAAAATTTTCTTTTCCACAGCCAAAAGCAGAACGCTCATGGAACCTGACTTTCTCTGATGCCTTGCAAATGCTGCAAACGCAACAAGAACAATTTGCTCTCATGGGAAAAAGGTTTGGGGCTGCTGTTGATCGCTTTCACCAAAAAGTCGCGGATTTTTTTGCTCCGGGCTTTGAACGCGTGATAACAGAAACCAATGAGGTGTGGATTAATTTTCTTGGACCACAAGACGAAAACGGAAAAAGGGAAATAAAACATGTCAGCAGAAATGATGTGGCAGCAGTTTTTGGAGTAAGAACTCTTGCCACAGCAACAATTAACTCCGCCGTAGAAAACCAATACTACAATGAACAAATGGCAATTTTTTCTCAAATGAGAGTGCTTGACGCAATCAAAGACAAAATGAGATTGGTAAACGCAAGAATACAAGTGGTGCAGAAAAAATTCGGACACATTGAATTCCACATTCCTGGTCTTGTCAAACCCATTCCTCTGTCTTCTATGCAAAGAGTAATATTGATTGGTGCTTCTCTTGCAACAGCGGCCGCCGGGGCGGTGGCAGTGTTGGGAGCAGGCCGTCCGAACGGCAATAGTCCAATCCAGCCCCTTTCACCCTCCGGCCCAACCGATCATGACAAAAACCCTCTGCCGACACTTGCCCCACAGCCTACGGCTTTCCCCACTCCGACTGTTGTCAAACCAACAGCCGTCTTCTCAAATTCAACAAGGCCGGAAGTTGTCTGCGGCAGCGAGCTGGAAAATGCTCCAAAAGTTATCTTTTTGACCGACCACAATGTCCCCCTTCCCGAAGGCATGACAGCCACCCCCCAACGATTCACAAACACTACTCCTTTGGGGCGGAAAATTGCCGCCGCCCTAAACCGGGAAGCGTCTCTTGACCCGGCAATCAGTGACCCAAACAATCTTATCGCCTGCAGCGCCACCCACGATGGCGACATCAGTCCGGCAATTGTGGTTGTCAACAGACAAACCGGAAAATATGAAGTCCGCGTCTTTGACCCGGCAACAAAACGCTTTATTCCATCCCACGACCAGCGCGTCACCGGATCAAACCTCCCTTTGGGCTTGGACAAAACAATCGCGGCGCCTCTTTCGGTTGAGCTTGCCCGCACCAACGGCCAGACGGTTGGCGGATTTGATTTGCTGACATATGTAAATCCCGAAACCGGCGCGCTTCTTGCTATTCTAGATTTTAAAACCCAACAATTTGTCCACGGACAGGACCTTGTTGACTATAAAAAAGAACTGTCGCATCTGCCATATGTGGGCGATTTGCCGGACACGTTTCCGCAGCAATTGCAAGCCATGTACAAAAACACTCCTTGGGAAAAAATAATTTCCTATTGGAAATTTGTACGATTCCCCGCCCAGGGAGACGGATGGCAGCCTGTTGCCGTCACAACAGACGGAAAAGAAATAAAGCCCATGAGCGACAAGCTTTGGCAGGCAATCCAAAGGAAAATGGCAGAAGCTGCAAAACTGCAAATCAACGGAAACGGCAACGGAAATGGCGAAGGACAAACAGTTGTCAATTTTGTCTGGAACAACAATCCCGCCAGTCCAAAATACGTTGTGTACGCGGAATCGGGTTCAAACGGCGAAAAAACAATCGCCTTCTTTTCCCCTGAAAACCAAAAACCACTGGAAGTGAAAGTGCCAAAAGACGCAAAAAATTTCAGCTGGAATTTTGAACACCAGCAGGCAACGTATCAATCACAAAACAACACCACTTTCTACTATGACGAGTCTTCCGCCCAATGGTACAACGTCGCCGGCTTTCACCCAAAGCCAATCAACGCCGAAAACGCGGCCGATGTCTTAAAAAATTGGAAAACGCCAATTGTAAATACAAGTGCGATTAAATATCTGACAGACAATGCTACTGATATTAAAAATGTAGCAAGCTTTGATCCAAAAAACCCAATGAGATTTATCGGAGGAACGCAACACCCAACAGAAGTTTTTATTAGAAACGCAATTTCAACTGAATTGCCAATTTTATTAGCCCAACTACCAAATGACCTGTCTCTCAGAAAAGCGGCATCTGCGCTTTTGGCAATGAAAATTGAGGCTTCGGATTCTGCGACTCCCATACTGGCTGCCGACGGAATTTCTGTTTTACCTCCAATGCGGTTTAATTACAACCACTCGTTAAATTTACTTCAAGTACACCCACAGTCATTACGAATCGCTGCTTGTACATTGGGAGTAGGTGAGTGCTATAGGGAAACAACTAACATATCTCCTTTGGTATTGCAAAATTTGCTTGCAATGGCATTAGCAGCCTACGAAACAACAAAGCTTGATCTGCCAAATGTCAGTTGTCCTATTTCTGCGACTGATGTAACTTATCCGCAAGCGCTTATAGATTTATCCGAGACGCAGCGCGCTCTCTTACAAAGACGTAACCTTACAGGAGCAGAAACATCGATGATAGCTAAAAACGTAGAAATCGCAAAAGCCATTCTACCTCAAAGAAGAACGATTTCTGCCTCTTGTATTAAGTAACTTCTGATTTTTAATCAGCTTGTTGACTATTTGTTTGGGATATATGATGATTAGATCATATGCCACCCGGAAAAAAAATTTTTCTTGGTTTTGTTTTTTTGATCTTTCTTATTTTTGCAATTGTTGTTTTGTATCTTTTTTTCCAAACCCCAAATTTCTTCTCGGACGCGTCTTTTGTTTCCCAAACAAAATCCCAGCCAAAAACCCTTATAACGCGCGAAACTTCAAACTTTGAGATCAAAAAGCTCGCCGTTGTTCCCGATCTTCGCCAAACTGCAATTCCTCTGCCGGTTGCCGATTCCAATCTTGCCAAAAAACTCAAGCTTTCAGGCAATGCCCTTTTGTTCACAACCAATCCCAATGACACAACAGGAAGAACAATGCTGGTGGATGATGAACAAAAAATCCACAAAAACGTCATGGGTTTGGGCGGAGTCAGGCAAAAATTTGAAGCTCGTGTTTCCGGAAAAATGGCGGAAAAATCCGGAATTTCACGCGTGTCCGGAGTTTTTTCCTCCTGGATGAGAACCTACAACAGCCGGGATTTGTATCTGATCCTTTCTGATCCACAAACCAAGCGGGAATTTGCCGTCCGGACACTCTTTCAAAAAGGCGGATGTTTTGCCGCTTCCGACGAACTGGGGCTCACAAGCCTTGTTGTCCAAAACATAAACACCAAAGCCACCAATGGTGATCTTTCTGAACTGGGCGTTGTTTCCGCCTGGAGTGAATCTGATCTCGCCAAAATCATACAGCCCGGCGATTTTCTGGTTGCCTATCCCAGGCTCTATCCCAAAAGCACAAGAACGACACACAACCTGCTTGCTGTTTCCGACTATGAAAACGGTGTTCTCTGCGCTGATTCCCTGATCCTCAGCCGCTTCGGCGGGAAAGAGGAAATCGAAAAAGAAATCGGAAAGAAAATTCCTCTTTCCCCAAACACTCCCATGTTTGAACGCGTGCTAAAACTATATGGAAAAAATTCAAAATAAATTCAGTCCCAAAACGCCAATTGCTTTTTGATGGCGAAATGGGTGATAATGGAAATTGGCCTATGAAAACCAGACTGCTTTTTGTTCTGTTTGTTTTTTCCTTCTTTTTTCTTGGCCTTTTTCTGGTTGCAAACCACCAAAAACACTCTTCTCTTGTGGTTTTTGCGCAATGGCCCCCACAATTGGACGGAGCCTGGGACAGCCCGCCGCCGCAAGACGGAGGAACACAAGACGGCGGAGACGATGGATCAACGCCACCATTATTTTCGGGCGATCCTCCTGCATGCGATACGGCATCACCACCATGCACAATTGATCCACTACCTGATGGAAGTAAACTTGTCACCTATTCAGACGGTCATCAGGAAATCTACACTGGCTGCGCCACCAACTGCGACGGAGGCGGAGGAGGGGGAAATGTCGGCTCAGGCCCTCCTGTTGGGTGTTCTGACCCATCAACAAACTATGTTGGGACCTGCTCGGCGTCCTGCGGAGGCGGACAAATTCTCGCGTACAACACCTGCGGCTATTGGCTTGAGCCCTGCAACACGCAGGCCTGCGCCTGCTCAAAACCGGCTGCTCCCTCCGGACTTTCTCCTTCAGGCTCAACTGCACCGGGTCTAAAAACCCTTTCCTGGAATCCGGTTTCCGGCGCGACTTCCTATGCCATCCGCATCAACGACCTCTCAACGCCCTGGTGCCACGATCCTGTTGCCGATCCAACCGCGTCGGAATGCTACAATCCCGCCTATCCGAACTGCACGAAATTCCAGGGCGACTATTGTCTGGACAATCTGGCAACCAATTCGTATTCGTACACTCTTTCGCCCGGGAAAAAATATGATTTCTGGGTGGCGGCCATCAACTCCTGCGGCTGGGGACCTTCAACCGGAGCAACGCTCTGCGCGACCGCAAATCCTGAAGCACCTGTTCTTCTTCTTCCGCAAAACAATGCCGTTTTGGGAAACACCAGCGTCACAACAACCTGGAACGCGATTGCCAATTGGGGCGAAAGCTGTCTCACAAATGTCAATGAATACAAAGTCTATCTGGACGAAAACCCAAATCCGACAACACTCCGGTGCACGGTTTCGGAAAACTCCGCCAAAACATGCACGATTTCTCTTTTGGACCAGACAAAATACTACTGGAAAGTGGTCGCCGCAAACGGCGCCACTTCAACTTCTTCGGAAATCCGCAATTTCACAATCAGACAGCCAAAAATCTGCGGAGGAACACTCTTTGACGACCAGAACCAGAGCGGGTGCTATGACACCAACGAAAACCCGGTGTCAACAAGCACCATCACGGTCACGGCCAACAGCACAAACTGCACCACCAATTCCGACAAAACATATTGCTGTGTGATTCCCGGCACAAACGACGGCACAACCACATCGGTTGGACTTTCTGTTGCCAATTTCAATCCTCCCTATTCCGGCAGAACAAACTGCTCTGAAGGGACAACGCCGTCGTGTTCGCTCAACAACTGCACGACTCTGCTTGGCGCGGGAGATGTCAAGGTCATCAATATCGGCTTTGGCGCCAAATCCTGGTTTCAAACCAATTCCTGCCCAGTCTATTCCAATTCCGATATTGTTTCGGAAATCCCGGCGAGTCCGCAGGATTTTGACACAGGAGCGCTTGTGGAAAAATATTTTGTTTTAAATAGCGCCGGCCCGGTTTTGAGCGGATCACAAACGGCAATGAATTTTGGAACATCAGGAGGACTTGCGTCTTTATACAGATGGTCTGACATCAACTATCAAACATCAACCGCTTTCAACTATGACTATTTCCAGAAAAAACTTGACGCCAGATCCACAAAAATCGGCTCCGGCGGAAATCTGACCTTGAGCGCCGGAAAACTGTCTGACGGAGTCACAAACTGGAACATCACCAACAACAGCGTCTGGGAGATAAACGGATCACTGACTGTGTCATCTGATGCAAGCCTTGGCTCTCTCTCTTCCGCTATTCTTGCATCAGGAGATATCACGTTTGGCGCGGACTTTGATCCCGCAAATTCCTATTTTGCCTTCGTGTCAAAAACCGGAATTTCTGCTCTTCCAGCTGTGAAAAAAATCCATGCGATTCTCTTCACGGACGGAATGTTTGCGGATGGCACAGCCAGTGAAGGACTGAAAATTATCGGAAGCGTCATTGCCCTAAATGGATTTAATCTCCAAAGATCACAAGGCACATCAAGCGGAAAACCCGCTGAATATTTCGTCTGCGATCCGGCAATGTTTGTCAAAATGACCTCGCTTCTTGGCGTTTCCACCTACCGCTGGGAAGAATCCGCCCCCTAGACACTCGCCATTTTCTCTTTGAATTTCAGGCCACCCGCTGTTCCAAACAATAAAAGCGCAAAAAAGAAAGGCACCAAATATCTCTCCTCCCCCGGGCTGGCAATATACACCGAAGCAAAAAGGCCCAAAAGAAGAAGTAGGTGTAATTTATAAATTCTTCTTTTTTCGCCATCATTCTCCCAAAAAGGATAGATCAGAAAAAATAAAAAGAAAATAATATTTAGGGATTTTGAAAACGCCAGCAAAACATAGTGCTGGTAGCTATTGGGAAACTCGGGATAGAAAACGCTGTCAAAAACGTTGGCAACATGTTGGAAATTGCGTAAAATCTGCCAGGGGTTTTTTTGTATACAGTTCAGGCCGATTTGATAGTAGTAGAGCTCATTTGAAAAAGGCTGGTCAAAGGTTTTTTCTGGTTTTTCACTTCCCCAAAAAGCAGGAGGCGAAAACCAGAAGGTGTCCTTGTTTTTGGCATACTTTGCCTTTTTGATTTCACACTGCGCCATCGCGAAATTGACTGCCTTGTTGCTTTCAACGCCGAAAATTTTCGGATTGCCAACCCGATAGTTGATACCGGAAATTGACACAACTACAATTGCGAAAGAAAACAACATCAACACTGATTTTTTGATTCCCGCTGTTTTTTGCCGGTCGGAAAAAAAGATGTACAACACCGTCAAAACAACAAAACAGAAAATTATAGGCTTAACAGCATAGGAAAAACCCAAGATCGCTCCCAGAATAAAATATTTTTTGTCCGCCGGTTTTTTCTCCGAAAGAATAAGAAGCGCGACTATAATCAAAAATGAAAATAAACTTTCCGGAACATTCAAGCTGTTGAGATATACAAGCGGATAGTATGCCGAAAGAAAAAGCGAGGCGGCAAAACTTGCTTTTTTTGATAATATTTTTTGCGACAGCCGATAAAAAAACAAAACGGAAAGCGACCCGAAAAAAATATTGACCAAAACAACCGCCCAAACTCTCTGGTCCAAAAGCCCATCGCCGCCAAAAACGGGAAAAATTTTAAAAGCCCCAAGGACCTTGTAGACAAACGCATCAAAAAGATAGAAAGACGACCAGGCCTGCGCGTGATAAACCCCATTCCCAGACAAAAAACCAAGCGCGCGGTAGTCGCTTTGCAGGGCCAAATTTTTCACGTATTGTTCCGGCTC
>Ga0233425_10002964_pt1 | contig 32038 bp, 24 predicted proteins | sample Watercolumn_Towu_2_FD_181712 | JGI IMG/M metagenome (GOLD analysis project Ga0233425, IMG submission 181712) | Freshwater microbial communities from Lake Towuti, South Sulawesi, Indonesia - Watercolumn_Towuti2014_140_MG | ecosystem: Environmental > Aquatic > Freshwater > Lake | place... | reverse complement strand
GCAAGGCGTCCCCCGCGGCACGATCCGGCGGCTCCGCGTCAACGAACTGATCCCGCAACCCACTCAGCGCGTCCCGTATTCCAGCGCGGTGAGGTTTGAGGTACTCAAGCGGGTGCTCGGCACCGTGCCCGTGGACAACAGCGGCTCGGTGGCTTTCGAAGCCCCGGCCGGCGTGCCGCTGCAATTCCAGGCCCTGGATCAAGACGGCCTGGCGGTGATGACCATGCGGACGTTCACCCACGTGCAGCCGGGCGAGGTGGCCGGCTGTGTCGGTTGCCACGAGCCCCGCACGTCGAGTCCCGTAAGTCAGTACGCGCCGCCTGCCGGACGGGAAATCCTTCACTTGGAGCCGCCCGCCGGCCCGCAGTATCCCGGCGGCCTCAGCTTCGCCAAGACCGTCCAGCCGGTGCTCGACCGCTACTGCATCGACTGCCACGGCTTGAAGGAAACCGCCGGCAAGATCGATCTGCTGGGGACGATTGACGCCACGGACGAAAACGTCGCGGCAACCTTCCACCGGTTGCTCCCCAGCACCTCGTACGCTTCCTTGACCGGCGACGGCCGCTTGGTGACGGTCGCGCAGTATGGAGGTGAAACCTGGTATAGCCGGCCGATGGATTACTTCGCCCACGGGGGCACGTTGGCCCCGCTGCTGTTGAAGGTCCACGAGGGCGTCGATCTGGGCCGCGACCCCCAGAGCCGCCAGCGGATCATCGACTGGTTGGACCTGAACGCGCCGCTTTACGGCACGTATTCCTGGAACAAGGATGAGTGGCGGCGGCCGGATCCAGCCGGCGAGCAGGCGCTGCGGGCGCACGTTCGCCAGCGGTTCGGCGACGCGCTGGCCGGTCAACCATTCGCGGCGCTGGTGAACGTGGCCTTGCCGGAAGAGAGCCGCATCCTGAAAGCGCCGCTGGCCCTGGCCGCCGGAGGATGGGGCCAAATCGAACAGGCCGGCTGGAAGAGCACGGACGATCCGGAGTACCGGAAGATGCACGAACTGGTGCAAGCCGCCTTCCAACCCATGCCCTTTCACGACATCGCCGGCACCTGCGGCCGAGATGAAGCATGCCGCTGCCTGAGTTGCTGGGTCCGCAAAATCATGGAGCAGCAGCAGACGCGAATCGCTACCTCACCATAGGACGGCAGGTCCGCAGCCGAGAGGGCATCCAGGTCTGGTTGCGGAAGCTCTCGGCGTGAGTTGCGAACCTCGCGTTACGCCGCAAGAAGGCGCAAGATAACAGTACCCGCCCTGGAGGTGAGCAGCAGTGACCGTGCCCCGCAGAAGCGGCGTGTGCCGCTGAGTGTGCCTGTGTCACAAGGAGAACCGATAATGGACAGGTCAACGGTATTCGTCATGTTGGTCGTGCTGGCGGGCCCGGGACCGGCGTCGCTTCTGGCGGCCAGCCCGCCCGCGGAACGGCCGGCACTGCACGTCCCGGTGACGGGTGCCGCGCCGGTCATTGACGGAAGACTGGACGAGCCGTGCTGGCAGGAGGCGGCGCAAACAGGCCCACTCATGACTGTTCAGGGGTCACCGGGCCAGCCACTCACCGAAGCGTGGATCCTGCACGACGCCGATCAGATGTACGTCGCGCTCCGTTGCGCAACGGCGGCCAATACGGCAGTCGATCCCCAGGCCGGCAAGCCGGCGCAGGCAACGGAACTCGCCGAACTTTTGATCAGCTCTAACCGCGATCGGAACTCCTACTACCGAATCCGCATCAGCCCCGAAAACGGCGGCCAGACCTTCTGCTCCTATCACGAATTCTCGCCGCCGTGGCACGACCGGACGTGGCAACCGAAGTTCAAGGCGGCCGCGGTGACGGACGCGGGGGCGTGGATGGCCGAGATCGCTTTGCCCTGGGTCGTTTTCTGCAAGACCAAGACGCTCACCTCCGAGATCGGATTCAACGTCCGGCGATCCGGCGTGCCTGGACAGGAGACTCAGGGCTGGCACAGCAATTCCACCAATCCCGGCGATTGGGGAACCCTGACGGGTATCCCGGCACGCGCGAGTCTCCCCGATCCCGACTATGCGAAACCGAAGCCCGATCCGTCTTCCTCGGGCGCCCAATGGGGCGTGAACGTGTACGTCCCACCAGCGAGCACACGGCGAGCGTTTCTGGCTGAACAGCGTGAACAGACGATCGAGCTGCGACCGGGTTCGGCTCATCCGAGCACCACCGGCGAGGTCCGGTTGGAACTGGAGGGCTTCCTGCTCGCGGGCGATCCACACGCACGGGGCATCATCTGGGACCTGGCGGTGGACGAGCAACGGGGGGAACTGTTCGTGCTGTCCGATCCGCGCCGCGTGAGAGAGGCGCCGGAACTGCGGGTCTTCGACCGGCAAGGCCGGTATCTGCGGACCGTCATGCCGCTCAATCCCACCTTACCCCGTGCCAACTTGCAGGACCTGTGCCGCATCATGGCCCGCGAAGGCGGGACCGACCTGGTCGTGCCGAAATTCTTCGAGACGCTGTGCGGCTCGCTCTCCCTGTACGGCGCCTGGTGGCACTTGCCGCAGAAGATGGCGCTGGCGCCCAACGGCGACCTGATCCTGTCCAACGTCTATCGCGGGACTCTGTGGAGAATGCGGCCGGATGGAAGCCTGCCGCTGGAGGGTTGGACCTCGGCCTACCATCGCGGCCGCAATGAACCGTTCGAGAGCCACGACTGGACTCAGGACTTCTTGAACGTCCAGGATCTGCAGAACTACCTGCCTTTTCACGCGCTCCACTACCCGTACTTCTGTTTCGACCGCCATGGCGTGCTGTACATCTCGGCCGGGCAGAGTTCCCGCCCGACGAAGAATTTTGCCTATCATTGGGAGGTGGGCCAGGAGAATGTCACGTACCATCGGGAAGTGCCGGGAACGGAGGGCCGTGGAGCGTACGTGTGGAAATGCCGCATGCACGAAGGCGTCCGGTTCGAAGAACAAGGTGCCTTCGGGGGCTTCGCCGAACCAAGTGGGTTGGTCCACGACGGCCAGCACCTGATCGTCGCGGATTCCGGGAACAACCGCCTGCAAGTGCTTGAGGAAGATGGACGCGTCGCCGCCTCGATCACGCATTACGAACACGAGGGAAAGCAGGTTCCCCTTCACGGCCCGACGGCTTTGGCCATCGATCACGAGCAGAACCTCTACGTGCTCGTGGCGTCGCGGCCACGAACTACGGAGTCGCCCATCGTAGAGCATACACTGCCATCGATCCAGCAGGACTATCTCCGCGCGGCGCAGCAAGAAGTGGCGGAGTCGACGCGACTGATCAAGCTCAAGAGCTGGCGAGAGCCCCGTCTTGCGGCCGCTTCCGCGCCGCTACACGCGGAAGTCGTGCAGATCGCCGTGGATGCCGGCGTCTCGCCGCCCCTGGTATGGGTTGCCAACGGCTCCGGTCCGGGACGCCTGCTGCAATTGGCAGGTCACGATCTGTCACTCAAGGCGGACTGGGGGGACAATGGCGAGACGCTGTCCTTTCCTCGGCAAAGCGGCAATCAGCCGATTCTGAATATCGATCCGCAGACCGGCGACCTGTATGTCGAAGATGATTCCAACTACCGCCTCAAACAGTATGGAACCGTGTACCGGATCGATCAGGCGGGAAACGTGCTCAAGAAGTGGTCGCCCGTGTTCTTCAACAACCTCGGCTTGAGAGCCACTTCGCCCTGGTGGCCGCCGGATCATGAGCGTCACTTCCGCTACCCGGAGGAACCGCTGTTCATCGACTCCATCTTCGGCAAAGACGGCCGAGTGTACCGGTGGAAACTGGGAAAGGAAGGGATCGAGATCCTGCGTTTCGACCGCGCGGGCCAGCCACTTCCGTTCGCTGCCACCGGGACGAATGCTCTGTTCGTCGATCATCCGATGCAAGTCAACTTCTGGCACGACGTGTATCACGGCGTGGAGGTGGACCGGCATGGAAGGATCTACTATGTCGCCAAGGCGGACGTGGACGCCAAGGCGCGCCCTGTGAGTGCCTACAACGCCGTGCGCCGACAGATCAACGTGTACGATGCCGACGGGAGGCTGCAGACGAATTGTCTGCTGAACCTCGATGCGGTGCGCGGCCTCCAGGTCGACGACGCAGGGAACTTGTACGTCCTGCACCGTCCTGCCGAGCGGCCTTGGGACTTCTATCTGGTGCTGTCGAAGTTCCCGCCGGCCGGAGGCGCACCGTTGTGGTCCCGCCGCTGGGATGGCTACATCGGACAGGCCCAAGCGATCTTCGCGCCCTGCCACTGCATCACCTCGCGGCAGCACCAGACGCTGGACGGACGAGGCTACCTTTATGCCGCCAGCCTGCACGGCGTGCAGGTGATTGACTGTGCCACGGGGAAGCTGGTCGGGGAGTTCGGCAGTTACGGGAACCTGGATTGCCAAGGCAAGGGCAGCAAGTTCCCACACCCCGAGCTGCCGTTCGGAACGATCTCCGCCCTCTCCGTCTGGAAGGACCGGCTGTTTGTCGTCGATGTACTGAATCGGCGGATTGCCAAGTGCCGCATCATCTACGGAGCAGGTACGAAAGCGTCGGGCGAGAATTGAGTTTCCTGTCACTCATTGTTCTTCCGCCAAGAGCTGGCAGCTGCAGGTCTTCTCAACCGTATCGAGCGGCAGGTCGAAGTATTGGCTGCTGGATACACTCGGTTCGCCGCCTTCTGCTCCCGTGATGTGAGCTGTCGGTGCATGCGCCTTGAAGTGCGGCGACTCGTCGCCGCTTCAGTCTGATTCTCCATAGCCGGCGACAACCACGGCCGTTCCCGCGAACCCCGTGAGTTCGATGGTTTCCTTGCCCGGGTGGAATTCGGTCCACGCCTGGCCATTCACCGTGACGCTTCGGATCGGTCTCGAGCTTGCCCGTGCGGACTAGAGGCTATCATCCCATCACAGTGGCGAGGATCATAACTGGGACAAGAAATCCGCGTACGCGGCCTTCAAATCGGGCGCGGCGTCCGGCGGGCCGGCGTGCAGCAGCACGCCATACCGCAGTCGGAACGACTCGCCGGGTTTGACGACGACCTTGCTGATCGGGCCCTTGCGGAAAGCCTGCTGCCCGAAAGGATTGACCACCAGCGCGCCGTAGTCGCGCGCGTGATGCCAACTCAGCCGAAAGTTCGCCGGATCGCACATCGTCGTGATGCCCGCGTGCCGGCCGGCGATGGTTCCGCTGTAGTCGCACCAGTCGGCCGCGTTGCCCCACACCTCGCGCTCGTTGCGGCGTCCCAAGGCGTCGACGATCGTTCCGCCCTGCTTGACGGCGATCGGCGTGGCGACGCGAATGCCCAGTCCCATCTCCTCCTGGTCGCCGAAGACCATGTCGCGCTGCTCCGGCCGGAAGGTCGCGTCCCAGATCAGGAGATAGCCGGCCGGACGCGCGGCCAGCGTTAGACGCGACGTCTGTTTGCAGACCTGCTCGCCACCGGCGCCCTGGAAGCTATTCTCCGCGGTGAAGGTGACCCGGCCGTCACGGACCGCGGGCGGTTCGACGAACCGCTCGTGAATGACCTTGGCCTTGTTCCGCCAGAAATCATGCCCGCTCACGTCACCGAAGGCGAGCCACAAACCGGGATGCATCGTATCGTGATCCGTCGCGTCCACGTTCGGCACGGGCGGATGATTGCGCGTGACCTGAATTCCACCGGGCGCGTGCACGTTCGCGAAGTAGGGCCGCAAGATCTTGTCGTCACGAGATATGTAGGTCGCCAACGGTTGGCCACCGTCAGTGATGATCACGCGATCGGGCTGCTGCTGGATGGCGAAATCTGCCGCGACGATCGACCGGTCGGCGGCCAGCCAGGTCGCGGCCCCGACCAAAACGAATGAGATGAGTAAGCGATGGTGGTTCATAGGGGCTTTGCTACCTCGGCTCGGCTGTGGCTTCCGCCAGTAGTGAAATCGACTCGTGGACGGCCTGCGTGTGGTCCACGGTGGGCCACATCTCCAGGCCGAGGAAACCGGTGAACCCCGCGGCGGCGATTGCGCGGAAGACGTTCCGATAGTTGATCTCGCCGGTGCCCGGCTGGTGCCGGCCGGGTACGTCGGCCACGTGGAAGTGGGCGATTTTTCCGATGTTGGCCGTGATGTTGGCGATCAGATTGCCTTCGGTGATCTGCTGGTGGTAAATGTCGAACAGCAGGCGGACGCAGGGGCTCCCCACTTCGTCGACCATGCGGAAGCCCTCTTCCGACGTGGCCAGGTAGTAGCCTTTATGATCGACGAGCACGTTGAGCGTCTCGATACTCAACGTCACTCCAGCGTCCTCGCACAGCGGCGCGGCGGCGCGGAATGCCTCGACGCAATTCGCGTGCTGTTGGCTGCGGGGGACGTCCTGCAGTTCGTTGCCTACCTGGGCGATGATCTGACGGCAGCCAAGCTTCCGGGCTGTCGCCAGCGTGTCTTTGAGCGGTGCTATGATCCGCTGAGCGCCGCCAGGGACCACCAGGGGACCGCCGGTATCGCAGGCGAAGCCAGTCACCTCCATGCCGAGTTCCTCGCGCATCCGGGCGAGACGGTCCATGTCGCGCCCCCGCCAACCCCAGAACTCAAAGGCGTTCAGTCCCGCCGCCTTCACTTTGGCGGGGCGTTCTTCAAAGGGCACGTCTGCAAACACGGCGTCGATGCACACTGCCAGACGCGGCCTTGCAGCTGACGGCGGCACATCGGCGCCCAAGGCGAAGTTCCGCTGGATCGCGGCACCGGCGGAGGCTGCAGCGGCAAGGCCGAGCCATTGGCGTCGAGACATGGAGTCGTTCACGGCGTGTTCTCCAGCTTGGGGTTTGATCGTCGACTATTGATCGATGAAACATCCTGCCGACAGCAATACGTTTGACCGAACGACGCTCTGCAGCGATCCGTGTCAACGCACCGAACGTTGTGAAGGAATCTCGTCCACGCGGTAGAGATACTCTGCGGTCCGAATGAACAGCGAATCACCTGCCACCGCGGGGCTCGCCATCAGTGGCTGCTCGTTCAAGCGATTCACGGCCAGCTCTTCGAACATCCGTCCCGGCCTGATGACCGTGCAGACGGCATTCTCATTGAAGAAATAGATGCGGTTGTCGGCGTGGATCGGGCAAGCCGAGTACTGGCCCTCAATTCGATTCTTCCAGACAACCTCCCCAGTTTTCGCTCCCAAGCAAGTGAGAATACCTTGACGGCTGACGACGTACAGCAGGTCGTCCACCAGCAACGGGGACGGGCGTGAAGGAATGGCCCGCGCCTCCTTCCACGCCACATGGCTGTCAGTTACATCGCCCGCTCCGTCGGGACGAACCGCCCAGAGCTCAGGATGATCGTGGTCCGTGACGAGGAATACGAGCCCGTGCCCACATACCGGCCGCGGGACGCTGGAAAAGCCGCCGTGCCGGACCTTCCAGAGTTCCTGTCCCGTCAAGGGATCGTATGCATAGACAGCCTGCGCTGCTGGGCTGACAAGCTGTTGTCCAGCCCCGCGGGGAACCAGAAGCGGCATGGCGAACGCCTTCCGCATGTTCACGGGAACCGTGCTGTAATCGAACGAGCGGTCCGTCTTCCAGACGGTCTTGCCGGTTGACGTGTCGAGAGCGATCACATATTGAACATCGCGGCCGTCGACATGCACGATGAATAAGTTCCCCACCAGGAGCGGGGAACTGCTGGGCCCGGCCCCGGATTCATGATCGCAGTTCAGATCGCGCCGTGTCCAGACGATGGATCCCGTGGCGGAATTCAGGCAGGCCGTGCCGTAAGTGCCATAATGCACGTAGACGCGCCCGGGCTCGATCACGGGCGTCGGTGTTGCGTAGGTGTTTTCGGCGGCGATCAGTTGCGGCTGCTCGACATCAAAAACGTGAGTATCGTGGACGATCTCCCCTGTTTCCCGATCGACACAGACGGCAAACAGTTTGCGTCCCTCCGCCGTAGCCGTCGTCATCCAGATCCGATTCCCGCAAATGACGGGAGACGACCATCCGCGATCATGGATCGCTGTCTTCCAGACGATCTGCTGGCTTTCACTCCATGTCAGAGGCAGATGCTCCGCGCTCGTGTGTCCCTCTCCGGTCGGTCCACGAAACTGCCGCCAATCCTCGTCCGCCGACAACGAACCAGCGATTTGCAGAGTCATGATGATACACAGCGCGGTTCTCATTGGATCCACTCGCCTGTCGAACAGGAAAAGGTGGTAGGCGCCCTACTCTAGGACTGCCGCCGATCGAAATCAAGAAACGGTGTTGCTCTTCCTGCGTTCCCGGTTTCGCCTGCCCTTGGGAGTCTCAACTGCCTCTTGCGCTACGTGTCGTTCGCATCCGCGAAGGACATCTAGAGATTGGCATCGTGCGTGGCGGGGGGCGAATCAACCGCCACGCCGAGGTTGTTTCCGTTGGCGCGTTCGGTGGGCACGAAGAGTCCGGCCGGCAGTCGTTCCGAATTTACGCCGTTGCCCACGGGCCGGTTGAGCAACTTGCATTGATCCGCGTCCTCGGATGAGGAATCCCACCAGGCCAGCGTCGTGGATCCACCACCGTCCATGTTGATGCCGCGGTGTGCTCCAAAGTGCTTCAACCACTGCCCCAGTTCCTGCGTTGTCGCCTGGCAAAGCATACCGCATCGATCGTCGTCCCTGCAGTTGGCAAGGGCGGTAGGCCAGCGGTTGCAGTCGTCATTCGACGAGGACTAGAATCAGCTCGGCATTCCATTCCGTATCAGGCCAATCGTCGAAGGGGTCGTGCGTCATGATCCGAACGTTATTGTGGCGGTTCATTGGCATCTGCCTCGCCGGCTGCGGGGTAGTTTCCGCAGGTGACGATGCCCGTCTGCTCTCGATTCCCATGTCCGCGGCGACCTTCTCTGCGGACGAAGGCTGCCAGTGGATGCCGGCCGGCTACGAGTTCGAGAAGATTCGACGCAATGCGCAGTACCTTGCTGCGCCGCAACCGGGCGGAGATTGGGCGCAGTGGATGCAGTCGCTGCGAGACTATCGCACTGCCGTCCGTACTCGACTGCATGATCCGTCCGCTGTTGCGATCGACATGCGATTTGATGGTGTGCGGGCCTGGATGCGCGTGGCGCGCCATTGGGCTTGGGCATTCGATCTCGCTCCCGGTGAGCAAATGCGATTGCGTGGTGAGGCCCGTTCTCTGCATGGCAACAACCGATTTTGCCTGGCATTCGACTGGCTGGACCGGACGGCCGGTCTTGACGGAGCGTGGCAGGGGTGGTCGGGCGTGGTGGAAACGGTGACACTGCAGCGCGAGGACGGCTGGCAGCCTTTCGAGATCACCGTCAACGTCCCGCCGTTTGACGCCGCCGAGCGCTGGGCACGACCTATCTTGGGAATGGACGGAACGTTCGACAAGACGCCGGGCCGAATGGCTCTGCGCCGGCTGGAACTGCGCGCGCCGAGAACCGACTTGCGAGCACGGAAGAGCGACGAGTTGCGCGCGACGCTGCCCGCGCGACTCGCGTTCGACGACTCCATCTACCGCCGCGAGGACCAGCAATGGATGACGCGGAATTTCGTCTGCGGCTTTCTGTTCGCTTATGACCGCTCGTTCTGGGATCCCGACAAGCTGGAGTATCGGGTCGGGCCTTTATGCGCGGATGCAACGCGCGAGTTCGGCGGGTATGACTCGGTGGTGATCTGGCATGCCTACCCGCGAATCGGTGCGGATCATCGCAATCAATTCGATTTCTTCCGCGATATGCCCGGAGGTTTGGACGGCGTTCGCGGTGCGGTGCGCGAGTTCCAACAGCAGGGTGTGCGCGTATTTCTTCCGTACAATCCGTGGGACACCGGTACCAACCGTGAGCCGGAAAGCGACGACCAGGCGTTGGCCCGGCTTGTCGAGGCCACGCAGGCCGACGGCCTGTTCTTGGACACGATGCTTGCTGCACCCACGGGCCTGCGAAAAGCGATCGATGCCGTCCGTCTCGGGGTTGCGTTCGAACCGGAGGGCCATCCGTCGATGGCCGAAATGCAGCAGTGCAGCGCCTCGTGGGCCCAATGGCTCCAGGCGTTTCCCGAAATCGGCGTGCTGCACTTGAAGTGGATCGAACCGCGGCACATGCAGCACCAGATTCGACGCTGGGACAAGTCCCATCAACACGAGTTGGCGGCAGCCTGGCTCAATGGCAGTGGTGTCCTCGTGTGGGAGAACATCTTTGGTTACTGGAACCCGTGGCAGGCAGAAGATCGCGCGACGCTGCGAAGGATGGCACCCGTATGGCGGCAGTTCGCCGACCACTTTTCCCAGGGGAACTGGTTGCCGTACTTTCCCACGTCGAAACCGGGCACGTACGCCTCGTGTTGGGAACGTAACGGGACGCGATTGTGGACCATCGTCCGACCCGAAGGAGACGACGCGAGTCCGGTCGTGTTGGAGGTCGACGATCGCGCAGAAGAGTTCTTCGATCTGTGGCAGGGTGTTCCGATTTCGCCCACACGCGTGGGCGAGAAGACCGCTCTGGAGGTGCCGCTCATCCGCTATGGTGCCATCGTGGCGATTCCTCGCGGCACGTCGGACGAGTCGTTGCGGAAAATCGTCGCGCTGCAGCGGGACGAGGCGCTGCGGCCTGTACCGTCTCCCCAGGAAGACGACTGGATTCGCGCGAAATGCGTCATCGATCCGCTCCTCGACGCGCCGCATGCATCGGTTCGGAAGACACGCGACCGATCCGTGCAGCGAGACATGCTGACCGTCGACGGCGGTCGCTTCACTTTCACACTGCGACACATGCGGCGGGAATGTGGCTGTTACCCCGATGCAGGGACGCCGGAGGACAAGTGGGACGCGTTCCTGATCGGAACTCCGCACGATCAGCCGTTGGAGCACCGGATGACGACCGACGTGGCGAGTTGCCGGATCGATGCGGCGCCTGTCACCAACGGGCAGTTTGAGAAGTTCCTTCACGACAGTGGCTACCGACCGAGAACTCCCGACAGTTTTCTTAAGCATTGGGGAGGCGTTCTATGCCCCGCGGAACTGCGCGACAAGCCGGTGGTCTACATTGATATTGAGGACGCCCGGGCGTACGCGGCATGGGCGGGCCTGCGACTGCCCAGTGAGTGGGAGTGGCATCGCAGCGCGGCGCAGCACGGGGACGCGTTCCAGCGGGGTGAAGTCTGGGAATGGACCGAAGGTGTGCGCGACGACGGCCATACGCGCTTCGTCATGTTGCGAGGAGGTTGCCGGTGGAAAGCCGAAGGTTCGATCTGGTACTTCCCGACCGGTCCGCAGCCGATCGAAACGCATGCCAAGTTCCTGCTCTTGGCCCCCGGTCTTGACCGCTGTGCCACCATCGGGTTCCGTTGCGCGCTCTGATAGTGGGTGCCTTGCTGAGGCGCGGAGGCTGCTTGTGGAGGGCCAACCGACAAAGCAGGAGCTCGGCGACGCGCTGGCCCGGATTATGCACGAAACCAAGAGAGCCACCACAGAGCCACAGAGAACTCAGAGGAAAGCAAGAGAGGCGGAACCACAGCTTGTCAGATTCAGTCCAGTCACGATCATCACGCAACCGCTTGCCCTACTTGTCCCTTCTTTACCCTCGGTGGTGAATAATCCGGGCTCGAGCCGGGAAACCGTCGCGGGAACGAGCGGTCTTGGGAAGTTGCGCGGACGGGAGCGGCCACCGCTAGTCGACGAGTGAGCGCACGCGTTCCGCCAGCGCGCGTACGTCGGAACGGGACCAGACAGGCACCGAAACCTCGGGCCGGTCATCGCTGACGACCGCCAGAATGTCATCTCTCGTGTGAGCCAAACAGGTGTTTCCCACAGCCGCGCGCCAGACTTCGATCTTGGGTCCATCGCCGTCGATGTGGCCCTCGACCAGCACGATGTCGCACTCCGCGAACAGGGGCTCCAGTCGGCGATAGAAGTCCTCATCCGCGCGGCGCGGCAGGAAGATGCCGATCAAATCGGCTGATGCGACGGCGACGGGATGGCCGCCAGCCTGCCGCAAGCGATGTGAGTCCTTACCCGGAATGTCCAGTTCGTGAATGTGTTTGGAGTGTTTGACAACGCCCACCGCCAGGCCGCGGCGCACCAATTCCTCCACGAGTTCCACGAGCAGCGTTGTCTTGCCGTGGTTCTTGCGGCCGACGATGTGAATGCACTTCATGGATGTAGTTCGGTTTCTTCTTGTGTCGCAGCTGGCAACCGACGCAGGTGGAAACCACGCCCCGCATGGCCAACGCCGCGCGATCGTTGCCGGGGTCTTCAGGAGAGCGCCTCCTCATCGGAGGTCGACTCGAGCGCGGCACATCCTTCCAGGCAATCACCGGCTAAGACGGGCAGTTCCTCCATGGCAGCGGCATGTTGCGGAGCGGGGCCGACGCGTGCGGCCAGCCACTTCGCGGCGGCGGCCAGGTAGACGATGCCGGAAGACTCCAGCGAAGCGGCCAGCGGCTCCGCCAGATATGCGAGATGGTCCTCGGTGAATCGTCGCACGGCATCCCGGCAAGCGGCGGCCGATTCCGGTTGCTGCGCGCAGTGGGCATAGGCCTCTTTGAACCGCAAGTAGCCGACGAATCCGACCTCACTTGCCACATGGTCGAGTGGCTCGTCGAGTACCGGGTGATAGGCGAACGCCTCGTAAATGGTGGCCAACTGCGCGAGAAACTGTCCGGGCTGCAGGTGGCGGCGATAGCTGACTTCGCGCGGTGCCGCGGGACCGCCGGGGCCCAGCGTCGTGTGGTACAGCGGTTCGCTGGCTTCCGTGATTGCGTCCTGCGCAACGCGGCGCAATTCCGCATCTGCGGTATTGGCCTGCAATTCCCGGACGCGTTCGCGCCAACCGGGAGTGGGACACTGCAGCAGCAATCCCAGCAGGTGCCACTCGCCGGCCTCCCGCACCAGGTCCAAGGCAACGTCATTCAATCCCGTGTCGGTCATGGTTGCTCCACGCGCGTCATGGTAACCCAGCCGGTCCGCATCTTACGCGATCCCACTTCGCCCTGCGCGCCTTCCCAGACGGCAAAAGCGATCTGCCCCTCGGGTGCCGACGCGAACCCTTCGGGCAGGTCGCGCACGATGGCGACGGACCAGCCATCCGCAATACGCTTGCCGGTTCCCGTGGCCGTCGTTTCGGGCAGGCTGCGCAAGGTGCCGGGACCTTCGGCCACGAGGTCCTGCACCGGTGCACCGGGCGGCCGGTGCATGAAGTTGCCCAGTCTGCGGGCCGGCGCGTACCGGTCCGCCATGGCACGTTGTTCCGGTGAGCCCTGTTTCAAGGCGGCGGACTCGAACGGATAGTGATCCACGGTGGCGCGCGGGTAGAGGTCTGGCAGCGAATCGCGGTGCCCCGCGGCGGCCTCCTGCCAGGCTGCGTTCCAGAACGTAATGTGGACGGCGCGTCCCGGTTCGCCCATCTGGGGTGCGGGCAACGTCGGTTCGGCCTTGGCCGGTAGCTGCACGGCACAGCCATCGCTGAACGTATTGGGGCCGGCGCCGTTGTCTTCCGAAGCGTCGGCCCATTCTAGTCGAAAGGCGGCGCGTTTGCCGTCGGTCAGCGCGCGCACGCGCAGCGCCGCCGTGGTGGCTTGCATCAACCGGGGATCGACGAGGTCCTGCGGGATCAGGGCCGCCACGAACTCCGGGGCGCGCTCCCAGGCCGGATCGTCCGGCTCCGCCGGCAGAGACGCTGCGGCGACGAGCTGCACCGTGGTCGGCAGTGCCGGCGGTGCGGGACGCTGGCAGCCTGCAGCGACAACTCCCAACAAGGCAAGGTATGTGAAGCAACGTGAGCTCAACATGGCACGGTTCTCCCTACGGGCAATTCACGCGCGCGACTTGGTATTTCTCGTCATACGCTGCCGCCACGTGCACCGGCTCGCGGAGCGGGACGCGGACGATTTCCTTGGCCTCGTCCGTCAGGCCCACGATCCAATCCCCGTCTCGTTTCCAGGCTGGCATCACTTGTTCCGTGCAACCGAACAGGCTGAGCAATCCCGCCAGATCGAGATCATCGCGGGCCGCCCGATAGGTCTTCACCGCTGCCAGCACGTGCGGGCCGAACAGTTGTCGCAAGAACGTGTTGGGGGCGTGGATCGGCGGGATGTAGTACACGTTGGGTTCCAGACCGAGCTGCGGGAACAGTGGCAAGGCCACCTTCTTGATGTGGACCAGGTAGTCAATCGGGTTCTCCGGGCGAGCCTTGTCCGGCGGCGAGATCCAGCCCGTCATGCGGATCTTGCCGATGCAATTCGCGAAGCATTGAGGCTGGAGCCCTTGCTCGATCTTGGGAAAACAGGCGATGCATTTTTCGGACGTGCCGGTGAGCGGATTGAAGAAGACTTTCTTGTAAGGGCAGCCTTTGGTGCATTCGCGATAACCGCGGCAGCGGCTCTGGTCGACCAGCACGATACCGTCTTCCTGGCGCTTGTAGATGGAACCGCGCGGACACGCAGCCAGACATGCGGGGTAGGTGCAGTGATTGCAGATGCGCGCCAGGTAGAAGAACCAGACCAGATGCGGCACCTGGAGGCTGGCTCCCGTCTCCACCGCGCCGGCGCAATCATCCTCGCCCACATTCGGGTAGGCGTAATCGCGTTCGGTGGGCCGCCACCCCAACACGCGCTCGCCGGCGGGAGCCGCCTCGAACAACGTGCGCCCCGCATAGCTGTCCCCCTGCCAGTCCTGAGCGCCGAGCAGTTCGAGGAGCTTGAGATCCCAGGCCAGCGGATAGCAGCCGTACGGTTTGGACTCCACGTTGTTCCACAACATGTACTCCTGGCCTTTGCCGGCGGTCCAAGTCGTCTTGCAGGCCAGCGTGCAGGTCTGACAGGCGATGCATTTGTTGATGTCAAAGACGGCCGCAAATTGTTTTTGGGGACGGTTCTCCGGATACCAATACGACATCTCGCGGCCGAGCTGCCAATTGCGGACAAGTGCCATGATCAAGTCTCCTGGTTCTCAGCGCGCACGGCCAGAAACGAGCCGGCGAGGTATTGCTTCATCGCGGCATTCTCGTAGGTGGGGCGAATGCCCAGTTCCGCGGGACGCCACAGCCCCTGTGCGTCCAGCCCGCCCGGCTCGAACCGCGTGATCTTCACGATCGCCTCGCGCGGCGCGCCGGTCGGACAATGGACGTCGGGCAGAAAACCCTTGCCGATGGCTTGTCCGAACAGCCCCTTGCGCACGAGCGAGTCCGTCATCCAGGTCGGTTTGAGCCAACCGCGCGTGGCCGATTGGTGGGAACCCGAGCGGAACATGGCCTGGTAATTGGTGCGCGGGTTCTTGGCCAGGCCGTCCTCCCGGGACTGTGCGCCTTGTTGCGATCCGGGAGTGGCACCGTACATGTTGAACCACATCCGCGTCACGCCGCGCGGCGTACCCGGATAGTAGCGCGCCCGGCACATCAGCCGCGCAAAGGCGTAGTCGCGATCGTTCTTCTGCCAACCACGGAACGGCCGGTCCTCAGGATCGGGATCAATCCACACGTAGTCACCGTCTTCGACGCCCAGTTCCTTGGCATCCTGCGGATGAATGTCCACGTAGCCTTCCGTCACAAACGGGCTGCGCTTGTCTTGCCGGTGCAAGTCGCCGAAGGGACCGAACAATACGGCCACCATATCGGTGTCAATGGGGTTCGTGTGAGCGCCGTGGCGGTACTTCGGCGTGTGAAACACAAACCGGTAACCGTCCTTCATCAAGGGATGCGGTGACTGCCGCAACTCGGCCCAGGTCTTGACCACGTTCCGGCCGCACCGCATCTCGCAGGTCAAGTTGTCCGGGGCGACGCCGTACTGCGCCGGACCCGCGGGGCGAATGGCATCGTGCGGCGGCGCCACGATGACGTTGGGCTCATAAAACGTCGAATCCACCGGCTCCCGGTGCACGGGCAGGTTCTCACCCGCCTCAATGAATTCCGGTTCCTCCCGATAGAATTCCAGCCGCCCGCTCTTGGTGTACCAGGGGCGCGAGTCCACTACCTGTTCGTAACCGACAACCTTGGGGTTCGTGCGATTGTTCATCAAGGCCGGGATTCCCTGCTGCGCCTTGGCCAGCAGATCCTGGAACTGGTAACCCTTGCTGTTGGTTGAGAAGTCCAGCACGCGCTGCAGGTAGACGTCGGTCTTGCCTTCCCGCACGAATTTCCAGTAGTCGTTGAAGCGCTCCTCGCCGGTCAACTTGGCCAGTTTCGCACCCACGAGCGCCAGGACGTCGATATCGCCGATCGTGTTGAAAACCCTGGGCAATGATGTGTTCGGGAAGATTCCCAGGAAAGGATTGGTCACCGAGGCCGTCATGTCGGGATGTTTCAATTCGGCCCAGGAATCCACACCGAACACGATGTCGGCCCATTCGCAGGAAGTGGACCACCACCATTCGTTCACCGCGATCATCTCGATCCGCGGCAACACGTTGATGACCGTGTTGTAGTGCCATTTGACGTTGCCCAGGATCGAGTTGGCGTTGGCGAACCAGAGCGACTTGGTGGGAACCGGCATGTGGGTCTTGCCGGTCAGCAGCCTGTTACCCACGCGCAGCGGGTGGTCTTCATGGTTGTAGTAGTGGGCCGACTCGGGGCGCCAATACTGCAGGATCTTCGCCGGTTTGGCCGGGTCCAATTCGATGTTGAAGGGGTCTTCGTTGATGTACTGCGGAGCTCCATTGAACATGGCCACCCGGTAGTTGCCGGCATACGAGCCGACATTGCCCCCCACCTTGCCCACGTTGCCGGTAAGCGCAGCCAGCAGAAAGATGTCGCGGTCCTTGTTGTCGTTGTTGAAAAACTGATTCGGTCCCATGCCGATGGCAAACAGCGTCGTTCCCGGTTCCTTGGCGAAGTGCCGCGCCAAGGACTCGACGGCGGCAGCGGGCGCCCAGGTCATGGCCTCCACCGTGGCGGGATCGAAGTGCGCCGCGTATTCCTGGATCAAGTCGAATACCGGCCGGCAGGGAACCTGGGTGCCGTCCTTCAAGGTCACAGTCACCTTTCCTTCGAGCAGGGCCGCGTCGATCTTGGACTTCGCCCCGACTTCGTCGCGCGTCATGGCTTGCGGTTTGTTCTCCGTCTGGCTCCACCAGACATAATCGCCCCACTCCTGTCGCAGCTTGCCGGGAATCAGCATGTCAGTCTGCTTGAGCGGCGGCGGGCCGTTGTCCCCCTCCGCCAGAACCTTCGTCTGGTTGGACAGTTCAGCCGGCGCGGTGCCGAAGACGTCGGCAGCGCGCAGATAGGTGAGCGTGTCCATGCGCACCAGGAGGGGCAGGTCGGTCCAGCGGCGCACGTAGTCCGCGTCGTAAAGCTTCTCCCGCAATATGACGTGGGCGAACCCGAGCGCCAGCGCGGGTGTGGTGCCGGGACGAACCACGACCACATCGTCCCCCTTGGTGGCCGTGGCCGAGTATTCGCAGGCGATGACCACGACGCGCGTCCCTTTCAGTCGCGCTTCGGTCAGCCAGTGGGAATCCGGCATCTTCGTCGTGATCCAATTCATGCCCCACACGACCACCGTCCGGCAGTGCTCGACCGCGTGCAGATCGAACTCTACGGTCTGCTGGCCCGTGACCATCGGATGCCCGGGGGGGAGGTCGGTGTGCCAGCTGTAGTTGTCGAAACCTCGGCCACCGACGGCTTTGTCCGGAGCTACTTTGCGCAGTTGGGCATCCAGCAGGGCCATCGAATTGGCCATGCGATACAGACCGAAGACGCGGGTCACTCCCAGCAGCGGCATGCCGCCGCGGAACTTGAGCACCTGCGTGCCGACGCCTCCGGCCGCCTCGATCGTTTCCGGTTCGTAATGCTGCTTCCGCAGCCGCTCCTGTCCGACCTCACCCGTGTAGGTCTGGGCGATGTTCACGAGCGCCGCCGCCACGATCTCGGCCGCTTCCTCGTGACTGATCCGCACCCACTCGTCCCGCGCACGCTGAAAGAACTCCCGCGAAGGGGAACCATCCTCCCCGCGCGGAAAGCCCTGTTCGAACCACTTCTTGAAGCCGACGCGCACCATACACTGGTTCACGCGGCGGTCCCCGTAGAACCGGCGTGTCAGCGCCAGTCCTTTCTGGCAAATGCGCGGGTCCCAGCGATGTGAGGTTGTCTTTCCCGCCAGGTCGGCGGCTTCACCGTACCGCATGGTGGGACCGATGCGCACGACAACTCCCGATCGCACATAAGCGTTGAGGAGACAATTGTGCGTGTCGTTCGGCGCGCACATGAAGGTAAACGTCGAGTCATATTTCCAGAGGTCGCGGTAGGCGGTCTCCCAGTCTCGATTGGGATAGGATGCCAAGGGGTTGGTGACGGCGTCCAGGCTCCAGGCCTCTGCCGTGGAGGCTGCCAGCGCGCCGAAGCCGGCTGCGCCGAGCGCCTCTAAGAACTGCCGTCGGCTCATCGTGGGGTTCATGGGCCCTTGTCCTCCCAAGTGCGAATGAAGGCAACAATGGATTCGATGTCCTGCGGCGACAGCGCGGGAAAGGTCGTCGATCCGCGCGCAAAGCCGGGCATGGGTGTTCCTGACCGTCCCCGGCGCAGGGTCTCGACGAGGTAGGTGTCCGAGGCCGCCGCGAGGAACGACGCGTTGCGCAGTTCCGGCGCCTGAGTGCCTTCCCCTTGCGATCCGTGGCAACCGGCGCACAGCGTGGCGTATTTCGCCTGGCCTGCCGCGGCATCTGCCTGCACCCAGCGCCGTTCGGGGCGCGGATCAACGGGTGCCGCGGTGCCGCTCAGACCGCGCATGTGTTGGACGATGCGGGCGATCTCATCATCTCTCAGGCCTCCTGCGGTTTCGTTCCAGGCGGGCATGCGCCGTCCCGGCCGGCCTTCCGTGATGGTCCGAACCAGAAACGCGTCACTGGCCACGGCGAGGAAATCCGCGTGGCCGATCGCCGGGAAGGGTGGATTGTCCGGGAATCGCTGGCCGTTGCCGGCATCGCCATGGCAGGCCGTGCAGAATGTCTGGTACAACGTGCGGCCATCGGCGGCGAACTCGCGATCACCCAGGCGGTTGATCCGCACGCGATCCGTGGGCCAGAACGCTTCGGGAAACTCGCTGTCGCGCAGCGAGAGCATGTACAGAGTGAGCTGATCGATCTGATCGTCACTCAGACCCAGAACCGGCATCTTGGAGCCGGGCACGATGCGGGCCGGCCAGCGGGAATGCGCGGCCAGCCAGTTGGGCAGCGTGTGCGCGCCGGACACGTGTGTGCAATCGAGGCGATGGACGTCCTTCATACCCACAAGCGACAGGTCCGGGCCGTCATCGCCTCCCACGCCGTGGACCTTGTGGCACCCGCGACATCCCAGGGAATGGAACAGGGCCTTGGCCTGCATGAGGTCCGGGGCACCGACCCGCGTGGCCAGGAACTGTTCGAGTTGCGCTCGCGCGGCGGGTTCCAAGGGACCGAACGACGTCTTCCAGGCGCCGCTGGTGGCGCGCTGCTGCTGGTCCAAATGCCTCTCATACCAGTCGGTGCGCCAGCCGCCGGCACCAACCTGCGACAGATCCGGACCTTCCATGCCCCCGGCGCCTCCCGGTCGCTGTGTGCCTCCGCGACCGTCGATGCGATGGCAGGCCAGGCAATCGGCGCGTTCCAGTTGCCTTTCCCCCGCCTCCAGCCCTGCCAGGTCCGGCACGCGGGCGTGGTTGTGACACGTGCCGCAACCGGCCGACGTGTACGGCCGCGGCAGCATCGGTTCCGGCCAGAAGGGTGAGTCGCCGTGCGCGTCGGCCTTTTCGGTGGCGCGACCTTGGCCGCCGTGGCAAGGCGTACAACCGTACTGTCCCGGATCGTGCGCAATGCGCGGATGCGGCGCCAGCAAGCTGTTGACGGCGACCGAATTTGCACCCGGCGCCATGCCGATATGGCACGAGACGCAGCGATCCGTGGTGCGCAGAGCCGGCACGACGATCTGCCGCAGGTGGATCTCACCGGCATCGCCGGCGGCCAGTGCGGAACTTTGAATGCGGCGCCAATCGCGCAGGTAGTTCTCGTCAATCGCTGCCCAAATGAGCAGCGCCGACACACCCAGGCTCGAGATCAGCAGCAGGTACTTATTCTTCTTCATGACACATCAGTGCGTTGGCCAGTCGGTGGGGGACCAGTAGAAGCCCCAATTCGGCCCGCGAAAATAGGTCCCGATGATGGTCAGCACGACGAAGCCGCACATCGCGCAGGTGAACAGTCCGAGTGCTCCTGCCCGCGTGGAGTTGAAGCGCTTCACCAGCCACAACGAATAGACCGCGTAACCGAGAGCCAGTAGCGTTCCCGGATTGAGCGCGGTAATCACCAGTTGCGGCGTATTGGGAAACCACTCGCGAATCCAGCCGCAGCGAATGGCAATGGCCTCAATCCCCAAGGGCAACAGCAGCCCGAACGCGGCGGAACCCAGGACCAGCCAGCGACCGCCGGGACCACCGAACCAGGTGCCGGTTCCCCGTTGTTCGCGGTCGAGGAAGGGTATCAGCCCCAGCCCGATCACTGCCAGCGCGGGAAGTCCGACGCCGCCCATGAACGCGGAGTACGAGACCAGTTCCTGCAGGCCGAGGAAGTACCACGGAGCCTTGGCGGGATTCTCCGGCACACTGGGATTCGCCAGTTCTTTCAACGGGGCGTCGATCGCGATGGCCAACGCCAGGCAGGCCAGCGTGGTGGCCATAAGGACGCCCAGTTCCGCGTAAAACAGATGCGGCATAGACGGAACCGTGTTCTCCGGTCCGCGCCCCACGGCCGCCGTGCGTCCGCGGACGAGCGCCGCGAGATGGTAGGTCTTCTGCGGAATCTCCGTGAAGACCGGATAAATATTGGGAGCGCGCGGTCCGAGCCGCTCGTCGGCGTCCACCGGCCGCGTAAGTCCGCCGTCCTTGCGGATGCGCCAGAAGTGGACCGCGAGCAACACGGCCAGGGCCAGCGGGAGAATCATGACGTGCAGCAGGTAGAAGCGAATGAGTGCTTCTTCACCCACCGTGTCGGAGCCGAGCAGCAACTGCCGCTGCAGTCCACCGACATCGAACATCGCGGTCAATCCCAGCGCATCGGTCAGCTCGCGCGGTGACTGCGCAATGTTGGCCCCGATGGTAATGGCCCAATAGGCCAGCTGGTCCCAGGGCAGGAGATATCCCGTGAAGGACAAGCCGAGCGTAATGACCAGCAGGCTCATGCCGACGAGCCAGTTGAACTCGCGCGGCGAACGGTAGGCTGCCGTATAGAAGGTCCGCACCATGTGCAGCAACACCAGCACCACCATGAGATTGGCGGACCAGCGGTGAATGTTGCGCATGAAGCGTCCCGTCGGAACCACGAAATGGATGTCCTTGATGGAGTCGTAGGCCACGTCGGGGTAGGGCTTGTAGTAGAACATCAGCAGCACGCCGGTCACCAGCGCGATCAGGAACGCCGCCGTAGCTCCGATTCCCAGCCCCATGGTGGTCGTCCAGCGCAGGCTCCAACGGTGCGTGCGCACGGCGTGCAGATGCAGGAAGATATTGCTGAAGACAAAGTCGGACCGCGTGCGATCCGTCACCGGAGCGCCGCTGCGAAAAGCCGCTTCGTACAGGCGCCGCGGCGCCCGCCACACATTGCCGAGAAAGGTCCGCAGTGCCGATTCGTCCCGCGCGCGGTTGCTCATACCTGCACCCTTGTACCTGGCGGTACGGTGACTTCTTCATCGACAATCAACTTGCCGCCGCTAGCCGTGACCTGCAGCCAGGGAAGCGGCGTGGGAGCTGGTCCCTTGGAAACCGCTCCGTCGCCCGTGAAACGAGACCCGTGGCAAGGGCATTCAAAGCCATCCGGAACGGATTTCACGATGCATCCCAGATGCGTGCAGACGAGCGAGATGGCGTAGACTCCGTCGGCGTCACGAATCAGCACCACCTGTCGACCCGGCGGAACATAGGGTTCTCCAGCGGGTAGCGAGTCGGGGAGTTGCACCGCGAATTTCTTGGAGGCGGAGGGCAGTACGGCGGCCTTCGGCAGACGCAGCATGCCGACGGCGGCCAGCGCCATCGCGCCCAGCATGGACGCCAGGGAGGCCAGCCCCAGAAAGTCACGGCGCGCTACGGGCTCGGGATCCAAACGCGAAGTCGGTGTCGCCGCGGTCTGGCTCATATGGTTCTCCAGCAGCTGGCGCAGGTCACGCGTTCCATCGTGATGGCTTCGGCGGGACAGCGCGCGGCGCATAGCGCGCAACGAATGCAACGGTCTTCGTCTTTGAGAATTGCGGAGTTGTCGGTGCGGGACGCGTCCGGGCCCCAGGTGGATTCCATGAGGTCATCCAGTTCGGCGCTGGGCACCAACGCGCATACGGCCACGATCTTCAGGCACTGCGTGGGACAGACATCCACGCACCCGCCGCACAAGACACAGCGCGTGCCGTCGAAGACGGGTGTCACGCCGCAGTCCAGGCACCGTGATGCTTCGCGCTGGGCTTGCGCCGCGTCGTAGCCGACCTCCACTACCTGGTCCGGACGAGACAGTCGCTCGTGTGGAGGCAGGGTGGGTACTGCGACTCGGCGGATCGCCTCGTAGCCCGGTTCGCGCCGGTAACGCGGCAGCGGCAGATGCGCGACGACGGACTCCGCTGACAGCCGGCGCCCCGTGACGTGCTGATAGACGGACCGCGCGGCGCGCTTGCCCGAGGCCACGGCGTCGATCAGCAATCGCGTGCCGTGAGCCAGGTCGCCCGCTACGAAGACATCGGGGGCGGTAGTTGCCAGGGTCTCCGCGTCCACTTGAGGCCATCCCGGCCGCATCTGCCGGATGTCGGAACCGCCCTCCGCGAGGAAATCCAGATTCGGCGCCTGGCCGACCGACAGCAGCACCGTGTCGCAGGCAATGGTCTGGCGCTGCGCAGCATCGAATTGAGGAGCAAAACGTCGCTGGTCGTCGTAGACACGATGGCACTTCTGGAATGTCACGCCGGTCACTGATCCCGCCGTGTCGCGTAGGATCTCCACGGGTCCCCAACCGTTGTGGCGATCAATGCCTTCCTCATCGCCTTCCACGATTTCGAGCGTGTCCGCGGGCATCTCTTCCAGAGACTCCAGCGACACGAGGTGCACGCGGTGAATTCCCGGCATGCGCGCCGCCGTGCGGGCCGCATCGTAGGCAATCTGCCGGAGCACCGTGCGCGCCACGTCGTAAGCCACGTTACCGCCGCCGACAACCACAACATTCTGTCCGAGTTCCACGGGGCTGCCCAACGAAACGCTGCGCAGCAGGTCCACACCGCCGTAGACTCGCGGACCGCGTTCGCCGGGCAGACCCAGCCCGCGCGAGGCCTTCGCGCCGACGGCGATAATCACTGCGGCATGGTCGCGTCGCAGATCGGCCAGAGTGACGTCGCGCCCCACCTGCACGTTGCAGCGAATATCAACTCCCAGCGCCTGGATGACCGCGACTTCGCGCGCGATCAATTCTCGCGGCAAACGGTAAGCGGGCACTCCCAGCGCCAGCATCCCGGCGGGCACCGGCTCCATTTCCCAGACCACCGGCCGGAATCCCAGCAGCGCCAAGTCATGTGCGGCAGCCAGACCGGCCGGGCCGGCGCCGATCACCGCCACCGGGTCGCCGGCGGCGCGGAGGAATCGCTGGTCGATCGCCGACTGCAGCCAGGCGGCCATCTCCTCCGCGTCCGCACTGGCAGTCGGCACGTAGTCCCGCACCGCTGCCAGCAGTTCACTGGCCGGCCGCGATGCCGCTCCCGATTGTTCGCAGACAAATCGCTTCAGAGCGCGGATCGAGACGGGGCGATCCTCCGCGACAAAACAGCCATCGGCATCGACTCGCGGTACTTTGCCGCGCCGGCAGGCTGCTTCGCAGGGAGCCCCGCAGACGCGCCCGCAAATCGAGGCCAGCGGATTGGGGCCGCGGGCGATCAGGTAGGCTTCCTCAAACCGCCCGTCCGCGATGGCACGCACGTAGCCCCGGGCATCGGTGTGCACGGGGCAGGCCACCTGACACGAGATCAGTTCGCGGTGGTGCCGCTCGGCAGGCAAGGCAACCGTCAGCGGTACGGTACCCGACATCTCGCGTTCCCCTGCGGGAGGTGACTACTTTACGCCCACGCGACGTTTCTTGGCCCGCGACTCTCGCGGCTTCCTGGCGGCTAGCTGGCGACTGGGTCTCGTGGGCAACTTCGGTATCGACTCCATCCAGCACGGGATGGACTTGTGCGACCGCCCGATCGGATGCGGCCTGCTTAGCAGGCGATCCAGCGTCCAGCGCGACATCACGCTGACCACAGCTTCCTGCAGTTCCACGGCGGCTTGATGGAATGCGCACGTCTTGCTCAGGTCGGGAGCGACTTCGCAAAACGCTGCCAGCTCCATGCGCTGGCAGGCCTCCATGATGGCCAGCAACGTGATCTCCTGCGGGAGGCACTGAAACGTCACGCCCCCCACCACGCCCCGATGCGCTCGCAGGATGCCGGCGCGCACGAGCTGCCCCGTGATCTTCGACATGTACGTGGGGGACTCGCCCAGCGCGTCCGCGATTTGGCGCGGCGACAGCGGCCGACCGGATGCGGACAACCCCAGATAGATCAGGGCGCGGATCGCGGAGATCGTGGTCTTTGTCAACATCGTTCTGACTCGCAGACCGCAAACTCGGATAAGAGGTATCTTATTTATCCTTTCTACAATGTCCTGTCAAGAGTGTTGGCCCAGATCAGGCTCGGAGGGAACGGTTCGCCCTGGAGTCACCGAGAACTCCGAATTCAGCAACCGGCCGCGCAGTGCGCACTCAGCGACCGATAACGACCAACGACTGCGAGGGGCAACCCACGTGGTACGTGTCCTGCTCTGCTGCCAGCCGGAGAACCACGGTGCGGTTATCGCCTGCCTGCGCCGTGGGAACGACGTCGATCACTGCGGTGATCTCGAACCTCCATGAGCCTCTGGTGCGTGCCCTCAATCGTCGGCATTCGTTCTCTCGATCGCGGTCGCCTGCAAGTCTGCTCCCACCGGCTCGCCGACGCGAGGCCAACCTTCTTCGCAGGAGACGGAGCGGACTTGCAGCACTCGAGACCCTTTCCGCTGGGGATCGTTGAAGTAATGAAACGCGATCCAGGTCTTCCCGTTGTGCTGCAAGACACTGTTGTGGCCAGGACCGCGCACGTCGCCCTGGCTTTCAAACACCAGGTTGCCGCCCGAATCCAGCAGCGGACGTCCGGTGCGGTCCCGATACGGCCCGGTGACCTCGGCCGACCGGCCTGCGCGGATGTTGTAGTCGCTCTCGACTCCCAGGTGGCAGCGGTCAAAGGACACGAACAGGTGTTAGAAGCCATCGCGCCAGACGATGTAGGCACCTTCGATCGCTGGCGGATCCACGTCGCGGCGGCGAGCGAGGCTGTAGAGCGTCGTGTCCAGGTTCGACAACTGGCCCGTTTCCTTCGAACTGCCAGGTGACCAGGTCGCTCGAACGGTAGAACGGCAATCCCGGACCAGAACTGAAGACGTAGTAGTGCCCGTCGGCGAAGAACAGCGTGGGGTCACCCGCCGGAACGGCGATCCGCTCGCCTCGCCTCTCGCGCGGCCGGGCCGTTGCCGATTCCGCGGCCACCATGCGCGTTGGCGCGTTACCACCCGGTGTGAGCCAGATCACGGCAACCAATACGGCGAAAAGGTTGACCGCGAGGCGCTTCATCGTGCTCATCTCCCGACACTTGTCGTAATGCAGCCAGGCTTGGTGATATAGTAAGGGCGACCGTTTGGGAACTCAACTGACGGTATCACCGCCGGAATGGGGATGCAGCGTGACACTGTTCAGCGACCTCCGCGACGCGTGTCGCTGCTCCCGTTCGAAGATACGATAGCGTTCATGCAGGCCACTCGTTCCACGACGTTACGGCGCGCACTCACGATCCTGGCAGCGCTATTGATCTGGAAAGTGATCCTGAGCGTGCTGATCGAATATCGAAACTACGTTCCGCCCAATTTCCAGTCCGACTTCTTGCGAGGGCGAGAACATTACTTCTGGGGCACTTACCGGTGGGCGTTCTACGTACATCTGGTATCGGGCCCCGGGTCGCTGATGCTCGGCACAATCCTGGTCAGCGATCGACTTCGGACAGTTGCTCCGACCTGGCACCGGCGGTTGGGACATGTGCAGGCCGCCTGCGTTCTGTTTCTTGTTGCACCGAGCGGTCTATGGATGGCCCGCTACGCAGCGACGGGGGCCATTGCGGCTGCCGGACTTGGCTCACTGGCGATAGCCACTGCGGTATGTGTTGCGTTCGGATGGAGATCCGCAGTGATGCGGAGAATTGCCGATCATCGACGCTGGATGTGGCGCACATTCGTGCTCTTGTGCTCGGCAGTCGTGATCCGGCTGATCGGCGGGTTAGCGACGGTCACTCATTTCGATGCGTTATGGCTCTACCCGTTCTCGACCTGGGCGAGTTGGCTGGCGCCGCTGCTGATTCTCGAGACCGGCCAGTTACTCAACTCGCGGCAGAAAGTCGTCGCGACTTCCGTCTAGTTCGCCTCTTGGGCAACGTTATCGTCGTTTCCATCGATCGACACCAGCGCCCGAAGCGTGGCTGCCTGCAAGCCTGCGCTCAGGAAAAGAACGTTGCCGCCCACGCAGACAACCTGAGCACCACCTGGATGTGGCAGCCTGGCAACCGTTCCGAGATTCAGTAACCACTGCTCGTCCGTATCCCTGGGGGACATCCAAGGGACGGCGTGTCCGGAATCTGCATCCACAACCATCAGGGTCGAATCCGGGTTGTCGGTGATCTCAGAGAGTCTGCGGGGTCCGGTCGCTCGGAAGCAGCCGTTGGCGGCAAGTACGGCCAGATAGGCCGTATGGCCGGGAGGACAATCTGCCGAAGGGCATTGATACACGAGAAGCTTGGTCTCGCGGGCTCCCCTGTTCACAGGATCATCCCAGGCCTTGGAGAGATCGATCGTCTCGTACAGCGGCTGCTGTTCCAAGTACGGCAGAATCAACGTTCGCCAACTGTGGAGAGGCCTTCCCTCCACATCGACGGTGTACGCCGGGGGCAGGGACTGGTGGACCGATTCGTAGTTCTGCAGGGCAAGCGCGATTTGCTTGAGGTTGTTGGCACACAGCACGCGGCGCATGGGTTCTCTGCCGCTACGAACAGCTGGAAGAAACAGAGCGATCAAGAGCCCGACAATACCGACCACCGCGAGACATCCGATAAGCCTGCTTTTCAGTGCGCCAGGCTGCCGCGCCGGCGAATCGCCAGCCGTGCGCGGGCTTTGGTAGGGATCTTCATCCATGGTCGCCAATCCCGATTTCCCGAAACCGGATGAACCACACTGATCGACAGCCTCGCGTCAGTGCATTCGCCTGTCAATGGCCGGCTTGCGCAGTGGGCGGTCTGATCCCCTCATTGCAGGGACTCGGCGAGCTTCGCGAAGAATCCGTTCCAGACCTCGTCCTTTGCCTTGCCGTCGAGCCCGTGCGCGATGGCACAATTTGGTCTGCAGGCGCGAGGGCGCAAGATGAAGTCTCGACGTAGCTTGTGTGGTAGACTGCGAAGTTGACGAAACGCGTTAGCGTGCAGAGGCGCGCCGGGGTTGGTGGACCGGCGCTTCATACAGTCGTTTCTGAATCACAAGTCGGAATTCGGACGAGCAACAGGATGAAGGCGAGCCGGAGTCAGGGTGGTTGCCAGTAGTGGCGTCATCCCGTCGCCGCCTTATCCTGGGTCGTTCGTGAACTCAAAGGTGTGAGGCAACAGGAGAGTATTTATGCAGTACAAGATTCCACTCATCTTGGCTCCGCAACCCGAGGGTGGCTACACAGTAACTTCGCCGCTCCTGCCTGAACTCCTCACCGAGGGCGATACGCTCGAGGAGGCACTGGCAAACGTCCGGGATGCATTGGCCGCCGTCATCGAAACGTACGATGACTTGGGACGCCGTCTTCCTCAGAACGCGATGGTCCCGGATGCGAATAGCCCCGTTTGGCTTGAAACCTTGGTGACGGCGCCATGACGTACCGAGAGGTGGTCAGAAAATTGTCGATACTGGGCTGCCGCGAATTGGAGAGGAAAGGCGGCGGCTCTCACCGGAAGTGGTTCAACCCAAATACGCAACGCGCCACCGTGGTTCCTGACTGGGGCGGCCGGGACCTGAAGCTTGGGACGGTTCGTTCGGCCGTCCGGCAACTTGGAATCGACTGGCAGGACTTTCAGGACGCGTGAGCCACCAGGAATCGAACCAACGGATGGATCGGATGGCGGCATGCGCCTACCGCGGTGTGGAAGCTCTTGGACCGCCACACCCCTCATTGCAGGGATTCCGCGAGCTTCGCGAAGAATCCGTTCCAGACCTCGTCCTTTGCCTTGCCGTCGAGCCCGAGTCGGACAATCACCATGTCCCATTCGGGAACCACGAAGCACTTGTTGTTGTTATGGCCAGAGGCCCAGAACATGCCTTCCGGGGCTGCGGGCAACTTGCGCGCGCCGTCAGGCGCGAGACCGTTGCGCCACCAGTTGAAACCATAAACGCCGCGGCCGTCAATCTCGCTCTCCGGCTGGGCCCATGGCATCGTGGCCGGCACCTGGACGCGTGTAGCTTCGGCGACCCACGTCTCGGGCACCAGCTGCTGGCCGTTCCACCGGCCTTGTTGCAGGAAGAGGAGACCGAATCTCGCGAACTCTCGCGCAGTGATGAACAGGTGCTTGTTGCCGTTGCCGGAGCCACCGTTGACCACTACCCCATCCACGACGGCATAGTCACCCCAGTCCCAATCCTCCAGGCCAATCGGGTCGGCAACGCGGCGTTTGAACAGCTGCTCGATAGGCTCGCCGGCGATCTTCGTGAGCGCAAGCGCGAACGTGTTCATGGCGGAATCCCAATAGGCATATCGTGAGCCGGGAGGCACAAAGAGGGGTGTCGGGTCCGGCACGAACGGCGTATTGCTCGGACCATGCTTGTAGCTGCCGGTCGTCTCGTCCCCTACCGCGCGATAGCCGCTGGTCATTGTCGTGAGATGGCGCAGCGTGACCTCTGGGTAATGCGTCTGCAATTCCGGCAGCACTTCCGCCACGCGAGTGTCCAGCGTGCACTTTCCGTCCGCGATCAGGAGTCCCAGCACTGTGCTCGTAAACGACTTCGTCGCCGACCAGACGCCGTGCCGCTTGTCGATATCCTCGCCCCTCCAAATCATGCGCCCGTGACGGATGATGACTAGTTCTCGCGCGCCGTCTTTGCCCACCGTGCGCGCGAGCAGTGCGGCGGCCTCGTTCAGTGTTGCGCCGTCGATCCCTTGTGACTGCGGTGTGGCTTCCGCCCATTGCGTGCCAGGGTAAACGGTCGGGGAGGCGGCACGACATGGCAGGCCTGCCGACAGCCCAAGCAGCGCGAATTGAATCGGCAGGCTGCAGAGCATCGTGAGCGGGAGGCAAACACGGTCCAACCGGCGGCCGGCGAGCCGGGCAGCCGCTGCAGTTGTGCTGTTGGTGTTCAAGGGAATAACTCCAAGGGTATCTTGTGAACGTACAACCGGTCTTCGTTTTGCGCAACGACGCGCACCGCACTGCGTGCCAGGATCTGTTGCTGGACGACATACAGGGTGTAGCAGCGGTATTGGCAGATGCCGCAACCGACGCAGGCTGCGGCGTTCACGAATGGGGCACGAACGCGCGTCATCGCGCGCAGTTCCAATTCGGAGAACATGCCTTCTGGAGGGGGCGGATCCAGCGTGATTTCGATTTCGCGCAGCTCGATCGCGTCATAGCCTGCCTGCCGGCATTCGACGTAGCACACCTCGCACTCGCGGCGATCCGCGGCACGAAATGGCAGGCAGGTCTCCGTATCGATGCGGGCCAGGCCGATGTGGACGCGGCGCTTCACGGCAATGTCCAGCGGCTGAATGGCTCCGGTGGGACAAACCAATGTGCAGAAGTTGCAGTCTTGGTGGCACCCCGCGTGATCGGGGCGGACCACCGGCGTCCACAAGCTCTCCCAGCCGTACTCCAGGCCCGCGGGTTGAAGCACCGGTCCCGGACAAACTTTGAAGCACTGCCCGCACCGAATACACGCGTCCAGGAACAGTACCTCCGACACGCTGCCCGGCGGCCGGAGAGGCTTGGGCGCGCGGTGGCTCGAGGCGGACGCCTGCAGGCGGATCAGCGTCGCCGTCCCTACGGCGGCCGCAGCGCTTGCCGCAAAGGCCCGGCGAGACAGCGGTCGCAACGACGCGGACGGTTCAACTTCCGGCTCAGCTTCGCCGGCATGGAGACGCGTCACGAATTGGATCGCTCTCGGTGGACAGACGCCGCCGCACGTCTGGCAGAACGTGCAGTCGGCGGTGCGCGTCGTGTAGTCTTCCTGGATCGCGTCGAAGGGGCAGACCTCGACGCAACGCCCACAAGCGATGCAGGCAGGCATGACTTTCCGTTCGCTGAATCGCAACAGATTCGTTACGGAGAACAGCGCGCCGCTGGGGCAGAGATAACGGCACCAGAAACGACGCCCCCAGAGGCCCAGGAGGAAGATCGCCGCGAACAGGCCGACCGACAACCAGAACGTCCAGTCCACGGGCGTCAAGTGGTTTCTTCCCTTCAATACCAGCAGCTGCAGCCGCGCTGCCGTGAACATCATCCCGCGCGTCACCACGGGAATCGCCGCCACGAAACCCGACAACAGCACGCCGCACAACGAGGAAATCAGGACCGCCGCCAGCAGATAGTACTTCAAGTGCACCCACCACGCGCAGGCCGAATTGGTGCGGACGTGCCAGCGGCGGAAATGCCGGCCAACCAACCAATCGAAGCCGTCGATCAAGGTCCCGAGCGGACACACATAACCGCAGAAGCCGCGTGGTACGAACAGGCAGGCCGCCAGGATCGCTGCCGTCCACCACAACGTCGGCGGGTAGATGAACCGCCCGGCTAACGCGGTGGACAGGGCCACCAGGGGATCGATCAGCAGAAACAACTCGACTTGGAACGACTCCTTGTTGCCGAAAGTCGCCGCGCTGAAGGTCTCAGCGTAGGGCCAGCACACGTAGAAGAAGGCATATGAGAAAGCGAACAGGCAACCGATCTGGATGCCGCGGCGGATCGGTGATGAGCGCGTCACCGGGGCCAGTCGTTCGAATAGACCGTACGCGCGGCCGAGCCAACCTGCAAGTTCCGATCGCTTGCGGAAAGGCGCGAACAGGTTGAAGCGCCAGGGACGGCGGGTCCTGCGATTCATCGCAGTCCCGCCTTCTGCAAGGCGCGATAGACGCCGTCCACAATCGCGTCCTTGGTCACGGTCGCGCCGCTGATGGCGTCCACCTGCAGGCTTTGCGCCGCGATGATCCGCTGGGGAATCAACACGCAGGCGTTCTGATCGATCTTCTCTTCGTGTTTCAGGCGAATGTCGGCGATCTTTCCCGCGCGGATCACCAGAGTCACGTCAATGTCTCCGGCGTAGCCGAGGGCCTTGTCCTGGTACTCTCCATCCCGCAATTCGGCCGCCTGGAGGGATTGGAATGTCAGCAAGTCCAGTTTCGACTGGACCTGAGCGGCACGTCGCGGCAGCAAGTGACCGCCGTACGGTGGCTTCGCGGTGGGATACAGAACGACCGCCTCCGCATAGCAGCGTTTGGCTTCGTCGATCTTGCCCCACGCCGCGTACAGGTCGCCGTAGGCTGCGGCCAGGTCGGCCTTTCTCTGGACGACCCAAGGTGGCTGCGGCAGACCGGCCATGGCAACCCCTAAAGTCGCCTCGGCCTTTTCGAATTCGCCGTATTGCGCGTACAACGCGGCCAGAGTGAGGTGGGCGTGGATGGGTGTCTCCTTGTGAGGCTTCGCCAGGAATTCCTCGTGTGCCCGAATCGACCACACGGGCTCGCCGCCCAGGAACGTGTACATCGGATATTCGTGGCCGTCACCGATGTCGCCCTTCTGCAAATAGAGCCAGGTCAGTTTAATGGCCTCGCGGTGCGTCTCGGTGCGTCCCACTCCCAGCAGACGCCGGATCTCCAGTCGTGCATCTTTCCAGGGTTTTGAAGTGTCATAGTGCGTCGACATGTCGGGAAGCCAGGGGGGCGGGATCACGAGCTTGGCCAACAGGTCGTCGAGCTTTGGATGTACAGACGTGCGATCGTTCCCATGCCTGCCTGATGCGTTCAGATTGCCCAATGCCGA
>Ga0233425_10002963_pt1 | contig 32046 bp, 34 predicted proteins | sample Watercolumn_Towu_2_FD_181712 | JGI IMG/M metagenome (GOLD analysis project Ga0233425, IMG submission 181712) | Freshwater microbial communities from Lake Towuti, South Sulawesi, Indonesia - Watercolumn_Towuti2014_140_MG | ecosystem: Environmental > Aquatic > Freshwater > Lake | place... | reverse complement strand
CATAATGGACAGCAACAGGAACTTCTTTTTCATGGAGATGAATACGCGGCTTCAGGTTGAACATCCTGTCACGGAGATGGTAACCTCGCTCGACCTTGTTGAACTGCAGCTCAGGGTCGCATCAGGTGAGCCACTGCCCATATCGCAGAAGGATGTCTCACTCAATGGCTCATCCATAGAGGTCAGGATATGCGCTGAGGACTCCTCCCGTAATTTCCTGCCTTCTACCGGACTTATAACAAGGTACTCAACCCTCAGGGGCCGTAACATCAGGCTCGACAGCGGGGTCGAGGCAGGAAGTTTTGTGAGCGTATACTATGACTCTCTGCTTTCGAAGGTCATCAGCTGGGGTGAGACAAGGGAAGCTGCCCGGACAACGCTGATCAATGCCCTGAACCGCTATCACATCGAGGGCGTCACGACGAACCTGAATTTTGCGAATGCCATCCTGAACCACCCGGCTTTTATCAAAGGAGAGCTTTCGACCGGATTCATAGAAGAAAATTTCGAGGATGGCGAGGCAAAGACAGACCCTCCCATGGAACAGCTCGAGGCCATGGTGATTGCAACGACAATCGTCTATCACAACCGCAAGAACCTGGTCCGTGAGTCACTGAAACCGATGGCTGCAAAGGTCGGTCTCTCCCACAATCCTGCCCAGCGCCACAGGTATGTTGTCAAAGGCAACCAGGATATCTTTGAGGTCGAACTGCAAGGGCAGCTCTCATCAAGGGACTGGATCGTAAGGATGAATGGAAAGGAGTTTGCTGTTGTTGTGCCGGCCTTTGAATTTTACAGGCGAAGACTGAAACTTTCCATTAACGGCGTGAACCAGTATTTCAGGCTTCAGTACAGGCAGAACTTCATATGGACAGCATATTGCGGCATATCCCGTATCTTTGAGATATACACGCCGATGGAATGGGAACTTGCCCAGTATATGCCAAAGGAGAAGAAAAGTGCGCACGAAAATGAACTTCTCTCTCCTCTTCCCGGCATGATAGTCAATATATTGGTCAAAAAGGGCGACCGCGTATACCGTGGCCAGGATCTGGTCGTTATAGAGTCCATGAAGATGGAGAGCGGTGTTTCTTCTCCATGCGACGGTATCGTGGAAGATATTCCCGCGACGATCGGCAAGGCTGTGGAGACTGATGAGGTCCTCATCACTTTTACTACCTGATCGATATTTATGACAATGCCTCTATCAGATAATGTATATTATCCATGAACAGAGATGATCAAACAGAAACGACAGCAGAAACGGTATATAAAGAGATTTCAGGTCGAATTTACAGACGGAAATGTCTCGTTCCCCGGCATATCGAGTGATTTCTCCATTGAAGGTTTCTTTGTGAGGACAACACATCCGATGCCTGTTGACTCAATACTCGATTTTGCGATCAAGGTTTCTGAAGAACATATCGTGAAGGTCAGGGGTCATGTCGTACGCTCTGCAAAACCTTCATCAAAGTGGTACGCAGGCAAGAAGTTGAAGCTGACGAGTCAGAAAGAGGGCATGGGCATAAAGATCATCGAGATGGACAAGAACTACCTGCACCTGATCAGATCAATATTACCAGCTGCCCCCGCCGCCTCCTCCAAACCCTCCTCCTGAGGAGCCTCCTCCAAAGCTGCCTCCGCCTCCTGCTCCGCTTCCCCGCGGTGCGGAATATATTGCAGATGACAGGTCAGACACGGCAGAATTGAACGAGTGGTTGAAGACTACAGGATTGAATGTTCTCATGCCTGAAGAGGAAACATACCAGTCAGGCTGTTCCTGATATATGCCTTCGAATGCCTTCGCCCAGTTGTCAGCAACATTAAGCGCGAGTGCGTACGGAAAGAACTTCGAAAAAAGGTTCTGGTCCTTCATCCTTTCGAGTTGGTCCTTTTCGGCCCTCTCCATGAATTCCCTGAATCCGAGCAGGTGCATGTATGCTGCCGCCCCTTCCTTTGTCTTTGCTGGCATGAATTTGGCGAAACCTGTCATGGGCAGGCCGGTCAGTATGCCTGCCAGTACAGCCCTGTATCCCTCTATTGCATCGCTCAGAAAATATGAAAGTATCGCTGCGGTAATGGCTCCGGCAAGGACGCCTGCTATGAGATAAGCTGCCCTTACGGTCTCAGGGTTTGTCGTGAAATATTTTTTGATTATCAGTGATGAATAGATGCTGCTTTTCAGTCCCGGGATCTTTTTGTAAAATGAGTTTCTGAGGTCGGATATCAGCTTTCCCTGAGAGGTCCCGAATATGTCGGACATCAGCCTTATTTCGATTGGCGGGAGGTTGCTGTCGCTATCCTTGATCTTTCTGAGGTAATAATCCTTCCTGTCGAATATCAGTCCCTCTTCCTTTGTCTCCTCGATCTTTATGTAACCTCTGACAGCAAGGTTTACTATGCCTGCTGTGATGTCCCTCTGGTCAACTGTCTCGTCCAGAAGAGTTCCGACCTCTGCAGGTGTAAGGGCTGTTTTATTGGACTCAGGCGGACCGTACATAACGGTTACGGCCTGCCTTACAGATGGGTCCCTGCCTGTTGCGAGGTACAGATTCAGCATGATTATCAGCGATATGAGAGGCAGCACAAATACCCAGTTCTGCCGGAGGTTCACTGCCCAGAGAAATCTTTTTAAGGCAGATGGCGGGCTGACAAGTCCCTTGTCCCATCCATATGCGATGGTTAGTCCCTCACCAGGCTGGAAACTCTTTTTTGAGAAGAACTCTGCAGAACCGGCAGTCTTTGTATAAGAACATTCTGCATCAGTGGAGCCGGCCTTTCCTGTATAGCAGGATGCACGGAAGTCTTTTGATTCAAGGCCCTGAAGTGCGACCGTTGCAGAGGCCTTTTTGATCGATGCCTCCCACTCATTGCCTGTCACATTCCAGTAAAGCTCATCATGATCGTCAAAGAAGAGCACTGCATTTTCGACCTTGTAGAATATCTCATATTTCTGAATGCCGGAGACATAGGTGTCAGGGTCGCCTATCCTTACCCTTACAATGCTGCCCTGTCTTGTTACCTTGTGCCTGAGGTTCTTTCCTGCTGAATCTGTTACGGAGATAATGTCGAGTGGCGTTCTGACGGTCTTTCCGAAGCTGTCCCTGTATATGTATGGGATGTCGCGGTAGATGCCGTGGCGGGGCCTCTCGAACCGGACAGTGAGGGACTCCTTTACCGTGAAGGATGAGTCCTTGCTTACGGATATGAATGCATCAAAGTCATTGATGGTGAAGTCTGCAGCCGTCGCAGGGCATATTGTCAGTAATATATATGCGATTGCCGGGAGCAGGTAACGGATTTTCATGTCCTGTCCGTCAGAAGCTGACCTTTACAGGTTTCCTCTCTGTTGCAGCCTCTTCAAGTTCGAAGAACTCTGATTTCTCGAACCTGAACATTCCGGCAATTATGACCGAAGGGAAGGTCTCTGTCATTATGTTATAGTCGCGCACGACTGCATTGAAGTAGCGTCTTGCATATTCGATATTGTCTTCAAGTTCTTTCAGCTGGGACTGGAGCTGGAGGAAGTTTTCGTTGGCCCTTAGCTGCGGATATGCCTCTGCAACTGCAAAGAGGCTCTTGAGTGTCTCGGAGAACATGTTCTCCGCCTTTGCCTTGTCGCCCGGGGTGTTTGCCTTCATTGCTGCAGCGCGTGCCATCGTGACATTCTCGAGCACACCCTTTTCGTGTGTTGCGTAACCCTTGACCGTTTCGACCAGATTAGGCACAAGGTCATATCTCTTTTTGAGATGAACATCTATGTCTGACCATGATGATTTTACGGTTGTCCTGAGGCGGACGAGCCTGTTGTATATGACAATTCCTGCGCCGAGAAGAAGGACTCCAATACCAATGAAAAGTACAAGAATAAGCCCGATGACTGCTGCCATGTTTCCTCCCTGAAGGACCGTTTTGAATAAATATAGCAAAATAGAAGCATTTTAAGATAGGGTTTCAGTTAGGAAGGATCTCAGTTCTGAAATCGGTGCTATGGCCTGAGGAGTCTCTGCTGAAGAAGTGTCTGCATATCCCTTCTGCCGTCAAGGACACAATGCACATAAACCTCTGAGCCTGATATCTGATAGATAATCCTGTAGGGCTTAAAAAATACCTCTCGATAGTCATAAACACCTATCCGTTCCAGTTCCGGTGGGAAGTTTTCTCTGAAATGCATTGTCTCAAGCAGAAAAACAGCCTTTTCAATATGGACTGAATATAGACTATATTGTGGTCTCTAATATTGGCAAGACGACTGGATGCTATATGAGCATTTCGCTGGTTGAGTGGATGTGGATCACGCCAAAAATAGAAAAATCAGGTGTTTTTAGTCTATAATATCAACCACTCTGCATATTAAGATAATTCAATTATTTCAAGGAGGAAGTCATGATAAAGGTTTACTATGATAAAGACGCGAATCTGGGAACGCTGAAAAAGAAGAAGATCGTAATTATGGGATACGGCAGCCAGGGGCATGCACATGCCAACAACCTCAAAGAAAGCGGTATGGATGTGACCATCGGCATCAGGAAGGGGTCGAGCTGGGACAAGGCAAAGGCAGCAGGCTTCAAGGTGATGACACCTGCTGATGCCTCAAAGATAGCTGATGTCATAATGATCCTCCTCCCTGACGAAACCCAGGGCGATATATACAAAAGCGAGATAGCTCCCAACATGAAGAAGGGCGTATATCTGATGTTCGCTCACGGCTTCAATATCCATTTCGGCCAGATCGTGCCACCTGCAGATGCCAATGTATTCATGGTCGCACCGAAGGGCCCCGGCCATCTGGTGCGTTCAGAATATACAAAGGGAAGCGGAGTGCCCTGCCTCATTGCCATCCATCAGGACCCGTCAAAGAACACCAAGGCAGTCGCTCTTGCGTATGCTTCTGCAATAGGCGGAGGACGCGCCGGCATTATCGAGACGAGCTTCAGGGAAGAGACAGAGACGGACCTCTTCGGTGAGCAGGCCGTTCTCTGCGGAGGTGTGTCATCTCTTATTCAGGCAGGTTTTGAGACCCTTGTTGAGGCAGGCTATGCCCCTGAGATGGCATATTTCGAATGCCTCCATGAAGTGAAGCTCATCGTTGATCTTATATATGAAGGCGGCATTTCCAATATGAGATACTCGATCAGCAATACTGCCCAGTACGGTGACCTTACACGCGGACCGCGCGTCATAACTGATGAGACCAAAAAAGAGATGAAGAAGATCCTTACAGAGATACAGGACGGCGTATTTGCAAAGGAATGGATGCTCGAATGCAAGGCCAACAAGCCTACCTTCAATGCGCTTACAAAGAAAGGCGAGAGGCACCAGATAGAGGAAGTCGGCGGCAGGCTCAGGGCCATGATGCCCTGGCTAAAGAAGGGCAAACTGGTCGACAAGTCAAAGGCGTAATTCGTAAAGCGCAGATCGTTATGCGTAATAAGTCAACGGTAGACCTGTGATGAATATAAGTGATATCCTGAACTTGTTGCGCGTAACGTGTCACGCGTTACTGTTATTATGAAGATCGCACATGAAGGCTATCCATTCATACTCATAACTGCAGGCCCGGCCCTGTTGATGTTCGTATTCGGCTGGTACTATGCCGGAATTCTCTGCGCCCTGCTCTCAGCCTTCATGCTCTACTTCTTCCGGGACCCTGAACGCATCACCCCCGGGCTTAAGGATGTCTTCATCGCTCCTGCTGACGGTAAGGTCATTGTGGTAAGGGACATATTCGAAGGCACCCAACTGAACAGCGATACCAGACAGGTGAGCATATTCATGTCCCCGCTGAATGTTCACGTGAACCGTGCCCCCTGCGGCGGCACTGTAAAAAAAGTGGAGCATAAGAGAGGCAGCTTCCTTGCAGCTTACAAGGATGAGGCGTCTGTCAGGAACGAGCATATTGATATGGTGCTTGATACTGCATATGGAGATGTCCTTGTCAGGCAGGTTGCAGGTTTTGTGGCCAGAAGGGCAGTCTGCAGAAAGGCCGAGGGTGAACTGCTTGCTGCCGGAGAACGCTACGGCATGATCAAATTCAGTTCCAGGGTCGATATATATATGCCAAAGGAGACCTCCGTAACTGTAGGAATTGGTGATGTTGTAAAGGCCGGAGAGACCGTAATAGGAACTCTCGGCGGAAAGGCCAAATAATGTCGGATACCCTGCATCAGGCAGAACCGGACAGAAAGCCCAAGAAGGGCGTCTATCTGCTTCCAAATACGCTTACGCTCTGCGGCATGTTCTGCGGTTTCTATGCGATACTTTCTGCGATCAACGGCAATTATATAAACGCTGCATGGGCTGTTGTTCTTGCGAATATCTTTGACGGGCTTGACGGATGGATCGCCCGCCTGACACATACTACTACAAGGTTCGGGCTCGAGCTTGATTCCCTTTCAGACCTCGTGGCCTTCGGCGTTGCGCCTGCAGTGATAATGTACAAGTGGGTGCTCATGCCTTTCGGCAGGGTCGGATGGGCTGCAGCCTTTCTTTTTGTTGCTTGCGGTGCGCTCAGGCTTGCCCGTTTCAATATCCAGACAGGCACATCATCCTCAAAGGCGTTCAAGGGGCTGCCGATACCCGGGGCTGCCACGATAATAGTTTCCCTTGTGATCTTCTATTACGGATATGACTGCGGCACCGGCCTTCCCGACAAGAGCATATTCTATCCAGCCTTCACGATAATTCTGTCCCTTCTGATGGTGAGCACCCTGAGATTCCACGGTCTGAAGGAGATAGACTTCCAGGAGAAGAAGCCATTCTGGGTCCTTATAGTCTTTGTCATGATACTTTTTGTGCTTCTGATACATCCTTCCACAGCGATCTTCGTCTTTGCAATGGCCTACCTTGTTTGGGGTATAATTGAAAATATATTGATCGCTGCAAAGGACATATATCATAAAAAGACGGAAGCGAAGGGCTGAATTGATGAGAACAATAAAGATATTTGACACTACGCTGCGTGACGGAGAACAGTCACCCGGCGCATCCATGAATGTGGATGAGAAGATACAGCTTGCAAAGCAGCTCGTGAAACTTGGTGTCGATGTCATAGAGGCAGGTTTTCCTATCGCCTCGCCCGGTGATTTTGAGGCTGTGAAGCGCATAGCCAATGAGGTTCACGGGACCACCATAGCAGGGCTTGCAAGGGCCAAGGAAGAGGACATAAAGCGGGCATATGAGGCAGTCAAGGACGCCCCGAGGCACAGGATACATACCTTCCATTCGACCTCTGACATTCATCTGAAGTACCAGTTCAGGGTCAGCCGTGAAGAGGCCCTGAAACGGTCTGTAGCGATGGTGAAATTTGCGAGGAGCCTTGCCGAGGATGTCGAGTTCTCGCCAATGGACGCGACAAGGACAGACCTTCCATATCTCATAGAGGTAGTGATGGCGGTCATCAAGGCAGGCGCGTCAACTGTCAATATACCTGACACTGTCGGATATACTACCCCGCTTGAGTTCGGAGCCATGATAAAGGCCATAAAACAGAAGATAGGCAACAGCGCAGTCATATCCGTTCACTGCCACAATGACCTCGGACTTGCAGTTGCAAATTCACTGGCAGCAGTGATAAACGGCGCAGGACAGGTTGAATGCACGATCAACGGAATAGGCGAGAGGGCCGGCAACTGCTCGATGGAAGAGGTCGTGATGAACCTCGCCACGAGGGCTGATTTCTATAAGGCAAAGACTAACATAAATACGCGTGAGATCATCCGCACCAGCAGGCTGCTGACAAGGATCACCGGTCTGCATGTACAGCCGAACAAGGCCATTGTCGGAGCCAATGCATTTGCCCATGAGTCAGGCATCCACCAGGACGGACTGCTCAAGGAGAAGATGACATATGAGATCATGAAGCCTGCGGATATAGGCCTGAAGGACACTGAGCTTGTGCTCGGCAAGCACTCGGGAAGACATGCCTTCAGGACAAGGCTTCAGGACCTCGGGTATGATCTTGCCCCTGAGGAAATAGACAGCGCCTTTGTCAGGTTCAAGCATCTCGCCGATCAGAAGAAGGTCATATTCGACGAAGACATAGAGACCCTTGTCAATGAAGAGGTCTCAAAGATACCCGAGGTATACAGTCTTGTTGACCTCAAGGTTGAAAGCGGCATGGGCGTTGTTCCGAAGTCGACAGTGAAGATGAAGATCAGCGGCAGGTATGTCCAGAAGACCGCAAAGGGCGACGGCCCTGTTGATGCCACATATAAGGCTATAGCAGCGCTCACAAAGACCAAAAGCGATTTGCAGAAGTTCGATGTTAAGGGTATAACCGGAGGGACTGATGCCCTTGGCGAAGTGGTTGTCTCTGTCAGGGAGGGCGGACGCTCTGTCAGGGGACAGGGCGCCGATACAGACATCATCGTTGCTGCTGCAAGGGCATACATCAATGCCCTGAACAAGCTTTCTTCAAGAAAAAACAGATAGCATTTTCAATCAATATCTACGGAGGATTGTGTGATAAAACCGCTCAGTATCGAAGAGCTGTACAACTGCTGCGATCCCTCTGTCTTTGCCTTTGAATCTACTGAAGAACTGCCTGATTCGATCGATACCATAGGACAGGAGAGGGCCATCAGTGCCATTGATTTCGGGCTGAATCTCGAGGACAGCGGCTTTAACATATTCCTTCTCGGAGAGAACGGCACGGGAAAGATGACAACAATAAAGTCATTTCTTTCAAAAAAGGCTGCTGATGAGCCTGTGCCTGTTGACTGGTGCTATGTCTATAACTTCAAGAACCCTGATGTGCCGCAGGCAGTCTCCCTTCCCCCGGGAATGGCATCAGTGCTGCAGAAGGATATGGATGAACTGATCAGGACGCTCAAGGTCGAGATACCGAAGATATTCGAATCCAAAGAGTATGAAAAGCAGAAGAACAAGATCATGGAGGGCTTTCAGAAGACACAGAAAGAGCTCTTCGGCGCTCTTGAGGAGGATGCACAGGCAAAGGGATTCTCCATCCGGAAGAGCGTAAGCGGTCTGATGATAGTGCCTGTAAAAAAGACCGGAGAACCTCTTACCGAGGAGGAATATGAGGCCCTTGACGACAAGACAAAGGCAAAGATAGATGAAATAGGCAGGTCTCTCCAGGAAAAGCTCAACGATGTGGTACGGGATGTGAGGGAGTCGGAGAAGGGACTGAAGGGCCTGCTCTCTAAGCTCGAAAAGGATGCAGCCCTTGCAGCAGTCGGCCATCTTATGGAGGAACTTGCCCAGAAATATCAGACCTATGAAAAGATCACTGTTTACATGTCTGCAGTGACAGAAGACATCCTGGACCATCTCGACGATTTCAAGGGACAGGAAGAGCAGGCGCCGCCGCTTCCTTTCATGCGCATGCAGAAGACGGAGCCTACATTCACAAGATACATGGTGAATGTGCTTGTCAACAACGGGGATACAAAGGGCGCTCCCTGCATATATGAGAGCAATCCAACATATCTGAACCTGATGGGCAGGATGGAGTACAAGTTCCAGTACGGAGTCGCATCCACCGATTTTTCGATGATAAAGGCCGGGGCGCTGCACAGGGCCAACGGCGGATATATTGTGATCAATGCGCTTGATATGCTCAGGAATGTTTTTTCGTATGACGCCCTGAAGCGGGCAATAAGAAACAGGGAGATAAGGATAGAGGATGTCTGGGAACAGTACAGGCTTATCTCTTCCACGACTCTCCGGCCTGAGGCCATACCGCTGAATGTCAAGGTCATACTTGTAGGTGTGCCATATCTGTATTACATGCTTTATAACCTTGATGAGGAGTACAGGGAGCTCTTCAAGGTCAAGGCGGATTTTGACAACAGGATGGACAGCTCTGAAGAGACCGTCCAGAAGTATGCAGCCTTTGTTGCAAGCACATCCAGGAAGGAAAAAACACTGCCCTTTGACAGGACAGGCGTATCAAAGGTCGTCGAGTACGGCGCCAGGCTTGCCGGACATCAGAAGAAGCTCTCCTCACAGTTCAGCGAGGTGACGAACCTTATAAAGGAAGCGAGCTACTGGGCGAAAAAGGCCGGAAGCGGCATAGTCAGGAGTGAACATGTGGAGAAGGCCCTCCAGGAGAAGGTGTACCGCAACAGCAGGATTGAGGAACGGATACAGGAGATGATAATCGAGGGGTCTCTGATCGTTGAGACCTCCGGCGCAAAGGTCGGCCAGATAAACGGCCTTGCAGTGCTCGACATGGGAGACTACATGTTCGGCAAGCCTTCAAGGATAACAGCCAGCACTTATACAGGCAAGGCCGGCGTCATCAATATAGAACGCGAAACAAAGATGAGCGGCAAGATACACGAGAAGGCCATTCTGATCATTACTCATTTCATAAACAGCACATATGCAGGGAAAAAACCGATCAGTTTTTCTGCATCCATAACCTTTGAGCAGCTCTACGACATGGTGGAGGGAGACAGCGCATCCTGCGCAGAGCTTTTTGTTATCCTGAGCAGCCTTTCAGGCATTCCGCTCAGACAGAACCTTGCTATCACAGGCTCCATGGACCAGAACGGAGACGTTCAGCCTATAGGCGGCGTGAACGAGAAGATTGAAGGCTTCTTTGACCTCTGCAAAGAGAGGGGGCTCGACGGGACTCATGGAGTAGTCATCCCCAGGAAGAATGTCAGGAACCTTATGCTGAAAAGGGATGTCCTTGATGCGGTAAAGGAAGGAAAATTCACGATCCACGCAATAGGCAGGATAGAGGAGGGTATTGAGCTCTTTACCGGAATGCAGGCAGGAGAACTGCAGGAAGACGGTTCCTGGCCTGAGGGGACTATTAACAATCTTGTCATGAAGCGGCTCGATGAGATAGGCAAGGCCTTCAAGGACAAGGACAAAAAGGATGACTCCAAAGATAAGGACAAAGAAGAAAACGGCAAATGATGCGGCTGCGCCAGTTCATCTCTTTTGCCTTTATAGTTTTTTTTACATTTCCGATAGCGATACTGCCGTACGGCCTTGCCCTTAAAGTGGGTGAGGCCATAGGGTTTGCCGGATTTTTCCTCTGGAACAGCAGAAGGAAGATAGCCCTCGACAACCTCAGAAATGCCGCAGACCGCGGTGCCATAGAGCTCAAGCACTCGCCTTTCTTCATGATACTCAGAAACTTCATGAACCTCGGGAAATTCCTTGTCGAGATCATAAAGATCTATTACGGGTTCGGCGATGCCATCTTCGGAAAGGTAGAGATAAAAGGCGAGGAGAATTTCAGAAAAGCGGCAAAAAAGGGCAGGGGCATAATGCTGATAACCGGCCACTGCGGCAACTGGGAACTCATGGCCGTCTGCCTCTCCATTAATGTTTCTGCAGTCAAGGTTGTTGCGAGAAAACAGAACAACCATTATATAAACAGGTTCATCGAGAGGACACGGGAGAAATACGGCAACAGGGTCATTTACAAGGAAGGCGCACTGAAGAAGATACTGACTGCGCTGAAGAACAGGGAGACCGTGGGCATACTGATGGACCAGAGCGTCAAAAGATCGGAAGGGCTGATAATACATTTTCTCGGAAGCAACGCGTATGCAATGAAGACCCCGGCAATAATAGCGCACAAGACAAAAACCCCGGTGCTGCCTATATTCATACACAGAACAGAGCGTGGCCATCTGATCGAAATAGGAGAAGAGGTTCGATTGTCCGAAATTGAGGACAGCGATTCAGCACTGCTCCAGGACACAATTAACTTCTCGAGGCCTATCGAGGATTATATCAGGGCCCACCCTGAAGAATGGCTCTGGATTCACAGAAGGTGGAAGAAGATAAGGCCCCAGTAGTCATCTGCACCTGATGTCCGTGCCGCCGGTGTCATAACCATGAAAGAGCGCATGTGCAGGGCAGCCTCCTGTGCATGATCCGTGGTTCCTGCAGTCTTTCTTTTCGCACCTGTTCGTTACGAAATTTCTGAAGAGGCCAAGCCCGCTGCCTTCCCATATTGAAGCAAGGTCCTGCTCAAAGATATTGCCGAGCCTCTGATCATTAAAGTGCTGCAGCAGATTGCACGGGAAAACAGAACCGTCAGACATTACAGAAAGCTTCTTCACCCCTCCTGCGCAGCGTATGCCTTCAGGAAGCAGACCTTTTTCGAAGCATGATGCATTTACCTTCTGGATCGCGATATTGCCGTGTTCCGATGCTATCCTGTCATAGTGGCTGATAAATTCGGTATAGCTCATCGAGATGTCCATGTCAGCAGGGGCCTTTGAGAACATGTCCATATGTATGAGATAGTACCTCCTGATGCCTGACCTTCGGAGCAGGACGATTATGTTATTGATGTCATCGAGCGTCTGCCGGTTAAGTACGGTCTTTACAAGCGGATCGAGACCATATGAGACAAGGTCTGAGATGCATTTCAGCGCCCTGTCGAAATTGCCGGATCCGGTTATGGCATTATGTTTTTCCGGACAGCTGCCCTCTATTGAAATCCCGATATTGATCATCTCCGGATCTGCTCCCTGCAGCCCTGCCGCAGCTTCCGGAAGGCTTCCGTTTGTGCTTATGTTCACCCTGATGCCCCTTTTCAGGGCAGCAGGCAGATATGAACCCATCCATGGAAGCAGGAACGGTTCTCCCCCCATTATATCGAGTTCACTTATGCCATTGTCCTGCATTATGTCGAGGAGCCTCATCGCATCTGACAGATGCATATCAGGAGCACCTGAAGGAGGGTTGAAGCAGAAGCCGCAGTTCTGGTTGCAGCGGGAGAGGGGGTAGAGCTGAATGTATTGAGGCAGAGGGAAGCGTCTCATCTCTTCCCTCCTGTCATGGTCTCTTCACGGAAGCTCAGAATCCGGAATGATATTCCTTGACCCTGTTTGCGAAGTCTCTGCCGAAGTTATAGCAGGATTCGTCATCTGCAGGGGATGGCCTGTACTGGACCTGAATGCCGGGTTCGAAGGTTTCGAGCCCCATGCGCTTGAACTCCTCATAGGCCTCCTTCACTGCGCCTCCTCCCCAGCCATAGCTTCCGAATGCGCCTGCTATGCGGTTCTTCGGTCTGAGTCCGCGCAGATGCGTCATGTATTCTGCAACTGACGGGAACATTATGTTGTTAAGGGTCGGTGTGCCGATGAGCGTACCCCTTGACTTCCAGAACTCCTTGATGGCAACGCTCATCGGAGTTGCCCTCAGTTTAATGATCTTGCAGTCGACCCCTGCATCCTGAATGCCCTGCATAAGGGGGTATGTCATATGTTCCGTGCTGTGCCACATGGTGTCATAGATGATCGCGACGCGGAGGGCTGCCCTGCCGTTTGCCATATCAAGATAATCCTGGATGACCTTGTTTGGAGCGCCTCTCCAGATTACGCCGTGGTCAGGCGCGATCATATCTATCTCCAGCCCCAGCTTGTTTACCTCTGCTATCTTGTTCCTGATCAGATTCCCGAAGGGCATAAGGATGTTTGCATAATAGTCCAGAACTGCCTCGTCAAGGTCTGAGTGGGATGCGCATTCCACGAACTCGTCGTCAAAGCGGGCCGCTGTTGCAAGGTGCTGTCCGAATGCATCCTGTGAGATGAGAAGCTTGGCCTCTTTAATGTAGCTCATCATGGAGTCCGGCCAGTGCAGCATGGGTGTCTCAAGGAATGTGATCGTATATCTGCCCGTGTTCAGGGTGTCTCCTGTCCTGACTATCCTGAAATCCCATCTGGATGTGTCGAAGTGGCGGTCAAGGCCCTTCTTGCCCTTATCGGATATATGGATGAGTGCGGAGGGGCAGAGTTCCATGATCTTGTCTATGCTGCTCACATGGTCGGGCTCAATGTGGTTGATCACAACATTCTTTATCTCTGAAGGGTCGCAGATGCTCTTGATGTTGTCTATGGTCACTTCTGAAAAGTCATGCTTGACAGTATCAATCAGGGTGATGTCCCTGTCCTTTACGAGGTAGTTGTTGTAGGTCGTGCCGTTTGGGGTTATATATCCGTGAAAGTCACGAACGCCCCAGTCGATAGCTCCAACCCAGTAGATGTCTTCCTTTATTGCCACTGCCTTCATGATAAGTCCTCCGGTTAGTTATTTAAAGTATGCAACATTATATCAAAAGAGCGCGCTCATAAACATATTGCAGGCTGTTTGTGGTTGTTGTAAAATGCCTTTACATTCGCTTAAAGGAGGTGAAGGAGATGAAGATTAATAAGATTATCATGGTGCTGATAGCTGTTGTATGTCTCACTGCCGTTGCTGCATTTGCAGCAGGCGATGCAGCAAAAGGCAAGACGCTGTTCAATGACAAGAAGTTTGCAGGCGGCTCAAAATCATGCAATGACTGCCACCAGAACGGCAAGGGCATCGAAAAGGCGGCAGACAAGAAAGAGTTCAGGATCATGGGCAAGACCGCAAAGAGCCTTGAAGAGGCTGTTAACCTCTGCATTGAAGGAGGGAACAAGGGGAAGGCGATCGATGTCAAATCCCAGCAGATGCAGGATATGGTAGCCTATATCATGTCACTCAAGGCCAGCGGTACAACAAAGAAGCCTGCCTCAGGCTACTGATAACAAGATCCCTTGAGGCAGATGTCAGGTTATGAATGCCTGGCCTGCCTCAGGGATGAAAAAGGAGGAGCATGCAGCCGTTCTTTATCAAGTCCCTGCTTTCACTTGCAGTTCTCCTGTTCTCTGTTATCGGGGTCTATACTATGTTCGAGATCTACGGCAGGACAGAGAAGAGACAGAATGCCGAACTCTTCAGAAAGGTCCACCGTATAAACGGCATTGTCTTTATCCTGCTGAACGCTTTTATCTCCCTGCTCTGCATCTCTTTTGTGCTTAAAACAAAGACAGAGCCTTCACTGCGCGGCATGTTCCACTCGGTCTTCGGTATTTCAGTTCTGCTGTTGACCGTATTCAAGATCCTTGCATCCGGTCCATACAGGCAGTTCTATGCAAGACTGCAGACAGCAGGGCTGGCCCTTGCATTCATGTCTGTAATGGCATTTGCATCTTCCGGAGGATATTATCTGCTTATTACTGAATTCGGCACAAAACAGATGGGGAAAGAGGACAGGAGGTCTGAGGCTTCCAATGACCGGAACAATGCATCGTTGCTTACAGACCCCTCTCTTGCAAGTCAGGGTAAGGAGCTCTATGAATCAAAATGCAGCTTCTGCCATGATGCCTTCAGCAGCAAACAGGGTGTCGGCCCGGGACATAAGGGCATACTTAAGAACATGGCACTGCCGGTGAGCGGTAAGCCTGCAGTTCCGGAAAATATTGCAGGGCAGCTCAGAAACCCGTACAGGGACATGCCTTCATTCTCATATCTCACCGATGATGAGGTCAGGGCGCTTATCTCCTACATGAGCACTCTCTGATGGTCTTCATTATTCCCTGATGCCTTCCGCAGTGAACAATATGGCATAATATATCCCGATCACAAGCATCAAGGAGGCGCAATGGCGCATAAAAGAGATAAAAATGCTGTCTGGGACCTTGCCACGCTTTTCAGCGGAGATGACGATCCGCGCATTGAGGAGCAGAAGAAGCTCATACACAAAAAGAGTTATGCCTTCATAAACAGATGGAAAGGACGCAGGGACTATCTGAAGGACCCTGTTCTGCTCGCAGAGGCTCTTAGAGAATATGAGACCTGGATAAGGCAGTGCGGTTCTGACGGCAACCCGGGCTATTACTTCTGGCTCAGGCTCCAGACCGACAGGAACAACCCCGCCATAAAGGCAAAGATGAACATGATGGAGGAGTTCAGCAAGAAGATAGAGAACGATATGCAGTTCTTCCATCTCAGGATCGCCAAGATACCGAAGTCCCTCCAGAAGAAGTTCATGGCGCATAAGGCACTGCAGAGATACAGACACTACCTTGAGCGTATTTTTGCAGAATCAGCATATCTGCTTAGTGAACCGGAAGAGAAGATAATGAACCTCAAGACATCCACTTCTTACAGGAACTGGGTTAGGATGACGTCCGACTTTCTTTCAAGGCAGGAGCGGAAGGTCCTTCTTGAGGACGGGAGCCATGCCTCAAAGACGCTCTCAGAGATAATGAGCCTTCTGAAGAGCAGGGACAGAAAGGTCCGCGACACTGCTGCAAAGGCCCTCAACGACATACTCGGCGGGCATGTTGATATGGCAGAGGTCGAGATAAATTCGATCCTTGCGAACAAGAAGACAGATGATGAGCTCAGGAAAGTGCCGAGGCCTGATCTTCTCCGGCACCTGTCCGATGACCTCGACAGCGATACAGTTGACACGCTTCTCGATGCTGTTGAGAAGAGATATGACATCTCCTGCCGCTTTTATGAGCTCAAGGCCAGACTTCTCGGCATGAAGAAGCTCAGATACCATGACAGGATGATCGAGTATGGCAGGATTGCAGGCAAATATTCGTTCGACAGATCAGTCGAGATGATACGACGGGTATTCGGCCGGCTTGATAACGAGTTCCTGACCATATTCAATGATTTCATGAAGAATGGCCAGTTCGATGTCTATCCGAGGAAGGGCAAGGGCAGCGGCGCGTTCTGCGTGCATCATCTCATTACTCAGCCCACATATATATTCCTTAACCATACTGACAAGCTCTCTGATGTGCTGACGCTCGCGCATGAGCTCGGGCATGGGATAAACAACGAGCTTATAAGGAAGAAGCAGCATGCACTTGACTTCGGCACTCCGACCTCTACAGCCGAGGTTGCGAGCACCTTTATGGAGGATTTTGTTCTGAGGGAGATACTGAGACAGGCGGATGATGAGCTCAGGCTCAGCATAATGATGATGAAGCTGAATGACGAGGTCTCCACAATATTCAGGCAGGTCGCCTGCTACAGGTTCGAGCAGGAGCTGCACCAGTCTTTCAGGGAGAAGGGCTATCTTTCAAAGGACGAGATAGGGAAGCTGTTCCAGAAGCATATGTCATCATATATGGGCAGTGCGGTGGAACAGTCAGCAGGCTCTGAGAACTGGTGGGTCTACTGGAGCCATATCCGCCAGTTCTTTTATGTGTATTCATATGCAGGCGGGCTGCTTATATCAAAGTCCCTTCAGAATTCGGTCCATAATGACCCCGGGTTCATATTTAGGGTGAAGGGCTTCCTGTCAGCCGGACTTTCAGAGAGCCCTCGTAACATATTCATGAAGCTCGGCATAGACATTTCTGACAGGGGGTTCTGGAACAGGGGCCTTGACGAGGTCGATGGACTTCTTTCAGAGACAGAACAGCTTGCAATAAGGCTCGGCAAGATCAGGGCCTGACAGAAAAACCGCCTGCTCTTATCGCTTCTGTTATCTCGTCGAGATGGGACCTGCCGCGCGTCTCTATCGTGAAGATGACTCGTGTCTCGTTGATGGAGAGATCAGGAGAGAGTCTGTCATGATCAATGCTGTGTATGTTGCCTCTCCTTGCAGCTATTATGCCTGTCAGGGCGCTCAGCTGGCCTGGTATGTCGCTGACAGTCACCTCCAGAGTCCCGACCCTTCCGCTGCTTACGAGTCCTTTATGGATAATCCTGTCTATTAGCGTAAAGTCGATGTTGCCTCCGCTGACAACAAGGACGACCTTCTTCCCTCTGAACCTTGCCGGGTCCTCCAGCATGGCTGCAAGCGGTACTGCGCCTGCCCCTTCGACAACGAGCTTTTTCCTTTCCATGAAGAGAAGTATTGCCATTGCTATGGAATCTTCTGATACATGGACCATATCATCTACATACTTCTCCATTATCTCCAGTGTGAGACTGCCGACCCTTCCAACTGAAATACCGTCTGCAAGCGTATAGCAAGTCTCTGATGACTGGAGCTTCCTGTCACAGAATGATTTATATGCTGACAGGGCGGACACTGTCTGGACACCGATGATCTCTGTCTTTGGGGAGAGGGCCTTTGCAGCAGCTGCAATTCCGGAGATGAGCCCTCCGCCACCGACCGGCACGAGAATTATGTCGGGCTCGTCCAGTTCTTCGAATATCTCGATCGCTGCTGTTCCCTGGCCTGCTATGATCTTTTCATCATCAAAGGCATGGATGAACTCATGGTCCTTCTGCTCCATGGCAAAGGCAAGAGCCTCCTGAAAGTTCTCTCCGTGAAGCACCAGCTCTGCACCATATCCTCTTGTTGCCTCCTGCTTTATTATCGGTGCTGTCAAGGGCATTACTATCTTTGCATGCCTGTTGAGAACTGATGCTGCATATGCTACTCCCTGGGCATGATTGCCCATGGATGCGGCTATCACCTTTTTGCTGTCTGTCGAGAGAAGCCTGTTGAATGCCCCCCTGACCTTGAAGGAACCGGTCTTCTGCAGGTTTTCGGTCTTCAGATAGACCTCGGCTCCTGTCAGGGAGCTGAAAGAGTTCGATCGTATCAGGGGCGTCCTGTGAATATATATGCCGATAGCAGCCAGGGCATCTTTTATCTCTGCAAGCTCTGTCATCTGTTTAATATCCTCGGGAAATATGCCGGTACATTCTTTCTGTACTCCCTGTATTCATTGCCGAGCCTCTCTGTCAGCTCCCTGTCCTCAAGTGGTATTACGACAGCATTGATGATAAAGAGGTCGAGCAGCGTTATTATGCCGACAGACACTATGCCGGTAGAGAGAAATACACCTGCGAACATCATGGTATGAGAGACATAGGTGGGATGCCTTACCACGGAGAACGGCCCCGATCTTATGACCCTGTTCCCTGCCATTGCTGTAACTTCTGCAAGGCCAGTTATGCGCTTTCCTCCAAGCAGCCTGAGGGTCCATAACTGCAGAAGCATTCCGAGGCTGAACACGATCCAGCCCGAGGCCTGGACTGAAAGAGGCATTGAGACCCTGAAGCCGAGAAGAAGATCACTTTTGCTGTAGATAAGATATGCAACAGGCATCCATGTAAAGAGCGGGGTGAGGTAGGTGAATATTCCGAGTCTTCTGAAAAAGCCTGAGAAACAGTGCACCGGTATCCAGAAGATCGGGACGAGCGCCCAGAACATGATGGTTATAAGTGCGAGCACTTCATTCATATGGATTATTTTATATTAAACTGACGGCTTAGGCATATGAACATTTGTTTGCATTGCCGCATGGGTTGCGGTAGAATTTTTTTCATTGGGGAAACTTTCGTAAAACATTGACAGGAACATTCCTGATAATTCCAGAGGAGGCGTTATGAAAAGACCGTTTATGTTTATTACTGTTATGATCATGTTTGCGATCGGATGTGCCACCCCGCCACCCAAGGCCAAACTGCCGGCCGATTTTCTTCTTGCCGGGACCTCTTCCGAGGGTGATCTGAAAGATATAACAGAGCGGAAGAAGGCTGTTTATCATGCGCTCAAGGAGAGAAGCGGTCAGAGCTCTATAGTGATCATCTATGACGCTTCCGGAAGCATGGTCGACAAGGGCGGAGAAAAAGGGCAGAGGAAGTTCGAGGCCGCCTATCAGGGGTTGTATCATATCGGGAGCCTCTTTGGTTCAGAGGATGAGGTCAAGCTTCTTGTGTTCGGCAGTACCAAACCCTTTGGTCTGATGAAAGACGGCAGTGTATTTCATAATGACTATCACAGGGCCATGGAGGCTGCTGAAGATGTCAGGCTCGTGTACAGCTGCGCACCCGGAAGGTTTAACAGGACAGAATTCTATTCTTCGATCAAATATCTCGAATCCGAAAAGGCATACAAGGGCGATACACCTATTGGCTATGCTGTGCTTAAGGCCCACGAACAGCTCAGAGAGGCAAAGAATGCAAAGGTGATATTGATCACGGATGGACAGGAGACAGGGCCTCAGCTGTCACATGTCGTCTCAAAGGATAAGAACCGTGAGATCAGGCTCAGGAAGGAGTTCCAGAACTACGACGATATCACAATAGGTGCGGAGACCGCTATAAAAGGTCTTGTCAGTGACAATATCAATTTCAGTCCTATAGTATACGGTCTTGGCAGCTCATCTTCGGATACTGCTGAATCGAACAGGATACGCGAATATTTCAGAGACCTCGCAGCGAAAAGCGGGAGCCTGTATATCGAGGCAATGACACCTCTTGAGCTTCTGAACGCATTCATGGATGCAGAGCTCATGTCAGTGCGATATGGTCTGTACTCTTCTGTCGATGGGAAAAAACAGGAGGCCTTCAGCGGGAGAGTTGGCATCCCCATTAGTGCTGAGGAGGGCAGCTATACGTTAGGCATTCATCTGCCCTCACCGCTCGAATATCCTGTAGAACTAAGACCGTCCGAGAAGAACATTTATTATTTTGTGACAGATGGCTCAGGCAGGATAACAGTGAAGAAGTGAATGGGCTGTCATTTGAAACAGGGGGGGCACTGTCAGGTGCCCCCCTCGTATCTTTCCTAAACCGAGACCACTTCCTTTATCTCCGGCAGGCGCTCCTTGATCCTCTTCTCAATACCCATCTTGAGCGTCATCTGGGACATGGGGCATGAGCCGCATGCTCCGACCAGTTTGAGCTTCACAACGCCGTCGGGTGTCACTTCCACGAGCTGCGCATCCCCGCCGTCCCTCCTTAGCATCGGCCTTATCTCATCTAATACTGCCTGGACTTTTTCGAGCATAACAGATCCTCCTGATAATGAAGTTGTCTGATCTTAGAATAACACTCTGCAGGAGTTTTCTGTTATGAGTAATATCATATTCTCTCTGATATAATCAGAAATAAATGAACGGAGTTTTTTCAATGGACAGTAAGAAGCATATTGCCGCAGTCATAAGGCTGCTCAGGAAGGCATACCCTGAGCTGAAGTGTGGGCTTAACTTTGGCGACCCTTTTCAGCTGCTTGTAGCGACAATACTTTCGGCCCAGACAACGGATGCCCTTGTGAACAGGATCACACCTGCGCTCTTCAGGAAATACAGGACTGTTAGAGATTTCGCTGCATCCGATCCTGAACAGCTTGCAAAGGACCTCAGTTTAGTGAACTTTTATAACAATAAATCCAGGAACATCAGATCTGCCTCTATAATGATAATGGAAAAGTTCAGCGGAAACGTGCCAAAAACAATGGAAGAGCTCGTTATGCTTCCCGGTGTTGCAAGAAAGACGGCAAATATCATTCTTTACAACGCATTCGGGATCAACGAAGGGATAGCGGTTGATACCCATGTGATCAGGCTTTCAAACCGGCTTGGTTTGACCAATCATTCTGACCCGAAAAAGATAGAGCAGGACCTTATCTCAATTACGCCGAAAAAGGAATGGGGTGACCTCACTCACCTCCTCATCTCTCATGGAAGGGCGGTATGTCAGGCCAGAAAGCCTATGCATGAGAAATGCGTACTTTCTGATATATGTCCGTCCAACGACATATAGTAGGGATGATGCCTGAAGAGAGAATTTATGGCACGATCGTCATTGGGGCAGGGCCGGGCGGTCTTCAGGCCGCCATATACTTAAGCAGGTTCAACAGGTCAGTGCTGATAATAGACAGGGGAGCAGGCAGGACAACTCACGCAAAGCATATAGAGAATTTTCTTACGCAGAAGGACATATCTGGCCAGGAGATCATTAAGCTCGGCATGGAACAGGCAGGGCGCTTCGGTACAGAGATCGTCAAGGGCGAGGTGACCGGCATAAGAAAAAATGGGTGGCTTTTCGAGGTCTCTACTGCATCAGATACATTTAAAGGCCGGTTCGTTGTTGTGTCCAGCGGAGGAAAGGAAAATATCCCGGACATCGAAAATATATACAGGTTCTTCGGTGCCACTGTTGTGACCTGTATAGACTGTGACGGCTACCATTTCACTGGGAAGAAGAGCCTTATCATAGGCAACTCCATCAAGAGCGCAGATCTCGCCTTGGGCATGAAGGAGATGTATTCGAAGGACATGACCCTTCTGTTATGCACTGACAAACTTCCAGCCGATTACAGGGAGCTGCTTGCTGATGAAGGGATCAGGTATGTGTCAGGAAGGCCGAAGAAGTTCATCGGTGAGAAGGCTGTTGAGGCGCTTGAGATGGAGGACGGCACGATTATTCAGTGTGAGATGGTCATGTCACATTTCGGGTTCAAGCTGAATGACCAGTTCCTTGAAGGGCTTGGACTGAAGAAGGAGTCTGACCACAGGACATACTCGGTCAACAGGGATTTTGAGTCGTCTTTGTCAGGGCTCTATATTGTCGGTCCGTTATGCGGTCATGACCAGGTGGTGATAGCAGCGGGCGAGGGGGCCATAGCTGCGCTCGATATAAAGAAGCGGCTTCTCGAACAGGGCTGAGAACGTCAGGTGTGGTGGAGCAGCTCGGCACAATTCAGGACCTGCAAAGATCAGCCATCCAGCGGACTTCTGACTCCAAGGATATTCTTCTTTGCAACATGCGTATAGATCATGGTTGTCTGGATGCTCGTATGGCCGAGGAGTTCCTGGATCGTTCTTATATCATGGCCTTTTTCGAGCAGGTGCGTTGCAAAACTGTGTCTGAGCGTATGGACGGATGCTGATTTTGTTATGCCTGCCTTGATGACGGCGTTCCTGAATGCTCTCTGCAGAGAGGTCGGATGGATATGATGCCTTCGCCAGACATTGGTCATCGGATCGCGCGAAATGTCCTGCGCAGGAAAGAGCCAGAACCATGGCCATTCCTTGCCTGCGTTCGGATATTTCCTCTCAAGCGCATCAGGCAGTTGAACGCCGGGGGAGTCCTTTTCCCTGTCTTTTTCATGCAGCGGCCGTATCTTATCGATCTGGTCCTGCAGATCCCGGAATAATGCCTCTGGCAGCACAGTGCGGCGGTCCTTGTCTCCTTTTCCACCTCTTACCACCACAAGGCACTGCTCAAAATCGATGTCTTTGATCCTGAGTCTCAGGCACTCCTGGATGCGAAGCCCGCATCCGTAAATAAGCATGGCCATCAAACGGTTTACCCCGGCCATCTCCCTGAATATCATTTCAATCTCGCGGGGCGTGAGCACGACAGGCAGCCGCCGCGACTGCCTTGCCCTGACAGATTCGATCTCGCCATCAATATCCCTGTCAAGTACATGCCTGTAGAAGAATACAATGGCATTCAGGGCCTGGTTCTGTGTAGAGGCAGAGACCTTTCTTTCTACTGCAAGATAGCTCAGGAATGCCTGAAGGTCGCCGGCTCCAAGCAAGGCCGGCTGGCGGTCTTTGACAAATTGCCGGAATTGCTGAAGCCAGATAAGGTAAGTCTTTTCAGTGCTCAGGGAGCGATGTCTCAGTCTGAGCGCTTCCCTTGCCCGCTCTTCCATAAGGGGCCAGTCCGTATTCTGATCCGGAAGAGACCCTGATGAGTTCCTCACCATTTGTACCAGAAAATAGTCATAGAGTCTCAAGGCTCGGTCAGCCTGCCTGACCTGCCAGTCTTCGTTCCTTTCGGCAAGGTGCTTCAGAAATTGGGCGCGCTGTTCCTTGCTGAGAGGCTCGTTCTCCGGTAATTTATGAAAACGGCAGCAGTCCGAGACCCACTTCACATAATAGGGAATATACTTCTCCTGAAGCCGTTCCCTGCTCTGGATCATAAATTAGGGACACATCCCAATTTCTTGACATAAACGTTTCTCTCCGTTAATATTACCCTATGCCGAGAATCGCACGGGCTGTTGCAGCAGGTTTCCCCCATCATATTGTCCAGCGTGGAAACAACAAAGAGACAGTCTTTTTCGATGATGAAGACCGCATTCGCTACCTTGCCCTGCTGAAGAAATATTCCGACAAATGGGATTCCCCTGTACTGTCATACTGCCTGATGACCAATCATGTTCATCTGCTTGCAAAACCAAAGGAAGATGAAGCCCTCTATAAAATGATGCAGGGAGTAACTCTCTGCTACACCCAGCACATAAACAGAAAATACAATCGTTCAGGCAGGCTATGGGAAAACAGATATCATTCGTGCATAGTTGACAGTGAGGGCTATCTATGGGCAGCTGCCAGATACATTGAGCAGAACCCTGTTCGGGCCTTGATGGTAAAAAAGCCAGAAGACTATTCATACTCAAGCGCAAGGGCACATTTTGGACTCGTGAAGGATGAATTGATCAGTGATGATCTCTTCGAAGAATCGCAAAGAAAGTCATATATTGAATTTGTTCGGGGTGAGATAGATGAGGAGCAGCTCAGAGAGATAAGAATAAGCATAAAGACCGGCAGACCGTTTGCTGACAGCAGAGGCATTAAGGCTATCGAAAAGAGGCTTGCAAGAAGACTTTCTGCATTGCCGATCGGCAGACCAAGAAAGAAGGTTTAAGAAGAATGAGAAAATGGGATGTGTCCCTGGTTTCTGCACAAAGGCGGGGGAAGTTATTGTAGACAGAATTGTGGATATAACCGACGATGTCATGACTTTAATCGACGCCGAGGGTACTCAATATACGAATAAGAAAATCAGGGAATGAAGTGCTAAATAAAGACTAACGGCAAATAAAATATAAAACGCATGAAGAAACGGCAATTTTTATTGACTCTAACATATCTTACTTACTCCAAATACTTGCACGGAGATTCTTTGACATCTATGGGGTCCGTCATCGGTATCCTCACATTTTGATCTTTCACCCATTTTTCTGAACACAAAATAAGTTCTTTTTCAGCTATACGAAATTTTTTTGCTTTTTCAAGTATCTCCCTCTGAGGTTTTAGCACATTTTCATTCAGCGACTGCCCCCCTTTTGCGCTCGTCCTTCTTAAAAGCAAAAGCGTCCATCCATATGCTTCACTTAATACTGACATATCCTTAGCCCTTGTCGTCATAAGCTGTACGACATCAAATATGGCCGCCTTATGGCCCAAAAATGCAGCTCTTCTATACCATTGCTCGGCCAGCTTCAAGTTCTTACGAACCCCCTTTCCTTCTTGATAACAGCGTGCCAACTCGACTTGAGCTAAAAAATAGTTCTTATTTGCAGCTTTTTTTAATTCACTAATCCCTTTTATCTGTTCTGTTTGTTTATCCCGAGACACCAAACCTAGTCCAACAATATATTGAAAATTTGCATCTCCTAATTTTGCTCCCTTTTTAGCCCAAGACAAAGCCTTATTGCCATCTTCAAAGGCATACAGGGTGAAGAGACACCTGATTGCCGCCATGTCGCCCTTTTCAGCTTTTTTCTCAAACTCATGAATTTTCTCTTCGTCAAGAACGAATCCCGGTCCAGCTACCGGCACCTCTGCCATCGAATTCATGATTCCCATCTGATGGATAACAACTGAAATAAGACATAAGAAGATAAGCTTAAACTTGTGGACCATTTATCACCGCATATGCATTCCGCTGAGGATACATCAGACTAAAGGAAGTGAGGCCGACAGGGCAGCTGTTGCTATGCTGCACATCAACCAACGGTTAGTCCGCTCTGGCGGATGAGCTGCATGTCTTCTGAAAAGCCCCTGCCGAGGGTAGTGAGGTAATTGCCCGAGAGCAGGCCGCTTGCGCCGGCAAGAAAGATGAATGGATGAAATTCCCCGAGGGTCTGCATACGCCCTCCGCAGACGCGAATCTGTTTGTCAGGCAGGATGAAACGATAAATGCTTATTATCTTGAGTGCTTCGATCGGTTCGAGGGGTTTCCTCTTCCCGAGCTTTGTTCCCTTCACAGGCGTGAGGAAATTGATCGGCACTGAGTCAGGCCCGATCTCCCTCAGCAAAAAAGCCATGTCTATCCTGTCCTGCCATGTCTCGCCCATACCGAAGATGCCGCCTGAACAGACAGAGAGCCCTGACCTTTGGGCCGCAATTATCGTCTCGATCTTCTCTCTGTAGGAATGCGTCGAGCAGATATTCGGGAAGAACCGCTCCGAGGTCTCAAGGTTGTTGTGGTAGCGCACGAGACCAGCCTTCTTCAATTCGCGCAGGTCGTTTTCGTTCAATAGCCCGAGGGTTGCACATGGAAGAAGCCCGATCTTTTTAACCTCTCTGACCATCCCGCTTATCACAGCGACCTCTTTCTCCGACACCCTCTTGCCGCTCGTTACGATGCAGAACCTTCTGCTGCCTCCAGATTTAGCATCTTTGGCCTTTTTGATCACATCCTCTTTGCATAGAAGCTGGTATGGAACGATCTCTGCAGAGCTTTTGACTGACTGGGCGCAGTAGCTGCAGTCTTCTGGACATCTGCCTGACTTTGCATTTACGATCGCGCAGACATCGATCCTGCTGCCCTGAAAATGATTTCTGATCCTGTTTGCTGAAGCGAAGAGGTCAAAGACCTGCGTGCCTTTGGTCCCTGATATGAGCAGTGCCTCTTTCTGCGAGATATGGCCGCCTGAGATTATCCGGTCCTCGATCGTTCTTATAGCCTTCAGTTCCTGCGACATAAGACGGCTACTGCTTCCTCGCAATGATCTTCTTTGCAAGCTCTTCGCGGGTGAAAATGCCTTTTTCCACCAGCAGATCTATCATTCCGCCGAGCACTGAATTGTCTATCGGCCCCTGTGCAGTTCCTGCTGTGGTTCTGATCTCTTCATGAGGCCTGATTATCTCGAATTCTGTCTCTGACTGAGGCATCTTTATTGTCTGGACTGTTGCTGCCCTCACAAGTTTTTCTCCTGTGCCCATCGGATTGTAGAAATGGTCTATGGCTGCTGAAATGTCAGATTCGAGGGCAAGGGTCGGTTTGATTCTCACGCCAAGCTGAAACCCTAGATCATCTATTGCCTTGAGGTCTGTTGGGTCAGATGTTGCGACTGTCAGGGTCCTTCCGTCATAACCGAGTGGGAACACCCCGAATTTCCTTGCGGTATTCTCTTTCAGAATGCGCAGCATATCCTCTGAAGGCATTTCGAAGGCTTCTATCGGAATGCATTTCATGTTCATCTGTTTTTCGATCACAGTTATCATCTCATTCTCGTTTACAATTCCTTTTCGGATAAGCGCAGCTCCGAGCCTTCCTCCCCATTCTCTCTGGTATGCGAGTGCTGCATTGAGCTGAATCTGATCTATGAGACCTGCTTCAATAAGAAGCTCACCGAGTTTTTTTCTGTTTTTGATCATATATTTCTCCCTTTAATAGCGGATCTCAAAACCCTTCTCATTCTCCGGGGAGTTCCAGGCTGTCTCGACACCGGTCACTCGTGAACCTGAAGGCCCTTTTCTGCATGCAGCGATGGCCTCCTCTATATTTTCCCTGATGCCTTCGAAGACCGCCTCGACCCTTCCGTCAGGTACATTTCTGACCCAGCCGTTCAGCCCGAGCCTTACTGCCTGATTCTGCGTGAATGCCCGGAAGAAGACACCCTGGACCCTGCCGGAGAAAAATATGTGAGCGCGAGATAACTGCATACAGAGATTATATCAGAATCTGAAGGGTCTCATTATTCCCCGAGATATGCGTGTTTTATCCTGTCGTTTTTCAGCAGCTCATCACTCCTGCCGGACAGTGTTATCATGCCGTTTTCGAGCACATATCCCCTGTGCGAGAGCCTCAGTGCAGAGCGGGCATTCTGTTCGACAAGCAGTATTGTTGTGCCTTCTGAATTTATCTCCTGTATTGTCCTGAATATCCTGCTGACCATTATTGGTGCAAGGCCGAGTGAAGGCTCATCAAGAAGAAGTACCTCTGGAGAGGACATAAGCGCCCTTCCTATCGCGAGCATCTGCTGCTCTCCTCCGCTGAGTGTCCCTCCAGGCTGTTTTTTTCTCTCCTGCAGAACGGGAAATATCCTGAATATGCGTTCGAGCATTGATGAAGGGTCTGAACGCTCAAGATATGCGCCCATCTCAAGGTTCTCGATCACCGTAAGTTTCGGGAATATCCTCCTGCCTTCAGGGACCTGGCTTATGCCAAGCTCAACTATCCTGTGCGGTGGAAGGCCGGTGATATCCTTATCATTAAGCGTGACATTGCCTTCAGAAGGCTTCAGCATGCCTGAGATTGCCATAAGGGTCGTTGATTTGCCTGCGCCGTTGCTGCCAATAAGAGAGACTATCTCGCCCTTATTGATGATGAGGTCAACACCCCTGACAGCCCTGATCGGCCCGTATCCAGCATGCAGATTCCCGAGCTTCAGCATGGCTCAGTGCGTCTCCTTGCCGAGGTATGCCTCGATCACCAGAGGATCGTTCTTTATATCCTGAGGCATGCCTTCAGCTATCTTTACGCCGTGATCAAGCACTATTATCCTGTCAGATATGCCCATCACGAATTTCATGTCATGTTCAATGAGTATTATCGTCTTGCCTGTGTTCCTGATGTTTCTTATCATCTCCATCATCTCATCTGTTTCTGCCGGATTCATGCCTGCAGTCGGCTCATCGAGCAGTATGAGCTGCGGTTCTGCTGCCATGGCGCGCGCTATTTCGAGCCTTCTCTGCGCCCCGTAAGGCAGACTGCCTGCTGCAGCGCCGGCAGAGGATTCGAGGCCGAGGAGTTCGAGGTATTCATAGGCTGCCTGGCGGACGCCTGTCTCCTCTTTCCTGAATGCCCCTGTATTTGCAAGAACAGGCAAGAGCCCGGTGCGTATCTTCGAATGCCTGCCTGTCATTACATTCTCTATGACAGACATGTTCCTGAAGAGCCTGATGTTCTGGAATGTGCGGGATATGCCGAGACGGCAGATGCTGTCAGGTGAACTGCGGGATATGTCTGTACCGCTGAAAAGGATGTCTCCTCTTGTCGGCCTCATGAAGCCGGTGAGGCAGTTGAAGAGGGTCGTTTTTCCGGCGCCGTTCGGTCCGATCATGCTCATGATGACGCCCTGTTTGAGAGAGAAGCCTACATCCTCTACTGCCTTTATGCCGCCGAAATGCTTTGAGAGGCCCCTAATTTCGAGAAGCAATGCTTCCTCCGAAAAGGCCCTGCGGCCTGAATATCATGAGCAGAACGAGTCCTGCTCCGAGTGCAAGCATCCTGTATGTCTGTACCTCTCTCAGCGCCTCTGGCAGGGCAATCAGTATCAGGGCGCCTGCTATCACTCCTGTTATGCTGCCGAGCCCTCCGAGGATGACCATGCTCAGTATAAGGACAGATTCTGTGAAGGTGAAGCTTTCAGGAGAGATGAAACGCATCTTGCCCGCAAAGAGGCAGCCTGCAAGGCCAGCCCAGAATGCTCCGAAGGAGACGGCATACAGTTTGTATCTTGTTGCAGGTATCCCTACAGCAGATGCAGCTATTTCATCCTCTCTCAGTGCTATCCATGCCCTTCCTATCGGCGATCCCTTCACCCTCTTCATTGCAGCCAGCGCAAGCAGCAGGAAGATGAGGACAAAATAATAGTAAGAAGAGAGCGATGAGAGATGGATATTGAATATGGAGGGCGCCTCAATGCCTGAGATCCCGTTAGGCCCCTTTGTGAAGCTGTCCCAGTTGTTGAGAGTTATCCTTACTATCTCTCCGAAGCCCAATGTCACAAGTGCGAGATAATCTCCCTTGAGCCTGATGGCAGGAGCGGCAAAGACCAGGCCTGCAGCTGTGCTGACAATTACAGAGATAGGCATGGCTGCCCAGAAGCCCAGCCCCAGGCGGGTATTGAGGAGCGCAAAGCTGTATGCGCCTATGGCATAGTATGCGACGAAGCCGAGGTTCAGCAGCCCTGTGAAGCCGACAACAACATTGAGCGCAAGCGCAAGAATCATGTATATGCCTGCAAGGACTGCAACGTCGATTATATAGTTCTGTGAAATGAATGGGACTGCAACGGCAGGCAGCAGGAGGAGCAGAAGATAACGCCGGTCCTTGGGAACTGTCCCGGAAAGTCGGTCTGCTGCTGAATGTGCAGACCTTATCAACTGTCTGGCCGGCCCTGCCAATGACTTCAGGACAGGGAAGGCAAGAAATGTCACTGCGAAGAGTATCGAAGCATCCCCGATCCCCCTGAAGGGCAGGAAGAGCAGGGCAGCCCAGAAAGCGATGGCCCCTGACCTGACGAACAGGTGGAGCAAGGGATGACTCATATCTTCTCCTCTGCCGTCCTGCCGAAGAGACCGGCCGGTTTGACCAGGAGTATAAGTATGAGAATTATGAATGCATATGCATCCTTGTATTCGCTCGAAATATATGCGGACCCCATGCTTTCGATCAGGCCCAGAAGCAGTCCGCCGAACATTGCCCCCGGCAGGTTGCCTATGCCGCCGAGCACTGCAGCAGTGAATGCCTTGATACCTGCGCTGTAGCCTATGGAGTAGTTGACAAGGCCGTAATACATTGAGACCATCATGCCAGCGACTGCCGCAAGGCCGGAACCGATGACGAATGTGACCGAGATGATAGTGTCAGTGTTTATGCCGACAAGGGATGCCATTGACCTGTCCTGTGCAACGGCCCTCATTGCCTTGCCTGTCTTCGTGTTTCTTATGAACATATGCAGCATGACCATTATTAATGCGGAACCTGCAATAATGGCAGACTGGAGCCAGGTTATGCTGGTTCCCATAACCATGAAGCCGGCACTCCCTGCAACAGACGGAAAGACCTTGTCTGTTGCGCCCTGGGTTATCATCACATAGTTCTGGAGAAAGATGGACATGCCTATGGCGCTTATCAGCGGGCTGAGTTTCGGGGCCTGCCTGAGCGGTCTGTAGGCGATCTTTTCCATTGTGAATCCGTATGATGAGCAGAAGAGGACCGTGAGCATGAAGGTCAGAAGAAGGGCGAGGGGCATGCTGAATGCCGTCAGTCCGATGGCGGTGAAGAACCCGAGTATGATTATGCCGAGATATGCGCCCAGCATGTATATCTCACCGTGAGCAAAATTGATCAGTTCGAGAATGCCGTAAACCATGGTATATCCGAGCGCTATGAGAGCATACACGCTGCCGAGAGTGAGGCCGTTTATGACCTGTTGCAGAAACACAGGGAATATTACCAGAAAGGATGAACGAAATTAAATAAGACGGAACTGCAGATCGGTCTAAAATGTGGAAGGGTCTTCCTTTGGAAGGGATGATTCATCAAAGGGCATGACCTCGATCTTAAGCATCAGCGCCTCAAAGGATTCAAGCAGCGGCCTGTAGTCATAATCCGGCATATCACCTGCTGATGCCCTGTCAACAATCTCTTCAAATGCTTCGATATCAAAGGACGACGGAAATCCTTCTGCGTTTTTTAGAACATTGATCATTGCCCTTTCATCGGTAAGGTCTAAAGCATGATCCAGCCCATGATAAGCGCGGTGCTCAGGTACCATGAAGTAGAAACGAAGTCCGAAGATGAGGGCATCAAAGAGAGTAATGATGCCGGCAGATATCTTGCCTTCCTTCAGTCTCCTTCTTGCTCCGCGCAGATGCAGCCGTGCCCTGAGCAGCGCACCTTCTGCGCTGTCAAAGCTCTCTTTCGTGCTCATCAGGCCGAAATGGGGCAATGTTATTTTGTTCCCTTCAGGGTTTCGGAATTGTATTTTCCAGCGGGAAGGGCCCCTGAAGCAGGGAAGCGGAAAGTTGCGCTGTCATCTATATTTTTCTTCTTTACCGAAATTTTCAGCTCCCGGTTTCCGTTGTCCGGCAGTACGGTCTTCGGCGCCAGATAAAGTCCGCCGCCTTTTTCGCGGACTTTGATCTGGTCCTTATTTCCAGTCGCAACAACTGAAACTATTGCATCCTCAATATCATGGTCTTTGATGTCATGTATGACAATGCCTATCATATCATTGCCGACCTTATACTCTTTTTCATCAAGAATGACTTCAATGCTCACCTGTCCCTTGTCAGAGATCTGAAAGAGCGACCCGCTGAAGTGCTTTGTGAATTTGTGCTGGTCATCCTGTCCTGAATGGGATATGGATGTAAATAATATTGTAAAAATGGCCAATGCAGTGATGATGCTCTTCATTGTTGTTCCTCCTGAACAGTCTGACACTCGCGCAGACAGGGTCTCTGTATGTATTTTGTCTGCAGTATGATTATCTAAATTTACCATAATTATCAGGACTGGTATGAAATATTATTGTAGAATGAACACAAGAGGAATGATCATGAAAAAAGGACCGGCCATTCACCTGCTTCACGCAATTTTATTCCTGACCATATTTGTGGCCGGAAGTACCGTGACACAGTCGTATTCTGCATCGACGGCATACTATGTCTCAACCGCAGGCAGTGATGCCAACCCGGGCACATTGGCCCTTCCATGGAGAACGATTCAGAAGGCCGCCAACTCAGCGGTCCCGGGCAGTACCGTATACGTGAGGGGCGG
>Ga0233425_10002962_pt1 | contig 32047 bp, 29 predicted proteins | sample Watercolumn_Towu_2_FD_181712 | JGI IMG/M metagenome (GOLD analysis project Ga0233425, IMG submission 181712) | Freshwater microbial communities from Lake Towuti, South Sulawesi, Indonesia - Watercolumn_Towuti2014_140_MG | ecosystem: Environmental > Aquatic > Freshwater > Lake | place... | reverse complement strand
TCGTGCTGCAGGCGCTGGCGGCGCGGCTCGGCATCGCCACCGGCCTCGATCTCGCCCAGGCCTGCCGCGAGCGGACCTCGCGGCCCGTCTCCATCGCCCTGTGGCTGATCTGCGAGGCGGCGATCATCGCCTGCGACCTCGCCGAGGTGATCGGCACCGCGATCGCCCTCAAGCTGCTGTTCGGCATCCCGCTGACCCTCGGCGCGATCATCACCGCGCTCGACGTCTTCGTGGTGCTGCTGCTCCTGCGACGGGGTTTCCGGGCGCTCGAGGCCTTCGTGATCGGGCTTCTGACGATCATCTTCGTCTGTTTCGCCATCCAGATCGCGATGGCCGCGCCGCCGGTCCAGGCGGTGCTCGGCGGCTTCGTGCCCTCGAGAGAGATCGTGACCAACCCGGCCGCGCTCTACATCGCCATCGGCATCATCGGCGCGACCGTGATGCCGCACAACCTCTACCTGCACTCCTCGATCGTGCAGACGCGGGCCTATCCCCGGACCGATGAGGGCCGGCGCGAGGCCCTGCGCTTCGCCGTCGCCGACTCGACCATCGCGCTGATGCTCGCCCTGTTCGTCAACGCCGCGATCCTGATCCTGGCGGCGGCGGTGTTCCACGCGGGCGGGCGCACCGAGGTGGAGGAGATCGAGCAGGCCTACGAGTTGCTCTCGCCGCTGCTCGGCGTCGGCGTCGCCTCGACCCTGTTCGCCGTGGCGCTGCTGGCCTCCGGCCTCAACTCCACGGTGACCGCGACGCTCGCCGGCCAGATCGTGATGGAGGGCTTTCTGCGGCTGCGCCTGCCGCCCTTCGCCCGGCGGCTGGTGACGCGGGGCATCGCCATCGTTCCCGTGGTTGTCGTCACCGCGCTCTACGGCGAGCAGGGCACCGCCCGGCTCCTCGTGCTGAGCCAGGTCGTGCTGTCGATGCAGTTGCCCTTCGCGGTGATCCCGCTGGTGCGCTTCGTCTCGGACCGGGGGCTGATGGGCGCCTTCGTGATTCCCGGCTGGCTGAAAGCTCTGTCCTGGACCATCGCCGGCATCATCGTGGTGCTGAACGTGAAGCTGTTGGTCGATACGCTCACCGGGGCGTGACGGCCGCGCCTCATGCCTCGGCGGCGCGCAGGTGCATCACGAAGTCCTGCGCGAAGGGCGGGAGCCCAGCGAGATCGCGCAGGCAGAGCTTGAGGTCGCGCGCGGCCCAGGGATCCTCGAGCGGCACGAGGGCGATCCCCATCGTCCGCCATGCCCGCCGCGCGGTGGTCTCCGGTACGATGCCGAGGCCGACGCCGCATTCCACGAGACGGCAGACCGCGTCGAAGCTGCGCAGTTGCACCCGCAACCGCATCGGCCGGCCGATGCGGGAGGCCTTGCCGGCGAGGAAACGCGTGAGCGCGCTCGGCCGGTCCAGTCCGACGAGGTCGTGCTCCAGCACCTCGGCGAAGCCGACGCTCTTGCGGCGGGCGAGCGCATGACCCGTCGCGACCACGACGACGAAGCGGTCGTGGCGGAACGGGAAGGTCTGGAGCGTGCCGGTGTCGACGGTGCCCGCGACAATGCCGAGATCGGCCGCCCCGTCGGCCACCATCCCGACGATCTCGTCGGAGGTGCGCTCCTCGATATCGACGCTGACGCCGGTGTGGAGCGCCAGATAGGCGGAGAGCGCCTCGGGCAGGAATTCGGTGAGCGCGTTCGTGTTCGAAAGAACCCGGATCTGGCCCACGGCGCCGCCGGCGAACACGGAAAGATCGCCCTGCAGCCGCTCGATCTGGCCGAGGATCTCGCGGGCATGGGCCAGCAGGGCGCGGCCGGCGGGCGTCGGCGTCACCCCCTGGCGCCCGCGCAAGAGCAGTGCGGCGCCGAGGGAGTCCTCCATCGCCCGAACCCGCGCAGAGGCGGCGGCCAGGGCGAGGTTCGCCCGCTCCGCCCCGTGGGTGATCGAGCCCGCCTCCACCACGTGCCGGAACAGGTTCAGGTCGACGAGATCGAAGCGCATCATCGGTTGGCTTTCGGCCGCTCGGCCACCCCGGCATTCGCGCCGGTTGGAGGCAGTGGCAGCAGGATCTCCTATCACGACAGCGTGATGCCGGCATCAGCCTTCGCGCGTGGCGAAGGCACCCACCACGAAAGCCGAATTGCGAACGGTTCCAATTCGCAGTTGAACCGCGCCCATGGGAGCTGCAGCGGCCAGCATTTTCGCAGGACAGGGCACGGTCGTCGCGGCGGGCGGCCTGCTCGTGCTGTGCATGGGACTCTGGGCGACCGGCCTCGTCGCCGAGATCGTCACCGCGCTGATGTTCTTCGCGCTGGCCATGCTGCTCAAGCTCGCCCCGGCGCAGACGGTGTTCTCGGGTTTCGCCTCCTCCGCCTTCTGGCTGGTGACGAGCGGCATGGTGGTGGGTCTCGCCATGAACCGCACGGGGCTGGGGGACCGGCTCGCCCGGATGCTGGCGGCGCGGCTGCCCGCCTCCTATCCCGGCTTCATCGCCGGACTCGTCGCCTTCTCCTTCGCGCTCGCCTTCGTGATGCCGTCCAATCTCGGGCGCATCGCCCTGATGGTGCCGGTGGTGATCGCGCTGTGCGACGCCTTCGGGCTTGAGCCGGAGCGCCCGGGCCGGACGGGGGCGCTGCTCGCCTTCGGCATCGCTACGCCAATGCTCTCGGCGGCGATCCTGCCCGCCAACGTGCCCAACCTCGTCATGGCCGGCACCGCCGAGACGCTGTTTGGAATCCACCTCAACTACCTGCCCTATCTGTTTCTGCACGCCCCCGTTCTCGGCCTCGTGAAGGGCGCGCTGCTGGTGGCCTGCACGATGCTGATCTTCCCCGATCGCCTCGACGGAACCCGGCCGGACCTCGCCCCGCTGCCGCCGCCCTCGGGTGCGGAGCGGCGCCTGTCGGTGATCCTCGCGGTGATGCTGGCCCTGTGGCTGAGCGACGGCTGGCACGGTATTCCCCCCGCCTGGATCGGCCTCGCGGCCGCGGTGATCTGCCTGCTGCCGGGCATCGGCGTCCTGTCGTCGGCGAGTTTCGCTGAGATCCCGCTGCGGACCTGCTTCTACGTCGCCGCCCTGTTCGGGCTGACGGCAGTGGTCAACGAGACCGGACTCGGGGCCGATCTCGGCCACGCGCTCCTCTCGGTCGCGCCCCTCGAGCCGGGTGCGCCCGCCAAGAACTTCGCGACCCTGACCGGCCTGTCGATCGGCTTCCTGTTCACCACCACCGCCAACGGCGCGCCCGCTCTCTACACGGCGCTGGCGGACGAGTTCGCGCGGGCGAGCGGCTTCGACCTGATGAGCGTCCTGATGGTCCAGGTGGTCGGCTACTCGACGCTGTTCCTGCCCTACCAAGCGCCCCCCATCATCATGACGATGGATCTCGGCCGCCTGTCGCTGGCCGACGCCACCCGGCTCACCCTCGCCACGGGCGTCGCATCGCTCCTTGTCGCGACCCCTCTTGCCTATCTCTGGTTTCGGCTGATCGGGCGGCTCGCGTGAGGAAAGCCCATGAGACAGATCCGCGCGATCGTCAGCTTGACCAATGCTGCGCTGCAGCATCGGCATTGCCGGCCGGAGGCGGGCGCCCTAACCCTTCCCTGGAATTTATCCAGTCTTCGACGCGAGGATCGTGAGCCGCGATGAACCCTACCGTCAGACCCACGGTCGCCCAGCCGCTCTCGCCTCATCTCCAGATCTACCGCTGGACATGGACCATGGCGATGTCGGTGTTCCACCGCATCACCGGCACGGCGCTCTACGGCGGCACCTTCCTCGTCGCGGTGTGGCTCGTGGCGCTCGCCTCCGGCCCGCGCGCCTACGACACGGTGGCGTGGTTCTTCGGCTCGCTGATCGGGCGCGCCATCCTGTTCGCCTACACCTGGGTGCTGATGCACCACATGCTCGGCGGCATCCGCCACTTCATCTGGGATGCCGGCTACGGCTTCGACCGTGACCGCCGCCTCGGGCTCGCCCGCGCCACGCTGATCGGCTCCATCACCCTGACCGTCGTGATCTGGGCGATCGCCCTGCTCGTGCGCTGAGAGGCTCGCCCATGTCCCAGGTCGACAACCGCCAGAACACCGCGCTCTCGATGCGCACGCCGCGCGCCCGGGTGAAGGGGCTGGGCGCCTCCGGCCACGGCGCCGGCCATTTCTGGCTGCAGCGCCTGACCGGCGCGTCGAACGCGCTCCTGATGCTCGCCTTCGTCGTCATCATCGCCCTGATGGCCGGGCGGACCTATCCGCAGGCGGTCGCGCTGGTGTCGCACCCGCTCGTTTCGATCATCCTGATCCTCGCCGTGGTCTCGGTGACGATCCACATGCGTCTGGGAATGCAGACGGTCATCGAGGACTACGTGCACAGCCACGGCCTCAAGTTCGCGGCGCTCATCGCCAACACCTTCTACGCGGTCGCGGTGGCCGCCGCCTGCCTCTACGCGATCATCCGCGTGAGCCTGGGCGGCCTCGCCTGATCGCCGCACGGAAACCGAGGATTCACCGCTCATGGCTTCCAACGGAACGAACGGCGGCGCCCCCGCCTACGCCATCATCGACCACACCTTCGACGTGGTGATCGTCGGCGCCGGCGGCGCGGGCCTGCGCGCCACGGTCGGCTGCTCCCAGGCGGGCCTGCGCACGGCCTGCATCACCAAAGTGTTCCCGACCCGCTCGCACACCGTGGCGGCTCAGGGCGGCATTTCCGCCTCGCTCGGCAATATGGGCCCGGACGACTGGCGCTGGCACATGTACGACACCGTGAAGGGGTCCGACTGGCTCGGCGACCAGGACGCGATCGAGTACCTCGTGCGCAACGCGCCCGCCGCCGTGTACGAGCTGGAGCACTGGGGCGTCCCGTTCTCGCGAACCGAGGAAGGGAAGATCTACCAGCGGCCCTTCGGCGGCATGACCACCGATTACGGCAAGGGCACCGCGCAGCGCACCTGCGCCGCGGCCGACCGCACGGGGCATGCCATGCTCCACACCCTCTACGGGCAGGCGGTGAAGAACAAGACCCAGTTCTTCATCGAGTACTTCGCCCTCGACCTCATCATGGACGAGGACGGCCGCTGCCGCGGCGTCATCGCCATCGATCAGGCCACCGGCGAGATCCACCGCTTCCGCGCCCAGCAGACGATCCTCGCCACCGGCGGCTACGGCCGCGCCTACTTCTCCGCGACCTCGGCCCATACCTGCACCGGCGACGGCAACGCCATGGTGCTGCGCGCCGGCCTGCCGCTGCAGGACATGGAATTCGTGCAGTTCCACCCGACCGGCATCTACGGCGCCGGCTGCCTCATCACCGAGGGCGCCCGCGGCGAGGGCGGCTACCTGACGAACTCCGAGGGCGAGCGTTTCATGGAGCGCTACGCGCCGTCCGCCAAGGACCTCGCCTCGCGCGACGTGGTCTCGCGCTCGATGACCATGGAGATCCGCGACGGCCGCGGCGTGGGCAAGGACAAGGACCACATCTTCCTGCACCTCGACCACCTCGACCCGAAGATCCTGCACGAGCGCCTGCCCGGCATCTCGGAGAGCGCGAAGATCTTCGCGGGCGTGGACGTGACCAAGGAGCCGATCCCGGTCCTGCCCACCGTCCACTACAACATGGGCGGCATCCCGACGAACTTCCACGGCGAGGTTCTGACCCTCAAGAACGGCGATCCCGACACGGTGGTGCCGGGCCTGATGGCGCTCGGCGAGGCGGCCTGCGTCTCGGTCCACGGCGCCAACCGCCTCGGCTCGAACTCGCTGATCGACCTCGTGGTGTTCGGCCGCGCCGCCGGCCTGCGCTGCGCCGACATCGTCGAACCGAACGCCCGCCAGCCGGAGCTGCCGAAGGACTCCGCCGACAAGGCGCTCTCGCGCCTCGACCGCTTCCGCTACGCCGACGGCTCAACCCCGACCGCGCAGCTTCGCGACCGGATGCAGCGGACGATGCAGAACAACTGCGCCGTCTTCCGCACCGGCGAGGTGCTGGAGGAGGGCAAGGGTCTGATCCACGAGGTCTGGCGCGGCGTCTCCGACATCGCGGTCACCGATCGTTCGCTGGTGTGGAACACCGATCTGCTCGAGACGCTCGAGTTCGACAACCTGATCGGTCAGGCGGTCGTGACCATGGAATCGGCGGTCAACCGCAAGGAGAGCCGCGGGGCGCATGCCCGCGAGGACTTCCCCGACCGCGACGACAAGGAGTGGATGAAGCACACCCTGGCGTGGCTCGACCAGTCCAAGCACGGCGTCGAGATCGATTACCGGCCGGTCCACACCTACACGATGTCGAACGACATCCAGTACATCGAACCGAAGGCGCGGGTGTATTGATCCAGGCCGGGCAACGGAAAGGTCCGCGGCCATCCGGAGTAACGATCCCATGACACGGAGCTTCAAGGGGTTTCCACGGATCACGGTCAATCCCGCGGTGATGGGCGGCAAGCCCTGCATCCGCGGGATGCGCGTGACCGTCGGCATGATCCTCGGCAATCTCGGTGGAGGAGCGAGCATCGAGGAATTGCTTCAGGGATATCCCTACCTCGAACGGGAGGATGTTCTCGAAGCGATGCGATACGGCGCATGGCTCGCCCAATCGCGCGAACTCGAACTCGAATCCGCCGCGTGAGGATCGTGATCGACATGAACCTTTCGACGGATTGGGTAACCTATCTGCTGGGATTGGGTCACGATGCCGTCCACTGGTCGAGCGTCGGTCCACAGGACGCGCCCGACGAGGACATCGCCGAGTGGGCCCGCGCCGAGGATCGCACGATCCTGACCAACGACCTCGATTTCGGAACGCTGCTCGTGAGTACCGGAGCCTCGAAGCCGAGCGTCGTCCAACTTCGGACGGACATCACCCTGTCCGGCCATGTCGGGCCGCTCGTCGCGCAGGCCATCGCCCGCATGGAGGACGAACTTGCCGACGGCGCACTCTTGACGGTCGAGACGGGTCGCTTGCGGCTTCGTTCGCTCGCGGACGATTAGACGATGATCCGATCCCTTCATCCGGCCGGCCGGGCGGACTCCCGGCACACCGCCCCGACCCGCCTCGCCCTCGCCGCTCTCGCCACGCTGCTGCTCGCCCTCCCGGCAGCGGCGCGGGGACCGGACTTCGACTTCCCCGCGGAGGTCGCCGGCTTCGCACGCGGCCCGCGCACGGATTACGAGGCCCGCGCGCCGGGCCTCGGCTATTCCGTCGTCTACACCAACGGCCGCTGGAAGGCGGACATCTACGTCTACGACGGTGGCGTCACGAACATTCCTGACGGGCCATCCTCGCCGCCGGTCACGGGGCAACTCGCGCAGGCCGCCACCGACATCGGAACGGCGGTGGCGCAGGGCGTCTACCGCGGCAGCGAGGATCATGGCGCGGTGCAGGTGCCCGGCTCTGCCGGAGCCCGGCTCGCCTGCCGCGGCTTCACCATCGATCACCCGGCCCTTGGCCCCACCGAGAGCCTGCTGTGCCTCACCGGCCTGCGCGGGAGGTTCGTGAAGTTCCGCCTCTCCGGTCCGGCCGCGAAGCAGCCTCCGAAGGCGGAGGCCGAACGGTTCATGACCGGCTGGCTCGGCCGCCAATAGGATTTTCCAGAAGCTCGGAGCGCGCCGCAGGCCGCCGCACCCAAAGGCACAGGACATGGCCCAGTTCAACCTTCCCAAGAACTCCCAGGTCACCGAAGGCAAGACCTGGCCGGCGCCGGACGGCGCCAAGAACATCCAGACCTTCCGCATCTATCGCTGGAATCCCGATGACGGGAAGAACCCGCGCATCGACACCTACCGGGTCGACCGCGACGATTGCGGCCCGATGGTCCTCGATGCGCTGCTCTGGATCAAGAACAAGGTCGATCCGACCCTGGTCTTCCGCCGCTCCTGCCGCGAGGGCATCTGCGGCTCCTGCGCCATGAACATCGAGGGCCAGAACGCGCTCGCCTGCACCATGGGCATCGACGAGTGCAAGACCCCGGACAACGCCCTGCCGTTCCTGACCCGCAAGGACAAGGACGGCGCGGTGCGGATCTATCCCCTGCCGCACATGCCGGTGCTCAAGGATCTCGTGCCGGACCTGACCAATTTCTATGCACAGCACGCGGCGATCGAGCCCTGGCTCCAGACCGAGACGCCCGCGCCCGAGAAGGAGTGGAAGCAGACGCCCGAGGACCGCGCCCGGCTCGACGGTCTCTACGAGTGCATTCTCTGCGCCTGCTGCACCACGAGCTGCCCGAGCTACTGGTGGAACGGCGACAAGTTCCTCGGGCCGGCGGCCCTGCTCCAGGCCTATCGGTGGCTGATCGACTCGCGCGACGAGAACACCGGCGAGCGCCTCGACGGGCTGCACGATCCGTTCCGGCTCTACCGCTGCCACACGATCATGAACTGCGCCAACACCTGCCCGAAGAACCTCAACCCGGCCAAGGCCATCGCCGAAATCAAGAAGATGATGGTTGAGCGCGAGGTCTGATCTTTTCCAAGCACACCGCCCTTCGCGAGAGCCGCGTCCCGATCCGGGCGCGGCTCTTTGCGTTTCCAGGCTCCGTCGAAGAGGCCGGCACCGCAACGCCGGCCCGAGTGCGGCAGCACCGCCACACCCCCTCGAAAACCGGTCCGAGCGCGGCTTTTCCCGGGCGCACCGCGCAGCTTGCCTTGCCGCAAGCGCATTTGCCCGCGAGGCCAAGCGCGACCGTAGCGTGTTTGGGGTGAGGGGTCTTTGATGACGCGTGGGTTCCTGTCGAAAGCCGCCTGTCTCGCGCTGGCCGCGAGCGTCGGCGCCTGCGCCTCGAACCGCTTCGAGGGCCCCCGCGAGCGTCCGCGTCCGCAGGCGGCGCTCGATCCCGCCACCCCCGCCCTGCCTGCCGGCACGGTGACGAGCGAGCCCCTGGCGCCTCCGCCGGGCGCCTCCGCCGCACCGGGCGAGCCACCGCCCCCGAGCGTTGCCGCCGCGCCGTCTCCGGCGATCGAGCCTCCGCCCGCGCCGCCGCCGGTGGTGGCGACCGGCCGTTCCTCGGTGGTGGGCTCGTGGAACGCCACCGACGCGGCGGGAAGCTGCAAGGTCTCCCTGTCGAGCACGCCCTCGCTCGACCTCTACAAGGCCACGACCGCGGGCTGCGGAAACAAGGATCTCGCCAAGGTCTCGGCCTGGGATTTTCGTGACGGCGAGGTCTATCTCTACCAGCCGGGCGGCACCGTCGCCGCGCGCCTGCGGCAGGCCGGCGGCAGCCTCGAGGGCGCGCTCTCGAAATCCGGCGCGCCGCTCGCACTCGCCCGCTGAGGCGGTGGCCTAGGGGTTCACCCGCACCCCGAGCAGCACCGTGTGCGCCTCGTAGGTCGAGAGCGGGATGGTGCTGTTCAGCGTCGAGTAGATGTAGCTGCCGCGCAGGGCCAGCCAGCGATTGAAGCGGTAGTCGAACCGGGCGGTGGCGGAATAGCCCCGCTCGCGGATGCGCACGCCGTCGTAGTTGGTGGCCAGGTAGGCACCGCCCAGGGTGATCGAGAGGTTGCGCAGAAGGTCGTGCTGCACTTCGAGCGTGGCGGCGTCGGTGAAGGCGCCGCTGGAGCCCGGCACCGCGGTCTCGATCACCCCGGTCTGCTGGTTGAACCGCACCGTGGTGAGCGGCGAGACCGACCAGACGAGCGCGGCGTTGATCAGCGGCGCATCGATGTCCGGCAGCGTGCGGTCGACGTAGGAGCGGTGCTGCAGGCCGCCCGAAATCTCCGCCGTCAGCGTGCTGTTGAGCGCCACCGCGGCGCCGGCGGTGAAGGCGATGCCGTCGGAATCGCGGCGCAGGCCGAACTGATCCACCGGCGTGTCGTAGACCCGGGTGTCGAGGAAGGTCTCGACGAAGGGCGTGATCGCGGGCGAGATCTCGTAGCCGGCGCGCAGGCGCATTCCGTACTGGTTGGCGTCGCGGTCGCTCTGGATGATCGTGGTGCCGTTGCCGAGCTGCGCGTCCTCGAAGACCGAGCGGTCGATCGAGCCGCGCAGCGAGAGCTGCAGCCGGTTGAAGGTCTCCTGAACGCCCGCCGTCGCGCCGTAGGTGGCAAACAGCGGCCGGGTCGTCGCCCCGCCCGCGCCGAGATCCGGGCTGCCGAGGCGCTGGCTGTCGAGCAGGAAGCGGGTCTCAAGATCGACGCGGGTGTCGCGGTCGACGTCGATGCGCATCCGCGCGGTGCCCACCGCGTTCGGGCGGCTCGCCTCCGGGTTCTGCGGATATTCGAGGTAGCTGCCGCGCATCTCGGCGGTGAGCTCAGAGGCCGACCACTCGCTGCGTAGGGCCAGCTCCGCCTCGCTGCGGAGCGCCAGGGAGGAGCGCGGGCGGGTCGAGCCGATCTGATCCGGGTTCGAGTCGTAGCCGATGCTCTGGGTGAAGGCCGGCAGCAGCGTGAAGGTGCCGAGCCGGATGCCGAGCGGCGCGTAGGCGGTGTCGGGCGGGATCGGCCGGCGCAGCGCCGTGCCGAGCAGGAGCCCGGCGGCGTTCGGCAGGCCGAACCCGAGGATCGGCGCCGGCAGCGGCACGCCGGAGACGGGCGTCTGGATCACCGGGGTGAGGCGCAGATCCGTGACGGTCTGCTGCGTGCGCATCTGCGTGATCTGCCGGGTCGCCGAGCCGAGCCGGCGCGGGGGCGCGGCGCGCAGGCGCAGCAGCGAGGGCCGGGCCGGGGTGCCCTGCGCGGCGGCGGAGCCGGGCAGGCTCGGCGCGGTGCGGAAGCGCGGCAGGCGCGCCACCGTCGGCTCCTCCTCGCCCGAGGCGGCGGACGCCGGATTTCCCGCCGGGTCGCCGCCGAGCGGGGCGGCGGCGGAGAAGGCGCCGGAGCCGCGCAGCGCGGTCGGGGCGTCGAAGACGGGGCGGCGGGCGCGGCCGGCGGTGGCCGGTTCGGTGACCCGCGAAGGGGAGGCGGAGGCCGGGCCCGGCGCGCGCGCCGGGGCCGGTTCGGAGGGCGTGGGGTCGGGCGTCTCCTGCGCCAGGGCAGGGGGGGCGATAAGGGGCACGAGCAGCCCGGGCAGCAGCGCCAGAGCGAGGGCCCGACGGCGGCCCCCTCGCTTGTCCCCGATCGGCCGCTCGCGTGACACCGGCAGCACTCTTTCCCTGGTCTGGGCCCTGATGCGGCCGGCGGTCCGTCGAGGGGGCGGCGTCCGGATCCGGGCGGCCTCCCATGGTTAAGAGCGTTGCACCGGGCGTGGTTAACGCCCCGTTGCGGCGCGGACCGCCGTCCTGTCCCGGGCCGGGCAGCCGCCTTGCGGCCACAGTCGCGGGCGAAGAGGGCGAAGCACACCGAGAGCGGGACACGGGCGCCGTGCGCGGCCCCGGACGACAGGACACGCAGCTTCATGGCCCTGGCACAGCGGATCGAGGATCAGGACGCGGCGGAGACGGCGCGGGCGCCCGCCATCGCCTCGGCGCTGCGCACCATCGAGACCGAGCGCGAGGGTCTGGCCTGCCTGATGGCGGCGATCGACAACGGCCTCGGCGAGCCCTTCGCGCGGGCCGTGGAGCGGATCGGCGCCGCCCGCGGCCGGGTGATCTGCACCGGCATGGGCAAGTCCGGCCACGTCGCCCGCAAGATCGCGGCGACCTTCGCCTCCACCGGCACCCCCGCCCTCTACGTCCACCCGGCCGAGGCGAGCCACGGCGATCTCGGCATGATCCAGCCCGAGGACGTGGTGCTGGCGCTCTCGTGGTCGGGCGAGACCACGGAACTGGCCGACATCATCGGCTACACCCGGCGCTACCGCGTCGGCCTCGTGGCGATCACGGCCAACGCCGCCTCGACGCTGGGGCGCGAGGCCGATACCTGCCTCGCCCTGCCGAAGGCGAAGGAGGCCTGCCCCAACGGGCTCGCCCCCACCACCTCGACGGCGATGCAGCTGGCGCTCGGCGACGCGCTCGCCGTGGCGCTGCTGGAGGCCCGCGGCTTCTCCGCCCGCGACTTCTCCGTGTTCCATCCCGGCGGCCGCCTCGGCGCCTCCCTGCGGCAGGTGCGCGAGGTCATGCATGGCGGTCCCCACCTGCCGGTGGTGGCGCTCGGCACCGCGATGCGGGCGGCGGTGGCCGAGATCGACGCCAAGGGCTTCGGCTCCGTCCTCGTGGTCGATGCCGAGGGCGCGCTGGCCGGCATCCTCACCGACGGCGACGTGCGCCGCGCCATCTTCTCCCGCGAGGGGCTCGACCGGCTGCCGGTCGAGGCGGTGATGACCAGGAACCCCCGCACGATCACCCCCGAGACCCTGCTCGCCAAGGCGCTGCAGATCCAGGAGGCGATGAAGATCACCGCCCTGGTGGTGGTGGAGGCGGGCCGCCCCGTCGGCCTCGTCCACTACCACGACCTGCTGCGCACCGGCGTCGCCTAGGCGCCCGTTCCGCGGCGCCCGGTCTCGACCGCCGCCCTTACCTCCTCGCTTCGGCCGACGCCTCGCCCTGACGGGGCGGGAGCCCCGCCCGTCGCCTCGGCCCGTCGCCTCGGCCCGTCGCCCCCGCCGGTCGAACGCCCCCGTCGCAACACGGATCCCCCCGCGGCCCTGAGAGCGGGCCCGGAGGACGGCTGGCCGATCGGCCGGCTGGGGACGCGCACCGCACTTCACAAACCCCGAGAGGGACGCGGGACGCCGCGAGACCTCCGGATGCTTGTTTGAAACTTTGCCGGTCTCCCGGCGTCCCGCGGAGGGGACGCGTCCCCATCACGAGACGCCGCCCATCCGTTTTCGCGTCACGGTCGCTCCACCGGCATCGACCCCGGACCCGCGGGCCTGGTGCTCTCCGGCGTGCCGCCCCGTGAGGGGCGGACGCCTCGGCCAGGACCGGCTTCGACGGTCTCGTCCGCACCGGGCCTCGTATTGGGCCCGGCTCCGGTTGTTCCTGGGCGCCGATCCGGGCGCGGCCTGGGGCCCCGTCCCGCCTCGGCGTTGCGTCGCGCACAGCGCCCGGGGCGATGGCGACCGGGCCACCGACGCGGGAACCGCCCCACCTCCCCACGAGCCTCGCCGGCCGGTCACCGGAAAAGCTCCCCCGGTTGGTCCGGGAGGTGAGCGCAGTGGTTGTAGGATTTTATGGAAAAAATGTCAATTCTTATTCCTACTGTCCCATAGACATAGTCGGCGGTTGCTGGCCGTTGCGCCCGCTAGCTGCTAGTCGGTTTCTGACCCCAAAGCCAAGCTGTTGACGAATGAAAGACTCTAGGTAATTCTTAAGGATAGGATCGCTTACATAAGCGACTGGCGCGGCATCCGCACTAGCAACCCATTAAGTATTATTGATATTAGCATGAATCGTGCACATACTTTTAGTCTAGTCGTTCACCATTTGACACAACTACAGATGCGTATTAGCATGTTTAACAGTCTAAACATGCAGGATATCAATATTCACGCCGAAAATTTTTTCAGAGATTTACTGAATTTGTCCCTTGGTTACAATCTCATAAATATAAATATTTCTCAGAGAAACGCTCAATCAATAGATTTGGGAGATGAGACTGCACGCGTTGCAATCCAAGTTACCTCAACATCAGATTTTTCAAAAATCGAACATACCTATACCGGCTTCGTTACAAGTGGGCTTCCACGCAAATATGATCGACTTATCATTCTGATCGCTACGGAAAAAAAGCAGTATAGAAAAAAGACTTTAGGCGGCAGTGGTGAGTTTTGCTTGTCCATATCTAGAGACGTTTGGGATATTAAGACAGTTGCGTCTGAAATAAACAACCTCTCTCTCGAAGCAATGATAAAGTGTTCAGATTTTTTAAGAGATAACATTTCTATATCTGCTCCTAGGCCGTCAAATGAAGTTCAGACTTTGGTCAGACTGATAACAGTACTTAGCGAATCAGAATCTATTACAATAGACACTAGGGACAGAGGAGATCCAGATCCGGAAGGGAAAATTATTAAGCGTTTTGCGGATCATGCTGCTTTTCTAAAAAAACAGTATTCAGATCTATTCGAAATATACGGTCAACTTTTAAAGGAATTCTATAAGTATTCAGACATAAGCCAGACGCACCTTCTTAAGCTCCAGATATATCTTAGAAGCTGGAGCGACCACATTTTAACTGAATGCGCAGGCGACCCTCTTATAGCATTAGAGCTGTTGGTCCGCCGTGTTCTAACAAAAATGGAGGTTAGCGGATTGACATTTGACGAATGCGCTGTCCGCTTCTATCTTGTTGATCAATTAATTGCCTGCAACGTATTTCCAAATAAGCGCCCGGAACATGCCTAATATTTTTCTGAAAGATAAAGATCTGGACAGATCGCCCGCTATTGTTGGCTATAATGTCCTAATATACATGAATACACCCAGCAGGAAGAAGGTCAGCATATTCGATGTGACAGAGCATTTTGCAGATCAATCCTGGTTTTCACTAAATTCATTTGTGTACGGCTTGATTTTCCTCTACGCGGCCCGCCTTATAGAATTCGAAGAACCTTACTTGATCGCGTGCGATGCTGCTTGAGTCCCTATATACCGAACCGCCAACAATCAATCCCATTCACTTCCACCCAGGAGTGAATATTATACTTGGCGAAGGCGACACCACCAGCGCCAAGAACAATGGAGTTGGAAAGTCCCTGTGTATAGAATTCATAAATTTTGGCTTACTCAAAAGAAGGCATGAAAGCCGAATAAACAAGGTACCCGAAACTGCGTTCGATAAATATACATTTATATGCGTTCAGTTTTTATTGAACGGAGATCGATATATTATAAAAAGATCGCTACACGAGTCGGAAAATCCAAGAATTATACACAGTGGTGGGGAAACAATTTTCTCAAAATTGGATGATGCAATAACATTTCTTACAGAAAAGATGTTTTTCGGCTTTTATAGAGCACCACTCAGCTTTCGGGAAATAATTGGCCTACTAATACGAGATGAACGATCTGAATTCAAGTCGATCGTCTCAAGTTTCGATACCAAGCTGCGAGTTCCTGACAACTATGCGCCACACCTGAATTTTCTCAACGTCGACGTTGAGGCCTATCGAAGCGTTCGTAGCGTTATAAAAGAAATAGATGCTATAACGGCCGAAGAGAAAAGGATCAGAGATAATGTTACGTCATTGCGCCAGAAAAAATTCAAAGAAGCGCGATTAGATCTCAATAAGCTAGCGGCAGATGTGGCAGTTATACAGAATGATGTCGATAATTTAGAAAACTCTTCCACGTATAACATGATATCAAATGAATTTAGAGAAATAGAGTCGGAGTTAAGCCGCCTCCGCTTGAGAAGGCGCATACTGGACAGGCGAATTAATAATCTTCTACCTTCCTCATTAGAGCCGTCCATTGATACTGCAGCAATTCTCAACTTCTTCAACCGATTAAAGGAAAATTTGGGATCGATAGTTGCGCGCGATCTATCAGAGATAATTTCCTTCAAGGAAAAGATATTGCATTTTCAAAATCACATATTATCGGAAAACTCTCAGGTCCTTGACGACGAGTTGCGGAAGATAGATTCACTGTTAAGCCAGAATGACACTCGATATTCGAAGCTTCTTTCTGCTCTCGATCAGCAGGGAGCATTACGCGCTCTACGTCAGACATACGCAGCCTATCAAATCAAACTTGATGAACTGGGCCAATTGAAGGGGTTTTTCAACCGGTATGATCAACTGGCGTTTGATAAGCAGAATAAGCGTGCCGAAAGGGAGGCTGAGATCGCCAAACTACAAGCTAGTATCCAAGCTGCGAGGGACTGGATAACCCATTTTGAGAAGACTATACGCGATATACATCAGTATATTCAAGGAAATCGCTCAGCCTCATTCGAGGTCGCCATAAGCCCTGGCAAACAAGTCGTTGATCTAGTCATGCGCATCAATGATGACGGCGGCCATAGTCTTGAGCGAGAAAAGGTTTTTATCTATGATATTTCTCTTTTACTCAATGAGTTTACTCGGTCTCGTCATCCTGGCCTGCTAATTCACGACAATATATTCGACGTTGATGACGATACGCTAAAGCAAAATCTTAGTTTCTTACTAACCAAGGCGAACTTTGGTCCAAATCAACAGTACATTCTTACATTGAACATCGACAGACTGGAAAACTGCCTAGAGGAATTTTGGTACGAAGATGCTTTGGACAGGTCTGTTGCTTCTTTCACAAAGAGCAGCAGGTTCCTTAAGGTAAGCTATCAGGAAATTCGCTGAAAAAAATCATTAATAAAGCTTAGACATCAAAACACCGCCACCAACCCCACTCCGACCACCATCAACACCGCCCCGGCGACCCGCCAAAAACTCGCCGGGTGCACCTGAAACCCGATCCAGCCGAAATGGTCGAACACGAGCGAGGCGAGCACGCCCACCGTCACGATGATCCCCAAAAAGGTCGCCGCGCCGATGGCGGGGGAGGCGTAGAGCTGGGCCAGGATCAGCAGGATACTCAAGAATCCGCCGAGCCACGCCCACCACGGCACCTGCCCGAGCTGCTGGCCGGTGGGGATTTCGAGTTTTCCGAGCGCGAGGCCGCCGGCGAGCAGGCCGGCGGTGCTGACGAGCAGCGTCAGGAGGGCCGCCGTGATCGGCAGGCCGAGCGACTTCGACAGCGTCGCGTTCTGTCCCGGCTGGATAGCATTGGCGAGGCCGGCGAGGATCGTGAGAGCGTAGAGAAACCACATGGCCGGACATCCGGCGGGCCTCCGCCCAAGTTTCGCGGGTGCGACACAGGCGACCGTCACGGCCGCGGGGATCGGCGCATCCCGGGCGGGGACCGGATTCCGCCGCGCGGCCGCGGATGACGGGGCGGGGGTTTTGGGGGCGGGCGGCCCCGGCCCCGACCGCGGCGCTCCGCCCCCCTCGACAAAGCGTCGCGGTGGGCCGAAGGGTGGAGCGGCAGGCCGAGACGGTCGCTCGGGAAGCGCGCGGGGCGGGGGCGGATGAGCGAAGCCATCACCATCGAGGATGTGGCCGGCGGCGTCCGGCTGATCCGCTGGAACCGGCCGGCGAAGAAGAACGCGCTGACGGGCGCGATGTACGAGGCCGCCACCGCCGCGCTCAGGGGCGCCGACGACGAATCGCAGAAGATCGGGGCGGTGGTGTTTGCCGGGCTGCCCGGCGCCTTCACCGCCGGCAACGACCTCGGCGACTTCTTCGCCGCGGGCGCGGCGCCGCGCGAATCCTTCTCCGAGATGCCGGCCCTGCGCTTCATCCGGCAGCTCGCCCGCACCCGCACCCCGCTGGTCGCGGCGGTGGACGGGCTTGCCATCGGCGTCGGCACGACGCTGACGCTGCATTGCGACCTCGTCTACGTCTCGCCGCAGGCGCGCTTCCGCATGCCGTTCGTGGAACTCGGCGTGGTGCCGGAGGCCGCCGCGAGCCACCTCCTGCCGCGCCGGATCGGGGCCGCCCGCGCCGCCGCGCTGCTGCTCCTGTGCGAGCCGTTCGACGGGGCGGCGGCGGTGGCGATGGGGCTCGCCAACGGGCTGCTGCCCTCGGACGACCTGGAGGCGCACGCCCTGGCCCAGGCCGCGCGGCTCGCCGCCCTGCCGCGCCGGGCGGTGCAGGCGACCCGCGCGCTGATGCGGGGCGAGCAGGGCGCCGTCGAGGCGGCGATCGAGGCCGAGGCGCAGGCCTTCGAGGAGGGCCTGCGCGATCCGGAAACGCAAGGCCGGCTCGCCCGCTTCCTCTCCGGCAAGGCGTGAACCGGTGCCCGTGACGCCGAGCCTGCGGGGCAAGGTCTGTCTCGTGGCCGGGGCCTCGCGCGGGGTCGGGCGCGGGCTCGCCCGGGGCCTGGGGGAGGCCGGCGCCACGGTGATCGTCACCGCCCGCTCCTCCGAGACCGGGCGGCGCACCGAGACGCGGCCGGAGGCGATCGAGGACACCGCCCGCGCGGTCGATGCCGCGGGCGGGGACGGCCACCACTACCTGTGCGACCACACCAGTGAGCGGGCGGTGGACGAACTCGTCCACTGGTGCCTGCGCCGGTTCGGGCGGATCGACGTCGCGGCCTCCTCCGTCTGGGGCGGCAACGAGGGTTATGACGGCGAGCGCTACCCCGACGGCGCCGCCTGGGGCACGCCGTTCTGGCGCCGCTCGGCCGAGCCGTTCTCGCGCTATCTGGGGACCGGGCCCTACCCGGCCCTGCTGCTGGCGCGGGCCGTGGCGCCGGCCATGGTGGCGGCCAAGCAAGGGCTGATCGCCTTCGTCTCCTTCGGCACCGAGGACGGCTATCTCGGCGACGTCTACTACGACCTCGCCAAGGCGGCGACGAACCGGCTCGCCCTGGCCTGCGCCGCCGAACTCGCCCCCGCCGGCGTCTGCGCGCTCGGCCTGTCGCCGGGCTTCGTCGCCACCGAGCGGGTGCGCGACCTCGGGCAGGACGCGCTCGCCACCGAGAGCCCGCTCTATGCCGGCCGGGCGCTCGCGGCGCTCGCCGCCGACCCGTCCGTGCTGGACCGGGCCGGGCGGACGGTCCATGTCGGGGATCTCGCCCGCGCCTACGGCTTCACCGACGCCGACGGCCGCCAGCCGGAGCGCTTCCGGATCGGAGAGGATGAGGCATGAGTCTGGAGAGCAAGAGTCTCGAGGCCAAGAGTCTCGAGGGCAAGAGTCTGCAGGGCAAGACGCTGTTCATCACCGGCGCCTCGCGGGGCATCGGGCTCGCCATCGGCCTGCGCGCCGCCCGCGACGGCGCCAACGTGGCGATCGCCGCCAAGACCGCCGAACCGCACCCGAAGCTCGAGGGCACGATCTTCACCGCCGCCGAACAGATCGAGCGGGCGGGGGGCCGGGCGCTGCCGTTGACGGTCGATGTCCGCGACGAGGCGGCGGTGAAGGGCGCGCTCGACCAAACCGCGGAAACGTTCGGCGGGATCGACATCGTGGTCAACAACGCGAGCGCGATCTCGCTCTCGACCACGCCGGCCACCGAGATGAAGCGCTTCGACCTGATGCACGGGATCAACGCGCGCGGCACCTACATGGTGAGCAAGTACGCGATCCCCCATCTGGAGAAGGCCGACAACCCGCACATCCTGATGCTGTCGCCGCCCCTCGACATGGCCGAGCGCTGGTTCGCGCCGCACCTCGCCTACACCATGGCGAAGTTCGGCATGTCGCTGTGCGTGCTGGGGCTGGCCGGGGAGCTAAGGGGCAAGGGGGCCGGAGGGAAGGGCATCGCCGTCAACGCCCTGTGGCCGCGCACCACCATCGCCACGGCGGCGGTGCAGAACCTGCTCGGCGGCGACGCCCTGATGCGGGCGAGCCGCACGCCCGAGATCATGGCGGACGCGGCGCACGCCGTGTTCCTGAAGGACGCCCGGAGCTTCACCGGGCGCTTCCTGATCGACGACACGTTCCTGGCGGAAGAGGGCGTCACGGACTTTTCAAAATACCGCGTCACAGCAGGCGTCCCGCTTGCGCCGGACTTCTTCGTGCCGGAGACAAGCGTCGCCCCGCCCGGGGCCCTCGACTGAGGCTTCACAGGTCGCAACGCCTTGATCTTCACGCACAAGCCCGTCGCGGGCGACACCCAGACGGTGCTGGAGCGCCGCTACCTCGAATTGCAGGAGCCGATCCCCGAGGACACGGTCTGGCTCGACCTCGTGCGTCCGACGCGGGAGGAGGAGGTGAAGGTCGAATCCTTCCTCGGCATCACCGTGCCGACCCGCGAGGAGATGAAGGACATCGAGCCCTCGGAGCTGCTCTACGTCGAGGCAGGCGCCCGCTACATGACGGGCCGCGTGCTCTCCCGCGTCAGCGATTCCGAGGAGCCGGGCCTGGCCGGCATCACCTTCATCCTGCGCGACAACCGGCTCATCACCGTGCGCTACGAGGAGCCGCAGGCGTTCCGGATGTACACCCAGCGCGCCGGCCGGGCGACGGGCAACGGGCCGTCGCGCTCGGTCTCGGGCGAGTCGATCCTGGCCGGGCTGATCGAGGCGGTGATCGACCGCGCCGCCGACGTGCTCCAGCTCCAGGGCGAACGGATCGACCGCCTCTCGCGAAAGATCTTCGAGGACAAGGGCGACCCGTCCTCGCGCAACAACGCGCTGCAGGACACGCTGCGGGCGCTCGGGCGGCACGGCGACCTGATCTCGAAGCAGCGCGAGAGCCTGGTCTCGATGGAGCGCATCCTGCTCTCGCTCTCGGCCACCTACCGCACGGCGAAGGCGCCGCGCGAGCTGCGCGAGGACGTGCGCTCGACCCTGCGCGACCTGCAATCGCTCGAAGAGCACGCGACCTTCATCTCGGCCAAGATCCAGTTCCTGCTCGACGCCACGCTCGGCCTCGTGAACCTGGAACAGAACAACATCATCAAGCTGTTCTCGGTCATGGCGGTGGTGTTCATGCCGCCGACGCTGATCGCCTCGATCTACGGCATGAACTTCAAGACCATGCCGGAGCTCGACTGGCATTTCGGCTACCCCGCCGCGGTCGGCATGATGGTGGTGGCCGCGGTCCTGCCCTACGTGTTCTTTCGCTGGAAGAAGTGGCTGTAGGGGCGCGAGGTCGTCGAGCGGAGACCGTAGGCGGCCTGCGCCAGCCCCGTGGACCCGTCACTTCCGCAGCGGCACGCCCTTGGTGGTGAAGCGCTGCCCGCCGCCCGGGCGATACTCGGGCCGCGGCTGGCCCCGCCCCTTGCCGGGCCCTTGGCCGGCCCCCTTGCCCAGGCCCGTGCCCGGCGGCTGCGAGAACGGCACGAGCTGGTCCGGCCGCGGGCCGATGAGGTCGGCGCGGCCCATCTCCCGCAGCGCCTCGCGCAGAAGCGGCCAGTTCTCGGGGTCGTGGTAGCGCAGGAACGCCTTGTGGAGGCGCCGCTGCCGCAGCCCCTTGATCGCCTCGACCGGCTCGCTGCCGCCGCGCCGCACCCCTTTCAGCGTGTTGACCTCGGTGTGATACATCGCCGTGGCGGTGGCCATGGGCGAGGGCAGGAAGGTCTGCACCTGGTCGGCGCGGTAATCGTTCTTCTTGAGCCAGAGCGCGAGGTGCAGCATGTCCTCGTCGGTCGTGCCGGGATGGGCCGCGATGAAGTACGGGATCAGGTAGTACTTCTTGCCCGCCTGCTTGGCGGCCTCGTCGAACATCTCCTTGAAGCGGTCGTAGGTGCCGATTCCCGGCTTCATCATCAGGTCGAGGGGCCCGCGCTCGGTATGCTCGGGCGCGATCTTCAGGCGGCCGCCGACGTGATGGGTCACGAGCTCCTTGACGTATTCGGGGCTCCGGACCGCGAGGTCGTAGCGCACGCCCGAGGCCACCATCACCTTCTTGACGCCCTTGACCTCGCGGACCTTGCGGTAGAGCCGGATCAGGTCGTCGTGCGAGGTGTTCAGGTTCGGGCAGATGTCGGGGAAGACGCAGGACGGCAGCCGGCAGGCCGCCTCGATCTTCGGGTCCTTGCAGGCCATCCGGTACATGTTCGCGGTCGGCCCGCCGACATCCGAGATCACGCCGGTGAAGCCCGGCGTCTTGTCGCGGATCCGCTCGATCTCGCGCAGGATCGAGCCCTCCGAGCGGTTCTGGATGACGCGGCCCTCGTGCTCGGTGATGGAGCAGAAGGTGCAGCCGCCGAAGCAGCCGCGCATGATCGTCACCGAGAACTTGATCATGTCCCAGGCGGGGATCTTCGCGTCGCCGTAGGACGGGTGGGGCGCACGGGCGTAGGGCAGGTCGTAGACCGCGTCCATCTCCTCGCTGGAGAGCGGGATCGGCGGCGGGTTCAGCCAGAGGTCGCGGTCGCCGTGGCGCTGGACGAGCGGGCGCGCGTTGCCGGGATTGGCCTCCCGGTGCAGCACTCGGCTTGCGCGGGCATAGGCCTCCTTGTCGTCCTTCACATCCTCGTAGGCGGGAAGGCGGATCACCGTGTCGCCGGGCCGGCGGGCGGCGGCCTCGTCGGTGGAATCGAGGTCGTCGGCGGGCAGCTCGGTGGTGTGCTCGGGCACCCGGCGGAACAGGGCGACGCCCCGGACGGAGTCGAGTTGGTGCGGCGCCTCGCCGGCCGCCAGGCGGTTGGCCACCTCGACCACGGCCCGCTCGGCATTGCCGTAGAGGAGCAGATCCGCCTTCGCGTCGGCCAGGATCGAGCGGCGCACCTTGTCGGACCAGTAATCGTAATGCGCGATGCGGCGCAGCGAGGCCTCGATGCCGCCGAGGATGACCGGCACGTCCTTGTAGGCCTCGCGGCAGCGCTGCGTGTAGACGATGGTGCAGCGGTCCGGGCGCTTGCCGCCCTCGCCGCCCGCCGTGTAGGCGTCGTCGTGGCGCAGGCGGCGGTCGGCGGTGTAGCGGTTCACCATCGAATCGAGGTTGCCGCCGGTGACGCCGAAGAACAGCCTCGGCCGGCCCAGCGCCCGGAACGGCTCCGCCGACTGCCAGTCGGGCTGCGCGATGATGCCGACACGGAACCCCTGCGCTTCGAGCAACCGGCCGATGATGGCCATGCCGAAGCTCGGATGATCGACGTAGGCGTCGCCCGTCACCAGAACGATGTCGCAGGCGTCCCAGCCGAGCGCCGTCATCTCGGCGCGGCTCATCGGCAGGAACGGCGCCGCCTTGCCGGCAGGCGGCCGTTTGCAGGCGAGGGGCGCCAAGACGCCCTCAAAGGACCGCTCGGTCGAAGCTCGGAGTTCCATGGGGCCTACGCATAGGCCGCCCGGACCGAGAGCTCAACAAAAGACGGGACGCGCGGGGGCCGCCGGGACGACGGACAGCGGCTGAACCGAGGCGACCGCGCGGCCCCGCCTCACAGGGGAAAGCGCACCCCGGTCAGCGTCTCGGACATCGCCCACAGCCGGTCGGCCGCCGCGCGGTCGAGGGCGCGGGCGGCGATGGAGGCCGGCTTCGGAAAGCCGCGTGCCTCCCAGAACCCGTCCGGCCCGTAATAGCCGCCGCGCTCGGCCTCCGGCGCGGCGGCGGCGTAGAGGATCGGCAGGGCGCCCTGCGCCGCCGGCTGGCCGATCAGCGAGAAGATGACCCGCCCCGCCCCCTGCTGGAACGCGCCCGCCCGGTCGCCCCGGCGGAACACCTCGGTAAGGGCGAGCCCCGGATGCGCCGCGAGCGAGGCGATGCCGGAGCCCGAAGACTTGAGCCGCCGGTCGAGTTCGAGGGCGAACATCAGGAGCGCGAGCTTGCTCTGCCGGTAGGCCGCCTGCGCCCCGTAGGTCTCGCGCCAGTGCAGGTCGTCGAACCGAATCTGCCCGCTGCGATGGGCGAGGCTCGCCACCGACACCACCCGGGCCGAGGGGCTCAGCGCCGGCAGGAGCAGCCCCGTCAGCGCGAAATGGCCGAGATAGTTCGTGGCGAGTTGCCGCTCGAACCCGTCCACGCTCTCCTCGCGCCGGGGCACCGCGGCGATGCCGGCATTGAGCACGAGCCGGTCGATCGTCGCCTCCGCCGGCCAGTCGCGGGCGAACGCGCGCACGGAGGCGAGCGAGGCGGTGTCGATCGGGCGCACGGACAGCTCGGCCCCGGGATGCTCCCGCCGGATCGCCGCGGCGGCACGCGCGCCCTTCTCGGGATCGCGCACCGCCAGCACCACCGACGCACCCGCCCCGGCCAGCGCTCGCGCCGTCTCGAACCCGAGCCCGGCGCTCGCCCCGGTCACCACGGCGCGGCGGCCGGCCTGGGAGGGGATGTCGGCGACGGTCCAGCGCTGTCTCACCATCGGGCTTACGGTCCTCATCAGCTTCGGATCTCAAGCGGACGGCCGCGACCGTCCGGGGCGGAGGGGCCGCGGCCGAGGTGGAAACCGCACACGGTCCTGTCCGTTCGGCCCTGGTTTCGGAAGCCGAGGCGTCTCTTCCCCGCTCGCCGGCCCCGCCCTTGCAAGGCCGCCGGATCGCGGCGCGACGCCCCATCAGATACCACTTTTGGAAACGATGCATTTCAATCGTTTCTAATTTTCAAATGCCTCTTCAGGGTTCATTCTCTCACCGTCAAGCAGCGGTCGCGGCGGTCCGAACGGGACGACGCTCCGGCCCAGCCACGGTCGAGGAGAGACAATCATGGCCACGGTCACCACCCGGGACGGTACCGAGATTTTCTACAAGGATTGGGGCGCGAAGGACGCGCAGCCGATCATGTTCCATCACGGCTGGCCGCTCTCCTCCGACGACTGGGACGCGCAGATGCTGTTCTTCGTGAACCAGGGCTTCCGCGTGGTGGCGCATGACCGGCGCGGCCACGGCCGCTCGGCCCAGGTGCCGGACGGGCACGACATGGACCATTACGCCGCCGACGCCTCCGCCGTCGCCGAGCATCTCGACCTGAGGAACGCCGTCCATATCGGCCACTCCACCGGCGGCGGCGAGGTCGCCCGCTACGTCGCCCGCCACGGCGAGCCGCAGGGCCGCGTGGCCAAGGCGGTGCTGGTGAGCGCCGTGCCTCCGCTGATGCTGAAGACCGAGGCCAATCCGGAGGGCCTGCCGATCGCCGTGTTCGACGGCTTCCGCAAGGCGCTGGCCGACAACCGGGCCCAGTTCTTCCTCGAAGTCCCGACCGGCCCGTTCTACGGCTTCAACCGCGACGGCGCGACGGTCCACGAGGGCGTGATCCGCAACTGGTGGCGCCAGGGCATGATGGGCTCGGCCAAGGCGCATTACGAGGGCATCAAGGCCTTCTCGGAAACCGATCAGACCGAGGATCTGAAGGCGATCTCGGTGCCGACCCTCGTGCTCCACGGCGAGGACGACCAGATCGTGCCGATCGGGGCCGCCGCGCACAAGTCGATCAAGCTGCTGCGCAACGGCACGCTGAAGACCTATCCGGGCCTGTCGCACGGAATGCTGACCGTCAACGCGGACCAGCTCAACGCCGACCTCCTCGCCTTCATCCGCGGCTGATCCGGCGCCGGCCGCGGCCCGGAGCCGCCGGCCGGCCTCAACCAGGTTGCGATTCGCCGATCCCGCCCGGGAACGGCTCGTTCCCGCGCCGGCCGACGAGGTGGAGCGCGTCGTGCACGAACGGCGCCTGCGGCTGGCCCGCCGCGTCCATGGCCGGCCCGTCAAAGGTGGCGAGGCCCGGCAGCAGCACCGCCTCGGGCCGGGCCGAGGCGACAAAGACCTGCTTGGCGTTGTCGGGCCTGACCTCGATCGCGGCCGGGTCGTCCAGGGTTCCGGCATAGACGCCGCACAGTCCGGGGAAGCGCTCGAACGTCATGAAGAGCGTCGTTCCGCAGACCGCGCAGAAATGCAGGTCGAGATGCCGGCCGCTGCCGTCCGAGCGGTGCCGGTAGACGGTCGGCGTGCCCGCGGTGACGTGCAGGTCGTCGCGGGCGAACAGCGGCTCGACGAGGTGGCTCGATCCGGTCACGCGCTGGCAGAAGCGGCAATGGCAGAGCGTCACCCGCAGGGGCGGGGAACGCGCCTCGTAGCGCAAGGCCCCGCACAGGCAGCCGCCCGATAGAACCGTCATGTTCCCTCCGCACGAGGATCGGGCCGGGCCGCCCGAGAGCGACCTCAGCCCCGAAGCATCCGCAAGGATTCACGGCGAAAATCCTAAATCATCGGTCCAGCGGGGACTATCGCAAAGTGCATTCGCCCTCCGGTGACGAAGAAGAGAGCCGAATCGCAGCGGAACATCGTAGCAGAACACGGCCGGCTCGACTCGATGAAGGGCTGCGGTGATGGGGCATCGGGCGTTGGCGGACCGCCGGTCTTTCGATTCGCCCGGCATGCCAGCGGCGTGACGCCGTGGCGCTTGCGGGAAGAGCTGCGCCCGGGCTGCGAGGCAAGCAGAGCGCCGGGGAGGGGCGCATCCCGAGCAATCCGGAAGGCCGGGGCCGGCCCGACCGAGCCGCCCCCCAAAAGCACCTCGGCGATCGGCGAAACCGCGCTATAAGCCTTCCATGGCCTCCGACGACAGACCGCTTGCCCTCACCCTCGGCGACCCTGCCGGCATCGGACCGGAGATCGCTCTGGCCGCGTGGCAGTTGCGGGGCGAGCGGGGCGTGCCGCCGTTCCAGCTCATCGGCGACCCCGAATTCCTGGAAGCCACCGCCTACCGGCTCGGCCTGTCGGTGCCGGTGGCCGAAGTCGAGCCGGACGATGCCGTCGCGGTGTTCGCGCGGGCCTTGCCGGTTCTGCCGCTGCCGAGCGGCGCCAAGGTTTCGGCCACGCCCGGCGCGCCGGATTCGGCCAATGCCGGCGCCATCGTCGAATCGATCACCGCCGCCGTCGATCTGGTGCGCTCCGGCGCGGCCTCGGGCGTGGTGACCAATCCGATCGCCAAGTTCGTGCTGACCCGCGTCGGCTTCGCCCATCCGGGGCATACCGAGTTCCTGGCGGCGCTGGCGGCACGGGAGGGCCGCGAGCCGCCGCTTCCGGTGATGATGCTGTGGAGCGACACGCTCGCCGTGGTGCCGGTGACGATCCACGTCGCCCTGCGCCGCGTCCCCGAGCTGCTGACGCAGGAATTGGTCGAGCGCACCGCCCGCATCGTCGACGCCGACCTGCGCGCCCGCTTCGGCCTGCAGAAGCCCCGCCTCGTCCTGTCGGGCCTCAACCCGCATGCGGGCGAATCCGGCACCATGGGCACCGAGGACCGCGACGTGCTGGCGCCCGCCGTGGCGGCCCTGCGCGCCGAGGGCATCGACATCCGCGGACCGCTGTCCGCCGACACCCTGTTCCACGAACGCGCCCGGGCGACCTACGACGTGGCCCTCACCCCGACTCACGATCAGGCGCTGATCCCGATCAAGACGCTCGCCTTCGACGAGGGCGTGAACGTGACGCTCGGCCTGCCCTTCGTGCGAACCTCGCCCGACCACGGCACCGCCTTCGACATCGCGGGGCGGGGGATCGCCCGGCCCGACAGCCTGATCGCGGCCCTGCGGCTGGCGCAGCGCATCGCGCAGCGGCCGGCCAGCAACGTCACGCCCTTCCCCGCCCGCGCCTGAACACGCCGCGATGACCACCGAAGCGATAAGCACCGAAGCGTTGAGCGCCGACGGCCTGCCGCCTCTCCGCGAGGTGGTGCGGCGGCACGGGCTGGAGCCGAAGAAGGCGCTCGGCCAGAACTTCCTGTTCGACCTCAATCTCACCGGCCGCATCGCCCGCTCGGCCGGCGCGCTCGAGGGCGTGACGGTGGTGGAGGTCGGCCCCGGCCCCGGCGGGCTGACCCGGGCGCTGCTGGCGGCGGGGGCCAAGCGGGTGGTGGCGATCGAGCGCGATCCCCGCGCGCTGCCGGCGCTCAGCGAGATCGCCGCGCACTATCCCGGCCGTCTCGACGTGATCGACGCCGACGCGGTCGGGTTCGACCCGCGTCCCCTGGTCGGCGACGGGCCGGTGCGGATCGTGGCGAACCTTCCCTACAACGTCGCCACCGTGCTGCTCACCGGCTGGCTCGGCGCCGAGACGCGCGACGACGCCTGGCCGCCCTGGTGGGAGTCGGCGACGCTGATGTTCCAGCGCGAGGTGGCCGAGCGCATCGTCGCCGACGAGAGCGACCGGGCCAATTACGGCCGGCTCGGGGTTCTGTGCGGCTGGCGCACCCAGGCCACCATCCTGTTCGACGTCGCGCCGTCCGCCTTCGTGCCGCCGCCGAAGGTCACCTCCAGCATCGTCCATCTGCGCCCGCGGCCCGATCCGCTGCCCTGCCGGATCGCTGATCTGGAGCGGGTGACCCGTGCCGCCTTCGGCCAGCGCCGCAAGATGCTGCGCCAGAGCCTGAAGGCCGCCACCCCCGACCCCGCCCGCCTGCTCGCCGCCGCCGGGCTCCCGGAGACGGCACGGGCGGAGGAGATCCCGGTGGCGGGGTTCGTGGCCCTGGCGCGGGCGCTGGAGGCGGGGGGATCGCGCGAGAGCGCTCCGTAACCGAGCATCCGGGGCCGGGCGCTGGGCTCGACACAGGCGGCCATCCTCCGTCAGGCCGTCGGCCACGGACTCCGTGCCGGTCTCCGACCGAGCCCGCGGCCGCATCCGGGCTCGTCTTTCATCGGGCCCGGTCCTGTCGGCCCCTGGGCGGCCCTCGGGAACGGCGGCTTCTACGAAGCGGGCTGCTGCGCCTCAGTTTCGCATGAGCCTGCCGACGGCCCGTACGAGCTCATCGACGAGGATCGGCTTCTCCAGCTTCGGACGGGATCGATAATCCGAGCGATCGGCGATCTGCACCTCGCCGGTGGCGAACAGATACGGGATGCCGTGCGCATTCAACTGATCCGCGACCGAGTAGACCGATTCCCCTCTGAGGTTCACGTCCAGGATGGCGGCATCGACGGGAACCGTCTCGATCAGCGCCAATGCCTGCTGCGCATCCGGTACGGGCCCGGCCACTTCGGCACCCGCCTGCTTCAGGTTATGCTCCATGTCCAAGGCGATCAGATACTCGTCTTCGACGAGGAGCACGCGACGACCGGAGAGTGCAGGAACGGGATCGGACACGGGAAGCTTCTCGGGCTCGAGCCAACCCGTCGACGCTACCGCCTTCGGCTGCGGCAACACCTTCGCCTAAGTTAGACGAGCGGCAGTTCGATCCGGCAGCGCACGCCGCCTGCGGTCAGCACGTATTCCGTGCTCCCGCCCAGAGCATATGCGAGCGCCTTCTCGATCAGCTCACGCCCGTAGCCGCGTCGCGTAACCGTCTCCGGCTCCAGGTCGACACCGCTCTCGACCCACTCGAGCGCCAACCGCCTTCCGCTCGCAGCCTGGATCACGTCCCAGGTCACGGAGAGCCGGCCGGTCTCCTCCTTCAGCGCACCGTACTTGACCGCATTGGTGGCCAGTTCGTGCAGCGCGAGGGCGAAGTTCTGCACATGCTCGGATGTCAGCATCACCGCCGGGCCCCCGACCGTCACCCGGTCGCAGGCGCCGTCGGCATGGGCGGCGAGTTCGGCGCGCACCAGGGCCTCGACGGCCACCGTGTCGCTGCCGGACTGGCTCAGCAGCGCCTGGGCCCGGCTGAGCGCTTTGAGCCGTATCGTGAAGCTCTCGACGGGTGAGCCGCGGCCGATGGTGCGGTTGCTCAGCGCGGTGATGACGCCGATCAGGTTGCGCGAGCGGTGCTGCAACTCCCTCACCAGCACCTCGAGCCGCACCTGCAAGGCCCGCACATCGTCGATGTCCGTGGAGGTGCCCAGCCACTCGACGATGGCGCCGGCCTCGTCGCAAACAGGGGCGGCCCGCGTCTGGAACCAGCGGTAGCTCTGCTCGGGCCCGTGGTGGATGCGATACTCGGCCTCGAAGATGCCCGCCTCGACGGCACGGCTCCAGGCGGCGCGGGCCACCTCACGATCCTCGGGGTGAACGGGCTCGAGCCAGCCCCGACCGTGGCTGTCCGCATCGCTCTGGCCGGTATAGGCGGTCCATTGCGGGCTCGCCCAGGTCCAGTGCCCGTCGTCGACCGCTCGCCAGACGAGTTGCGGCATGCCCTCGATCAGGACCCGCAGCCGCTCCTCGCTCGCGCGCAGTCGTTCCTCAGCCAGTCTCTGTTCCGTGACGTCGAAGCTGACCCCGTTGACGATCCACGGCCGCCCTCGTTCAGCACGACCGCGCCACCGCACCCACCGTCCTTCGGTTGGCCCGTCCACGACCGCGAGCTGGCCGTCGAACTCCTCGCCCGCCGCGATCGCCCGCGTGATTATCTCGCCCATCTCCGTCTGTCCCTGCGGGGACATCCGGTCCGTGAAGTCGGCAAGGCCGCGCGGCTCATCCGAGGGCGGGAAGCCCCACAGATCCAGGAAAGCGGCGTCGCCCCAGATGAGCCTGTCGCGCAGGTCCCAGCGCCACGTCCCCATTCGGCCGCTCGTGAGCGCGATGCGGCGAAGCTCTTCGCTCTGACGCAGCGCGGCCTCGGCCTGCTTGCGGGCCTCGATGTCGATGTTGATCCCGGCCCATTTCTCGACTCGGCCGCTCGGGTCCCGCACCGGGGCCGCGCGGACATTCGTCCAGCGCCAGCCGCCATCGGGGGCCCGAAGACGGAACTCGGCGTTCACGAGCCCGCGAACGGCCATCGCCTCGCGCCACTTTCGCTCGGCACAGGCGCGGTCGTCGGGATGGATTGCGTCCAGCCAGCCGTAGCCGAGCCACTCCTCCAGGGTCTGACCCGTATAGGCACGCCAACTCGGGCTGTCGGCGACGACGACGCCGTCGGCATCGGTTTCCCAGACCGCCTGTGCCCAGCTCTCGATCAGGAGGCGGTGACGCGTCTCGCTCTCGCGCAGGGCCGTTTCCGCGCGAGCGCGGTCTCCGACCTCGTGACCGGTCATGTGGACGTAGGCGATGCGGCCCTCCACGTCCCGCACGGGTGTCAGCCACGCCTCGAACATGTCGGCCCGAACGCCCTCGCCGCGCGTGTCGAGCGGCTGTCCTGTGACCTGCACGGTCTCGCCCGCGAAAGCGCGCTCGTAGAAGGGAGCGACCGTCGCCCAGCCCTCGGGAAAGACATCCGGCAGCGGATGGCCGAGAGCGCCCGGATGCCGGTCGCCGTAGAGCCTGGCGGCGGCGTCGTTGTAGATCAGAACCCGCGCGGGTCCGCACACGAGGCTCGACACGAGCGGAGTGGCGAGGACCTGCTCGACCATCACCTTGAGACGATCCGGCCACCTCGCGATCGGCCCGAGCGGTGTCGTAGCCCACTCGAGGTCGCGAATGCGGGCGGCCATCTCACCATCGCCGCAGGGCCATCGGGTGCTCACCTGTGCCATCCATCCACGAATAGAGCGGGGCAGCAAGGGTCAACTGATTCAGGTTGGTTCACGCCCGGTTCGGTACCGCGCGATCGGGTCACGGAGGACGGAATGTCCTGTGTGGATGGCTCCCGCATTGCAAGTGGCGAATCGAGCTTCTGGCGCGTTGGTCGGGTGCAGTCTTGTGTCCGGCCTGTTGATGCAGTCGTGCATGTTGACTGCTGGCCCTGATGGTATCCGCGAGCTGGGTCCCACTCTGCTTAGCGGGCTATGACGCCCTGGACATTCGGCGGGGTGTCCCGGCTCCCGGTCTGACCGGTTCGCCATCAACTCTCATCGTCCTCGCAACCTGGCAAAGTCTCCTCGCCGTGCTGTCAGGCGGCCATGGCCGCTGGTGCGCGGTAGGTGCCACCGCGGGTCATGATCGCCCAGGCGACCCGCGCCGTGCGATTGGCCGCCGCAACAGTCACCACGCGCACCGGCTTGCGCTGCAGCAGCGCCGGCAGCCGCGGGTCGACCGAAGTCGGCGTCGCCTTCGCGCGCCGGATCAGAGAGGTCATGCCGACCACGAGCAGGCGGCGCAGGTAACGGTCGCCCATGCGCGAGATCCGACCCAGGCGCTCCTTGCCGCCGCTGCAGTTCTGCAGCGGTGTCAGACCCAACGAGGCCGCGAACTGCCGACCGGAGCGGAAGCGCTCGGGCTCGCTCACCGAGGCGGCCAGCGCGGTCGCCGAGACGATGCCGACACCCGGGATCGTCGCCAGGCGCTGTGACAGGTCGCAGTCCCGATGCCAGGCCAGCAACTCCTTCTCCAGCCGGGTGAGCTGGATCTGCACGGCGCCGATCTGATCGGCCAGCCCATTCACTACGCGCTGGGCCAGGGGCGGCACCTCGGCCGCGTCTCCGGCTGAGAGCCGAGCTGCCAGTTCGAGCGCATGGCGCAGGCCCCGCGCCATCTCGATCCCGAACTCGGCGAGCAGACCGCGGATCATGTTCACCAGCTGCGTGCGTTGCTTGACCAGCAGGTCGCGCGTCCGGTGCAGGGCCAGCGCCGCCTGCTGCTCGGTCGACTTCACCGGCACGAAGCGCATGCTCGGGCGTGTCACCGCCTCGCAGATGGCAGCGGCATCATTCGCATCGGTTTTGCCGCGCTTGACGTACGGCTTCACGTAAGCTGGCGGCATCAGCCGCACGTCATGGCCGAGCCTCATGAGTTCCCGGGCCCAATGGTGCGCTGTGCCGCACGCCTCCATGCCGACCAGGCAGCGCGGCAGCTTGGCGAAGAACGGCACGACCTGCGCCCGCCTCAGAGCCTTGCGAACGACGACGTGCCCAGCTGCGTCGACGGCGTGAACCTGGAAGATGCTCTTGGCTAGATCGATGCCGACGGTGATGATCTCCATGGGGATGGCTCCTGCATCTGCGTGGCTGCTTCGACAGCAACCACATCCTGGCACTCAGATGCCGTCAGTCGGAGCGGGAGCCATCCACCCCATCTGCTT